>Ga0310342_100000734_pt1 | contig 19107 bp, 13 predicted proteins | sample S15DNA20500_MG_FD_206155 | JGI IMG/M metagenome (GOLD analysis project Ga0310342, IMG submission 206155) | Marine microbial communities from station ALOHA, North Pacific Subtropical Gyre - S1503-DNA-20-500_MG | ecosystem: Environmental > Aquatic > Marine > Oceanic | place: Pacific Ocean: North...
AGATGGGTAACCAGGGAACCGCCAACTCGACGCTGCGAGAATCTGCAGCATTGATCCAGGGCGGTGCCATTGGAACCGTCAAGGAAGTTCATGTCTGGACCAACCGACCGGTGTGGCCACAAGGTGCTGGACGTCCCAAAGCCGAGCCCCCGGTTCCCAAGCACATTCACTGGAAGGAATTCCTGGGACCCGCGAAGGCTCGTGCCTATCACCCCGCATACCACCCATTCAAATGGCGCGGCTGGTGGGATTTCGGTACCGGTGCCCTTGGTGACATGGCCTGTCATACCCTGAACATGCCGTTCATGGCTCTTGATTTACGAGATCCGGTTTCCGTTCAAGCAGAAACTTCGGGACACAATCAAGAAACGTATCCCAGCTATTCGATCATCGAATTCCAGTTCCCAGCTCGTGGCAGCCGTCCGGCAGTCAAGATGGTCTGGTATGACGGTGGCAAGAAACCCCCGCGTGAACTGTTGCCCCCGACGAAGCTGATCAAGGCTCCTAACACCGGCTCCCTGATCATTGGTGACAAGGGTACCCTGCTCTCGCCAGGTGATTATGGTGGCGATGGTAACACGGGCATTTTCGCTGGCGGTGAATACACGCGCCAACGAGACCTGAAGAAATCGGTCGAATACACCAAGTCGCCAGGCCACTTCACCGAGTGGGTCCGAGCGATCAAGGGTGGACCCGAATCCGTCTCCAACTTCCCGAATTACTCAGGGCCGCTGACCGAAACGGTCTTGCTTGGCAACCTGGCCGTTTGGGCAGATGGGAAGAAGATTGACTGGGATGCCAAGAATCTGGTTGCAACCAACGCACCGGAAGTCGCCCACATCGTCAAGAAGGAATACCACAACGGGTACAGCCTCTAAGGGCTTGATCCCGAATGGTTTGAACTCGACGAACCGCGGGTTTCTGCTCAGGAAACCCGCGGTTTTTCTTTCTCCATTGAGCTAATGTATAGTTACCTTGATCCAGGAGCCGTAGAAAACGATGTCAAAAATCCTGATGCCTATTGGCGATGCTACTGAAACACTCGATACGTTCTATCCTTTCTTTCGCCTGGCCGAGGCCGGTTACGAGGTAGTCGTCGCTGGTCCGGACGCTCGCCAGTATCACACCGTGCTGCATGAAATCCCCCCCGATTCCAATATCCCCTGGGACATTACCCAGGAACGCCCGAGCTATCACATCGAAGCGACCGTCGCATTTCGCGATCTGGACCCTGACGACTATGCCGGACTGTTTATCTCCGGCGGACGCGCTCCAGAGTACATCCGCTACGAGCAGGAACTGTTGGACGTCACGCAAGCCATCCACCAGGCGGGCAAACCGATTGCCTGCGTTTGCCATGGCATTGAAATATTGACCGCCGCCGGCTGCATCGAGGGCAAACAGGTCACCACGGTTGCCAAGTGTGCCCTGGACGCCGAGCAGGGTGGAGCAACTTATGTCGACCAGGCCGTGGTGATTGCAGATAACATCGTGACGGCCCGCACCTGGCACGACAACGCGCCCTTCATGCGCGAGTTCCTCAAGCTGTTAATGGGCGTCACGGAAGCAAGCAGCGTTTAATTGTCAGCCACTCTTAGGCCCTGATGGCCGTCAGGAAGTTGCCGTCAGGCGGTGTGTCGGCACGGGACGTCCCGGGCGAAAGCTCTCGCACTGTAAGAACTCGGCGTCGGCTCCAACTCGCTGACAAATTTCGCTGACCTGGGCCCGCACGAGTTTTTCCAGGATTTCAGGATCACAGGCCACGCGGGCATTGATCACCAGGTCTGCCTGCTCCGTCTGGCAGCCAGAAGCCAGCGATAACTGCGGCTCCGAATCCCGACTAACCAGGTTGGCCACCCCGTAATAGCCCTCCCACAAACCAATGATCTTCAAGTGAGCCGTTTCTGCCAGTTGCTGTTCCAATGCAGCTCGCAAACCACCGACTAATTGAAGCAACAATGCATCCAATTCCAGCGAATCAGAACTCTTGATTCGCACGCTGGCGTTGAGCCAACCCAATTCTGCCTCGCCAGCAGCATAAATGTCGTAATCCAGTTCCAGCACACGGCGTCCAAAGTTTCCCTGTTGATCGAGCAACTCCAGCAGGCCCTCAAAACCAGCGCCGGTCAGTGCCGACATCCGCAGGACAGGTACCCCGGGACAACGGTCCTCGATCAGTCCCACCAGTTCTTCAATCTCCTCGGCGGCTAATTGATCAATCCGGTTAACGATAATGAAGTCGGCTTCTTCCAGTTGCTTTTCAAAGATGTAAGCGGCTTGCGGTGAAAATCCGGCATTGGCCTGGGCCTTGAGGATTCGCAGTCCGTGACTTGGCTTGAGAATCACGCCGTACGGGGCCACTTCGAAACGATCGGCATGTAATTGCAATAGCGGTTGCACAACGGTCGCCACCAAATCAGTGCAACTTCCCACCGGCTCAGCGATCACAACATCGGGTTGTTGCTCTGCAGAGAGTTGGCGAGTCACTTCCGTCAGTTCATTGAAGTTACAGCAAAAACAGGCCCCAGCCACTTCTCCCACGGAGAATCCCTGCGAACGCAACGAATGGGTATCGACCAGGCCTTCCGCCTGGTCGTTGGTGACAATCCCCACATTCAGACCCTGCTGCTGGTAGGTCTTGGCCAAGCGGGCAATCGTTGTTGTTTTCCCGGCGCCCAGGAATCCGCCCACCATCACGAATCGAATTCTCTTCACGGTTTAGCGTTCCTTGAAAACAACGGGCAAACGGCAGCTACCGTCCCAGAAAGCAGTTGCTCCTCATCAGCCACCGTAGCGTATCTAGAGAGCAGGAACAAGCGTCGCTCAAGCCGGTTGCTGAATCCAGCTGACTAGCCAAGCAAGAGGTGTCCGCTGAACGGATAATTCCACCAGGCAAGACTGGAAATGCAGTGAAGATTCCAAGCAGCGCGTCGCACAGGTTAGGCGACACGTGAGTGGATGACCGGAGGGCGCGCTTCGCCAACCTGCCAGACCGAACCGTCTCGGCCGTAGTACTTCACTTCGTTCTCTTCCACAAACCAGATGGCATGCAGACCATCACATTCGAAACGACGCCCACAGTAAAAGCCGTCACGGATCAAAATCGTCTCTTCGATCTCACGGTCGGTGGAAGCGCCTAGCTGCGCGAAAGTACCGCGAATCTGTTGTCGCACGGAGTGCATAACATCTTGAGTCGACATAAGTGGCAACTGACCAAAAAGACAAAGAAGAAAAAGCCTGACACAGTGCGTGTCTTCATTATCTCCTTGGATCGACCGATGCTAATTTTTAGTTTGGCAATCTCCAGCCAACTGTTTACTTTTGACTATCTTTCCTATCTTACGGTTCGCGGGCCCGCTTCAGGCGTTGCCATCACCTCAAACTGGTCCTTCTGCTGTTTGTCTCCCGCTGTTACGGGATAAAGCGGATGGGCTGGGATTCGAACCCAGGGTACCCTCACGGGTACAGCAGTTTTCAAGACTGCCGCCTTCGACCACTCGGCCACCCATCCAACCACCTTCCATTGCCCACACAAGAGGCTGATGGTCGTGGCACTGAGAATCTACCGTTGGCAGCCCAATGGTGTCAATTTAGGTTGGGCCGATGTTTCTTATTTTATTGCCGGTCTTTTCGATCTCGCGCCTCGGCGATGCAATTGATAATTCGCTGCCTTAATTCGTCCATCAGTTGAGTATCATCGAGTGTCTTAACGAGTTCGGCCGAGAGTGGTTCACCAACCACGATTCGCACCTGTCCCAATTGCGGAAACCGCTCAGATCGTGGCCAGACATCGTAGGCCCCATCAACGCCTACGGGAACCAGGGCCGCCCGACTTCGTCGGGCGAGCGTGGCAAAACCCTGCTTGAAGAGTTGAATTTCTCCATCACTGGAGCGTGTTCCTTCCGGGAACAGCAGGACCATTTCTCCTCGTTTTAAACGCTTCAATGTCTCTCGAATCCCCCCGACGCCAAACCCTTCGCGTTCGACCGGGATCGTATTGATGAAATCCAGTAGCCAGCCCAGCGGGCCAAACTGGAAGAGCGTCTTCCGAGCCAGGTAATTCATCGGACGAGCACTGGAGTTACCGATCAGGACCGGGTCGAGGAAACTCTGGTGATTGGCACAAATCAAAGCACCTCCGGTTGCCGGGAAATTCTCCCGGCCCCAGCAGCGAGCCTGGAAACCAAGGACTACCAGGGCACGGGCGAACGAATGCACAGCCCGGTAGCCGAAACGTCTGAACCAAGTCCGTTGCATCAAATCACCTTTCCGCACAATGACCCACAGCCGGTTACTCCCCGCTGGACATTCTCGATCGCACCAGGGTCTCCAACTCATCGACCACCTGGTCGACTGACAGGTGGTCGGTCGACACCTCGACCGCGTCAGCAGCTTTTGCCAATCCACCCACTGGTCGCTGTCGATCTCGCTCATCGCGTTCATTTTGCTGAACAAGCACTTCTTCCCAGGAAATCGTGACTCCCCGTTCTTTAAGCTGGGCGGACCGACGACGTGCACGCTCGGCTGGACTGGCAGTCAAATAGATCTTGCAATCGGCATCTGGAAAAGCAACCGATCCCTGGTCTCTTCCTTCGGTCACGACGTTCTGATCTGCTACAAGCTTCCGTTGCAATTGAACCAGTTGCTCGCGCACCTGCTGGTTATCGGCCACATGATGAATCACCTGTCCAACTTCCGGCTCACGAATCTCCCTCGTGATATCCTGGCCGTTGAGTAAAACTTGATTTCCCTTCAATTGCAGGTCTAACTCGCAAACCAGTTCCACGATGCGGGCGGAATCATCCCAGGCTACCTGCTCTGCTAAGGCCAACCAGGCAACACTGCGATACATGGCCCCCGTATCGAGAAACTGGAACCCTAATCGTTCGGCCAGGAAACGGGCCACGCTGCTCTTGCCAGCACCGGCAGGTCCATCAATGGTCACAATCATCGCATTGAACTTGGCGGTCGCCTGGGACCAGCCATCCTCCTTTTGTAACCGTAATCACCATCTGGCATTCAATTGAATCCACTCGTGGGGAGCCAGTTCCAGTTGCACGCGTCCCTCATCAATCCGGCAATCACCTAGCGATGCACCTTCAAAATCCACCTGCTGAGCCTCTGCAATCGGTCGAAAGCTATTTAAATCAAGCCGTGCTCTACGCCCTGAAACCTCCAGCAACCGGACCTGAAAACCAACGATTTGTCCCTCCTCGACCCAGGGTTTCCAGGCAGTAGCCATCACATTACGGGCGTTCAAGTGAAACAACCAGGCACTCTTTTCCGTCGGTGGCCGCCCCTGGGGATCAAAAACAGCCGTTTCTGGGCTCATTAAACTGATCGCTTCCTGTAATGGATGTGGCACATCGACGCCGATCCCCAGTTCAAACTGTTGCTCTGTTTCTCCTCGCACCACCAGCAAACTATCAAGCATGCGCAAACCTATTCGACGGTGGAACGGCAGTCCGCCAGTCAAAACACTGGTACACGATTCTCCGTCATCAATATCAATGTACTGGGGCGCTTCCAACTGCATGGCGGTGGCTTTATGTCGTGACTGGTTCACCGCCCGGTAAAGATCTGCTCCCTCGTTTTTCCAGGCAAATCGACTGCAGTAGTAAGAATTCCAGGGATCAGCTGTCGGGATTTGTTCAGGCCATATTTGGATGGAAAGACGCAAGACGCGGCTGCCTCGCCACAAACGCAAACGCTGTTGAAAACGAGCTAACTGCTGATCCTTGGCACCGAGTAACTGACCTTTACTGGTAATTTCACCCATGATGGCATTGTCACAGGTCGTCTCGACCTCCTCGGCAACCATGCGGGAGTAGCCTTTTTCTTCTTCTTTTTCGTCCCACATCATGCCCGGGCGACCACGTCGTTTTCCAGACCGGTAGGCCAATTGCTGAGAAATCCGGTTGTCCCGGGATTCATATCCTCGGACTGCCTGGATCCCGCCGGTCTCCGGATGGACCAATACCTGGAAAAACTCGTTCTGCAAAATGCCATCTTCCACCAGGGACGGACCGGAAGCCCTGCTGGACGTCGCCTGCGACCCAGCGGTCAAATCAACAAAACCCATCGGTGGCACATCGACCAGCGCCCACTTACTCGCTTCGGTTTGCCCGTTGGCCTTGATTTCATACGCCGCATAAACGGGACCTTCCACGTCAGGCAGCGTACTGAGTTGAGTCACGTCAACCGGGATTCGGCGGGCAAAGCTGTCAGGATTGGTCACCTGGTAACGTGGAGCTTCGGGTCCTTGCTCCGGTGTTATAGCCGCCGCAAAGCGTTGAACCATTTTCGACACGGTTTCTGTGAACTGAGCTTCTTCGCCGCCCGACTCCACAGCAACTGCACTTTCCTCCTGGGTGTTTCGAGGTAACAGGCGAGCCTGTTCCCGGCCAGCACTCTGGCCATCCACCTGGTCCACGAACCCGTCCGCGGGCGAATCAACTTTTCCTTCCACCAGTTGAGCCAACGCATGCAGATTCTGGCAGGCGTCAGCCGCCGCCTGATGCCGCCAGTAACGGATCCAAAAAGAAATCGGATCCGGCTGACTGCGAATAACCTCTTGTTTTAAAAACGGCGCTTGATACTGGTCCATCTCAAAGCGATCATTCAACCCGGAAGCATCGGTTTCAGCGAAATAAGTGTCGAGTGTGACAAATTTCCCCAGCACCGAACCATATCGTGCAATGCGACGCAAATCTTCATACCAGGGGCTGACCTGCCCGGGCCAGTGTGCCAGGCAAATCGTCGCCACGTGATCCATATCCATGGATTCACCCAGCTTGGTAGCCAGTGACAAAAAGGTCTCTGGTCTATTCGCATCCAGCGGCACGCGGGCCAAGGCGTCGAGCCCCGAGCCATCTCGCCCTTCCCAACGTGTTTTGACCTGGCTCCCCTCAGGAAACCGCCCTTCTTCGAACGTACTGTGCAACGCTCCCTGGAAACCAAATTTATTGAGCACTTGTGGTAAGTTGGGATTCAACCCAAATCGCTGCCGTCCGTAAACTCGTACTGGTTGGTTGAGTAACTGCTCGTAAATCGACCGACCGCGCCGCAATTCGTGTCGCACGGACTCAATGCTCAGCAACGAGAGTGCCCGTTCACCTGCTTCACCCCCGATAACACTCGCCTGCCCGGTTACCAGGCCCGCTTTAAGCGCAGTCAAGGTAGCCGGTTGCCGGTCAGCTAAGTGTTGCACATCAGCGGCCGTTAGCAGGCAATTCGTTGGTGTCGAACCGGTCACTTCCTGCTCAAGTCGCTTTCCACTCGTTGCCTCGTTAACCATCGTAATGTCAATTAAAAACACGTCCACCGAGTAGTAGTGATCGCGTTCCTCGGCCAGCAGGTCAAAACAGGCCGTCAGTTTTTCTTGTGCCAATTCGTGATCTCCAGCGACCGCGGCAGTCGCCGCCGCCACTGCCAGGTTCTGGAAATGAATCTCATCCAAGTTGCTGGCATAACGCATCTGGCGAGTCAATAGTTCGACCTGCAAGTGACAATAGCCGAGGGCCAGAAAATCAGCCACCAAGTCGTCCGGAATCGATACTCGACTCTCCAGCCCGTCCAAAGCTGCCTGGACGATCTGCTGGCGATCGAGTTGATTGCGAACCACGGTCGCTCCTTCGCTACCAGCTCGGTCAACGAACCCAGTCGGTAATTCCTGGTCACTCACCTTCGGAATCACCACCAGACGCCCTGCTAACTCTTCCGGAGGATCGTCCATGCGATGCCAGCGCAAGATTGATTGTGTCTGAGCCAACAGCTGCGGGTGCCAGAGCGCCGACCAACCTGCAAGCAAGCCTTGGGCATCTTCTCCCTCATGATGGACGGGAAAATCCTCCAAGCTATGGCAAGGCAACAGAATCAACAGTTCCTGGTAACTCATAAAGGAAATGCCCTACAGGAAGATGGAAGAAGAATCACTAAAACACCACTTACGGGGGGTACCAGTCTCGCTCTGTCGGTCGGGAACTTTTTTGTTCCTCAGGTCGTCTCAGGTGGGACCGATAAAATCCCTGCGAAAGCAACTAAATTGAGCATGGGCCGGATTCTCGGAGAATCCACGCTTTCAGATTAGCTGTTGAGACGTTTGTCGTCGAGGACTAAGGACTCTAGAACTGCTGCAGAAAGGTGCAAAAGATTGACAATTGGTATGCTAACTCACTACAGTAGAAGGTAAGATAGAGTGCAGTTATCAACGACTGGCGTCTAGCCACAGTGACACAGTGAACTCATCCATTCCGTATTCTCTGTAACTCGTTAGATAGCTGAATGATGCGTCGTTTTAACGCATCCAATCCGGAACAAACTCAACAACTTGGGAAGAGACCGTTGGCAGTCAGATTCAGAGCTCCCAGAAGCATTCTGCGAGAGCTTTGAAGGGAAACCCGCTCGGTTTTTCAGTCTGACGTCGACCTCTCCATCCCAAGTGATACAATCCTTAGAGCTTGCACCTTAGAGAGCTTGCAGAAGGCGCTCGTGGCGAGAAGACCGTTAGCTGAGTGACGTGGTAGGGGAAAATTAAATGGCCAAGAACGTGGGTGTATGGGGAATCGACATTGGGCAATGTGCTCTCAAGGCAATGCGTTGCACGCTTGAGGGAGACCAGATAGTTGCCGATGCCTTTGACTACATTGAATATCCTAAGATCCTCACGCAACCGGAAGCGAATGCGGGGGAACTGGTTCAGGAGGCGATGGAACAGTTTCTCTCGCGAAACACGTTAACTGGCGACGTGGTGGCCATGTCCGTCCCAGGCCAGAGTGGTCTAGCCAAGTTCTTTAAGCCGCCACCGGTTGACGCAAAAAAAATTCCAGACCTGGTGAAATACGAGGCCCGTCAACAGATTCCATTCGATCTGAGCGAAGTTATCTGGGACTACCAGCAGATGGGATGGCAAGCGGATGAAGACGCTTTGGCGCTTGAAATGGAAGTAGGATTATTTGCCATCAAGCGGGATCAGTTACTCACCGCCATCAAGCCCTTTGATGATGTCGATGTTGACCTGGATCTTGTCCAGTTATCACCACTATCGGTCTACAATTTCGTCGTTTATGACTTACTCAACAATGGTGACGACTTAGCGGATTACGATCCCGAAAACCCACCTGAGTCGATCGTGATTCTCTCGATGGGAACGGAGACAACGGACCTGGTCATCACGAATGGACAGCGTGTCTGGCAACGCAGTATCCCACTAGGCGGCAACCACTTCACACGCCAACTCACGAAAGAACTGAAGCTCACGTTTGCCAAGGCAGAACACCTGAAGCGGAATGCCCGGCAGGCGAAAGATGCCAAGGTTATCTTTCAATCAATGCGTCCCATCTTCAACGACCTGGTAACGGAAATACAACGTTCCATTGGCTATTTCCAGGGAATCGACCGAAAGGCAACCATCCGCAGTGCCATTGCAATGGGCAATGCTGTGAAACTGCCGGGACTTCGCCAGTACCTGTCAAAAAATCTCGGTTACGACGTTGAGGACTTTAATTCCTTTGGGCGACTGGGTGGCTCGACGGTCACTTCCAGCCCCGCTTTTAAAGACAACGTTCTTTCCTTCGGGGTCTGTTATGGACTTTGCCTGCAAGGACTCGGCGAGTCTCGTTTACAGACCAATCTTGTGCCTCGCGAGATCATGGTTGAACGGTTAATCCGGGCTAAGAAACCGTGGGTTGTCCTCTCCCTGGCAGGCCTACTGCTGGCCTGTATGTTTAACTTCCTCTCCTACTATGGAGTCTGGAATAAAGTCCACGAGGATCGCGCCGAAAACAACCTAACGTGGAGTGCAACTCTCTCGAAGGTCGACGCCTTGAAGAGCAAAAGCACCGAGCACCTTACCAAGGACGATAAGAAGCAAGCTAAACTGGCACAATTGCAAGCAATCGGTACGGAACTGGCCGGCAATGGCGACCGTCGCCTGCTATGGCTGGAGTTATTTCGAGCCATCAATCAGGCGCTGCCCAGGGATGCCGACTTCCAGCCTGGTGTCATTCGCAACCCGGAAGACAAGCCCTTTAATCAGCGTAGCGATTTGTATATCGAGGCTGTCGAGACCCAGCATTTCGAAGATCTCACAACGTGGTTTACCGAAGACGTTAAAAAACGCTACCTGCTCTCTCAACCGTGGCTAATACAACTGGCACCGCAAGCTGCCGAAGAAAATGGGCAGGCGGAAGCCTCGGCCGAGGAACCAGCTGCCACCGAGATTACTGGACCGGCAGGTCCCGGCTGGGTCATCGAGGTACGTGGTTACCATTATTTCAACAATAACATTCGGACATCTCGCGCACAACATGTTCGCAACACCTTCATCAAGAGGCTGGCCATGCAGAAGGTGCGTCTGCCACGTGGAGACGGCAAACTGGAGGTGTTTAGCATGGAAGAATTAGGAGTCAGCTATGCGTTGCTGCTCAGCGACGGGAAGACCAACAAAGAGAAAATCGACAATCCAAATTACATTCCGCCCAAGACAGCAGAAGAGGGTGGAGCAACGCCAGCGGGCCCGGCACCTCAAGCCCCACCAGCGGCCAAGCCAGCAGATCCGCAGGCAGCGGCTGATCAGAAACCCGCAGCTCCTTCCGCGCCAGCGTTCTTTGAAGAAACCAAGTACTCATTTATTGTGCAGTTTTGCTGGCAACAGAATCTGTTGACCAAGCGGATTGCTGAGTTGGACGAAAAACGTGCTGCCGAAGCCGCAGACCGCAAGGCTGCCGAAGAACAAAAGAAACGAGACGAACAAGCGGAAGCGGACAATAATACGGTCGCTACAACTTCAAACTGAAAGTCATAAATCATGGACATGAAAGACCTCATGCAGGGAATCAAGAAGCATTCCTTCTGGCTTGTCACGAGCCTGGTCATTGTGGTGTTCCTCGCAGGCTGGTATCTGTCTACGAAGCAACTGAAAAATGAAACCGCGACCTATAAAAGTCAAATCATGACCGGGTTTAGTGCCGTTTCGTCAGTGATCAGCAATAACGACAACCACCCGAATGACCATTCCCATCAAAAGATGGATGAACTTGTTGAGCAACTCAAGCAGAACTTGCTCGACGCCTGGGAACTCCAGTACCAGCGGCAAAAAGATGTACTCGTCTGGCCCCAGGAACTGGGAGCTGACTTTCTGGCTGACATCGACCGACTGCTAGTGAAAAACGGACAACGCAACCCCATTGAAACGATCACGTTTCCCAGCGAGGAAATTCAGCACAACTTACAGCGGCATTATCTTGAACAATACCAGCTGTTCGCTCTCACCCAGGTGCCACCACTGGCGGAAATCATCCGGTCTAATTGGGAAGCTGATAAACCTGCGGACGAAGCGAGCGACAGTGGTGACCTCGCTGGATTCGCCGAAGCTGGCCAAAGTGGCCCGGCAACTCAAAGCAAGACTCTCGGACCACCTCCCATCATTGCCTGGGACACAAGCAGCCAAACTAATGTTCTTGGTCGCTTTAAATGGGACCGTACGCCGACAACAATGCAGGTTCTCTATGCCCAGGAAGATCTCTGGGTCTTGACCCAAATCATGCAGGTACTTCAAGAAGTCAACAAGGATGCCCTCGTCCCATCCAAGGCTGTCATTACCGAATTGATCAATCTGGAAGTGGGCCGTACTGCTGCTGGCATCACAGAGGTCGGCCAAGTCATGAACGTTGACAGCTTGAAAAATGCCAACCTCGGAGGTGGCGGTGACGACATGGGAACGGAAGGGATGGGTGCCGACGCGGGCATGGAAGCTGGCATGGATGATGACACCGAAGAAGGCGGCGGTATCGACAGCTCGAGCGCCGGCGGAACACCGGGAGCAGGCTCAACCACTCCAGCGGTCTCCCCCCATCCGGCAAACCTTCGTTATGTCGACAACACCTTGCAACGACTTGACGCAGAACGACTGCAAACCGCTGTGGCACCTGGTCCCGATCCTCCCCTGGAAACAATTTACCTGGCCGTTGCCAAACGTTATCCAGTTCGAATACGCATCAAAATGGACCTGACCAAATTACCAGACTTATTGACTGCCTGTGGTAACGCTAAACTGCCGATTGAGGTTTTACAGGTCTCGATCAATGGCTCGGTCGGCCGCAGCGGTGCTGGTGGTGCTGGAGGCGGTGGTGGAATGGATGGCGGCGACTCGATGGCAGATGACATGTTTGGTGAAGACATGTTTGGAGAAGAGGATGGCGGCGCCATGGGAGAAGAGATGTTTAGCGGCAATCAAACCACCAGCACGGCCGAACGATTGCTGCTCACGAATTTCCCCTACGAGGAAGAAGTTGAGCTATACGGAATCGTCTACATCTACAATCCAGTCAACATTGAACAACTGGGAATTACACCGGAAGAACCGGCCGACAATAACGGACAACCTGCGGTTGACGATAATCCCCCGGCACCGTAATGGGCGTCGGCAACTTAATTTTCGAATATCAAATACGATCCAGCTTTAAAGACAACGAAGAAACAAACACTGGCAAGGCTGTCACAACTTGTTTATGGGAGTAAACGATGAGCAAGAAAAAAGTCCAACTGAAAGAGAGCGGACTCAACGCTTTTTTACTGCACCACGCCGAAAAGGTAGGGCTTGGCACGGCAATTCTCTTGGCGCTCCTGTTTGTCCTGATGAGACCCAGTACCGAAAACGACGGTACTGATAAATCCCCGGTCCAGCTTGACCGCGAAATAACCCGAGCCCACAGTCATATTCAGAGTATGGATGATAACGTTTGGAAAACGGAGATCCTTCCCCAGCGCCAGCCCCCGAATGATTATCCGGAGCGAGTCCGAAAGCAACAGGAATCGACCGTAGCTCGCTTCTATGCCACGCCGATCCCCTTCGATCCTCCTAAAATGGTGCCGCTGACGAAACGACGGGACCCTGAACTCTACGCCGTAACAGACATTCAACTAATTCCTGCCACCGTCTGCCTGGCCTACAATCCAACCGATATACTCCTTGACCCAACAAAAAGAGACGAAGACGCAACACTGGAAGAAGTCAAGAAAAAAACAACTCGCCCTCGCCGTCGTCGACCACGTAACAACTACGGTGGCGGCGACGAAGCAGGCCTCGAAGACGAAGGTCTGGAAATGCCCGAGGGATTGGAATCAGGGCTGGACGGAGGTGCAACAAGTGGCCCAGGTGCTACCAACCAATGGACATACGGTAGCGACAAGGTGCTTGGATATCGCGCCCGACCGTACATCCCCAAGTCGGGCGAAGATGTCTTCATCGCCCCCGGCGATGCCGATGTCATTGGAGTTCACCGGCCCATGATCGCCGTTGTTGCGCTGGCCCCCTACAAAAAACAGTTTGACCAGTACAAGGAAGTTTTCGGCAGCGCGGTTAGCTACGATCGCCAGCGTGACAAACCGGCATTTCTCTCCTTCATGGCAGAACGCGTCGATGTCAGTGGTGACCCCAATCGTGAAATCCAGGAAAACGAATGGCAACCGGTCAAAGGCAGTAATCACTATATTGTCAAGGAAGTGCCTCAGTGGAACGGCACTGCCAGTGACACCTACGTCCCCAGCGATCACCTCGACGAACAAATTGTCATGCCCTGCCCGCCTATCATGATGCGCGATTTGAAGCCATTCATGTGGCATCCCAAGTTACCACTTCGAGGACAGGCCGTGAAAATCGAAGACCAAGTCGCAGCCACCCAGGCGGCTGATCGGGCGGAAGACGAAGAGCTCATCCCAGGGATGGCAGCAGCTCGCAAAAAGAGAAATGATGGAACAAGTCTCGACGGCGGCAGCGGCGCTGGCATGGCTCCCGGTATGGATCCCGGCATGGGAGATGACGAGATGGGGATGGATGACATGGGAACGGAAGGGATGATGGGCGGTATGATGGACGGTGGAGGTGAAAGCTTCCTGGAAGAAGAAGTACCTGTCGACTACAAGCTCGTCCGCTTCTACGACTTCGACGTGCAACCGGGACACAGCTATCGATATCGTATTCGGCTCCTCCTGGAAGATCCCAATAATCCAAATACCACCGAAGGCCGGGAACTGACGGTCCATTCATCACCAGAAGTTCACACCCTCGATGACAACGTTCGTCTCCGACTGCGAAACCTCAACGACGAAAAAAACCGCAAGTTCTTCCGCTATTCACCCTGGAGTGCCCCCACTCCAACAGTCCACTTTCCTCAACGAGAACAAGTCCTGGTTAACACGGTGCAAGCGCCCAAGATCAATCTTCACGAGAATCACCAGTTTACACTGGACGAACCCAAGGGTGTTGTCAAAACAATCGTCTGGGACAAGACCCGGGCTGTTGACGTACCAATTGATCGTGTCGTCTTGCGCGGCTCCATCTTGAATTTCCAAGGCCAGTACCCGAAATTACCGGACAACTGGACCGCTCCCTGGCAACAATCCTCGATCGATTTGAGTGGTAAGTACCAGTACGCTCACCCGTTTTCACACTTGATCAAAAACATCGACAGTTTCAGCACTGAGACCGACTGGTTTATTGCTGATATTCAGGGTGGTGAAAATATTGGGACCAAAGAGGATCCTCTCTATTCACCAGGTGAATTTGCCATCATTGATGCAAACGGTAATCTAATCATCCGCAATGAACTGGACGATGCGGATGAATTCTACCGATTTACCTTGAAGCCCAAACAGGAAGTAGCTCCGGATGAATCTGGCGCCTCCACAGCCGGTGAAGCCGAAGATCTTACCGGGCAAATGGAAGGGTTAGACGATGAACCTTAAGGGAAAAATTTCTTCCAACAACTTTCTTCCCTCACGCTGACTGATTCCTTTGCTCACCAGGGCCAGCGTGTTCCCAATGCTGTTTGCTGTTTGTCCGTTAGCCGGCGAATGCCACGACGGGCCAGCTTCAACAACGCCTGCAGCTGCTGATCGTTGAAGGTAGCTTCTTCACCAGTACCCTGGATTTCGATGAACTCGCCGCCCCCCGTCATGACAACGTTCATATCTACATCAGCGTTCACATCCAGTTGGTAGTCCAAGTCCAGTACACAACGGTCGTCCACGACGCCAACGCTGACTGCGGCAACACTATCTCGCAGTGGATACCGATCCGTGAACGGCAGTTCTTTGCGGACGCTATGCAGAGCATCAACCACGGCGATCAAGGCTCCCGTGATACTCGCTGTGCGTGTGCCACCGTCCGCCTGCAACACGTCACAATCGACCGTCAGCGTCCGTTCTCCAAGCGCTTCCAGGTCTGCCACGGCACGCAGGCTGCGCCCGATCAGTCTCTGGATCTCACTGGTCCTGCCATCCATCTTGGGGCCACGATCACGTTTCTTACGTGGCGTGGTACTGTGAGGAAGCATACTGTATTCAGACGTAATCCATCCTTTTCCGGCACCTTCCAGCCACGGCGGAACGCCCGCTTCAACGCTGGCCGTACACAACACAACCGTCTCTCCCGCCTGAAACAACACGCTCCCGGGTGCCGATTTCGTGAATTTTCGTTTCACGCGAACGGGACGTAATTCTGCTGACTTTCGCCTGCTGCGGTTCACCATCCGATTCTCCTTGGGGCCTTTAGGACTCCTTCAACAACCAAACCAGCAATCCCTTCTGGACATGCATACGGTTTGCCGCCTGTTCGATCACCAGGCTCTGTGCTCCATCGAGGACGTCGTCGGTCACTTCCTGACCTCGACGCGCGGGCAAACAGTGCAGGAAACAAGCATCCGCTGGTGCCACGGCCATTAAGTCGGCATTGACTTGAAACGGCTCAAAAGCCCGCGCCCGGTCTGCTGCTTCGGATTCCTGTCCCATGCTGGCCCACACATCCGTGTAAACCGCATTTGCATTTTCTACCGCAACCCGTGGATCGGTTGTCTGCAGGATCTTGAAATCGGGCAACGAAGAAGCTAATTGATCGAGAAACTCCTGGCCAAACTGGTAATCTTCAGGCGCTGCCAAAGCAAACTCAACGCCCAGTTTTCCACAGATGATGGCCAGGCTGCGGGCCACATTGTTGGCGTCACCGACGTAAGCCAGCCGTTGCCCAGACAATGCACCATGCCGTTCCTGGAGCGTGAGGATGTCTGCCAGTGCCTGGCAGGGATGGCAGTAATCGGTCAGCCCATTAATGACGCAACAGGAAGCGTGATCGGCCAGTTCGACAACCTTGGCATGTCCGGTCGAGCGACTGACAATCACATCCATGTATTGACTCAACACCCGACTAAAGTCCTTAATGCTCTCGCGGCTACCCCAACCGGTGTCATCGCCAAGAAACAAACTGCTACCGCCCAGATGTCCGATCGCCATCTCAAAGCTCACCCGTGTTCGTAGTGATGGCTTTTCAAATAACAGCGCGATACCGCGCCCCTGCAGCAAAGCCGGCCTTTGCCCTGCCTGGAGCTGCTCTTTCAATTCCCGACTGATCGTCAAGATACGATCAATCTCGTCCGCCGCCAGGTCAAACAAAGTGATCAAATGTCTCGTCATCGAGCAGTTTCCTAACAAAACGTTGCGAGCCCTAGTCTCTGGTGGTCTGATCTTTAGGGATTAAGCCCTTGAATCGCATCGGCCAAAATCTGGCATCCTTGTTCCGCCTGGTCTTCGGTGAGTGTCATGGCTGGCAACAAGCGGACGATATTTCCCTGGGTGCAATTAACCAGTAAACCATTGGCCATACAAGCTTCGACTACGGCGCCGCCGTCAACATCCAATTCAATCCCAATCATCATGCCGACAACCCGCACTTCACGAATCCACTGGCAATTCTCCTCGAGTGCCTGCAAACGCTGCTGAAACAACTGGCTCAAATTCGCCACATTCTGCAACAGGTTTTGAGATTCAATCATCTCGATACAAGCAATTCCGGCGCGTGCTGCAATCGGATTACCGCCAAAGGTAGCCGCGTGCATACCAGGCCTTAAGCTTGGTGCGATCTCCGCTGTCGTCAGCATCGCACCACCGGCAATACCTCCACAGAGTGATTTCGCCAGAGTCATCACATCTGGGGTCACACCAAAGTGCTGGTAACCGAACCATTCTCCCGTACGTCCACATCCCGTCTGCACTTCGTCAAACATTAGCAACAGTTGGTTTTCTGTCGCCAATTCACGCAAACCTTCCAGGAACCCCTCAGGCGGCAACCTGACTCCCCCTTCTCCTTGAACCGGCTCGACCAGGATCGCGCAGCTTTCATCGTCGATCAGTGCTCGAACCGCATCCAAATCTCCAAAGGGTGCATACAGGAAACCGGCCATCAAGGGTCCCAGGCCGGCATGATACTTGGGCTGTGCCGTGGCTGTCGTGGTTGCCAACGTACGACCGTGGAACCCCCCTTCAAAAGTAATAATCTTGTAACGTTCTTCCGGGGTATGCAACCGCGCCAGCTTGATCGCTGCTTCGTTGGCTTCCGCCCCCGAGTTACAGAAAAAAGCCTGTCCTCCAAAGCTACGTTCGGACAGCAGCTGCGCCCACTGACCCTGTACCTCCAAGTGCCAGGAGTTCGGAACGTGAATCAGCGTCTGCAGTTGTTCCTGCACAGCCGCCACCACTGGTGGTGGGCAATGGCCGAGGAGATTGCACCCCCAGCCGGGAAACAGATCAAGATAGCGGGTCCCCTCACTATCCCACACATAGGATCCCTCACCACGTACCAGATTAACCGGGTAACGTCCGTAATTGGGGATGACGTAACGCTTGAACAGTTCAACCGTCTCGGCCGATCCTAATCCTGTGTTTGTCCCCATCGCACATACTCCTCTTTGGCATCCTGGATTGCCGGTTAACTATCTGGCTGACACACTTGGTTGCGACCAGGTTCGCAATCCGTATCAGCCCACCAGGCACGACTTATTTCGTCGTTCAAGGTTCGTTAGCTTTTGACTCCGATTCCTGAATAAGTTGGGTGCCGATTCCCTCGGTCGTGTAGACTTCCAGCAGCAGTGAATGACGAATTCGACCATCGATGATATGGACCTTGCCAACACCCTGGTCCAGCGTTTCCAGGCAGGCCTGCACTTTTGGAATCATACCAGTATCAATCGCCCCGGAGTCAATCAACTCGCGGGCACGGTCTGCAGTAAGCGTGTACAGCAGAGAATCGGGATCATCTTTATCCGAACGGACGCCATTGATGTCACTTAAGAACACTAACTTTTCTGCCCCCAGTGACTGAGCCACTGCCATGGCGGCCGTATCTGCATTAACGTTCAGGATTTGCCCCTCCTGATCGAGGCACATCGAAGGAATGACTGGCACGGTTCCCGCGTAGCAAAGATTCTCGATAACCTGCCGATCAACTCGTGTCACTTGTCCGACTTGGCCCAGATCAATTGGTCCCTCATCACCTGCTAGTTGAATCTTCTCACCAGTTAGTACATTGGTGGTACGAAAATTCAAGTTCATGGCCCGCCCACCAAGCTTTTCAATCTCCGTTGCCAGTCGTTGGTTAGTCTGATAGGCCAGAACTTCTTCCACAATCTTCAGGGTTGCTTCATCGGTATATCGACGCCCCTGGACAAAACGAGGCTCAATACCCGCCTCTCTCATCGCCTGGCTAATCAAATTTCCACCACCATGGACCAGCACCGGTCGCATACCGACTGTTTCCATAAAGACAATGTCAATCAAGACGTGCCGCAGCGCAGTTTCATCGCCCATCACGCTGCCACCTAGTTTGATGACGGTAATTTTATCTCGAAACCTGCGGATCCACTCCAAAGCTTCGATCAGCGTACTAGCTTTTTCAATGGCTTCCTGCACCAGACTACCTCGTTTCATGCAAGACGGGTTTCATACAACCAAACTAATTAAAGTCTTCACAGCTATTGTGGAGCAAGCGAGAGAAGAAATAGTGGGAAAACGTGTCATTGTAAGTTGCCCGGGGACCTAGTGTCAACGAACCGCAGACCTCTGGATTCGGCTTTCAATTCGTGACAAGATGAGGAAAATAAGCCTGTCTAGCGCGGAGTCCATCCAGATAACTGATGTGGTTGGTTTATTTCGCCAAATCGATCAGAATTACCATCAACAAAGTTCGGTACCGCTGACTGCTGAAAACGCCACTATGAGTAAACCGATCGCAATTATCCTGGCCGCCGGACAGGGAACACGGATGAAGAGTGATTTACC
>Ga0310342_100000735_pt1 | contig 19098 bp, 18 predicted proteins | sample S15DNA20500_MG_FD_206155 | JGI IMG/M metagenome (GOLD analysis project Ga0310342, IMG submission 206155) | Marine microbial communities from station ALOHA, North Pacific Subtropical Gyre - S1503-DNA-20-500_MG | ecosystem: Environmental > Aquatic > Marine > Oceanic | place: Pacific Ocean: North...
GGTAAGTACTACAAAGTTCCTTGGATTAGTTACAAAGATTACTTACCCATGAAAAAAGCTATTGCCTTTCCTCTAGAACCAGAAAAGGATGTGAAACCATATACACAGGCTATTGCTATGAAATATGGTTGGATGTGGAAAATACCTATACAAGACCGAATTGGTGCTGGCTATGTTTTTGACTCAGATTATGTAGAGGATGAAGAAATTGTTGATGAAGCCCAACAATTCCTTGGTCAGACCATTCCTAATGTACGTTCAATTCCTTTTGATGCTGGAAGCCATGAAAAGTACTGGGTTAAAAATTGTATTTCTGTGGGATTAGCCTCAAATTTTATAGAGCCATTAGAAGCAACATCTCTAGATACTGTTGGGTTGCAACTAAGGTCGTTGAAAGATTTTATTAATCATATCTTTAAACACAATGAAAAGAGTACAGCCCTGTATAATGACAACATATCTAATAAAATAAAGTGGATATCATATTTTATTTATTTACATTATCTCACCAAACGAAGTGATACGGAGTTTTGGGAAACTTTTGAGCAACGTCATCCACCACCTCAAAAATTTGTAGAAGTACTGTCATTAATATATGAAAATAATCTAAGGGAGAAGAATCTTTTGGATACATATTTTGGCATGCATGATTACATAGAGATAGCTAATGGGTTAGGGCTATTTAAGCAATCAATGGATATGTATGGTTATGAAAACTTAACTCCTTCTGTTGAAACATATAAAAAATGGGTTGATGTAACTATTAGTGACCCAACAAGTGTGACTTCATGCACGGATTTTTTGGCGGGACTCGATGACCCTGGATATCTGGAGTCACCACTTAGACACCCTAATGGAATTCCCATGAATCTTAACGATTTGTGCCGTTGTCTTTGCAATACTAGGTAAAACATGAATATAACTAAAGCAATTGGTATAGGAACTGCTGTAATACCTATAGTTGGTATACTTATAGGTGGTATAACCTTTGGGATTAATTTTAAAACAGATGTCCAAAACATCAAAACAGATGTCGCAAATCAACAACAAGTTAACGCAGACGTAGAAGAATGGTTTTCCTCACTCCCTGGAGCATATGACGATTCTTTACTCTGGGTACAAGCTGATTCCATTAATGAACGTATAGATAATATACATATTCCCGATAGGTATGATGATTCTTATTTAGATGAACGTATACAGAGCCTAGCATTACAAGTGATTGAATTACGTACTGAATTAGATAACATAGAGATTCAAGATATGAATAGCTTTGATGATACTGAGATTAGGGGGCGCATAGCAGAACTAGAAGGCTCTTTGCAAGCCTTTTCCAACATAGAGGTGAATACAGACGGTGTTGTGGATGTAACCCCCTTAATCGTCAGCATAGCGTCCTTAGAAGGTACTCTTGACATAGTACGAACTGACATTAGAACCATGAAATCTGATATTAAGGACGTAGAACGGGTAGCTAATTCAGCAAAGAGTACGGCTGATTCAGCTAAAAGTAGTTCAGGTGGTAACCGAACTGTTGAAAATAACTATGATGACTCAAATTTACGGAGTAGAATATCCGCAGTAGAACGTCAAGTAAATGCTATACCTGTCACTAATAACAGTGGGTCTACTATACAACGTGTAGAGAACCCTTTCGATGATTCCTCCTTGCGGTCTGACATATCCTCCCTACAGACAGCTATAGCGGTTCTACAAGCCTCAGGAGGGCAGTCATATGATGATTCTGACCTACAGGACAGGATTGATGATATCCAGTGGGAATTAGACAATCTTGATATCCCTACCTTTACTGCTACAGATGTAAGTTGGTTAGAAGATTTGATGTACAGCATTAAGAATGAATTGAGTATGCGTATAGATGAATTGGAATGGGCTTCCGATACTACCTCAACCACTAGTGATGATATGTACGCAGAGAAATGGCAGTTAGAAGATTTACAGTCTGAAGTTATGTTTGTGCAAGAACAGGTCTGGGAACTTCAAACTCTTATAAACGATTCTCAGACTACTAGTAATAATACCACTAGTAATAATACAACTACTACATCTACAGCAGGCAGAAGCTGGGATGGAGCATGGGATGAGCCATACTGGATATATGTAAGCCATGTCGATGGTAATGGGAATCATAGCTATACGGGTGATTACTGGATGGATGGGTACTGGAATGGGGAACCTGTATGGATAAATTGGGAATGTGGAACCCCTGGTGGTCAATGGGAGTATTGCTATATATTTAAATACAATTACGCATCGTGGGTGATACAACCGTTAGAGCCTTCTGATGAATGGTTAGCCAATGCTTATACCGATGGAGAATGGCCTTGGAGTGGTACTTGGAATGGGGATGTAAATTCAGTTGAAGTGAAAGGACAGCCGTAATATGGATGTATATTGGACTATAGACCATAAGATAATAAGAGGCGTACTAAACGCACAGACACCAGAATTGGTTCTTAAAAATAAACCTATTTCTGAGACAGGATATAATATTTGTCCCGCCTTTAGAGATTATTTCCATAATGTTTATGGCTGGAAGGCAATGTCTGATTATTCACTGGAAAGAAGTGTTGATGGGCAATATGTATATGATGCACATAATCCAGGCTTCTGGAAATATTTTGTACAGTCTGTAGATGAACAAGCAATTAGCATTTATCAAGCTGTTTCATTTGTAACGGACAGCCCGTCCTTAAAAGTATCTCAGGAGAACCCATATTTTGAAGACAATAAATTTACTTCTAGTTGCTACGTAATTCCTGGCACTATAGACATAGGAAAATATTATAGGTGTTTAGATTTTGCTTTTCGTATAAAGGAAAACCACAGTCGGGCTGCTTTTGATGAAGGAGATATTATTTATTATTTGAGGTTTCACACACCTGAAAAAATTAATTTTAAACAGTATTTTATGAGTGATAAGTTAAGAGAGTATGACACCATGATACAAGAAATTAAATTCTCTTGGGCTAAGGTTATAGCTCATGCATCTTCACCTAGACCATTAAGCTTTTTTTATGATAAATACAAGAAGTTTAATTTGAAAAATAAGATAATGAAAGAGATAAAGGAGAATTTAGTTTAAATGAATGAGTTGTTTTTATCAGAACTAAAACATAATAAGCGAGGTTTTCAATTTGGCATGTTGTTCTTTGCTGCTTTTGTTTTCCCGTTATGTGTTTTAATTGGTATAAGTTGCGTCTTATCTATTCCCAGCATTATACGAGACAAATTTAGTGATTATTGGAGAATTAATAATGGTACAACCTAAAAGAATCGGACATGTAGTTCTAAATGTCAGGGATGTGGAAGCTTCCACTAAATTTTACACAGACATCATAGGCTTTCAAATAGCTTTACAGAAGGAAGATGCTACGTTCCTTACATGCGGAACAATTCATCACGACTTAGCATTGTTCAAAGCCAAGCAATCGTTTAGACTTGATGATGGTGTAGGCTTAAATCACATGGCTTTACAAGTAGAAGATTTTGATATGCTTACAAAGTATTGGGAAAAACTATTTCAGCATGAGATAGAGATTGACCGTACTACTGACCACGGTATGACTAGCAGTATTTACTTTGAAGACCCAGATGGAAACGGCATTGAACTTTTCTGCAATAATCAAGATGACCCTGCGGAAGGACTTGCGATTATGAGTGATGGCACTAGAGTAAATACCGAACTTAATTTTGCGTAAATGTTTAAAGATAATGAAACCTCTATGGGAGGTCTTGTCTTAGAATGCTTTATGTGTGGCAGATTACTAATCTTCCCAACCCATAGAGCAGAGTGTTTAAAGGATTGGAACAAACATGGCAGGGTCTGTTTAAAATGTTTGTTACGATGGAAATTTTCAGACGCACATCTAGAAGGATACATATTAGAAAGTGAAGTAATGGCAGAACATTTTGGTATATTTTAAATGATTAAAACTTTATGCCTTATCTATGCAGTAACGATGCTGGCTTTAGTATTCGTCTGGTTAGGGGCATCACCTAACGAACCTACAAAAGAATGTGTAGAATGGCAGACAGTATATCCTACTCCTACTCCTGTTCCTATGGCTGCAATCTATACTGAATGGATTCCTTTTCCAGGGACAGCCCCTGGTACAGGATATGGTTGGATTCAGGCCACTGATTTTCTAAAGGCTCAAAACGAGTGGCCCCCTAAAAACTTACAAGTTCATATATTAACAGATGATGAGTATAATAATATTGCGGAAGAGCATGGACTAGCCTTAACCCAAGGAGGGAAATGGACATATGGTTTTCCACCGATTCAGGGTTTTACGAGATTTATGGGTGGAGTCATTCTTAAAAACTCTTGGCTTCCAGAGAGGCTTCATAAAGTGGTACAAGAATAAAGAAGGCAATTGGATAAAGCCCAGACCACCATCCAAACGTGGTTATATACTTAATGATAGGGAAGGCGTATGGTGTCAGTCTTGTGCATATAGATATGGATTAAATGAAGCATATCTAAAAAGTGAAGGAACTAGAGATGAATGGTTATACATCACAGGCCAAATGAAGTATTTATCTTGCAGCGTTTGTAAAAGGAGAATAAATTAATGTTTTTTACTAAGGACTTTGTTCTAGATGAACTGGAGAGAACCCGTCAATTGGTGGAAGAGGTATTAATTGGTTCCACAAGTAAAATCGAAGCTGAAAAATTATATAGGACATTATTTAAATTAGATGTGGTGCGTAATGCAGTTAAGAACGTCCACACTAACTAATGTGTAAAAAGAATAAAAAGAACAAATCTTCATCCAACACCATGCTTGATGAGTCATTTAGAGTTGATATAGATGACCTACAAGAGCAATTATATGGATTAACATCAGAGGATTGGGAATCTGTCAGACCCATTCTAATGAAAATGGAAGAAATAAAATTAAAATATATAGGTGAGTACGATTATGGCGAATCTTTTTGAAACCATTACAGGGTTACAAACTTCCACTTTGGATTCTACCCAATTGGAATCCCTATGCGCTCAACAACGTAATTTAACCATACATAAAATAGCAGAATGGCTACGGAGCAATGCTGAGATTTTTAAGCTAGACTGGAATACTCCCGTTGCTAGAGAACTTATTTATTTAGCTGATGACCTTGACCACCTAGCTGATTTTAAGGAGAGAAGCAATGGTTGAACTACTGGACAGGTTAGCCCGTTTTAAGAAAGATTATATTGACCCGCCTGAAATGACTACTAGAGAACAGTTTAATACCAGTTGGGTCTATAAGCAAATGAAGGATGCAGGATTCCTTACTTCAGGAATGAAACGCTTACATCTAGACTCAAAATATTGGGCGTGTAGTAAAAAGGAATTTGAGGGCTGGATTAAATGGGATTGGACTAACAAGAAAAAATTTATCGCTGAAGAATATGATTGCGATAATTTTGCTTTTAGTTTTAAAGCCCGTTGCGATAGAAAACTAGGGATAAATACTGTGGCTTTAGTTATAGATTATTCTGGTGGACATGCCTATAATCTGGTCTGTTTTACAGATGCTCCAGCGGAATTATACGAACCGCAAAGTGATAGGTGGGTTAAACCTAATGATAGTAAATCTAAAACAGAATTCTATGCCTTGAAAGATGGGTATATAATTCTTTAGATTTGGCCTGTCCAGAATGTCCTTTGCTGCCTTTTAACGTCTTCCAGTTCTTGTTCTCTTTGAGCGGGGGTTTGAGGGCTTGAACAATACGAAGCCACCAACGCTGATAGTCCTACCAATCCAGCAACAAATACAATGCTAATTATCATAATTTCCAATACTCCCTCCCTTTAATTATCTACTATTATTATACTACGCTTTACTGGAAATTAGCCGTAATAACGATTATCATCTATTAGCTGCTGTTTAAATTTAGTACTAGCGTTGTATGTATCTCCTATATACAACAATATGTTATGCATAGAGGGGTATGCTTCTAGAGCATGGATTTCTGATTCTGATTCCCCCCTATCTTCTGAAGTATTGTATTCCGTAATGTCTAACATTAACCAACGTTCTTTAGGTTCTTTGTGCAGGCGTATCCCAATATTATACAATAATATGTAATGATTAGAATTTGGTGTTTCTTCTAAAGTTGCTTTATAATAAAATTCTGCTACGTGTGGGTCATCTATATAGGGAACAAAGGTTATACTCTTATACTCTGTCTGTACCATGCTGATGATTTCCTCCAAACTTATTCACTAAAGCTGCCATTACTAACCAGCTAATTATTAATCCGATTGCGTACATCGCTAAAGTAGGCACTGGTAAAAAACGTCCTATGGAAAGTAGTAAGATATCTTCTAGAGTATGAACACCTACAAAGCTTAGGAGAACCCCACCAAAGAAGGTTCTCTTTATCCAATTTTTCATATCAATAAGTATTTCCAGCTTAGTGGAAATTTCTCCTGGCACAAAGAATCAATCTGAGTAGCAATCGCTCTAGTTTCTTCTTGGGCATCGTCTGATAATCTTTGTTTACATACTCTGGAAAACGCAAACAGAGAGCCTGTCCAATACCATTCAGTATACATAGATAAGGGGAGTACCAAACGTGCTTGTTCTGGAGCTACATTTGATTGTATGAGCTTATTATACAGAGATTCAGCGTTTTTATGGAGAGTGTGTACTTCAAAGTCAGTTGTATTATCTATGTGTACTGCGCCAGCAGAGCCTTGCTTTGCATTCAGCGGTTTCCCACGCCACGAATCTTTATCGGGAATGTAAAATTTGGGTGTGTAATCTACATAACGTCTGCTTACTTCATTCCATACCAGGCCCACTTGATGCTTTACTAATTGCCTAGCTACAAATATGGGGGCTGAAATTCTGAATTGAAGCTGAGGGTGTCCAAATGGAGTCCAGTGTCCATGAACAGCTAGGTATTTTATCAATCCCTCATCACTTTTTTCTATGGTATCGTGATGTTTATCAAAGGATACTCTAGCTGCATTAACTACAGTTAAATCTGTACCCATGTAATCTACTAATTCAACGTTCATGGTTGTGTGTCCCACTCCTCTCCAATAGAATCTATAATTTCATCAATAGTGATGGTTGTGGTTTCGCTATCGCCACGCATTCCCTCTAAGAGAGCATGTAATACATACGCAGTAGTTAAACTGGCAGCAATGGGAGCTACATCTTCCATGCCCCGTTGAGCTAATTCATGCTCATAATTCATATATATATTTTTTACAGCTTGAAAACGTTCTTCTTCAGTCATATTATAACAATCCTCGCTTTACAGTTCGTCTAGTATAGGTTCGTTTTTGGGGTTGGTCGAATGCTATTGGCCTTCTTCCTTCTAGAAACGGCAGAAAATTCTTAACATGTCCTACTACTCCTTGATATTCTTTTCCATCTTCGTTTTGGTTATGTACCCAGCCACCACTATCTACAAAATAAGGTAACATAGTACCTGTTATATCTGTTTCTAAGAAAAATGGATTACTATTCCTCACATTAGATTTAATTCTTTTTTCTACAGTAGCAGTAGCTTTCTTACTTATTTTATATACAAAAGATTTCATATAATTAAACTCCTATATAATATATATATATATACTAGTAGAATAGATTATTCTATTGCTGCTCCTTCTATTATAACACATCTTGACAAATTTGGCAATAGGGTATATAATAGTAGTATACAACCAAAGGAGTTTTAATGGCATGATGTTCGCCCCTAATACAAGTACAAAACGGCTATATGTAGATGTAGACGAAACACTGGTTTTCCACGATGGGTGTTGTGGCTCAGAGATAGTGTTATCTGACGTAGATGAGGAGATTTGGGATTTCGATTTTAATCACGCATTAATAAAGAATTTCCCCTTAGCCGATGCTGTAATCAGATGGCAACGGGAAGACCCTGAAGAACGAGAAGTGATTGTGTGGTCTGCCAATCACGAAGAATGGGTTGTAAAGGCAGCAAATATATTTTTTAAGGGTATAATACCTTTGGCAGGAATTGGCAGGAAGAATGAATTATACGGGACTGTTAGACCTTGTGACTCTGCAATTGATGATAGACCCCAAGATATGCGTTGGTATCTAGACCAGTTTGGAGCAGTTTTCAGCCCTGATGAGTTCATAAAATTAATGGAGTAACTATGTGGTTTTTTAAGAAGAGGAAGTCTAGGGCTAAGGTTATAGCTCAGATTTTAATGGAACAGGTTATGAATAATGAGCAAGAAGTGGAACTTCAAAGATTATCAGAGGGACAACGTTTACCAAGCCGAATCGGATTGGAACGCTCAAAACGGACAACAACTAAGCAACGCTCAAGCCCGTAGATTGGTACGGACTATCAGTAAGTACTACAAGCTTAAACCCATTAAAGCCTTTGTTAAAGCCAAAAATAGGCATGGGGAAATCTCTGGATTAGCTACAGGTAGAAGCGAATTTGTACGGCTTCCCTATTGGGCAATGACTACTTCTACTATTTGCCATGAAATGGCCCATGTAATAACTCAACAAAGAGGTATTTTTGATGGGCATGGCCCCATTTTCGTAGGGTTTTTGGTTGAATTAACTCACAAATTTATGGGACGTACCGAAGGCACAGACTTGCAATGGAATCTTCTTCTAAATTCTGTTGAAGTTGAGTATAATAATATTTAAGAACCCTAATTATGCGAGGTTTTCATGCAATCTATATCGGCCCTATTAGCCTTTTTGTCTAAAGGTGAGTATGATGATGATGAATCCTCTGCTCTTAAAGAGTTTGAAGGAGAAATGGGTGGTGGCCCAGACATGCCTTTTGATGATTTTGACCCTGACGCATCTATAGGCAATGCGCCCCCTGGCGATGCTCAACCGAAATTAAGCCAGGTAGGTACTGGTGGGCAGGCTGGTGCTGCTGCGTCTATTCAAACTACATCTGCTGGCCCCGCAGGGAAAATGACAGACCCTACAGAGCCTCAAGGTCACGATAGATTGTATTTATCTGAAATTCCTGGCGGTAAACCCCCAGAAGGTTATAAAGGTAAAACCTTTACAGGTAGACAGGGTTCTAGTTTTATTGATGCCCGTTTATTGACTCCAAAAGACAAAGAAGATTTACACGCTAAAGATGATAACAAAGATACCTCATTTGGAGGAGTTATTATAAATGAGAAAGGCCAGATTTTGCTGCGTAAACCGAAAAACCATTTTGGTGGCTATGAATGGTCATTTGCAAAAGGTGGCGCAAAAGAAGGCGATAATCCCCATGATGCTGCTCTCCGAGAAGTATTAGAAGAAACGGGCTTGAAATGTGAAATTGCTGGGGAGATTCCTGGGCATTTTCAAAGTGATGTAAACAATAAATATTTTTTGATGAAGGTTGTAGGCGGGGATATTAAAGATTTTGAAACCGATGAAACTTCTGATGCTCAATGGTTTTCCCCAGAGGAAGCTGAATCAAATATTAAATTAACTGGTGCAAAAAATCCCAGAGGCATGAAAAGAGATTTAGCTGTTTTACAAGGGGCGTTCCATGAGCATAAATCAAATAAGGAACATGACGATGATTTAAGCAGTATGATGAATGCTGTGGATAACGATGAGGCCCATAATTATAATCTACAAGACCATATTGAGGAATGTCAAGCTAGTTATTTTAAGACTGGAAAATTACCTCAATCTATGATTGACCCTAATCATCCTGACTATGAAATTCACCAGTCACTTAGAAGTGATATTATGGATAGGTTGATTAATCCAGGCAATACATCTGCTACTATTGAATCCTTCATAAATGATTTATATAGTAGTGATGATATGAAAAAGAAATATGGTGAAATGGATTGGGCTGCTGCGAATGCATTAGATGTTTCTTCTCCTCATGGCAGTACGATGTCTCTTCTCAGAAGAAGGGTGGCTCAACGTTGGGTGAACAGTACTAATTTCCCTGAAGGAAATGCTATAACTGAGATTTTAGCTGAAACATTGAATAACCCCGTTCCTTTTTCGGGTAGTACCATTCCTGTAGACATAGATATACAAGGCAATCGACAATTTAGAAGTAGGGCAAATAGGTTGCAGTTAGCAACAGCGTATGAGAACTGGCAAGCTGATGAAACCCAATCTAAAGTTAAGTTAGATTCTGGTGAGGAAGTTGATTTCTCTATAGGAGGATGGGAACTGGCTGGACTACGGGCCAAAAGTGTTTTATCGAGGAGAGAAACGTTTGATAAAAGCGTTGATAGAGCATTTTCTTCATGGGGAAAACACGTACCTAAACTTCCTGGCGAAAAAACTCAAAAGGCTGCTGGCGAAAGAATGTTTCGGGATTATGTCAAGATGCACAGAGGACTAAATGTGCAATTGCTGGACATGGCTTATCCTGATGTTGACAACATCGTATTATGGAGAGCCACGACTGCGATTGCCGAGGTTCAGTCTGGGCTAACGCCAGAAGGTACACAACATATTCAACCAACTGATTTAAAGAACCGAGGTTTCAGTGGTAACCCCGAAGATGAAACTGTAGAAAACCTGTATGAAAGTTATATTAGTTCTAGACCTTTATCTGGATGGAGTATTCACCCCATTAACTTTCAGAGTGGGTATCATCTAGCAGCAGAAATTCCTAAGGAAGACGTTTTCATGTCTAGCATGGATATGCAGGGCGGTGGTGGGGCTACTGGCGCAGAAGGGGGGTACAATACATCAGAACGAGAATGGATGGTACAAAATAACCCTAATCTCAGAGCGAAAATTATGCATCATCGTGGTAAGAACGGCCTTATTGCACGTTCTCAAGATTGGGAACACTTACCTAACATGAATGGCATCGGAATTCCTGGCATGTTCCACGGTAAGAAAGGTATCGGACTGACTGCGACTGACCCTAAAACAGGTAAAGAACATACGTGGAACGTGGGAGTAGATGACCCAGACACGGACTGGGCAACTAAATATGGCAAAACTGAGAAAGTTGGGGGAATGACAGGAACGGCTCCTGGGGGCATCATAGAGGACGAGCATGGTGACCAGTGGTACGTAAAACATGGTAGAGAAGACCAACATGTAGCAGAATCATTGGCTAATGATTTGTATAGAGAGGCTGGTATAATGGTTCCTGAAACCAAATTAATTAATTATCAGGGGGGCGTAGCCCATGCCTCTAAGATTGTGCCTGGCCCTACAGTAGATTCATCAGGCGATTCCCTTGTGGGTGACCATGACGTTACAGAGGGTTATTTAGTAGATGCTCTTTTAGGTAACCATGACTTTATAGGCGTAGGCCCAGAGAACGCTTACGGCAACATAGTTAGTTCTAGTGATGGTAGAAAATATCGTATTGATAATGGTGGAGCTTTGTATATGAAAGGCTCTGGCGGTGAGAAAGAATTTGGGGGTGCTGAAGACCACAAAGTTCCTTTACCTGAGTTAGCTGGCTTTAAAGACCCTAGTAAGAATCCCCGTGCAGCTAAAGTATTAGGTGAAATGTCTCAAGAGAATATGCAGGACGCATTTACGAAATTGGCTAAGTTAAATAACACTACTATAGCTAATATGGTATATAAATCTGGAATCCCTCCCCATAGAATGGAAGAAGTTACCAAGTCTTTGGTTTCTAGACGTAATAATATTGTTCAGTGGCTTGTAGATAACAATCATCTTAATACTTACAATACTCCAGCCACCTTTAAAAGTGTGGAAGAGACATATGGTTTACGTAAAGAAAGTGTTATCTACGAAGATAATCCAGTAGGCGCACCTGTTACAGACCTTCCTATTAACGAAGCACTAGAAATTTTGAAGAAACATCCCCTGCTATTTGCAGAAAGTAATTTGACAGGAAATGACGAAAATGATTCTTAAAGACCATTCGGCCCAATCCATATTTGAATCCTTAATGTTAGACCCTAATTTAGAAGTGCAGGAAGGGCAAACTAGGGAAGAGGCTGCTAAACACGAAGCAGAATTTCGCTCTAGACAACATTGGAATAATATGAGAGCCTTGGCCCTAGGTACGGGAGAAGCGGATTTTGAAAAGTCACCCATCAGGGCTTTAGCTGATTTCATTTCTAGACCGCAAGCATTCTTCACAGAACACATGCCTGATATATTGAAAATGGCTTCCATTGGTGAAGTAACATCTTCCAGTCATTATCAATTTCAAGTTCCTGACTCTCAAAAACTTCATGCAAACGATAAATCAGAAGCTTTATCTCCAGAGTCAGAGAAGTTTCTTCAAATTTTGATGGAAAATAATATGCCTCACCAAGGCGTAGAATATATAAAGGCTATGGCAAAAAATTATAGGAGAACTGATAGCGGTAAAGAGAATCCCGATGGTTGGATAAAAACCGTTGCTAAGGGTCTTGGACATAATACTGGTTTGATGCAGGCATTATCATTACCTCAAAATGGAGGTATGTCTCCACAAGCTCAGACGAATTTATCTCATACTTTATATACTGAACATGGTAATTCATATCACTTCACACCGCCTGCACCCAAAGCTTCCACCCTTAATTCAGACTTTCACAAGGCTGGACGTTATGGTTCAAACTCTAAAAAAGAGTTAGAGAGTCCAGCTACAGTTCAAAGTGTAAACAACGCTCTGAATCTAATGGGCCGTGATGAAAGAGTCGAACTAGGCAGCACTAATAAGTTGAAATTTAAATCTGATTTAGGGAATGTACAACAGTGGAAGGCGTACAAAGAAGGCGGGGATAACCAGAAGAGGGTTCGTATTTTCCAGCATCATATAAATCCTAGCCTTCAAACACAAAATGCTCCTATTACGAATGCTGATATGGGTAACTATACTGTAGCCGAAATTTTACGTGGTTTTTTCCATCATGTAGATGAGGATAATGGTCAGCATGATGTGACCGCAGGGCAGGAAGTCAAACTTCAGGAAGAAGCAGCTAAAGTGGATGAACAATGGGAAGAGGCTTCTGAAACCCCTCTTGACCCTGAGATTGAAAAGGATATGGCTCCTATAGGTAATGATGAATTTGAATTCTATTTCGGAGGTGAACTCAAAGGTACACAGAAATGGGATACAAACACACCTATAAAACTATTTCATCATGGTGTCCATGAAGAATATACATCTTTAGCCGTACAGCACGGTCTTTGCGATGGTAGAGGGTACATGAAACCTGAACATGTGCAAGGAATTATGCAGGCTGCTAAAGCAAAAGTATTAGGTAAAAATGATTTGGTTAAACATACAACTAAGAGCGGTAAAGTTGTATATTCCTTGGCGCACAAACCACAAAAAATTGACCCGAAGACAGGTGAAGTTAAACTTGCAGGAGGTCTGCATAAATACATAAATTATTTGAAGAATCCACCAGCTATCATTCCTCCGAAGACTGCTGAGAAATTAATAGAGAATGCTACAGAAAGTTCTGGTTTAGGATTTAATTCTACTGAAGATGCTCTGGATAATGATGGTACTGTCAGTCAGGAAGCGATTGACGCAGCATTAGATGCAACTGGAGAAAGCCAGCCTGTTCAAACCCATCCTAATGAACACGTAAATCATATGAATTTGCTTACTAACCAACTAAAGCACTTGGCTTCTCTTCATATGGATGCGTATAATCCTACACAAATAAGTAAGACTTCGCAGGCTCCTACTGCAAAGTCTGCCTCTCTAAAGGGGTCATATTCACAGAATGCAGCACTTGATTTCGTGCAGTCTTGGAATAACTTACCCAGTGAGACACAAGTGGGCATAAATGGGCAGTTACATGGCCTGATAACGAACCTGTTAGATTTAAATCCTTCTTTATTGCCTGCTTATGCTGCCATTTCCACTAATGCTGGTGGCCCGTGGAATATGTCTCATTATATGCAGTCTTTGAAGGATTCTTCTGACCAAGGAAGTAAAGCCCAGTACGATAAAGCCCTCGCTTTGTCTATGGTCATGTCGCAAGCAAGGGCTTTAACTGACAAGAATGTTATGGAGAAGCATGAAGATGCTCACAATAAACCAGCAGGGAACGCAGAATTTCATGTGAAGATGGCGCAGACCCTTACAGACCACATGGATGATTATATTAATAAAGCTGGGTCTGATAGAGACATGCAGAGAATGCATCCACTTGCCCTCCAACATCTATTGGAAGGCGTTGAATCCTTTACCTCTGATGATGATAAAAAGGCATTGCATCCTGTAAGCCAAGCTATAGGAAATCATATTGCGGGAATCAATGCACTCCAAGAAATTAAGAATCCGATGAGTGTTAAGGCGTTCCTTAATCACGTAAATTCTACATATAACGAGTTAGATTCCGAGGCATTAGACGCAGCTTTATCTGGAATATCAGAACCTACTCCTGCTGCTGATTTAGACTATGATATTCATCCGAGTGTGCTTGCTGAATTAGCAGTCAGTGGTGGGGATTATGCTTCTACTGGGTTCCCGTTTGACCCTGATGCTTCAGGTGGTGGTCAAGATGTAAGTACGATTGCAGCATTACAGAAACATGCAGATAATGTAACAGATGTGTTTGAGGGCATGATGGGCGATAATCATCCATTTAAAGATGCTTTTGCCCAGATGCCCGATTCCGAAAAGCAAGCAGCGTTTAACGATATTTACAGTCAGTTGCAAACTAAATCTCAAACATATGCATTGGATTCTTTAGCTGAAGCTAACGGTAAATCTTATAAAGATTTTAATATTGCAGATGCGACTCAATCTGAACAAATGCGTATGAAACAGTTATACAGCATTATGCATTCAAACACATTAAATTTGCTGAAAGATTCTGGCTCTCTATGGCATGCAGAATCGGCAATTATGACTCAGGCTCAAGCGAAGCATATAATAAAAGATTACATTAATGCTACTCATAATATGAAAAGTATAGGTGAACCAAACTCTATTAAATCTGTTTTTGCAACCCCTAGAAATGCTATGGAAAAGTTGACAACATTAGGGGATGTGATGAGTCCTGATGAAGTTGAACATGTTGTTAATTCAGCTATGTCCGATTTAGGGGCTGATATTACTCATGCATCTAATGCTTTAGGTTTGACAGACGCTCTCAAAAATCATTTGAAATATGCAGCAGATAATTTAATGTCTCCCCATAATGTTGACAGAACGGAGACACCTTTACATAATTGGGAAATGACCACTAAACCTGACGGTCAGTACGCTAAGGCTCACATGACAGCTATGAAACATAGCATCCATAATTTAGCTGCTCAACATGCTACTTATCCTAATGATGCGGATATACACGCAGAATTAATTGATAAGTTTGGGAAGGCTCATGCTGCTGGAGTCGTTACAGATATGGATGTAGAAATGTGGAAAAAGGATGGGCTTACAGACGATGCTATTAAACAAGCAATAGATAAACAATATGGCGGGGATATGTCTTTCGGGTATGATTCTGGGCCTGAATTTGGCACACCCGCATACACGGAAAATAAATTAAAAGAAGCTGCTCAAAATTTTGATAGTACTTGGGCAAATACTGAAGTTGGAATGGCTGAAAATAATCCTTCGATTCTTAACTCCAAAGCAGACCTCCATGAATTGATTCAGACTGCTATAGATGAGGGTATGGATGCCAGTGATGTAGTAGATATAGTTTCAGCAGAGTTAAAAACTGCTGGAGCTGATATGGAAATTGATTTTCCTGAACCTCCCTCTGAGGGATATAATGACCCAATGGATGGGGAATTTGAGGATTTGTATGAGGAAGAAGATGAAGAACCAGAAGTTGACCATCTTCAAGAAGCTGTTGATGCCCATGAACGTATTTCTAAAGAGATAAAACAGAAGTTAGCTGCTACTGACTCTGGTATTCCTAAGGATATGTTAGAGACAGCTAATGAGTATTTGCAGCAGGCTAAAGATGCTCCTCCCAATCAACAACATGATTTAATAGTTAGAGCTAATAAACATTTAGTGGATGTTGATAGCAATTATTTAGGTAACTTTCACCCTAAAGGAGAACATCCTCTAGAAGTAGCTACTCCTCAGAGGGAAGTCTCTCCCCATAGTCCTGAAGAATTGCAAAAAGCAAAAGCGGATATGCTTGCACACATCAAGGAGCAAAACTCAATTTTGAAGGGGGCGGTTAAAGCAACGAACCGTGGTATTCCTCAAGGGTGGCTTGATAAGTCTAAAGAAGCTATAGAAAATGCAGCAAATGATGGTGAGTTACATCAAGCTATGCAAGAGGCACATGAAAAGGTTCAAAATGTGCAAAAATATTATAATCAAAATCTACATCTTGGTCGCAAAGAACCCAAATTAAAAACCCCTGAAGAAGGGGAACCTATGCATCCAAAGCCTGAGCCTGAACCTCAGCCCGAAGTTGAGGAGCCTACTCCTGAAGAAGAGCCTGAAGACGGAGAAAAATCCCCAGTAGAAGAAGCTGCTTATGCATTAAATAGGGCTATGGATTCCAAAGACGCAACATCTGTACTTGAAGCCCAAAAGAATTTACAATCCGTAGAAGAGGACATGGGACTTGGAAGTATAACAGCAGAGAGTGGCTCTGCCCAGATAGATAAATATGATACCTTAGTAACAACTCTTTTGAGTCAGGAAGCTGCTGACTTCCATGTATCAGGCCAACCTTTAGATAGCTCTTTTAAGAACTGGCCTGGGAAGGAAGAACCAGAGCCTGAAGACGAAGAGGAAGAAGAGGCTGAAGAAGAACTTGAACTGCCTGATGAAGAGGGAGAGTTACCATCAGACACAGAAGAAGAAGAACCTGAAGTCGATGAACTGCCTTCAGTTGAAGATGAATTAGATACCGTTGATGATGCAGCCGATAGCATAGACAGACAAAAGGCTGAAATCATGCAGGAGGTATTTGGGCGTGACCAAGACAGTTCGGATGCTAAGAAATACAGTAAATTCTTAGACAAACAGAAGCCCGAAAAAATTGACTCTTTGCATGAGAAACATGTAATTGGTAACATTGAGAAAAAGGCTTTGAAAGCTAAGGCTGATAAAGTTAAACAAAAGGTACAGGCACAAAAAGACGAAGAGAAAGCTGCTGCCAAAGAAGAAACTGATAAGGCTAAAGCTGACGAGAAACAACAAAAGGAAGAGGATAAAACTTCTCAGAAGGAAGCTGATGCCCTTCCTCATAAATCTAGTGAAATTGATAAGAAAATCAAAGATGGTCAAGATGCCAAACAGATGGCTAGGGAGAATATGATTCATCAGCATCAGCATGAAGATAATATGTCTCCAAAGACTCAAAAAGATTATGAAGAAGCTCATAATAAATTTGAGGCTGCGGGTGTAGACATGGATGAATTAATTGCTGAAAAAGATGAACATGGCGATAAATATGGTTCCGAAGAACATCTAACATCTGCTATGGATAAAGATGCCAAACAACAAGACGAAGCTGACCATTATGACAAGCACATAAGCAGCGATAATTATGAGCATCGCAAGAACAGGGAGAATTCCTTTAGGGCTGGTCAACCTGGGAAATTTACTGAGTTTGATGAAGAAGGTAATCCATCCAAAGACTTACATCATAAACTAGACCAGTATGGAGAATCTTCTCTACAAGAGCATGAACATGGGAAAGGGCCAGAGAAAGAGAAGGTTCATTCTGAAACTGGTGAGGAGTTGGGCGAAGGTACTGCACATTCAGAAGGTGGAAAAGCTGACGAGGATGCGCTTGGACAAGGCCCACCAGACCCAGAAGTAGCCCGAAGAAAAATGTCAGAAGGCTATATTTGGCATGAAGAAACACGTAGTTGGATGTTGAAAGAAAATATGAAGACTCTTAATTCAAATCATGGCCCGAAGGGGGCAAGCATGATTCATGGGGGTTCTTCCGCAGGAACTAAGCCTGGTCAAATGGTGAAACCGTTTGCTTTAAATGAAGACGGTTCTACAAGCGATAACCACTTTGTTGTGAGTCATGCTGGTGTCCATAAAGTAGGGACTCCCTCTTCCAAGCCTGGAAGTTTCTCTAGTAACCAGCATACAACTGAAGCTGCTTTAGGTCACGCTTTGAAAGATACTAAAACAGGGCCAGGCGGTGTCACACATCTAGGGAATGATGCTTTGGGCCTGGGTGGTACTTTGGGCAATACTGGATTAGGAACGGCTTCTAATCATATTAATCCTGCTCCAAAGCCGAAGGGAATGACTGCTGCTGCTGGAGCTAACATTGGTGGGGCAATAGATAAATTAAAAGACATGCTTAATTTAGAAGATATAGAAGAATCTGCGGTAGATAAACTGTACGTAAAATATAAGTAACATAGTATAATAATATATGCCTATTAAACAAAAGGGTAATGAATGGTACTGGGGTAAGAAAGGCCCGTTTCCTTCTCGCAAGAAAGCAGCAGAAGTAGCACAGGCTGCATATTCGACTGGACACTTACAGAAGATTGAAATGGGAGCAGCTATTCAAGGTGGGGTTAAAAACCCTTCGGCAGCAGAGTTGTGGAGGGGTCAGACCGAAAGGAAGCCCAATAATAAAAAGAGGGATAATATGAATTCGTATAAAGATTTACAAAATTTTTATAAAGAAGAATATGATTTAGAGAAAGCCCAAAAGGTGGAAAACCCTTGGGCTGTAGCTAGGGCTATTGTAGATGGTAAATCAGGCCGTAAAAAAGGTAACCCAGGCCACCAAGAAGCCCTGTGGGGAGATAAAGTTGACCCGAATGCCAGTGAGGAAGAAAAACGTTCTATGATGGGCAAGATTGTGGCTGGTATTGAATCTAATAAATGGAATAAAATGGTTAAAGAGTTTGTGGAAAAAGCTACCTCAGGCAGTTACATTAAAACTGGCGCAGGGTCACATCTGTCGATACCACCTCGACCTGGGGAGATTTATAATGCTCAGACCCATAGATGGCAGAAACGAGAGAACATGGGTCAAGTATACCAGAGTTCGCATGGTGAAAAACGGCACAGGTCTTTGGATGTAGGTTCTAAAGGTTCCAAGACCGTCAGTGGGCATGGTAAGGGCCAAGTCCGTGAAGTTTATGCAGGACGCAAGAATGTTGAACGTGGAGAACGTTTAGAGCCAGGCCATGACCTCAAAGATTCTAAGCATAAAGGCAAAGACTCTAAGCACGAAGACAAAAAGAAAG
>Ga0310342_100000736_pt1 | contig 19095 bp, 9 predicted proteins | sample S15DNA20500_MG_FD_206155 | JGI IMG/M metagenome (GOLD analysis project Ga0310342, IMG submission 206155) | Marine microbial communities from station ALOHA, North Pacific Subtropical Gyre - S1503-DNA-20-500_MG | ecosystem: Environmental > Aquatic > Marine > Oceanic | place: Pacific Ocean: North...
AGTCAGACAAGAAGTCGGACAAGAAGTCGGACAAGAAGTCGGACAAGGACAAGAAGAAGTCAGACAAGGACAAGAAGGACCCCAAGAAGCCGGGTCAGGATCCGGAGAAGACCGACGAGCCGACAACCCGGGGGATCGCCGGCGGTGAGGACGAGGAGGTCCTGGAGTTGCTTCGCGTCTCGTCGTCGGCCCAATCCAAGACCACCGGTTTCGGCACCATCAATCTCTCGCTGGGCACTCCACTGGCCTCATCGGCAGCCGGCAGTGCCGGCGGGCTGTTCACCGATGCCAACCAGAACACGATTGTCGGCCAACTGGGCACGTTTGACTCGTTGGGCAACTTCACGGCCTCGAGTGATCCGGCCGAGTCGTTTCCGGGCAATATCCACCCGGTGACCGGTCAGACCCGCTACACGTTGTTCGACGTCGACCTGGACCTGGCCGACGGCTTTCCGATCTCGACCCAGTTCTGGTCGATCGGCACGGGCACACAGCCCACCGGGCAGGTGACCACCGCGATCGGCACCGGGACCGGAGTCACGCCCGACGTGATCGCGATTCCCCAGTTCGATGCGTACGTGATCCGGCTGGACCAGTACGGGATCGTCGATCCGGCCAGTGATGCGGCCGAGGGGAACCAGTCGGTGGCGATTTCGGGATTGCTGGGACTGGATCCGTCCAACCCGTTGATCCAGGGATTGACGACGCCGCTGGCAGACGAACGATCGTTGTTCAACGACCTCATGACGTTCTCCGTCGGCGAGTTGACCATCAGTCGCGACGGTGATCATCCCGAGTTCTCGGTTCGCCGCAGCGACCAGGACCGGCTGATCGTCAAGGACTCGGGCGGCAACGCCAACAACGACCAGGTCGAGAAGAACCCGGACGTGACGTTCGAGGACGTGGCCGATCCGTTGTTCTTCCCGTCGAACCCGACGGTCAAGGTGCCGACCAGGGGTCCCGACTCGATGTCGGGTCGGCCGACCTATCGCCAGTTGGGCTTCCTGAGGAAGGCGGCGGTGACGACGCTGATGGCCCGCGAACTGGCCGGTTTCGCCCGCCGCACGGGGCAGACCCGGTTCGTGGTTGACGGCAAGATCCTGGACATCACCGGCTACCGCGGCCCGTGATCGGCCACGGCCGGGGCGATCAGCGGGGGTCGCCGATCAGGATGAAGGCGGCCCAGTAGACCGGGTGGCCGTAGGGCGAGTCGAGGCCGGTTTCCTCGACCGGTTCGAGCGTCGGCAGTCGTTTGCCGGCCTTCCAGGCCGTGACCATCGTCTCGATCTCCTCGCCGGTCAATTGTCTCAGCCACCGCTTGGCCTCGGCCAGTGCCCGGGCCTTGGACAGCGGTTTGTCCAGCTCCTTGCGGGCGCCGAGCAGGTTCTCGTAGAACCGCGTCATTAACAGTGCCGTCGCCTGGTCGTCGACTTCCCACAGCGACAGCAGCAGGCTGCGGCCACCGGCCAGCAGCAGGGCCTGGGCGAACCCCAGGTAGCCTTCTCCGCCCGAGAATCTTCCGAGACCCGACTGGCAGGCCGAGAGCACGACGAGGTCGGCGTCGAGGTTCCAGCTCGAGAGGATCTCGCCGGCCGTCAATTCGCCCAGTACCGGCGGTGTGCCATCACGAAACGGTCGGCTGGTCACGCGGTCGCGCGACAGGATCAGCCTCGACTTCATCGGTCGCTGGTTGTCGGGCACGCCGTGAGTGGCCAGGTGCAGGAACCGAAAACGCCCCAGCCGGCCGTCGTCGGCCAGCCGGGCCAGGTTCTGTTCGTTCGCCTCGCTGCCCAGCAGCACCTGCGGTTTCCCGTTCCCCGACCGTTCGAAGACCCGGGCGATCGTGCCGACTTCCCACCGCGTGGCCGGAAGCGGCTTGAACGCCCGGCGTGTCGCGGCCGTTGTGGATCCGTCCGGCTTGGTTTCACCGGTCGGTTCATCGAAGACGGGGTCGCCCAGGGCGAACAGTCCGACGGCCGGTTTCTTCCGGGTCGTCTTGCTGTCGGAGCCCTGTCGTTCCAGTCCCAGCCGGGCCAGCAGCGTGCCGGAAGGGGCGTAGCTGATGGTCAGCTCCGGAGAAGCGATCAACTCGACCGGCAGCCCCTTGAGTGCTGTCGAGGGCAGGACGACCAGGTGCGAGACGTCGGGCAGGCCGTCGCGGGCGGCCAGGTGCGGTTTCAGCGGCTCGAATCTCTGGACCACCAGTTCGGCCACCAGTTCGGGGGGTTCGGCCGAGGCCGGCCGGATGCCCTGCGAGGCGATCGTGGTCAACTCGGACGCCAGGTCGGCCCCCATCCCCTCGTCTTCGGGAAACCACTCGCCCTCGTTTCCCGGCAAGCGGATCCAGCGGGGCGGCCCCGTCCGGCGGAGCAGGACCACCCAGTGTTCCCCGTTGGGGTCCTTGGCGTGCTCCCGCCCGGCGACATCCAGCCACCCGACCAGTGCGGTGTCGGCCGGCAGCGCGAGCTGGACCTGCTGCCAGGTCATGACCTCGCCCCGGGCGTGACCGTGCTTGCCGGCAAACTCTTCGTCGAGTCGTCCCAGCGTGGCCTGGACCTCGAGCTGCCTGCGGCGGAGCGTGGTGATCCGGTTGAGGTCGGCATCGCGCCCCCGTCGCCGTTCGACGGTGATCTCGGCCTCGATACGCTGAAAGTCGGCCAGCAATTTCCGTCTCTTGGCCGATTCGGTGGCGTCGAGCCGTTGTTGCTGCCGCGCGGCGAGGTCGTCGAGCAACCCGCGGGCCAGGCTCTTTTCGTAGCTGTCCCAGGCTCCCTGGACATCGCCGGTCCGTGCCTGGGCGGCGGCCAGCAACTGCAGGGGGGACTGGCGACCCGAGGCGACCGCCCGTCCGAGTCCGGTCAGGGCCACCCGCAGCCGCACCTGCTCGAACGCCTCGGCCGCCCGGACCCACTGATCGCGAGCGGCTTCGTGGTCGCCCTGGTCGTAGTGATGGAAGGCCAGGCCGCTGGAACTCTCGACCGTGTCGGCGTGATCGGGTCCGACGACCCGGGTGCGGATGGCCAGGGCCTGGCGGTACAGCGGCCCGGCCCGGTCGTGGTCGCCCTGGGCAGCCGACGTCTCGGCGATCGCAAACAGCACCCGTGCCGTGTCGGCGTGTTCTTCGGAGAGCTGCTTGCGGAAGTTGACCAGGGCGCGGTCGAGCAGCTTGAGAGCGTCGTCAAATTCTCCCTGCGCCTGGAAGTTGTTGGCGAGCTGAAAGTGGATCTGCGCCGTATCGGGATGGTCTTTCCCGAGGACTCCGGCGCGAATCTCGAATGCCTGCTGCAGGAACTGGTCGGCCTCGGCGTGCCGGCCCTGCGAGAAGTACCAGCTGCCGAGATTGTTCAGGCAGGTGGCCGTGTCGCGGTGTTTTTCGCCGAGGTTCTTTCGGAACATGGCCAGGGCCTGCTGCAGTTGTCCGCGTGCGTCGGCGTCGCGGCCCTGGGCCGAGTGGCAGTCGGCCAGCGACAACAGCGACCGGGCCACGTCGGCGGGTCCGAAGCCCGGTTGCGGCTTGGGGCCGGATGTCGCGGCCAGGCGGGTGGCCAGGGTCTGTTCGTAGAGCGTCTGGGCCGAGGCGATGCGGCCTCGCTTGCGGAGAATCAGTGCCAGGCCGTCGCGGGCACGGGTGGTCTCGACCGCATCATGACCGGACAGGACGGCGATGTCGGCTACCGATCGGCGGGCGAGCCGTTCGGCCTCGGCGAGTTCTCCGAGGTTGGCGTGGCAGTTGGCCAGCCCCTGGCGGGCGATCGCCGTGTTGATGTCAGAGGCACCGAAGCCGGTCTCGAGGATCTGCAGGGCGGCCTGGAAGCCGGTAAGGGCATCGAGGTGTCGGCCCAGTTCCCCCATTCGGAAGGCCGTCTCGTATTCGCTGGCCGCCGTCAGAGGGTGTTGCCCCAGGCTCTTGCGACGAATGTCCCGGGCCCGCTGGTGGAAGGCCAGGGCGTCGGCGGTGCGGCCGGCATGTACGTGGAGTCGTGCGATCTGGTCGGCCGCCCGGGCGGTGGCGGGGTGATCGGAACCGAGGTGTTTTTCGGTGGCTCTCAGTATGAGTCCAAATCGGCCAAGGGCCGTTGCCGCGTCGTTCTTCCGCAGGGCCCCCAGTCCCTCGAGTTGCCACTTGACCGAAGCCGAGAGTTCCGCCCGGGCCGGTTCGGGCAGCTTGGTGATGGTCTTCAGCCGGTTGATCAGCCGCCGCGAGTCGGCCAGGGCAACGTGAGATGCCGGCAGGTGCTGCTTCTGAATGGCCAGCGCCTGTTCGGCCAGCCCGACGGCCTGGTCGAATCGCCCCCGGAACTCCATCAGGGTGACCTGGTTGACCAGCGTGGCAAACCGGCGGTTGGCCTCGGCCGGCAGGCTGCCTCGCCAGGGGGGAGCTTCAGAGGGTGCCTGGGCCAATACCGCGGCACTCAGCCAAAGCAGCACCAGCGCCGCCGCGGCGTGTGTTCGGTGGGCGTCGGCGGAGATGGCAGGTTGCTGGTTCATGGACCCGCCAGCCTATACCAAGCTCGCATCGAGCGGAAACGAGGCCCCGGCGGATTTCGAGGGTGTCGATGCACGGTTCGATGGTGTGGAAACTGGATCGGAGCGGGTGCTAGGATCGTCGTTCGAGCCGATCGACGGGGTCGGGTGGTGGAGACTGGGAGAGCACCGAGTGAAACGACTGCTGAGGAACCGGACGGCCCGGGGAATGCTGGTTGGGCTGCTCTGTTCGGCGGTCTGCTGGTCGCTCAACGGCAGCAGCGCGGTTCGCAATGCCGAGGACCGGGCGCTGGACAGTTGCTTCCTGGTGCGTGGCGAGCGGCCGACCGAGGCCCCGCTGGTCGTCGTCGGCCTCGACGAGCCGATGCTGCAGCAACTCGACAAGCCGGTGATGTACCTCAGCCCCGAACTCGGCGAGGTGTTGACCTATCTCGGCGAGCAGGGTGCCACGGCGGTGGGCGTGGACTTCTTTGTCCCCGAGAACAGTCGCTCGAAGGAACTCGACGAGGGTGGCATTGGCGAAGCGGTGTTCGTGTCCGAGGCGATCGCGGGGTTCCGCCGGGTGGTCCTGCCCAAGTGGATGCTTTCCAGCGAGAAGGTGCTGCTGCCGATCTACGAGTGGACGCTGGCCAGCCAGTTTCCCGTCGAGGAGGACGGGCCCTCGATGCAGTGGGCGGAAATGGCTGCGGTCAACGCCGATGTGGACGACGATTCCTTCTGGCGGCGGCAACGGCTGATGTTCAGTGATTCCGACGGGGCCGTGCATCCGGCGATGGCGCTGTCGGTCTACGCGATGGCGACCGAGCGGGACGTGAAGTGGTTCAATGAACTGGCCGGATCGATCGGCAGGGATGACCAGGCCGGCCCGCAAATCGACGGGACGCCGTTGCCGCTGGACAAGCGGCAGAAACTGCTGATCAATTACGTCGGTCCGGCCGGGACGGTGCCTCACGAGTCGTTCGGCCAGGTGCTGGCCGCGGCGCGCGGAGACTCGCAGATGTCCCGGAACTGGCAGGGAGCGATCGTGTTGATCGGCTTCACCGATCCGACGCAGCGCGACCTGCACGCCACGCCCTATTCCAACCAGTCGGCCGCTCGGCTGATCACCAAGCTGGGACTGGACCGCAGCGCCCGGCTGATGCCGGGAGTCGAGGTGCACGCCAACCTGGTGGCGACGCTCTATGACCGGGCTTTCATCATCACGCCGTGGTGGGTGTCGACCCCGTTGATGCTCGCGCTGATGGGTGCGGCGCTGGGCGTGGTGCTCGAACGCACCAGTCTCGAGTGGGGCCTGATGGTGGTGTTCGGACACCAGGTCGGCTGGCGGCTGGCCTGCATCGGCGTCTTTTGCGTCACCGGCTGGCAGGTGGAGATGACGGCGATGTCGGCAATGGGCGTGATGCTCTACGCGGCCACCTTCGCGATGCGATGGCGTTGGATCCGGCAGATGATGGGGATGGTCAAGTCCGAGGCGATTGCCCGTGCGCTGGTGTCCGATCCATCGAAACTCGATCTCAAGGGCGAGGACCGTGAACTGACCGTGATGTTTGCCGACGTCCGCAATTTCACCACGTTTTCGGAGGAACACGCTCCGCACGAGGTGGTGGCGCTGCTCAATGCCTACTTCGGCGTCGTGGTGCCGACGATCGAATCGAACCGGGGGGTGCTCAACACCTACCTCGGCGACGGGGTGATGGTGATCTACGGGGCGCCCGAGGCGAACCCCGATCATGCCGAGGATGCGGTGGTCTCGGCGATCGAGATGATTCGGCAGGTGCACGAGAACGCGGCGACCTGGCGCGAACTGGGGTCGGATGACTTCCGGATCGGCGTGGGCATCCACACCGGTCGCGCGGTGGTCGGAACCATCGGCAGCCCCCGCCGGCTGGACTACACCGCGATCGGAGACACGGTCAACTCGGCGGCACGGATCGAGGCGGCCAACAAGGAGGTCGGGTCCGAGATCCTGGTGAGCCAGTCGACCTACGACGCGTTGAGCGAGTCGGCCCGGAATCGACTGGCTGGAACATGGCAGGCCAAAGAGCTTATGGTAAAAGGGAAACGTGAGCCGCTGGTGGTCTACCCGATCGATCCGGATGACATGGGTCATGCGGTCGGCCAGGAACAGGATTCCGGGAGCAGGTCCACGGAACCGGGCGGGCCAGCTGGCGGTGAGACGGGTGATCGGAGCGAACAATGACGAGCATGCGGCGAACGAGCGGGTTGTGGTGGATCGGGTCGGTGCTGGTGTCCTGGGTGGTGTTTTCGTCGTCGGTCTTTGCCCAGGCGAAGCCGGCCGCGGTGGCGCACATCATGAAGGTCCGGGGCAAGGTCACCATCACCTCGGCGGCCGGCAAGACGCGTGCGGCGCGGATGTTCCGATCGGTGTCGGCCGGCGAAACGCTGACCGTGCCCCAGGGAGCGACCGTCGACCTGGGATTCCGCAAGGTCGGTCGTCTCGAGCGAATCACCAAGCCCGCTACGGTGAAAATCTCTGCCGAGGGTTGCCAACCCGCCACGGCCGTCGAGGCCGTCAAGCTTGATGATCGTCGCCGCAAGGTCTTCAGCAGCAGCATCGCGCGGGTCGGCAAGTTCGGACACCGTGTCGGCAGCGTGGTCACCCGCGGTTCCTCGAAGCAGCCGCCGATGGTCACCCCGGTGATCCAGTCGGTGGTGTTGGCCGAGGTGCCGTCGTTTTCGTGGTCGCCGGCCAAGGGTGCTGTCAGTTACGAGGTGATCGTCTACAGCGGAGCCAGTTCGAAGCGGCGCAAGTGGTCCACCAAGACGGACAAGACCAGGGCGGCGTATGCGGGCAAGGGACGCGCCGGGGCGTTGCGGCCCGGATCGACTTATCGCTGGGAGGTGATCGCCACGCTGAAGGACAAGACGGTCAAGAGGATTCTGCCGGCCGAGGGGACGGGGGCGGACGAGAAGTTGACGTTCACCGTGGCACCCAAGGCGCTGCGGCAGGAGTCGCGGGAAATCCAGCAGCTGGCGGCGAGCAAGAACGTCACCTTCATGGCCATGGCCGGGCTGTGGTACATGGAGAAGCGGGCCTTCGACGACGCGATCGTCGTCAATGAGCAACTGGTCAAGATCCAGCCCGACACCGATCTCTTCCACGCCTACCTCTCGAGACTCTACGAACTGGCCGGCCGCGGGACCGACAGCAAGGCGGCCCGGAAGAAGGCCGAGACGCTGGGCTACGTCTTCGAAACGGACTCGAAGAAGAAGAAGAAGTAGCCGGCGGCGACCGAAGAGACGCGTCGATCAGGCCAGCACGTCGTGGACGACGTTGCCGTGGACGTCGGTCAGGCGGAAGTCGCGGCCGCTGTAGCGGTAGGTCAGCCGCTTGTGGTCCAACCCCATCGCGTGCAACAGCGTTGCGTGCAGGTCGTGGACGTGGACGCGGTTCTCGACGGCCGTCAGGCCGAACTCGTCGGTTGCCCCGTAGCTGAAGCCCGGCTTGACCGCTCCGCCGGCCATCCAGCAGGTGAACCCGTAGTGGTCGTGGTCGCGGCCCTTCTTGCCTTCGGATGTGGGGGCCCGGCCGAATTCGCCGGTCCACAACACCAGCGTTTCGTCCCAGAGTCCTCTCTGCTTGAGATCGGTCAGCAACGCGGCGATGCCCTGGTCGCACGCCCGGGCCAGTTTCGTGTGGCCGCCGGCGATGTCGCCGTGACCGGTGTCCCAGGCGATGTCGTAGCCGTCGATTGAGTGCGAGAGCTGGATGGTGCGGACACCTCGCTCGATCAACCGCCGTGCCAGCAGGCACCCCTTGGCGTACTCGCTGCCGCCGTACATCTCGAGCGTCGACTTCGACTCCTTGGTCAGGTCGAACGCCTCGGGAACGGCGAACTGCATCCGGAAGGCCATCTCCATGGCCTCGATGCTTGCCTCGAGTTGCTGGTCCTGCTGGACCCGTTCGAGCTGCACGCGGTTGAGCTTGGCCAGCAGGTTGGCCTGCCGCTTCTGGTCGGCCCTGGCCAGGTACCGGTTCTTCAGGTCCCGCAGGATCGCCTCGGGCTTCATCGAGGCGATGTTGACGTAGGTGCCGGCGTAGGCGCCGGGCAGGAACGAGTTGCCCCAGTTGGCGAGCTTGCCGCGAGGCTGGGCACGGGGGCTCATCGCCACGAAGCCCGGCAGGTCCTGGTTCTCGGTCCCCAGCCCGTAGACCAGCCACGACCCCAGGCTGGGCCGGGACTGCTGCAGGTGGCCGAGGTTCATCATCAGGATCGCCCCGGCGTGCTCGGGGATGTTGGTGTGCATCGAGTGGATGAAGCAGAGTTCATCGACATGCTGGGCGACGTGGGGGAACAGGTCGCTGACCCACTTGCCGGTTTCGCCGTACTGCCTGAAACCGAACGGGCTGGGGAACAGGCCGCCCTTGGTGTTCCGCAGCGATTTGCGGTCGACCAGCTGAGGTCTCTGGCCGGCGTGCTTCTTCAGCAGCGGCTTGTGGTCGAAGGTGTCGACCTGCGAGGGGCCGCCGGGCATGAACAGCTGGATCAGGTACTTCGCCCTGGGAGCGAAGTGGGCGGCCAGCGGGGCCAGTCGGTTTTCGATGGAAGCGGACGCCGATGCGGGGGGAGCCGCCAGGGCCGGGTTGCCCACCACGCCGGCCAGGCCCAGGGTGCCGAAGCCGGCTCCGATCCGGCCGATCATCTCGCGACGGGACAGGGCGGGGAGTGGATTGACGTGATGCATCGGGGATCCTGTCGCAATGACCGGTGGCCTGGTGGCGTCTCTGGGATTATAGATCGGTTCGACCGGCGGGGGGACTGTGGGTTGGTTGGACGGTCACCTGACGAACATGAACTCGTTGCTGCCCAGCAGCACCTGGGTGTACTGGGTCCAACGGTCCAGCGGAGGTTCCTTCGGAGCGGTGGCCTGCTGGTTGTCAGTCTGGACGATGTGGTCGATGTTGATATGGCCCCAGCCGCCGGTGACCTGGTCGACGATCCGGATCCGAACCGTCTTGCCCGACCACGGGGCCACGTCCCAGCTGCTCCATTGCAGCAGTTCGTTGTTGCGGCCGGTCGTGGTGCGGACCACCTTGTCGCCGACGAGCAGCTGGATGCAGGTCCGGCCCGGATGGTTTCCCCCACCGACCAAAAAGGCGATCCGTTTCCGCTTGATCTTGAATTTCGGTGAGGTCAATGTGCCGACGGTCTTGTCGCGGTTGAAGAACGTGTTGACCAGTCCGCTGCCGCGAAACCCGCTGACGTTCATCTGGTTGGGCAGCGTGCCGGGAGCGGGTTTGGGCCCGAACGCCTGGCCGGTCATCGTCCATTTCCCGTAGTTGCCGCCTTCGAAATCGCTGATCAGCACGTCGGCTCGATCGTCGGTGGTGTCGGTGGTCGGAGCGGTCTCGTCATCCAGGAAGTCGTGGGCGAGCCGGGATTCGAGCGGGGTGGGCGATCGGCCGTAGAGCAACTGGTAGGCCCGCTCGATTCGCGCCGACAGATCGGGAGCTTCCTTGTTCAGCCGCGCGGCCAGGCTGCGGGCGCGGTCGATCATGATCGGGCTGTTCAGCAGGAACAGGTACTGTTGAGGCACCGTACTCAGGGGACGTTTGGCAATCGTCGCCCGCGGGATCGGAAAATCGAACAGTCGCAGGAAGTCATCGGTGGCGAACCGGTCGCCGGTGCGGCTGATCTTGAAGTACATCGTCCGCCGCCGGCTGCCGCGAACGTCCTCGGTCGGGGCTCCGCCGAGGTTCGGGTCGAGTTCTCCGGTGACCGCCAGCAGGGAATCCCGCCAGGACTCGACATCGAGCCGCCGCGGACTGAATCGCCAGACCAGCCGGTTGTCTCCGTCGGTGGCGAAGGCCTTCTTGTTGAAGGCGGAACTCTGGCGGTAGGTCGCCGAGAGCAGGATCGTGCGGTGCAGCCGCTTGATCGACCAGCCGTGCTCGACGAAGTCGGCGGCCAGCCATTCGAGCAGGTCGGGGTGAGTCGGCTTTTCGCCGAGCGACCCGAAGTTGCTCGGGCTGCCGACCAACCCGCGGCCGAAGTGCCAGGCCCAGACACGGTTGACGAACACCTTGGGCGTGAGTGGATTCGAAGGGGCCACCATCGCCTCGGCCAGTCCCAGCCGTCCGCTGCCCTGAGTGAACGCCTTCGCATCGGGGCCGGCCAGCAGCCGCAGGAAGCGGCGAGGTGCGATCGGACCGGGCTTGCGGAGGTTGCCCCGCAGGGCGATCGGCATGTCCTTGTTGCCGGTGTCGCCGAGAACGTGAGACGGGGGATACGCTGCCGGTGCCGTTTCGCGGAGCGTCTTCAACTCGGCCTGCTTGCCGGCCAGGTCCCGCTTCTGGGCGTCGGTCGCCTTGTCGCCGGCCTTGCCGATCTCGGCGGCCAGCTTCTTCACCTCGCCGTCGAGCCGCTTGATGGCGGCGTGGTGGTCGTTGTAGGCCTTCAACTGGGCCGGGGTGGCCAGCGTCTTGACGACCATCTTCGTGTTGTTGAAGACCCCAGCCAGCGAGTAATAATCTTCGTGGGGGATCGGGTCGAATTTGTGGGCGTGGCATCGGGCACAGGAAACCGTCAATCCGAGAAAGCCTCGGGAGAGAGCGTCGACGCGGTCGTCGAGCGTCTCGGATCGGGCCACGGCCTTGCTGTCGGGGTCGCCGCCGTCGGACCTGTAGGTCGGCCCGATGGCGAAGAACCCGCTGCCGGCCCACGCTTCGGGCTTCTCCGGCATCAGGTCGCCGGCCACCTGCTGTCGGACGAAGTCGTTGAACGGCAGGTCCCGGTTGAAACTCCGGATCACCCAGTCGCGGTAGTGCCATGAGTGGGGCAGGGCGGCGTTGTCGAGGAATCCTCCGAACCCGTCGCTGTAGCGGGCCACGTCCAGCCAGTGCCGGCCCCAGCGTTCGCCGTAGTGAGGGGAATCCAGCAGCCGGTCGACCAGGCGGGCCCACGCGTCGGGACGGTCGTCCTCCTGGAACGCCCGGACCTCCGCGGGGGTCGGCGGCAGGCCGACCAGGTCGAGTGTCACTCGGCGGATCAGCGTGCGGCGGTCGGCGGCCGGGGCGCCGCCCAGTCCCGCGGCTTCGAGCCGGGCCAGGACAAACCGGTCGATGTCCTGCCGGCCCCAGTCGGCCCGCTTGACGGTGGGCTGTTTCGGCTTGCCCAGGGGCCGGTAGGCCCAGTGAGTGGCCTTGATCTTCTTGTAGTCGTAGTTCCCCTCGGTGGTGCGAGCGACCGTCGGTGAGTTTCCGGCCGGCCAGAACGCTCCCCGCTTGACCCATTCGACCAGCACCGCAATCTCGGCGGGCTTCATCTTCCCGGTGGGGGGCATCTCGTAGGCCTGGTAACGGATCGACCGCACCAGCAGTGACTTGTCGGGCTCGCCCGGGACCACCGCCACCCCGGTGTCGCCTCCCTTGAGCACCGCCTGGTGGCTGTCGAGTCTCAGGCCGCCCTTGAGCACCTTGGACTTGCCGCTGTGGCACTGGAAACAGCGGCTGATCAACAGGGGACGCACCCGCTTCTCGAAGAACTCCACCTGTTGCGGTGTGAGCGTCTTGTCGGCGGCATCGACGACCGAGCCCGTGGCCGCCGGCAGGGCGAGAATGGCCAGGGTGATCAGCCACAGTGGCCGGGTGGAATGGAATCGAACCACATGCATCCGTCGATTCTAGCACTCCCCCCGATTTGTGTCGCCGCCGCATCTGGCCCGGGTCTGGCCGGAACGCCCGTGGACGTGCTGCCGCGAAGTTGTCACGATGGATGCTGGTGATTTCCCAGGCCCGGCACGCACTTCACCGATGGCTTCGTCCCCGTCCAACAAGACCTCGCCGAATTCCCCCGAGCGTCGGATCGACGCCGCCGAGGGGTACCTGATGCTCGAGATGCCCGGGCAGGCGCTGCGCGAGTTGCGGGCGGTCGAGGCCCGGGTGGGACCCGATGACGACCTGCACGTGGCGATCGCCCGGTGTCGCGGCGAGGCGTGTCGTCTGCAGGAGGACTTCGAAGAGGGGGTACGGCAGTTCCTGGTCGCCCAGCATGACGACTCCGAGGACCTGTCGGTGTCGATCGGCCTGGCCTGGTGCCTGAAACGGACCGATCGGCTCGAAGAGGCGATCGACGTGATGATGGCCGCCTACCAGTTTCACGAGGACGAGCCCATCGTGCTCTACAACATCGCCTGCTACTTCGCCCTGGCCGGAGACAAGCCGCAGGCGCTGAGCTGGCTGGGGCGGGCGATCCGGATGGAGTCCTCGCTTCGCGAGCTGGTCCCTGACGAAACCGACTTCGACCAGCTGAGGCAGGACGCCGACTTCCAGATGATCGTGGGGCATGGTGAAGACGAGTCGTCGTCGGCGATGTGAATCCGGGGTGAGCGGATCGGCAGGCTGTTGCCGGGAGAGAATTTCGGGATGGTGGATCCGGAACGATTGTGGAGCCATGTCGAGCGATTGGCAGCCGAGCCGCGACCGGCCGGGAGCGAGGTCCTGGAGTCGTGCCGGGTGTACGTGACCGAGCAGCTCGAGGCGGTGGGTTGCCGGGTCGAGCGTCATCCCTTTGCGGTCGAGGACAATTGGGGCGATCGGCTCGAGGGGGTCAACCTGGTGGCCCGCTGGCCCGCACGGTTCGACGAGAACGCTCCGCGGCTGTTGGTCGGAGCCCACCTGGATTCGCTGCCCCAGACCCCCGGAGCAGATGACAACGCCAGTGCGGTTGCGGCGCTACTCGAGATCGCCAGTTGCCTGGACAGCGAGTGGCCCGACGATACCGCCGGCGTACCGGTCAGCCTGGAACTGGTTGCCTTTGATCTCGAGGAGAATGGGATGCTCGGCGGAGCGGCCCGGGCTGCCGAACTCAGCCGCGACGGCGTGGACCTGTTCGGCATGGTCTCGCTGGAAATGCTCGGATACCGCGATCCCACGCCCGGAGCCCAGTCGCTGCCGAGGTTGCTCGAAGGTCTCTATCCCGACACCGGTGACTTCATCGCGGTGATCGGCAACCAGAGATCCGAATCGCTGATTGAGCTCTGGGCCCGGGGGATGCGCGAGATCGAGGGGTTGCCCGTCGAAACGCTAGCCGTGCCCGAAAATGGTGAAGCCTTGCAGGCGACCCGGCTTTCGGATCACAGTCCCTTCTGGGATGCGGGGTTCCGGGCCCTGATGATCACCGACACCAGTTTCATGAGGAACCCGCACTATCACCAACCCAGCGACACTCCCGAGACGCTCGATCCCCGGTTCCTGGCCGAGGTGACCCGCGCGTGCCTGGCGGCGGTCAGTCGGGTCGTGACGGGTGTGGAGACTGGAGAAGAAAACGGGGACGAGACCGGCGAGTGAGCGGGCCCGAAGACGATCACGGTTTGCCGACTCGAGTCCACCACTCGGCCGGGTTTGTAGCGTAAGCTAGAATAGGGTTCCGGCCGGAGAGGCCTCCGGCCCACATCCTGGAACAACCAACACGCGGCAGCAGGCAGACTCTTTAAACCTGGAGCTTTCATGTCCGACCTCACCGATCCCACCGACGAGATGCCCGGTTCTTCGAGTGACCAGGGACCGATCGAAGGTGAGTCTGCCACCGCACCGATGGCCGGTCCGAACGTCATGTTGCGAGTGATGGTCGGTTTGCTGGTCCTGGTCATCGTGTCGGGTGCCTTCTGGATGCTGTCGAGTCCTCCGGCCGACGGAGACGGCCCGGCGGCCGATGGCGGTGCGAAAGCGGTGGGCCAGGCGGCTGATACGCTGGCCGGCCGCAATCCGTTTCTCTCGGGCGGTCCCGGTCGCAAGACGCTCGAGGGGAACTGGGTGCTGATCATCAGTCAGCCCGACGACGTCGAGCGTCGTTTCGACGAAATCTGCTCGGGACTGTTCATCCTCGCCCCCCGCCGAGGCAACCTCGACAACATGACCGTTCGGTTGTCGTTCCGCACCCCGGTCTTTCCGGAAGCCGAACTCGTCGCCGACGCGACCGAGGCCGATCGCACCAGGGCCAGGATCGTCTTCGTCGATGGGACGAGCCGGGTCGACTTCGATGGCACCCTCGGCGAAGACGGGATTGTCTACGGCAACGTGGTCCGGGGCGATGTCTGTCAGGCGGCTCGCTTGATGCCCACCGACGAGGTCGAACTCGATCGCCAGATCACCGTCATGTCCACGCTCGATCGTCCCAAGCTCGATGCGGTCGTCAACAAGGCCAAGACCCAGAAGCTGACTCTTTACGACACCTACAGGTTGTTTTGCAGCGAGCATCCCGACACATCCCTGGCACTGGACATCAGCCTGAAGAACCTGATGGGACATGCGGATCCGCGGAAGATGCCGTTGAAGGACTACCTGGCAGCTGTCGACGAGCACCTGACACTCACCAAGCGGTGGGGACCTCGGATGGCACTGGTCAACACGCTGATCCTCTCGCACGTTGCCTTCACACGGGGTTATCCTCCGAAGGCCGCCATCGGAATCTCCAAGGATCTCTCGAAGGCGATGGGCGAGCAGTCCTGGGCGGCTCCGTTCCAGCGTCGGCTCGCGGAATTGGTCGACCAGTGCAGTGGCACCCAGGCGCGGGTTGACGCCGAGGACGCCCTGAAACAGCTGGCCTCCAAATCCACCACCGACCGCGAGGCGCCCCTGGCCAAGCTCTACGACCTCCGCAAGAAGTTCCCCTACAGCCACTTCGTGACCTTCGGCCTGGCCGAGGAAGCCGAGAAGGCCAAGAAACTCGACGAGGCCATCAAGCTGTACGGTGAAATCGTCGCGCTGCCGCTGCTCGAGCGGCTGCTGGAGTTCGAGTGGGAGTCGGCCGGCGTGAAGGCGGTTCGTCCGGGGGATACGCTGGCGAGATTGTGGAAGGAGAAGCACGGGGACACGAAGGGTCTGCCCGCTTTCCTGGACACTGTTTACCAGGAAGCCGTCGATGTACTGGCCAAGGCTCCTGGCGGGCCCGAGCCGAAGCCGTCGGGTCGCAGCGTGCTGTGCGAGTTGTTCACCACCGTGCGGGCGGACACCGCGGTGGCGGTCGAAATGTCGACGGCGGCACTGGCTCGGCGGCTGGGCGCCGACCGGATGATCGTGGTCCGTTACCATCCCCTGGATGCGGCCCGTCGCAACCAGGGAGGCGGGGATCCCCTGTCCAACGACGCGTCGCTGGGCCGGCTGTCCTTTTACCGGGGGCGGTCCCTCCCGGCCCTGTATCTCGACGGTCGGAAGTTGCCCTCCACCGATGGCCTGCTCGCCGACACCACGCGGGTCCACCGGCTTATTCGCCGCGAAATCGTCGACAGGCTGGCTGTTCCCAGCGACTGGAAGATGACCCTCTCGGCCAAACGCACTCCCATGGGGGTCCAGGTGAAGGCCGCCGCAGAGAGCCGGGGTGCGGCCGATGGCGAGTACAGGATGAGGCTGTTGTTGGTCGAGGAGCGGGTGATGATGCCGGCGGCCAGCAACGGCATCCGGGTGCAGGAGATGGTGGTCCGCTGGCAGATCGACGGCGGTGACGGTGTGGCTCCGAAAGACGGCAAGTTCGCCGTCTCCGAGTCCCTGTCGATCGACGACGTCCGCAAGCAACTCGCCACAGACCTCTCACGCTTCGAACGGCTGCAGGGGATGAATTTCCCCGAGAAACCGCTCGAGCTGAAGTCGCTGCACGTGATCGGGTTGGTCCAGGACGAAACGAGCCAGGAGGTGTTGCAGTCGATGGTGGTGCCGGTCACCGGCGCTCCGCCCTCCAATTGACCAGGGCAATGCCGGTGACCACGGCCGCACCGGCGACCAGCAGCCACGGCGAGGGGGCCGCTTCGCGGAAGGCCCAGGCGATCAGGACGCCGAAGATCGGTGTCGAGAACGCGAAGACGCTCAGGCGGGCGGCCGGGTGCCGTTTCAGCAGTTGAGACTGTACGGCGAAGCAGAAGCCGGCGACGACCAGGCCCTGGTACAGCAGGCCCAGGCCCGCCTCGATCCGGACCTTGCCGACGTCGATCCGTTCCCACTCCAGCGCGGCGGAAGTCACGGCGAACAGCATCATCCCGATCACGTCGTGCCAGAGAATCAGCCGCGGCGGCGGGACGACCCGGACGGCCTGCTTGGTGTAGATGATCTTGACTCCCAGCAGGAACCCGCTGCCCAGCAGCAGCAGGTCACCGGTCAACGACGGCTGGTCGAATCCGGCGGCGGCCCCCTGGGGGTCTGCCCCCGAGAGGGCCAGCACCAGCACGACGCCCGAGGCGGCCAACAACAGGCCGGCCAGGCGGCGGAGGTTGAGCCGGTCGGTGCGGGTGACGAAGTGTTCGATCCCCGCCACCCACAGCACGAAAGTGTTGATCAGCAGCGACCCGTGCGAGGGACTCGAGCGGTCCAGTCCCAGGTGGAACAGGCCGATCTGGACGTACAGCAGCAGGCCGCAGATCAGTGCCGGGCGATGCTGTCCGGGTTCCAGCTTCAGGGACACCCGCCGAATGCCGCACCAGGCGACCATGAAACCGGCCGCCAGCAGGAACCGGGCCGCTGCCACGCCGATCGGCGGCAGCACGTCCTGGGAGTACTTGATGGCGACCGGCGTGCCGCCCCACAGGAAACTGGTCAGGATCGCCAGCGACGCCGACGAAGGCCCGATCGGTTGGCGACCGTCGTCCTGGCCCTGTCTCATTGATCTCCATCCGGGTCGTCAACACCGTCGGCCATGGATGCCATGAAACCGGGCCGAAGTCTCCAGGATTCGGTGACGGTCTTCGTTCACGACGGTGCACGAACGGGTTACCGTAGTGGCACACCCCGAAAAGTCAAATCGCCCGACTCACTGGACGTCGCTGGAGATACCCACCGTGAGCCCCTCCCCGCTGCACACTCTGTTGCTGGTCGCCGCCCTGGTCACCAACTCCACCGCCGACCGACTGGCCGCGGCCGAGAAGCCGCCGACGAGCCGTGATCCCCGGTTGGTGATCGAGCTGTTTTCCGCCGACCCCGACATCGTCACCCCCACCGGCCTGGACGTCGACCATTCGGGGCGGGTGTTCGCGATCGAGAGCAACACGCACTTCCCGCCCGAGGGTTACGATCGCCATCCCAGCGACCGGTTGCTGGTTCTGCGCGACCGCGACGGTGACGGGCGTGCCGAGAAGCCGACCGTGTTTGCCGACGGGTTCGTGCACGCGATGAGTGTCGCGGTGAGAACGTCGTTCGAGCCCGGACAACCCGACACGGTGCTGGTGGCGACGCGGAAGGAGGTGATTGCGCTGTGGGACGACGATGGCGACCTGGTGGCCGATCGCCGCCGCCGCATCCTCCACCTCGATACCCCCGGCAACTACCCGCACAACGGCCTGGCCGGTTTTGCCTTTGATGGCCGGGGCCACATGTTCGTCGGCCTCGGCGAGAATCTCGGTGCCGACTACAAGCTGATCGGCAGCGACAAGACGACCCTGGTCGGCGGGGGCGAAGGGGGCAACATTTACCGCTGCCGGCCCGACGGCTCGGAACTCAGGCTGATTGCCACCGGGTTCTGGAATCCTCATGCCAGTTGCGTCGACACCTTCGGACGCCTGTTCAGTGTCGACAACGATCCCGACAGCCTGCCCCCGTGCCGCTTGATGCACATCGTCGCCGGTGGCGACTACGGCTACCGTTACCGGAACGGCCGCAAGGGGTTTCATCCGTTCACGAGTTGGAACGGCGAAATCCCCGGCACGTTGCCGATGATGGCCGGCACCGGCGAAGCCCCCTCGGGAATGGTCTCCTACGAGTCGTTCGGATTGCCCGACGAGTACCGGGGTGACCTGCTGGTGACCAGTTGGGGAGATCACCGCATCGATCGCTTCCGGCCGGTCGAACGCGGTGCGTCGTTCGAATCGGTGGCCGAGCCGTTGATCCAGGGCGGCGTGAATTTCCGGCCGGTTGGCCTGGCCACCGCGCCCGACGGCAGCCTGTTCTGCACCGACTGGGTGCTGCGGGAGTACAAGGTGCACGGTCGTGGTCGTGTGTGGCGGATCCGGCAGAAACCGGATCGAGACGCCAGGCCGCTCAGGCCGGTGATCGACGTGGCGACGGTGACGCCCAAGCGGAGTGTCGACGAACTGGCCGACTTCGTCCGATCGGCTCACCTGCCGCTGCGCCGTGCCGCGGCGACGGCGTTGTCGGGGACCGACGCGGGTCGTCACCGGCTTGGAGAACTGATTGCTGATCCTCGAACCGGTGCACGGTCGCGGATCGAGGTCCTGTGGGCGATCGCGTCGGTGGATCCCGAGACCGAGGATTACGGGTTTCTGCGGCCGGGCCGGCAGCGGACACGGCTGGGCGGAGGATCGAACGAGGTCGAGATCGCGGTGATCAACCTGATCGGGTCACCCCAGTTTCCCTTCGACGCCTCGAAGCGAGATTTCCTCCGGGACGAACAGGTGGCGGCCCTGTTGTGGGTGCCCGACCCGTTGGACCGGCCGGTTGCGACACCCGGGCACCGGGCCCGCTGGGCGGCTGCGTCGATGCGACTGCTGTCGCTCGAGGCGGCACTCGGGCTGCTGGTTCCCGACGATCCCTTCCTGATGGCCGCCGTCCTGGAACGGGTGGTTCGCCGGGACGTTGCCGAAGCGGACCTGCTGAAGGCGGTTCGCCAGGCACTCGAACGGTCCGCCGGTGACGCCAGGCGACGCCAG
>Ga0310342_100000737_pt1 | contig 19088 bp, 17 predicted proteins | sample S15DNA20500_MG_FD_206155 | JGI IMG/M metagenome (GOLD analysis project Ga0310342, IMG submission 206155) | Marine microbial communities from station ALOHA, North Pacific Subtropical Gyre - S1503-DNA-20-500_MG | ecosystem: Environmental > Aquatic > Marine > Oceanic | place: Pacific Ocean: North...
CCGCCCATGTGCGCCGTGGCCGCCATCGTGGTCGGGATGCTGCGTCGGGTACCGGTGAAATACTGGGTCATGGACCTGAATCCCGACCAGATGATCGAACTGGGAAAGCTGTCGCCGACGTCCCGATCAGCACGCGCCTTCGATGCCCTGAACCGTTTGATCCTCAAGCGTGCCGCCGACGTCGTCGTACTCGACCGATTCATGGCCGACCGGGTGAAGAAGAAACGTGACGTCTCGTCGAAACTTCACATCCTCCCACCCTGGCCGCACGAAGATCATCTCGAACCGATCGCCCATGCCGACAACCCCTTCCGGCGTGACCACGGGCTTGAGGATCGCTTCGTGATCATGTACAGCGGCAACCACGGCTTTTCCACGCCGATCACGACGGTATTGCAAGCAGCCCTGCGTCTGCAGGACGTCGACCGCCTCCTGTTCATGTTCATCGGGGGCGGCGTGGGCAAGGCGGAGGTGGACGAAGCCATCGAAAAGCATCGACCGCCGAACATCCGGTCGCTGCCTTACCAGCCGCTTGACCAGATCAAGTACTCCCTCTCGGCGGCCGACGTACACCTGGTCACTGTCGGAGACCGGGTCGTCGGCGTGGTACATCCCTGCAAGATCTACGGGGCCATGGTCGTCGGCCGCCCCGTCCTTTTGGTGTCGCCGGAAGCCTCGCACGCCTCCGACCTCGTGGAGCCCCAGGGCATCGGTTGGCACCTCAAGCACGGCGACATCGACACGGCAACGAACACCATCCGGAAGATCCTGGCAACCGACGCCAACACGCTACACGAAATGGGAGACCGGGCCCGCGCGTTGGCCCGGCAGCGTTTCAGTCGCTCCACCCTGCTCGGCGCCTTCGCGGACGTGCTGCAACGCGGTGTGCGGTCCGATTGACGCAACAGTGACCCCGCCCGGTTCAATGGCATGAACAAGTACGTCTTCATTCAGAACGAACCCTTCTACCTGCCCAAGGTGTTGGACAAGTACCTGCGCGAGTTCGCCGACAGCACCGCCGGCATCTGCATTCAGTCGGTGGCCCAGGGAAAACGCACCGTCTTCCAGACGGCCATGGACCTCTACCGTCTCTACGGATTCCGCTATTTCCAGTGGAAGATACGAGGCTACCTGTGGCGCAAGCTGGCGGGGAAACTGATCAACGACGTGCTCGGGTCGACGCGCTCGTGCTACAGCGTGGGTGCGGTGGCCCGCAAGTACGGCGTGGCCACGACCGCGGTGGAGAACGTCAACGCCGACGCCTTTCGCCAGCACCTACGGGACGAAGGCGTGGAACTGATCGTCTCGATCTCCGGCACGCACTTCTATGGCAAGCGGCTGCGCGACCAGACGCCCGCGGGCATCGTCAATTGCCACGGGGCCCTGCTACCGCGTTATCGCGGCCTGATGCCCAGCTTCTGGACCTTGGCCAACAACGAAAAAGAGGGCGGCGTCACCGTTCACTTCGTGGACGAGAAACTCGACAACGGCCCGATCGTCGTGCAGAAGACCTACCGGATTCATCCCCACGATACGCTTGAGGCGGTCATGGCCCGTTCGAAGGATCTGGCGGCGGAAGCCATCATCGAAGCCATCCGTCTCATCGAAGCCGGAGATCCTCCCTTGATGGAAAACGATGCGTCGCAAGCCACCGATCACTCGATGCCGATGCGCGACGACGCCCATCGGTTCCTCGCCACGGGCCATCGATTCGTCTAAACGCTGTGTGACGGCCAACCATGAATGCCACCGATGCGAAGCCGATCAACGCCCTCTCTTTCGACATCGAAGACTGGTTTCACCTCGTCGGCATCGATTCGGTGGCCAACCGGGATCGCTGGCCGGCGCTGGAGTCGCTGGTGCAGCGCTACACCGAATGGATCGTGGAGACCGTCACCGAAGCAAAAGTCAAGGCAACGTTCTTCATGCTCGGCTGGGTGGCCGAACGCCATCCCCAAATCGTACGCCTGATCGCCGACCACGGTCACGAGTTGGGAACGCACTCCTACTGGCACCGGAAGGTGTGCGATCTCGACGCGGCCGCGTTTCGTGAGGACATTCACAAGTCGATCGACGCGATCAGCTCGGCCTCGGGCGCCGCGGTGACCGGATTCCGAGCACCGTCCTTCTCCATCACCCCGGGGGCGGAATGGGCATTCGACGTGCTGCGCGAAGCCGGCCTGCAATACGACGCCAGCCTCTTCCCGGGAACGCGCAACGATGGCGGTTACCTCTGCCCGCCCGGGCCACACGTGATGACGAATACGCCCTCGGGCATCGGCCTTCCGGAACTGCCGATGAGCGTTTTGAAATTGGGACCGGTGCGACTTCCCTTCAGCGGCGGCGGCTACATGCGACTGCTTCCGTCGTCGATCATCCGTGCCTGTTTCAATCGCTTTCACCGACAGGGATTGCCCGTGGTTGTCTACCTGCATCCACGGGACTTTGCACCGGATTGCCCCCGTGTGCCGATGCCACCGCACCGCCGATTCAAGTGCTACGTAGGTCTCGACACCACCAAGGAAAAACTGCGCATGCTCCTGGCAACCTACCGGTTCGGCACCTGCGCAAAGGTGCTCGGCCTGGACGGCGCGTGATTCACCGCCCATACCAGCCCCGATCCGGCGAAGCATCGTTGATACCACACGAAGTCCGCCCGTGAAAATCCTGCACGTCATTTCGGGCCTCGACCCCTCCGCCGGTGGCACCACCACCGCCCTCTGTGGCCTCGTCGCGGCCCAGCACCGCGCCGGTCTCGACGTCCGCGTGGTCACACACGTGGTGCCGCAGACCGATGCACCGATCATTGCCAGCCTGCGGGCCGGGGGCATTGTCGTGGAGGCCCTTCCACCCAGCGCGTCGACCTCCGGTCGCGCCAAGGCCGCCACCGCGATGCCCGCTCTCGTCGGCCCCGCCGATGTCGTTCATATCCACGCGGTATGGGAACCGATTCAGCACTTCGCCGCCCACACCGCACGCAGGCTCAGGACGCCGTACATCATCAGCCCACACGGCATGCTCGACCCTTACAACTTGCGCCAGAAACGCCTCAAGAAATGGCTCTACCGCGTGGGACGTCTGCAGGGACACCTCGACCACGCGACCGCCGTGCACTGCACCACGCAGGCCGAGGCGGAACTCGCCTCGCCGCTGCTGAGGCGGCCGGCAATCCTCATCGAGTCGCTCGGTGTCGATCTGCACGAGTTCGAAACCCTGCCGCCGGCAGGTACCTTTCGTGCCGCATACCCGGCAACCGGACAGCGACCGATCCTCCTGTTCCTTGGCCGATTGCACGCGAAGAAGGGCTTGGATATTCTCCTCGCCGCCTTCGCCAAGGCGACCCGTGGCGACACGATACTGGTCCTGGCCGGACCGGACGGCGGCTACGAGGCCACGGCTCGCAGCATGGTCCGATCGCTCGGGCTGGAAGAGGACGTCCTCTTCACGGGGATGCTCCACGGGGTCGAACGCATTGACGCGTTGGTTGACGCGTTGGTCATGGTGCTTCCCAGTTACCAGGAGAACTTCGGGATCATCGTGATCGAGTCCTTGGCGTGCGGTACGCCGGTGATCATCTCGGACCAGGTCAACCTGCACCACGAAATCGCACCTGCGCAGGTAGGTACTATTATCGCAGCCTCGTGCAACGCGCTGGTCCCGGCACTGAACCAGTGGCTGTCGGATGCACCCATGCGCCGAGCCGCGGCGCAGCGGGCACGCCCCTTCGTCTGGAACACATACGACTGGAACGTGATCGGGCCTCGTTGGGTCGGCCACTACCAGGACATCACCGGCCGCCGCGGCGGCCGACCCACCGCATGACGGCTTTGTCGAGAACCGCCCATGCCCTCTGAATTCCGACGCGGTCTGATCCGGATCACGTCGAATTACACAAGCCTGATCCTCTCCGCCATCATCTCGCTCGCCGTGGTCCGCATCATGCTCGCCGCGGTCGGCCAAGGGGGATGGGCACTGATCGCGCTGCTCGGCTCAACGGTCGGTCTCTCGGAAATCCCGCGGGTCCTGATCCAGGTCAGCATGATCCGGGAGTTGGGCGCCGCCTATCACAGTGGCGACGACGATCACTTCCGCATGGTCTACAACGCCGCGTTGGTGGTGTCCTTCGCCGTCACGATTTTCGTGGTCCTGGCGTTCGGCATCCTCTGGGCGGTGATCCCGCTACTGGAAATCGACAACGACCTTATCGGGGCGGCACGGTGGGTCGTGGCCATACGCGGTATCGAGAGTTGCGTGGCGCTGGTCTTTGCGGCGCCGATGAACATGTACAAGGTGACCGAGCGGATGATCGCCCACAACGGCTGGCAATTGTCCACCCGGCTGTGCAATCTCGTCGCCGCTGTCTACGTCCTGTGGATCGACCAGCCGGCATCACCCCATGACGGGGTTGTCATGTTCGCGACCATTGCCGCGGTGCTGACGACGCTGGTGTTCATCGTGGCACCGCTGATCCTCATGACGGTGGACCGCCGCCTCGTGCCCGCGCCGCAGCTGGCGCGTCCGGAGGGATTTAAAATCCTCGTCCGCATCGGGGCCTGGAACCTGGCGGTACACACCGTCAGCAACCTGCACCGCCGCTTGGCCGCCATCATCACGAACCTGGCGTTCGGTCTGACCACCGGCAATTTCCCGCTCGGCCTGGCCATTCAGTTGACGGCGACGGTGCGCCGCCTGGTCGGGGGCGTGATCGACGGCGTGGAGGCCGTCTCGACAAGGATCAGTACCAAGGGCGAAGAACGGGACTTGCAACACCTGCTGTTTCATACCACCCGCCTCCAGGGGGCAGTGACGTTTCCCGCGACGGTGATCCTGTTCGCCATCCCCGAACCGCTGTTGGACTTGTGGCTCGGCGACGCCTTGACTCACCAGGCCGCCGGCGGTGCAGATGTCGAGACCGTGCGGAACATGACGGTGGCGATGATCCGCGTACTGCTGCTCGGATTCGCGGCGAGGGCCATCTCGGACGGATGGATTCGCATCCTCTACGGCGCCGGGCACATTGCCCGCTACGCGCCGCTGATTCTTCTGGGCGGATTCGTGAACCCGATCGTGTCGATCGTTCTGCTCTATCTGCTCCCGGAACACTGGCGCTACACCGCGGCCTGCTGGGGTTACTCGGTGGCACTGGTCATGATCCATGGGATCGGCCTGCCGATCGTGGCCTCCCGGATCCTGGCCATGCCGTTCACGCGCATCCTTGCTTCCATAGGACGCACCTTCTGGATCGCGATCGCATGCGCCCCGGTACTCGTGGGCGCAACGCATCTCGCGGGACAGCATTGGTCCCTGCCGGAGGTGGTCGCCGCGGTAGGACTCTACGGCACCCTCTATGCCGGCCTCTGTACATTCCTCGTGCTGGACCGGGGCGAACGGCATCGCATCGTCAACTTTGCCCTTCGCCGCCTACGACGGCGATGACCGCGTGGGGAGGACGCCGCGACGTACCAAGCTCGGGCGCGTCCAATCCATCTCAATCCGAACAGGCGTCGACCCATGCGCGATTCGGCTCGTACCCGGCCTCGATCAGGACGTTGCCACATGCGTCGTCGAAGAGTTGCGCCGTGGCGCGTGAGAAATGATTTCGCCAATCGCCACGCTGGCCTTTGCGCAACAGCGAAGCGTCATCAGCCTGCCCCGCGGGACGACCCGACTGGCGAGCGAATGAAAATCGTCGAATGGCTTCCTCGGTACGCGTAAGGCACGGCGGGCCATCGCCCATCGCTGCGATGGCCTGTGCCAGCGTGGCCGGGCCATCTTCGAGCAGCTCCTCGTAGCGCAACATGCCGACACGGGGATGCTTTGATTCAAAGAACGATTGCACGTGTTGCCCCCAGTTCACGCGCGAACTGGTGGGTTTGCGAAGCTGCCGCTCGATAAACCCAAAAAGATTCGCCCGATGATCGGTCTTGTCGACGAGACCGGGAAAGAGACGGCGCTGGGCGCCGGAGAGCCGCGGACGCGGACCATCGGGAATTCCCCTCAGGTACATGAAATACTTGCTGACCAGCGCGTCGCGGCCGTCCCGCATCACGTAGATCCCGCGCGGGTAGCGTTTCCAGACGCGCTCGTGCCCGTGTACGACCGCGCGGCACCCCACGGGAAGAAGCGAAAAACGGGGAAAGGGAAGTTGGAGATAGTCGGCCAGGAGTTGGCACGCCCATGTCGTGCCGCTCTTGGGGTACCCGACGACGAAGACCAGTTCCACCAGCGGCCCGAATCGCGTGCCGAGAATCCAAGTCCCGTAATGTGCCGCCTGGACAAGCCTCGGGTGTGGTTTCATGAATCGTATACCGCCGACTGGGTCAGTCCGCCGGCATGTCACGGAGTCGTTGTAACCCGCCGTTCCAGGGGCCACGCGATGCGTGCGAACTTTGGCAGAGAACCGCGTTCCCTATCGAGGTCTAGCATACACTATCGTGATCGGAGACCAGCCCATTCGATAACCTGCCATGCCGTTTGCAACGCCGCCATGAGTAGCCGCCCGCCCTTTTCGCGCCGGCCCACGATCACCTGCGCCGCCGCCTTCGTGGTGATTGGCCCCGCCCTGGCGACATGGGGCGGTGGACTGGCCTGGCCGATCGATATCCTCGCAGCATTTTCGAAACACGTTGCATTCATCACGGCACTGGTCGCGGTGGCGGCAGTGGCGGCGCGGTGGTGGTGCCTGTTCGCCGCAGCGAGCGTCGCCCTGGCCCTTCATCTTGCGCCGTGGGATTCGCCCCGGGCACGGCGGGTCGTGCCGACGGCCAACGCGGTCGCCACGAGGATCGTGCAGTTCAACGTCGGCGGGCTGGACCGCCAGCCGTCGGCTCTGCTTTCTGCCCTACTGAGCCATGAGGCAGACGTGATCGTGGTCATCGAAGGTGGCCACCAGATGCTCAAGACACTGTCGCAATCACCGGCACTGGCGAAGGCATACCCCGCCACGCGTTACCCTGAGCAGCGTGATACTCGCGGTTGGTGCATGGTGTTGAGCCGATGGCCGACACGCCTGCTCGGCACCGCACCCGAGACGTCGAAACGCCATCTACCGGTGGCTTGGACAGCTGATCTCAGGATCGTCGATCAGCCCGATCGTCCCTTTCTTCTTGCCGTGGTTCATCCACCGTCCGCTCGAAACCCCTGGTCCTGGCAGGAAGGCAATCTCCTCGTGCAGAGGCTAATCAGACGCCTCGACGAAATCCGGCGAACCGAACAGCTGCCCGTCGTCGTCGTGGCAGACCTCAACGCCACCCCCACTTCGTGGCGCAGCCGAATCTTGTGCCGTGAAGCGAACCTCCGTCGCTGTCTGCCCCGCTGGTCTGGACGGGGCACCTTCCCCGCCCGATGGCGCTGGCCTCTGCGCCTGGCCATCGATGATCTGTGGGTCGATCCCGACATTCATGTGTCAGACTGGCACACCCGCGCCCACGTCGGTTCGGACCATCTTGCCATCCAGGTTCATCTGCACGTACCCGTGGACCCGTCATCCAACGTCGGCGTGATGCGTTGACGCCCCAGTCGCGCCATGCCCCGACGATCGCCCTGGCCGCTGGTGAGGTGGGGATGAAAGTTGTGGCAGCTGGCACGGCAACGCGACATCGACGATACTCAGCAAGGTGCCGCGGTGCAGGGTGGCGCTGCCGCCGCGCAACATCGTGAGCGGTTCGCCCCGACGCCTCGCAGCGCGAGTATGATCGACGTCCGCGTGTCTGCCAACGACCTTTCCAACTCGGACGACCTCGCCAGGCTGCAGACGACCTCGGACCACATCTTCATGATCGTGGGCATGGGTCGCAGTGGGACGTCACTGCTGCAGGCGATGCTGTCGAGTCATCCTGCTGTCATCATTCCCAACGAAACACAGTTCTACACGGTCATCGCTCGGCGCCAACACCGCTTCGCATCCCTGCAGCGTCCAGAGGTGTATCGCAAAGCCGTTGACTACGTGCTGCGCACCCGGCAGGTCCGGCAGATGGCATTGGAGGCGGACACGGTGCACCGCCTCGCCGAAGCAGGTAATCCGAGTTGGGATACGATTTTTCTGGCGCTGCTCACCGCCTACGGCATGAAACATGGGGCCAAACGGGTCGGCGAGAAGTCGCCCGGACACCTGCTCTACGTCGGCCACCTAAAAGATATCTTCCCCGCCGCGCGGTTCATCCAAATCGTGCGCGACCCGCGTGGCACAATCAACTCGCTTCGTAAAGCACCGTTCGGCTCCCGCAGCATCATGATGGGGATCCAGTCCTGGAGGCGATCCTACGCCCTACAGCAGAAATGGCACGCCGAACTGGGTCCGACGCGGTCCTATTGCGTGACGTATGAATCGCTCGTCCGTGAACCACGGGCGGTCCTGGAATCGATCTGCCGGTTTCTTGATATGACCTTCGACCCTCAGATGCTGGCTCACGATCAGCGAAAGGTCACCGGGTTCGGCGCGTGGCAGCAGGGTCATATGCAAAACACGTTGAAGCCGGTGTTCACCTCCAGCATCGAGAAGTGGCGTCAGGACCTGCGCCCGGTTCAGATCGCCATGATCGAGGAAGAACTGAAGTCGGAGATGGAAGGTCTCGGCTACGAAACCAGCCGACCTGAGACGCGGTGCCTGGCCTTGCACAAGGCCTGCTCGACCATGCTCGGCCGCGGGCACCGCCTCCTGAACCAGCCCCGCCGACTCTTTCGCTCCGCCACCACCGACTGAATCGTTGCCCTACGCTGTCCCCCGTAGGCGTGTCACCGGGAAAAGATATTCCCCGCCAGCGCCACGTCAAGCGGACGCCAAGCGGCCTGCGGGGATTGCGGGATCGGGCTGGGAACCCGACCGCCGCGAGGCGTCTAGGACATCGAGACCTAGGGCCCACCGACGTCCGGGCGGCACCTCCTGCCGGCATCTTCATCTTCGTGGGCCCTTGTTCCCGCCATAGGCAAGGAGAACGCCGGGAGGATTCATCAAACCGACCCTAGGCGCGGGCCATCTGCGGAACCGGGGGCAGTGGATTTCCCTCGCCCTCTCCGACGACCTTTCGCAGATCGTGCGCGGCAGTGATCATCAGCACGCTGAGGAAGATATGCATGAACGGCCAGATCGAGGTCGCGTAGAAGATCTCGGCGTTGACGAATCCGTGTGCGTAGATGGCCACCATGTAGGCCACCAGGACACTGACGAAAAGAGGGTCGTTGTCCAGCCGGTGCCGGTGCCGCCAAGTGTAGTAGGTGCAGTACATCGTGTAGGACACCATGGCAAAGATCGGGAGAAAGAGGGTGACGCCACCGAGGTAGAGAATGTAGAGGTAGGCGTTGTGGGGGTTGCCCGCCGATTCGTAGAGGACCGATTGCCCGGAGGAGAAGAGCAGGCCGACCAGTGGACGCTCCTTGATGACGGTCGACAGATACCAGACGAACGTCTGCGCACGGTCGGTGTCCATCGACTCAAGCCGGTCCAGCTTCGTGGCATACTCCTCGCCGAGGCTGATCGCCCATAGGAGGCCGGTCAGCACGATCACGATGGCAAGGATCGTGACCGCCGGACGGCGTGTCATGAACAGGATCATGGGCAACATGACTATCAGGATCGTGATCATGGTCGATCGACTCGCGGTCAGTGTTGCAAGGGCAAGTCCCAGGCCGGCAGTCCCGAACATGATGGTCTTGATCAGAATATTGGATGACCGGATTCCGTGGTAGAAACAGATCGGGGCGGCCGAGGTAAAGATGACGCCACCTATATTGGATGGCGCGCCAAGAGGCTCAAGACGCCCATTGCGGAAACTGGGCAGGAAAGCGAGGCCACCCAGGATCAGACCGATGATCACGACAGCGGCGGCGGTGAACCCCTTGAACACCCCCGTAAGAACCTCGTCTTTCACGATACACCGCACCAGAAGAATGGCGGCGATCGTGAGCATGAGCCATTGAATACGAATCGCCAGGGCGAAGACCATGTCGGTCACGGTCAGGATGTAAAAGAACTGCACGAACGCGAGCGCCACATAGACCCAGACAACACCCGGCACCGGACGACGCGGCCCGGGATGGAGGATGGCGGCCAAGGCCAGCATCCCGTAGGCCAATACGGTGGTCGGCTTGGCAATGATGTGGAGGTAGGGGAGGTCGACAAAATTGTTGCAGGCCAGCCACAACGCCATGACCCCTGCTGCCACGTAGAGCCGGATGCGTCCTGGGATCGAAAGGAAGCCAACCAGCAACGCGGCGGGCACCGCGATCAGCACCCATAAAGGCACGACCTGCATCATCGCTGCGAGATAGAGGCTTACTCTGTCCGCCATGAGATATCGACAACCACGGCCGGATCGTCCGGCTTGGGTCAAACCCGATTGTTGTCAATTATCGGCTGAGGACGGCGGATCGTTGACAAACAGCCTCTAAAACCATCCGCCTTGGTCGCCGACAAACGCGAGACTTCTATTGCCCGGCCGACACCGTCGGCCACCTCAACAGCAGCGGTCCTGGAACACGACCGGACCGGCGACCTCGGGGATCAATAGTAGGCTTCCTTCTCCATCTCGCCGATCTGTGTCTGCGACAGTGTGGTTTGCGGTGTCAGCTGGAAGATAGTGCTATTGACGCCTGAGTACTTGGTTTTACGCGGCTGGTTCTTGACGTGACCGTCGGCGAAACCCATCGACACTCGCATCGGGTCGTCCTTGCTGTGCCAGAGGTGCTCGGACACCAAGGAACCGCTGGTCGAGTTGTTGAGCCGGGCTTGACGCCCATTGTCCTTGCCCATCCAGTCGTTGTAGCGAATAACGATGTCGGAAACCACCACCTTTCTGGACGTCTGCGTGATCTGCTGTGCCTTCAGGTTCGAGACGAATTCGAAACCATCTATTCCAACGTGCTTGGCCTTCTTGCCCTCCGCCTTCCACCCGTAGTAGTAGGACGAACCCCATCCCTCAAAGGCGGTCAGGCTGGCGTCGGCCATGCTGGCATCGCCCTGGTCCAGCGGGCACTCCGCCAAGTCCACGGTGTCGTCGATGTAGCGGTTAAGGATGCGATCGTCCATCGGTGTCTGCCCAACCTTTTTCGTGTTGACCTCCTGCGTACTTGCCCCCTCCTGTCCTAGCAGGTTGTATCTATTCAGTGGCCATGCGACTCCGTCGTCGTCACCGTCATACCCATCATTAGCTCCGAGGTGGTCCGTGTATGGGAATCTGTCCTTGAAGGCATTCTGGTAGAACGCCACTCCGGTCATGATTCCCTTCACGTTGGTGCCGCATTGGGTTCGTTTAACCTGTTCCCGGGCCGAGGCCAACGCCGGCAGAAGAATGCCGATCAGCAAAGCAATGATGGAGATAACGACCAACAGCTCAATCAGCGTAAAACCGCTTGCATGGCCGGTGTCACGACGGGCTGAGGTCTGGTCCGTACTGCTGCAGTGGGATTTCCACGATGTCATGCGTCAGGCTCCTTTTGTCAAACGCTTGAGCCAGCCTGCGCTATGAGATTCACCCAAGCGCAGTCTCACCTCTTCTGTGTACCCATGAATGTTATGTCCCGGAAAATGAAGATGCAAGCCCCGACCCAGGCCGGCTTCTCTTACTCGACGACTTTCAACCGCATCGATGCGTCGCATTCGACGACCGCGCCGGTGGCCGCATCCAGGACTGCCATTTTGACAGCCACGGTATGCTGCCCCCTTTCCCCAGGCGCTTCGACCGGAATATCGATCCGATAATGCGTGCCCATGAATCCGCTTCGGTAGGAGGCGTCGAAAGCCTTCGGCTCAACGGTCATCCCCCCGGCAACGACCGGGGGTTGATCGACACTGAGAATCACGACCTGTGCCGTGCCTCGCCCAGCGACCGGAAGGAATCGACCATGCTGGTCAAGCGTCTCAAGATAGAGGCGAACCACGTCGTCGCGGCCATCGTCGTTCGTATCCAAGGGCCCGCTGAAACGCCCCACCTTCAATTCGACGAAGCGTGGCAGATCGCCTCGGTTCACGCCGTCGACTGGGCCCGCGGCCTGCTCCCGTTCCAACTGGTCGATCTGCTCAAGGCGGCGGGCGATGTCCTGCTCAAGTTGATCCAGCCGCTGCGCCAAGGCCGCACGATCACGCCGCAAATCGTGCAACACGGCATCGGGAGGTTCATCGCCGCCCACCCGGGCCGAACTGCAGCCGCCGGCCAACACCAACAAGCCGACCGAGATACGGTATGTCAGTCGTGTCACCATGGTCCCTACGACGGGTCAGTCATCGTCGGAAGACTTGCCACCGCCCATCGATGTGGGGATGCGTTCCATGACCCGATCGGCGACGCCGTAGGCCACCGCTTCCTCGGCGTCGAGCCACTTGTCCCGCTCACAGTCTCGGGCGACCGTCTCGTAATCCTGGCCACAATGGTTCACCATCAACTCGTACAGTCGTTTGCGAGTACGAATCAGTTCCTTGGCCTGAATACTCAAATCGGTCGCGGGCCCCGTCATCACCCCGCCCATCAGCGGCTGATGCAGCAGGACACGCCCGTTCGGAAGTACGTATCGCTTTCCCGTCGTTCCAGCCATGAGCAGCAACGACCCCATCGACGCCGCCACGCCGATGCAGTAAGTGGCCACCTCGGCCCGGATGAACTGCATCGTGTCATAGATCGCCAATCCGGCACTGACCGAGCCGCCCGGCGAGTTGATGTAGAAGTGAATGTCCGCCTTAGCATCTTCATTCGAGAGAAAGAGCAACTGCGCAATCACGACATTGGCCGATTCGTCGGTCACCGGCCCCCCCATGAAGACAACCCGATCCTTCAGGAGCCGGGAGTAGATGTCGTAGGCGCGCTCACCGCGACCACTTTTCTCAATGACCATCGGAATCAAAGGCATGTCGTCATCCATCCTTGTTCAGACCCTTCGTGATATTCCGCCCAGCGGTTGAATTGTAGGGTTTGGCGATCGGTCCTGCCCGAGCGCCACCGTCCATCGCGCCACTGCGGCATAATCCCGCCGCCAAACCCGTCGACGCGCTGAGCGCCGCCACACAACGCATGGTGGGGCACGGCATCGCTATGATGACGCCGCGGGCCCGCCCCAACGGGCAGGTCGTCGCGTCCCGGATGAACACAAACGCACTGGACAACCTGACGGCCGATCCCACCACGCCCCGGATCGGCGCACGCCGCGGTCATTTCATGGGTCCGTTGGTCGCACTATGGCATCGTGAAATGGTACGGTTCTTCCGTCAGCGGCACCGGGTCGTCAGCGCTTTAGCCACACCGGTGCTGCTGTGGGTCATGCTTGGCACCGGCATGGATTCCATGGCGGCGTGGCGCCCGGACCCGACCGCGGACCTCGTTGGCTACAGGGCCTATTTCTTCCCGGGCACGCTGACGATGATCCTGCTATTTACCGCGATCTTCTCCACGATCACGGTCATCGAAGACCGCCAGGCGGGCCTGCTTCAGGGAGTACTCGCGGCCCCGGTGTCACGTCTGGCAATCGTCTTGGGGAAGGTGTTCGGCGGCACCTGCATCGCGCTGGTACACGGCGTCGTGTTCCTGCTTCTCTGGCCGCTGGCCGCGGACTGGCCGGGACTGGCCAGCGCCGCCACGACCTTGGCCGCCGCGATCGCAGTCGGCGCAGTGTTGGCCGTCGGCCTCACCGCAATAGGCTTGGTCATCGCGTGGCGACTACACTCCACGGCCGGATTTCATGCGGTGATGATGCTGTTCCTCATGCCCATGTGGTTTCTGTCGGGCGCTGTGTTTCCGATGAACGCCGCGCCGACTTGGATGAAGGCGGTGATGTGGTGCAATCCCATGACCTACGGACAGGCGACGCTGGCCGCGGTGCTTACCGGGCGCACCGGTGTGCCCCTAAATACAGGCCAGGCGATGGCGGCCACGCTGGCCGTCAGCGCGGCCCTGGTGGCCCTTGCCGTGGCCGTCGTGGGCCGACCCGACCGGCCGGGCTGACCGGACCTTCGAGAACAACGGGCAGGCCCCGGCCATGGTCCAGCCCACTGCGTGTCCACCGAATATGAATCTTGGTTTTCTCCCCGGCTTCAATGCGATCCTCAATGCGCTGGCCACCGCGCTGCTGGTCGCAGGCTACCTGTTCGTTCGGCGGCGGCGGATTGACGCGCACCGGCGTTGCATGCTCAGTGCGTTCGGGATCTCGATCCTCTTTCTGGTGTGCTACGTGGCACACAAGATCTGGCGGGCAGCCAGCGATGGCGGCATGCACACGCCCTTCCACGGCAAAGGCGTGTGGCAAACCATTTATCTGGTCATCCTTCTGACGCACCTGGTGCTGGCGATGGCCGTCCCCTTCCTGGCCGTTCGGCTCATCCTCCTGGCAAGGGCCGGACGCATCGATCGCCATCGGCGCCTCGCCCGAATCACGCTGCCCGTATGGCTATACGTTTCGCTGACCGGCGTCGTGATCTATCTGATGTTGTACCATTGGAATCCTGATCCAACGCCGATGACACCCGTCACGAGAATACCTTGACGCCACCGCTTGAGGACTTCGTACCCCCCGGCGCCGAAGAGATGCGATTGCATCTTGATCGCCATGGACCCGTTGCGCGTTCACCCTGGCAGGCATGGCGACCAATCCTGCTGTTGGCGGCCGCGTTGTTCCTTTCCGCCACCATCGATGCGTGGTGGGCCCACACCCTCCCTTGGTTCGCGATCGCCGCGGCGATCCTCTTCACCACATCACGGGCCAGACGCACGGAGCAACTGTCCCGTCAACTGACCCAGTTACAGGAGTTTGTCATGCTGCGGCGGTACGTGCCGGCGCTGCGACTGGCTTGGCAGATCTTGCCGCGAATGACGACGATCCCGTCATTTCACGGGCGGGCAGTGGCCTTCCTAGCCCATGGCCTTGATCAGGTAGGCGCCTACGATGCCGCCATCACCACCTACGACTACATGATTGATCGCTTGCCCTCGCACCATCCCGGGTCGCAGCAGATGCGCATCGCCCGGTCGATCGCGCACTTGAACAACGGGCAACTCGCCGATGCCGACACGGGATTGCGCGGCCTCCGACGGCAGGTGGCAGCGCAGTCGTATCCTCCGATCCAGGCCACCCTCCGCTTCGCATGCCTGCTGCAGCAGATCCGCACGAACCATTTCGCCGAAGCGTGCGAGGAGGCCGAGACGCTGCAGGAAGGCCTTCGCCCGCTGGGCGTTGAAGCCGGCTACGGCCACGCATTGATGGCCCTGGCCTGGCACGTTCAATCGGATGCGCCGCACCACACCCTCGGCGGCGACGAAGCGGCCACGTGGTGGTCCCGGGCGACGCGGCTGCTTCCTCCGGGCGTCCTGACGGCACGCTTTCCCGAACTGGACGCGGTGGACCTCGCCTATCCCGCCGCACCGACACTGTCATCGGTGATAAACGCTCCCGCAACCAACGTGGCCGGAACGTGAAGGGGGCGAGAAGACGCTTCCACCGGCGATATGGACGAACACAGGTGAACGATCACGAACCAGCTTCCGTCGACCGTGTGCCTCACACCGACGAGTCTGTACAGGTGCATCCGGAGGATCTTCGCCGTCAACTGGGCATCGACGCCGCATTGCGTCGCGCCGCCATCACGGCCATCGCGGCCATCTTCGTCCTGCTGGCCGTGGTGCCCTCGTCGCAGAGCGAAACGGCCGCCGCCATCCTTCTGCTGGCTTGTGGCGGCCTCTGGTTGGCATTGAGCCTAACCACCGCTCGCACGGCACGGCAGATGGCCCACTTCCAGGAACTGGCGGCGCGGGATCCGCGTGGGGCCGAAGCGTTGCTGCGGACCCTCATGCGCCGCTACCCGCTGCACCGCTCGGTGCGCCTGTTGCTGCACTACCGCGTCGCCTCGCTTCGCCATCGGCAGATGCGTTTCGACGTGGCGTCACCGTTGTGCCAGGCGATCCTGGCCGAACGCCGGGGCGTCCCTCGCGAAGCGCGGGCGCACCTCCTGGCAATGCTGGTCGAAGCCTCCCTTTACCACGGCGACACCTGGGGGGCTTACCACGCACTGTCCACGCTTCATGCCATGAAGTTGACCCTCAACGAAACGCTGGAAAAAATGGCGCTTCAGGTCAATTACGAAATCGCTGTCGGCCGTGACGACCTTCCGATCGAGTCCATCACCACGACCCTGGCAATGGCGGAACTGCTGCCACCCCCATTGTTCGGTGCGTTGCACGTGACGCTCTGGGCGGCGGCGGCGCGTTGCGGGCACACGGCCCTGGCCGACTGGTTACTGGCACGGGCCCACCTGCTTTGCAGCGAAGACCAGATCCGACAGCTCGCCCAAGGGGCGTGGATGCCGAAGGTGGCCGAACGACCGCATTGAAATTCCAGATCCCGAAAAATTGACGCAAAAAAACTATGGCACAATGGATCCCCCAGACATCCTTTAGCACCATGCCGCAGGCCGTGCTGCTGATCATCACGATCGCCGCCATCTGGATCTTGATGAAAGCCGCAGACATGCTCGTGGAGGGCGCGGCGGCCTTGGCCCAGCGGATGGGCATTGCCAAGGTCGTCGTGGGGGCCACGATCGTTTCCCTCGGCACCACGAGCCCCGAAGCCGCGGTCTCGGTGATGGCGGCGTGGGAGGGCAAAGCCGGTCTCGCCCTCGGCAACGCCGTGGGTTCCATCGTCGCCGACACCGGGTTGATCTTCGGGCTCGGCTGCGTGATGACGGTCCTGCCGGCCGATCGCAGCATCCTGATGCGGCAAGGCTGGTGGAAGATCGGCAGCGGCATTCTGCTGGCGCTGCTCTGTTACATCTTCTGGTTCCAACATGGCGCCACCGCTCAACTCGGGCATTGGGTCGGCGTGCTGCTGTTGATTCTGCTACTTCTTTACATCGTCATGTCAATCCGATGGAGCCGACACGCAATCAGCGTGGTCAGCGAGGAGCAGGTCCCGAAAGACGCCGACACGAAACCGGCAGCCCAACTCCTGAGCAAGATCGTCATCGGGATGGTTCTGGTCATTCTCTCCAGTCGATTCCTCATCGCGTCTGTGACCGTTCTGGCCCAACGGTGGGGCCTGTCGGAGGTCGTCATCTCGGGAACACTGGTGGCCCTGGGCACGTCACTGCCGGAATTGGTCGTGGGCATGACCGCCATCTCGCGCGGACACCCGGCGCTGCTGGTGGGCAACGTGATCGGTGCCGACATCCTCAACGTGCTGTTCGTTGTCGGCGCGTCCGCGGCCGCCACCCCGCTTCAGATCGTGGACCCATCGGCCCGGATCCCCGAGATCTTCCTCGTCCTTCACCTGCCGGCCATGCTCATCATGCTTTCGCTCTTCTTGGTATACATCATCGCGTCTATACGTACCGGGAGCTTCCGCAGGTGGTACGGCGTGCCCCTCCTGCTGCTCTACGTGGCCTACGTCACGGCGTTGTTGACCCTCGGACGCACCGCGACGAACTGAACCTGGTCAACGGGGATTCGAAGCCCGGCCCCTGGCTTCGCGCCGCTTTGGCCGTGTACCACCGCCGGGGGCCAGGACCGGAAAAGGCAGCCGCCACGTCATCGGTCGCACTCGATTTTCGTTGACACCACGGCGCGGCGCATCTACCTTCCGATTCACCGCCCACTTCCTGAGGGTCTTATCGCTCCCATGCGTGTTGTTCATCTTCACAGCCGTTTCGACCAAGCCGCGGGCGGGATCGTCGCGGCCCTCGACGGCATGGCCCGCGCACAAGTGAACGCCGGCCTCGACGTTGGACTGCTCGTAACCCCACGTGCGGGCGAGGACACCTCGCTTTGCGATCGCCTCGTCGATGACGGTGTGGACGTCAAGATCATCGGTCCCTGCACCACGCCGTTGCGGCTACACCCCGGGTTGCGGTCCGCCATCGAAGCAGCGGTCGCCGGGGCCGACGTCATCCACCTGCACGGCGTGTGGGAGCAGGTTCAGCATCTTGGCGCCCGCATTGCCCACAGGCACGGCGTGCCCTACCTGCTGAGCCCGCACGGCATGCTCGACCCCTACAACCTGCGGGACAAGAATTTCAAGAAACGACTCTACCGCCTCTGGCGGCTGCAGAAGGACCTGAACCAGGCCGCCGCAGTCCACTGCACCACCCGCACTGAAGCCGATCTGGCCGCCCCCTTTCTGCAACGCACGAAACCGCTGGTCGAATCGCTGGGCGTGGACCTGCGCGAGTTCCAAAATCTGCCGACGCCGGGAACCTTTCGCCAACGGGTCGGGCTGGCCGACGACCAGCGTATCGTGCTATTTCTAAGCCGCATCCACGCCAAGAAAGGACTGGACATCCTCGTGCCCGCCTTCGCCCGGGCCGCGGTGGAAGATACCGTCCTGGTCGTGGCGGGACCCGACGACGGTGGCCATCGGGCCGTGATCGAAAAACTCGTGGCGGCGCACGGCTTGCAGGAGCGGGTCCACTTTCCCGGCATGCTCTATGGACGCCAGCGCATCGAGGCCATGGTGGACGCGGAGGTCTTCGCGTTATCGAGTTACCAGGAAAACTTCGGCATCGTGGTGGTCGAATCACTGGCCTCGGGGACACCGGTGCTCATCTCCGACCAAGTCAACCTACACGGGGAGGTCCAGGCCGCCGACGTGGGGGAGGTCACAACCACCGACGTGGACCGCTTCTCCGACATGATCCGTCGCTGAATGACCGACGCCGCTCGCCGCCGAGCGACGTCCAAGCGGGCTCGCCCCTACGCCCTGGATAACTACGACTGGGAGGTGATCGCCCGCCACTGGGTCCAACATTACCAGCGCATTGCTGACAGATGACCCGGCATCTGGGTCGTGGAAGGTCCCTCGCCACCAGTCACAATCACACCTCAGCGGGGCAAAGATTCCTCGAAAATCTTGACCCAACGACGCTGTTCATGAGATTGCAACATCGCATCGGCCACGACCTGCGAGCGGAGGCCGTCGTAGAAGTCGGGGGTCGCACGGCGTGGCTCACAAATGGCATAGATGAATTCCCATGCCAAGTCATAGCGGAACACGACCGCCGGTTCGCCTTCATCCGGATTGCGTGGACTTCCCGCGGGTGACAGGAATTCCCGGGGAACATCGGCAGGGGCAAGATCCCGCCCGGTCTTGCCCAACAGAATCCGGTTCGGATCGTGCAGACGGTA
>Ga0310342_100000738_pt1 | contig 19074 bp, 20 predicted proteins | sample S15DNA20500_MG_FD_206155 | JGI IMG/M metagenome (GOLD analysis project Ga0310342, IMG submission 206155) | Marine microbial communities from station ALOHA, North Pacific Subtropical Gyre - S1503-DNA-20-500_MG | ecosystem: Environmental > Aquatic > Marine > Oceanic | place: Pacific Ocean: North...
GGGCTCGGCGGACGGCCCAACGATCAAAGATGTCGGCGTGCCCGGCAGCTTCTTGTCTCGTAGGAACGAATGGGAATCTAGCAAACAAAAGCAACTTTCATGGTAGCCGTGGTTGACATAGTCTCCTCGCTCGGGTAAACCGCCGTTAGTGAACAAATGTGTGGGAGTGACGGCACTGACATTTTGGAGATCAATTCATGCAGAATCCAAATCCAGACAAGCATATGAAGTCCATTGCCAACTCTGTCGCCCGAGAGCAGGGCGGTACTGAAAAGGGTAAGGGGCCGACCGAGAATAGCGATAAGAACCGTGGCACAACTGGCGGAGGGAATAAGCCGCCTTCCGCAAAAGGTGGTGGCTACTAGAACTTACAAGGCGAATCTTTCCCATGTCACCTGTGTCCCTCGCCCACCACGCCCCACAGGTGGCACCTCCAAGGCATGCCGGGGCCGGCACCTCGGCATGCCTTTTTTATGGTTGCGAGAGAACCTTCACAATCGTTCATGAACGAACGGAAGATGAGTGACCTTCGCAAGTCGATGGACTGGTCACTCAAACAGCTGAGGCCGTTCCGGCGGAACAGGCTACATGCGCTCAAGCATTTCGTAGGGAACAACTATTCTGATTCCACTTCGGACAGAGTTCCCCTCAATATGATCTGGCTGGCCATCAGTATCTACTTGCGCCAGCTGGTGCCGCGAATGCCGAAGACTTCTGTCTACACGATGTTCCCGGATCTCAAGCCGGCTGCCCATGAGATGGAGATCGCGCTGAACCACTTGACTAAAGAGATCAACTACGCAGCCACGCTCAAGTTGGTAGTCATGGAAGCGATGCTATCTATGGGGATTCTCAAGGTAGGCCTTGAGGTTCGCGAGACGGACAACGACCTGGGCGTAGACCATGACGCTGGTCAGCCGTTTGCCGATCTGGTGACGATTGACAACTGGGTCCACGACATGACCGCCAAGGACTATCGCCGGGCTGGCTACGCTGGCGACAGGTACTCGATGCCCTACGAAATGGCCATGGAAGTATTCAGCGGGCCGGGACGTGAGAAGTTGCAACCAAGAGAGAAGTCGTCATTCGGCCCTGGGAGCGGGACGGAAGCTGGTGCCGAATCGTTGTCGCAGGGCAGCGAGGTGATGGTTGACGAGTTTGGTAAGTTCGTGGACCTGTGGGACATCTGGCTCCCTCGCGAGAACCTGTTCATGACCATTGAGGCTGGTGGCAATCACGGCCCTCCACTGGAGATCAGGGAGTGGGAAGGACCGGAGGGCGGGATGTATCATCTCCTTCGGTTCCAGCCGGTGCCGGACAACATTATGCCAATCGCACCGGTAATGCAGTGGATCGACCTGTCCGAGGGGGTCAACAGTATCTGGAGGAAGCTGGTCCGGCAATCGGATCGGCAGAAGGAGTTCACGGTTGTCAGTGGCCCGGCTACCGTCGATGGGAACACTATCAAGAATGCCAACGACGGGGACTTGGTTTCTGTCAATAACCCGCAAGGCATACAGCAGATCAGGCACGGTGGAGTCGACCAACAGAACCTGGGCTTCTCGATCCAGGCGAAGCAGATGCTGACTTATCTGATGGGAAATATAGATGCGATAGGAGGTCTATCCGCCCAAACGAGTACGGTCGGCCAGGACCAGATGTTGTCTCAGGGTGCCAACAGGTTAGTGGACGACATGCGTCAGGAGCTGTCATTCTTCAACGCCAAGGTATTTGAAGACTTGGCCATGTACCTGTGGGAAGATCCTTACATTGAAATCCCATTGGTAAAGAGGTCGGGCACTCTTGAACTCCCGTTCAAGTGGACCCCTGAAAGTCGTGAGGGCGACTTCTCCCAGTACAATTTTGATATTGAGCCGTATTCGCAGCGGAGCATGTCCCCGGAAGAGAAGCTACAGAAGATCAACGAGATCATGACCCAGATCGTGATCCCGTCCGGCATGCAATTCGATCAGAAGAAGTACATGAAAGAGGTGGCCAAGCTACTGGGCGTCAAGGAGCTGGAGGACATTCTGGACTTCAAGCAATCCGCCCAGCCGGTAGATCCAGCTGGACGCGGCGGTGCCCCTGCCCAGACAACTCGCCGGTACGAGCGGATCAGCCGGGCCGGTCCATCCGCCAAGCCGGCGGAAGAGCAGATGATACAGCAGTCTCTATTCGCTAATGGGAATAAAGGAAACGAGCAGGGAGGACAGATGCAATGAGTAATGGCAGAGCATCCAAGAGAAATGGATACAGGTATCAGTTGGATCAACAGCCCTCACCGATTGAACTCGAACCCACGTATACTGACGACGAAATAAGCGAATTGAACAGGCAGATGACAAACCCTCTTGGGATTCCCCCTAGCGAGTTGATGCGACAGAACTTTGATCCAGCTGCTCAAATCTTCACTGGACGGCAATCCACGCAAGCATGGCCTGGGCCGAAGCCTGATCCCCGGCCCCTGAGCCCTATGCCATCCGGGCCATTGCCACCGCCATTTGGGCCACCAGTTGGACCTGACCCCCGGCAAGCGTCCGTGCAGCCACCATCGCCACCAATGCCACCAGGGCCGAGGCATCATATTGGTCCCCAGAACTGGCTAGACACTTTCGATTCGGCTTATTACCCACGTTTAGCGTCCGTGCGGCCACCAGTGCCACCAGTAACACCAGTACCACCTCCTCCTCCCCAGCAAGCGCCGTGGCAGCCCTCGCTCGTACAGTCCCCAGTGCCACCTCAGCCTGATCCCAGGGGCTGGCGGCCATCAGTGCTTCAACAAACAAAGGCAAAGGGGGGGCACAAGAAAAGGCAAGAGGCAAGGAGTCCTGAGTCCGGGTACGGGGGTTCCACGTTATATGGTTCTATGGTCGGGCCGCGCTAGACTATGTGGGAAGGAAACTATTAGGAAGGATATATGCGATGAGTAGAATTGGCACTGGCACCACATTCAAAGGTCCAAGACCTGGGGGATTCGGACTAGGCGGGAGATCCTTTCGAGACATTCCCGGAGGGGGCTACCGTGGTGGACCGATTCGCAGGCCGCGTCCCGCCCCTGGGCCACGTCCCGGTAGACCATCCGACCAGCGTCTAGGCTGGACTCGTGTCCCTTCTTCAGACTGGCCACGTTCTATGGCGGTAATGGATACATTCAACAAGTTGCCCAAGATGCCTAACATTAGGTTTGCACCTGGCGCGACAAAGGCTCAGAAGGATGCGTCTTTTGCGGAAGCGTGGGATCGGTATAACCCAGGTCAAAAGAATCCTTTTAGATCGGGATACAGGAGACCCAGTACATACAGGAGACCCAGTACAGAAGAGAAAGGTCTCCCTGTGGTTGGTAGTTTCGGCTTTGGTGGTGGGGGTTCTCCGGAACCAGCTGCTGCTCCGACGTCTAGGCCTTACGGTGAAGTTCGTCCGGGTACTCTGGTAGGTCCGTCCGTGGAGCAGCAACAGTTCAGCAATACCTTGAAGGGAAACCTCACCGGACAAAGTTTCCCGAGGGGCTCCATGATGGCCAACTTCTTAACAGGACGAGGAAATCGGCCAACAAGGAGACCTGTTTCTGGGTATCAGGGTTACAGGCGGCGTCCAACTAGGCCTTGGAAGAGCACTAGCGAACTAATCGGGACGAGGGCTGGTGGAATGCCATTACATTCAAATCGGAGATATGTTTGATGCCTGTTCGTAAAAGAGTGTTCCGATACAACAAGAGAAATGGTGAAGTTGAGGAAGTCAGGAGTTCAGAAAAGGTTCGCCTGAAACCTCAGTGGCCCTTACGTTCCGATGCTTTCGCTGTTTCTCCAGAACAAGTGGATGAAGCAAACTCAACTATGGAAAGTCTTGGTCTGAAGCCTAATTTTGTGCGGAAGGGCAGCGATGTCGGGTGCTACGAGTTTGAAAGTGCCAGACACCGAAAAGAGACTGGCATGCACCCCAGCATTGAGTTCTATGACAGAAACGGTGGCTACGGCGACCCCATGCCGCCCCACCGCAGGGGATACGATTTGGACGAGTAGTATAGACAAACTGCACAGGTTCGGCTAAATGTCACATAAGTTTTCTTTGTTTTGCTAGAAGGAGCACAAGATGTCAGCTACACATACGGTCCAAGACGCTACTGGCGTTATCGCCAGGGCAGATGGTGGAGACATTCTCATAGCCGCCGGCACGACGGTTCCTGGGGCGGTGTCTGGTTACGCGACCGGCTGTCTCTTCATGGACACAGATGGCCCAGGAGTATCAACCTGCCTATACGCCAACATAGGAACAAGCACAGCAGCTAACTTCAACCCAATAACCGTTGATGCCGACTAACAAATAGAACCAGTAGCAGGAAATACGCAGTAACAAACAACTTTCAGTGAGGCTGCCACCGCATTGAAAGTAAACGATGCCACTTGAGGAAGAGACTCCATTTGACGATGGAATGCCAACCGAACCGGAGAACTCGATAACCGAGAGCGCTCCGGAGGGACAAACAGAACAAGTTGAATCCAGTGCTGGCCCTGATCCGGACTTAATTGACGGACCAGATGCGGTCGACGAACCTCCCGCTTTATCGGAAGTGCTGGTACGTGAAGCTAAGGACATCTACGGTCTAACCGATGATGACATGGCTTCTTTCGGAACTGACGATGATCTTTCCCGTCAGTTAGGTGCTATTGATCGGTTGTCTATGCAGCGGTTTGGCCAAAACCAAGCGGCTCAGGCGGCGGCACAGACACCGAACCAGGAACAGGAACCGCCTGAAACTTCGGCGGATTCTGGAAAGTGGACCCCTGAGAAGATGGAACTGGATATCTCTGATGAATTTGAGCCAGAGGTATTGGAGTTGCTCAATAAGATCAATGATCACAACCACAATCAGATCCTGAAACAGCAGGAACAGATTGAAGGGCGACTACAAGGTTCCGACGAATTCTTAAACGGGGTCCGTCAGCAGCAGGCGATTGCCTACGAAGAGCAACTGGATGGCTACTTCGACAGCTTGTCGGAAGACCATAAAGCCATTTTCGGCACAGGCCGGATGGTTGATTTACCTGCAAACGGAATCCAGCGGCAAAACCGCTTGCAATGGGAGCAGGATTACCAATCCCAGATGCAAATTGACGATCAGGCAGGTCGCCAGCTTTCTACGTTCGACGAGTACAAAGACCGTGTCTTGCGTGCCCGTTGGGGAAATCAAGTTGACCAAGCAACAAGACGGGACGTGAGAGCCCAGGCAGCAACCCAGAGACGCAAAGCTATTCATCGGCCCACTTCACGGCAGACGAAATCTGCAACACCCGGCGAAAGAGCGGGTGATTTCGCAGACCAGTTTTACCGTGAGCGAGGTGAGTCGGTCTATGCGGATCAAACCACGGGCAATCAAGACGTCTAATTGAAAACAATAACAGGAGGCTATCATGCCTTTAACTGCGAAAGACATTGGCGACCTCGTAGCCGGTACGCTGGACGAACTGGGTCGCATGAAGTTTCAACAAATTGCTCAAACGCTTCAGGACTATGAGATTTTCAACTCATGGTTCAAGAAGCACAAAGTTGCAATGGATTCCGGTATTGGAATTCAGCGGACCTTGATGACCAAGTTAACCGGTGCTGCAAAGCACGTTGGCCTGATGGATACCGATTCGGTGACCATCAAGGACGTAGTTGAGCAGCTAACGATCCCCTGGCGGCACGCACAGACTTCCTGGGCGTTCATCTACCAGGAGACATTGATGAACAGGGGCCGATCCCTTGTGTTCAATGTAATTAAACCCCGCCGTGCTGCGGCCATGATTGATCTGGTCGAAGAGCTGGAAAGCAAGGCATGGGCATCTCCTGCTGTCTCCAACAAGACGGAACCTTACGGGGTGCCGTATTGGATTAGTACGGGTACTGGGACCACTGGCTTTGCTGGTGGAAACCCAGGTGTCCATACCAGCAAGGGTGGTATCAACTGCGACAACACCACCAGCTTCAAGAATTACACCGCACGTTACGTTTCCGTAACCAAGGCGGACTTGATTAAGAAGCTGCGTACCGCGCATCGCAAGACTGGATTCAAATCACCGATTACGATCCAGGATTATCGTGGTACGACCGGTCAGAGATACCGCAACTACACGAATGAGTCGGTGATCACCTCATGTGAAGAGTTGGGTGAAAGTCAGAACGAAAATCTAGGACGCGATCTGGCTTCCATGGATGGCACAATGACTTTCAGGAATAACCCAATAATCTGGGTGCCGCAGCTAGACAGTGTGACGAACAATCCTTGGTATGGATTGGATCACAGCACTTTCTATCCTGTCTGCCTTCAGGGTGATTATCTGAGGGAAAGTGACGCCAAGCAGTCTCCCAATCAGCACAACATTTGGCAGGTCTTTGTTGACTTGAGTTACAACTTCCTGTGTATCGACCCCCGTCGTAACTGGGTCGCTGACACCGCGTAAGAGACGAGAGTTTCCAGCCGGGGTGGAAAACCATCCACCCCGGCTCTTTATCCATCGTCATTTGTTATGGCGAGAAAAGGTGCTGGGTAATGGTAGACCCGGTAAGTATCCAGGTGCATTAGCACCGAAAGGGTTTGCGGAGTGGTAGCCGCATAGGAGCTTAGTTTTATGACTAACCCAGCAGTTCAATATGGTTCGCAGTTTACGGCCAATACTAGCAGGGGGCCGAGTCCTAACATTTGGGGAGATTGCCCTTGGGTGGAGATCCTGGGCCAGTCGGGCCAGGGTTCTGGGGGATACTGCTTTTTCGACGACTTCCTCATGGCTGGCCCAACCGGCACCGTGGGCGCACTTGCGGACTACGGTCAGTATGTAATGTTTGGATCATCCGGGGCAACTATCACGTATGACGACGAGATAGGTGGAGCGGTAGTCTTGACGGAGGCCACTGATGGTGAGTCCGTTTCTCTTACTACCGAATCTCACCCATTCCGAATCGTTGCGGGAGCTGGAGAGCTTTGGTTTGAGGCACGAATCAAGGTTGGTGATATTGTCACCACGGCCAATTCGTTTTTGATTGGGCTGATGGATACAACCGCCGTTACAGCTATCGTTCCGCTCACTGCATCCGGAGTGACGGCTGATATCAATTATGTTGGGTTCATGCAACCTGAAGGCGATACCACCACGTTTAACGCATCGTACAAAGCAAATGGCGTTACAGAAGTGGAGTCCAATGGTGCTATTGGCGCACTCGTGGCTGACACCTACGTCAAGCTGGGCATGAAGTTTGATCCTAGCCCCGCCACCACTGGTACTGCCAATCAGGTGAGGTGGTACATCAATGGTATTGCTCAGGCTACCGACAAGACCATTACTGCTGCCGCTGGGACTGATTTCCCTGATGACATCGGTTTAGGTCCGGTGATTTCATTAGCTGTTGGTGCAGGTGCAGCCACTGACACTCTCACCATGGATTGGTGGAGAGTTGCCCAGCTTGATACTGGTGTGGTCGGCTAACAGCATTGATCCCATGTAGGAACACACCCGGCCAGCGGTTTACAACTAGGTGGCAGCCGCCGCTGGCCGGGTTTTTAAGGAACAAATATGTCATACGAAGTATTAGAACTTGACAAGCAGATACTACTGAACCTTTGCGGTTTGACGGGAGGTCAGGAGCTGCCCCCAGAAGTTGAAGAGGCTTATTGGGAATACAAACGGTATTTCGACCGGGCCTTCAGTGGTCAGAGGCTTTCCCCGGATGCGCTTGTCCGTCTGGCAATGGTCTACAAACCAGGAGAGCCTCAAAAGGAGGAATACGACCCTGTGCCCACAGTGGTTGATTTATGGGAGAGAGGCGAGATCAAGGCCGGTGACCCAGTGAGGGCTAGGTACCGCAATCGCGATCACGACGGCTTCTTAATAAGTGTCCAGGCGAACGGAGAGAAGTGTCTGGTGCAAATAGGTGACGACGAACGGAACATTACGCCAAAATTTGTCACCGTACCCCTGTCTGTGTAGTGAATGGCCGAGTCAACCCTCAGCGTTACGTTTCAGGATCTAAGGAAGCGGGTAGCCTATTTTCTGGGTTACCAGCGTTCGTTTAGTGAAGGAACGATTGCTATAGACGAGGGGGGCTTAGTTTCCTTCGACGACAATCTTGATGCTACTCGCATCTGGCCGTCATGGGCAGCAAGTGGGTACGTTGTGTACTCGCATCAAGAAAGCCCAGAGGAAGAGGACAAGACTTACAAGTACCCTGTTGCTAAAAGGGAATCAGACACTCAGTTAAAACTTACTGACGATTCATCGCCGACTGGAACAGCTTTCACCGAGAAGCCCTATGAGCTTGTCCCATGGGATGATCGACAGTTCGAGGACATCGACAGTGCCGTAGAAAACGGATTACGTCGATTCTATTATCCCTTCATCGAATCTGAGGGGAAAATTCACCAGTGGTCATTCCTACGCAAGATTGACAGTGTCACGCTGGATGAGAATGTTCAAGACTATGCCCTTGCTGACGACGTAGCGCATATTGTCGAAGACAGCGTCACATACCAAGCAAACACCAGCAATAGATCCCCATTGACGCGAGTTCCTGAGTCGCAGATGCGCGCTATGCGCGCGGAAGCAAAAGAGGGGATTCCTCTTTATTACGCTATTCGGACAAAGCATGTAGATGACTCCAGCGATAGTGCGACCTCCAAGGTTGGCCAGCGATTTGAGATGCTTGTCCATCCAACTCCGATTGTAAATGCAGGGGATGGAGACTCAATTGATTACCGCTACGTCAGAGCGCCTGACCTGCTGACAACTTCCTACAAGTATCCGCTGGGCGGTGCCCTCCACAGCCAGACGATTATCGAAGCGTGTTTGGCTGAGGCAGAGAAGGACATGGACGACCGGGCTGACGTTCATGAGCAGATCTTCCAGAAGATGCTGATGGCCAGTTACCGGGCCGACCTGGAAGTGGAGGAGATGGAGGCGGGGGCCACTACCTATGACGTAGACACTGTTATTTACGGGACGTACCAGTGGTTGCAGCAAGAGGTTGGTCTGTACTTGATTGATAATTCCAATCCAGACACGTTCACCACTTCCGAGGACAAGTCGATTGATTCGATCATTCAGCGAGGTCTTAAACAATTCTATTTTCCCCCCACCATGGAGGGGCAGAACAGCCCGCACAAGTGGTCGTTTCTGTGTCCGACTACGTCGATACCTCTCGGCAACGACACTTTCAGGTACACGCTTCCTGAAGACTTTGGTCAGATATTAGGCGAGTTCACTTGGCCAGCCGATTCTTCTTCTGAAGGGACGAGCCGGATTCCGATTATTGAAGTAGAGCGACTGCTCCAGATCCTCGCCGCCGAACCCGCAACAGGCAGTCCAAAGTGGGCAGCAGTTCGGCCTATCGCGGCAGAGTTGACTGCTTCCCAGAAGTGGGAGGTCTTGTTCTATCCCAAGCCTGACGCCAGCGTGGACTTAGTGAACCTGAGCTACAAGTATCTCAAGGTTCCGGCGGCTATGAGCGGAGAGAACCTTTATCCGGCAGGTGGAGACATTCACGCCGAGACGCTACTGGCAAGTTGCTTGTCCATTGCTGAGATTCAGAAAGCTGGCCAGATGGGGGCTTATTCTCAGTTGTTCATGAGTCGTCTCTCATCTTCCGTGCAGCTTGACGCCCAGGCGATGGGCATCACAGAAGATGAAACCTACTCCGACGCGGAGCCGGTTTTCGGCACATTTCAGTGGTTCCAGCAGGAGGTCGGCACTTCCGAATACCTCAAGTTCGGTGCTAACCCCAACTCATGGTCACAGTCGGAACGGCGGGAAGTTGATTCGATCATCCAGCGAGGCTTGAAGCAGTTTTATGTGCCTCCCCCAATGCCGGGCGAGGGGACAATAGCACACGAATGGTCGTTCATGGTCCCAGAGTCCACGATTTCCGTGTGGGGCGATACGGAATACACGGCGGATTCTGACGATCCGGACACACGAACTGTGGTCGCATTTGCAGCGACAGGTCAGACGGTCTTTCAGTCGATGGTAGGCAAGACTCTGAAGTTCAAGACATCGGGTAACACGTACACAATTCACGCGATTACCGAGAATGCGATCACCACGGTAGAAACTATGTCTGGCGAGGTTGTGAGTGACACGGTAACCGTCCAGTCGGATGGAGACTATCTATTGCCTGCCGATCATGGCGGGTTCGTGGGCAATTCGTTGTCCTACGACGAGGCGGACGACAGCTACAACGGCATGACAATATCCAGTGTCGCAAGGATTCTGGCCTTACGACAATCGAACGTCAGCAGCTCCTCGCCAGCTTCCCGCCCATTTGAAGCTGCCTGCAAGCCGAACAGCACAACGAATGAATCGCAGCATCGGGCAGTCCTGATGGTCTGGCCGGTCCCTGACGGTACATACACATTGCATTATCAGTACCACGCGATCCAGCCGAAGCTGACCGACGACAAGAGTTTCCCGATGGGCACCGACATGCACTCAGAGGCAATGTTGGCTAGTTGCCTGTCTGTCGCGGAGCTGAAGAAAACCGGCAAGGTCGGGCACGAGCGAAACAATTTCATGCGACTTTTAGCGGCTAGTATCAGTCGCGACCGAAACGCTTTCAGGCCGAAGATTTACGGACAGAACCTGGACCGTTCAGACAGCCAGACGGGCTCTTCTGGGCGGTGGTACAGACCGGCGAAATACACGGACGGAATAACAACTTATGGAGGAGATTGATGGCTGACTCAACCCCATTTTCCTTTGGGAGCCGAGAAACCGATTGGCCCTTTAAGTTTGCTGACATAAATGCCGCCAGTGGCTCAACCACAACGATAGTGGCGGCAACTGCGGGGTCTACTATTCGCGTATTGGCTGTGTACTTAGTGGCAAACATAGCTGGAACTATAGTCTTTCAGGACGGTGCTGGTGGCACCAACCTGACTGGAATTATCAGCTTGCCGGCAACCGGCGGCTTCGCGTTGCAGTATTGCCCTGTCGGTTGGTTTGAAACGCAAACAGTGAATACCCTACTAAATGCTGCCGTTGTGACTTCTACTTCAGTTAACGGCGGGATTGTTTACCAGATCATAGAACCTGACATTACATAACATACTCTCGCCATGCCCAAAAGTGTCTTTAATATACTGGCACCGGCGGGTGGCCTGTACAAGCGCCGGTCGTATCAGGAGCATCCGCCATTCACCACACCAGACTGTGACAATGTCTGGCTGGACGATGCAATTGATGGCCGGGAGCGAGTAGGTTCTCGTCCGGGCTTTGCTAAGATTAACAAATCTGCCGAGAACCTGGGTGGTGCTGTCAGGTGCCTGTCCAGCGTGGCATGGCTGGACGGTAGCACTTGGAAGGAGACCCTCTTTGCAATCGTTGCCCGAGCTGCATACTATTCTACTAACAACGGAGAAAACTGGGGCACGGCCAGTGGAAGTAGTATGGGGCTTCCTGGCACGGGAGGAGGCCCCCTGACTGCTGCTGCCCTGCACCAGAAACTCTACATTGGAGACACGACCCTTGACGATAATGGAACGATCAAGGTGTTTAACCCCAGCGACAACAGTGTCTCTGCAATCTCGGCAAGTGAGGGCACCCCGCCTAAGGATTGCACAGTAGCCTTGGCGTATCGCGACAGGTTGCTGATGACCGCCAGACATTCCCCGGCAGATAGCGATGACACACCACACATGTGGTACATGTCCAGGTCCGGCGACCCCCTGGACTGGGATTACAATGCAACTGACGCCTTGTCTGCTGTTAGCGGCAAGACTTCCACTGCCGCTGAACTTGGTGAGCCGATTATTACCGCGATCCCACATGGTGATGATTGCGTAATCTTCGGATGCACTAACAGCATCTGGACACTCAGGTCAGATCCCAACTTTGGCGGCACCCTGGACAATCTGTCGCAACGGGTGGGGATCGTTGGCCGAAATGCTTGGTGCCGCTCACCAGAGGGGTGGCTGTTCTTCCTGACTCAGGACGGCGTGATGACCATGCCCCCAGGTTGCGGTGACACGCCTCGCTCGATCTCCAGGGAACGACTTCCTGCCGACCTCCTGTTTGTTCAGGGGGATTCGCCATTTACCGTATCGTCGGCCAAATGGGTCTCCATGGCATACGACACCAGGTTCCGTGGGGTCCATCTCTGGGTGTCGTCATATACCGCAGGAGATTCAAGCCACTACTGGTTGGACACTAAGCAGATCCTTACTCAGGATTCTGGAAACGTGGCAACATACTGGCCGATGTCCACAGAAAACGACGAGGACGTCTTTTCTGCATATGCTTTAGATTCCGCCGGTAGCCCAACCAGGAGTGATGTATTGCTTGGCGGGAGAGGCGGTGACATTCGTTCGTTTGATACGTCGGAAGCATGTGAGAGTGTTTCTTATGTGGACGTTGGTCCTTTGTCGACAACTGGTCGCCGTGGTTCGTACCTGGACGGCAGGTTAGACCAGATCAATGTCGTTCTGGCAAATACTTCTGGGAAGATAACTTACGAGATAAGGTCAGGCGAGTCTCCGGAAGCGGCATTTGACGGGGAAGTGATCCATTCGGGAACCTGGACAAAGCAGCACCAGCTCACAAGGCCCCGATTACGGAACCCTTACTTTGTCATTCGGTTGTCCGCAACTGAAGGCGCTGATGCCTGGGCATTTGAGAACATCACCGCTCTGACGGAAGAGAGGGGAAAGATGAGGTACCAATCTTAAATTGGGTCAGGATGAGTTATGATTGAATTCAGCAAACGTCGCCACAACTATACATTGTACCGTGTGCCACGGAGGTGGGCGGACAACAGGAAGGATACCCTGAGGCGGCGCAAAGCACTTTTACCCAAGTTATTCGTCGTTGATATCGGTCCTCCGGTAGTAATACGAAATAGAAACAGGAACTTTAACCACTTACTAGTGAGGTGAATTATGGGTCGCATGTACTCTTGCGTGTTTGAAGAGGTGGCGGTAACTGCCGTTCAGGACTTATTTGAAATCAACGCATCTGCCGACGCAGTTGTTGTGCTCCACAGTGTAATTGTCACGCAATCGTCGGATGCTGGTGATTCTGCTGACGAGCAATTGTCCTGCCTTTTCCATCTTGGTTCGACATCCGGTAGTGCCGGGTCGACTATTACTCCAGCTCCTCTGTCGATTGGTGATGCTGTCTTCAGTGGAACATGCGAGGTGAATAATACATCGCAATCCTCCGAGGGGACTAAACTGCATGCGGAGGCCTTCAACATCAGGGGAGGCCTGTATTACCGCCCGACACCGGAAGAGAGGATCACCCTTACTCCCAGTGACAGATTGATCATTGAATTGCAGACGGCACCAGCCGACAGCTTGACAATGAGCGGCACTGCAATCATCGAGGAAATCGGTGGCTAGTGGAGTCTATAGAAAGCGATTTTCGTACTATCGCATCCGAAAGGGTGGCGTAATGAAGCGGCTTGCGCCACCCCGCAGCCCGACCGGTGTCAGGACAACGATTTTCGCCAGGACAAAGATCACGACCACTAAATCGCCTGCCTAGCTGGAGGTTTACATGCCAAATACGGTTTACGGATCTCCGTCGTACATCATAAAAACTCCCGGTGAGGGAGAAACGTATTCGTTCGACTTCACAAACAGGTTGCATGGAAGCAGTGTTTCGAGTGCTACTGTCACCGAAAAGACCACATCCGCCCTGACTATCGGTACGCCGTCTGTCACGTCTTCTAAAGTGAATGTCCGGATTAGCAGCGGCTTGGCGGACAATGACTACGTCGTCATCTGCAAGGCCACCCTGGCTGACGGTGATACGCCAGAAGTCTACTTGCAGGTCCGAGTCAGGGAGTCCTGATGGCCACGAAGATAAAAGAGAAAACAGGCATTCCCGGCTCACCATGCAACAAGGGTGAAAGGAACCGGGCGATGATGGGACCAGTCGCCGGTTCCAAGGCGGGAGTCATCGTCTATTGGACCGGGACAGCTTCCAACATCCCGACCGGCTGGGCCTTGTGTGACGGAAGTGATAATTCGGCAGGGTCTGGTCTCAATCTGACTACCGGCCATCCGTTTTGCAAAATGACCAGCACGGGGGCCGGCACCTATGTCGGAGCACAGCCTACCGGTCTTTCAGAGCCGCATACCCATGGCGGGTCCATCGGGGCGGAAGAACCACCGATAGTCGTTACTGTGAATCTGAAGAAGACTAATATCACTGAAACAAAATTAGATGGTGAGCATAAACATCCGCACGGACTTGATCCTAAATCCGGGACGCATTCACATGTAGGCGGCTACCATGCTCATAAGTTCAACACAGACGAAGCTGACGAGGTTGTCGGCAATGCAGTAGGTGCTACTCACGATCACGATGGCACTACTTCCGGTGATACCTCACTGTCGCATACAGCGGCAGAAGTTACTGCCTCCTTGGGTGACCATTTGGGAATCGACACAGGCCACAACCATTTGCTTCCCACAGGGTCTGGTACGGTGGCCACTGGTAGTGATGTCGGCGTAAATGCAGTGGAAACCACAGGGTATCAGTCTTACGGGAACCTAAATGCTGCCAGCACAGGTCACCCTGGTGGCGAGCTTTTGGAACACGTAGCCAGCACTGGCGAACTCACTCATACTCACACCCACCCGCTAACGCTGTCTGCATCTGTCTTCCCGGATTCAGTAGATATACTCGTTACAGATGTCCATACTCATGAGACCAAGCCGCATAGCCATGAGGTTGAACTGACAATCACCAACCATAGTCATCCTTATAGCGGAGACCATCCGCATGACTACGAGATGCCTCTTACAAATAAGCACAAACATCCGGTAACTGACAAAGAACACAAGCATCCAGATGGTTCCATAGACACGCATACCCACTCCATCGTCGCTATTTCTCCGGACGATGGTCACACGCACGAAGTGAACGTTAGTGGGATCATGCTGATGCCAATCGAAAACTTATCTGACACTGCCGTGCCGGGTTCGTCGGGGTTGGGAAGGCGAACTCCATACACCTGTAGCGACTCGGAGGACCGGAGAAATTTCAGCAGGCAGGCTGATGCAGTGGATGGCTTACCTGCTGGGATTATTCTCATGTGGTCTCGTCCGACCAGTACCATTCCAAACGGCTGGGGGATTGCTGATAGCTACGGGAACTCAACTGGCAGCGGCCTGAACGTTGTGAATTGGCTGATTGTTCATACCGGTACTAATTCGGAAGTAGGCGTGTCATGGAGAATTGGAGGGGCCAGGGAGGGCGGGCATGATCACACGGTCGCCTTGGAAAACAAGACGGTCAGTACAGATTTAGAAAATGCCTACACAGAGATTGATACTGTTACTGGGGCTGGATCTCATTATCATTCTGGCTCTTTGTATGGAGGGAGCCACCAGCATCATGGAGGCTGGCACGAGCACCCCGTGAATGTATCGCCAGAACAGATTGACACTAACTCGACCGGGGGTCATATCCATACCCATGATGCAGATGAGGATGATCAAGTGGTGGTTACGGCGCATACTTCAGTTCAGGTGGTTGCAATGGTAGCCGACCATCCGGACCATACGCATTCTATTAACGTTGAAGAAAATGTAGCGACCCACAACCCGGTAGGCGTGGATATCAACCTTGTCAGGACAGGAGGCGCTGATCCCGGCACTGTCCTGGAACACAATGCAGAAGACGGGGCTTCTTTAGTACACGTAGCAGGTCACGATCACGATGCAACAGTGGTGGTAAATGGACTGCATACGCACAAGTCGTCACCGCATAGTCATCCATCCAGTGTCAGCGGTATTGGGTACCATACGCACTATGGCGGCTCGCATGAGCATGTGTTTACGACAGACAGAGTTACTGATCACACCCACGCCATTACTGATACAGGGCACACACACCCTATCGAAATTGACGTACATACCCATGTGGCAGTAGCCACTGACGGTAGGCACACACACGAAGAAGCAAAGCCGAGGCGATGCTACTTAATACCAATTGAGAAACTGCCGTGAGTTATTCCCAACGACCCTCAAGGCTTGTCCGGAATCCGTGTGAGGACTCGGAGTACAGAAGGAACTTCCTGGCAATCCAGCAGGCGAATACTGGATCTGGCATTCCTGTAGGTGCAGTTGTTTTCTGGGGTCTGAGTATCGCATCGCTGCCAGCTGGTTGTGTGCTTGCGGATGGCGTGGCAAACGCACTCAGGGCAGGCGGTAGCGGGATCAGGTGTATTGATAGCTTTTTGCATACGACCCGGAGCAACGGCACGTTAGGCAACATCATGGAGGCGGACACGATCCCTTCCGGCGGTGCTCATACGCACAGCTTCCGTACTACTCCTGCCGAGCCATTAGTGACGGTTGGCTTGAGTTACACCGATATTAAAGCTGAGAATGGTGACGAGCATCCGCATACGGTTGAGATTAAGGGGGGGTCGCATTCTCACGTCGGTGGCGGGCACCATCACACAGTTTCTTTGCTTAAGGACACGGTTGACAACTGGACAGAAGGTGGCCAACACGAGCATGACATAAACCTTGCAGATGACGTAATTCTTGCTGCGCACAGTTCCGCAGACGTTGTTGCCTGTTTCGAGGATCATGCAACACATGTTCACAGTGTTGTCCCGAACATTGGTCCGGTAGATGAAGGTTCTGGGTATACCCTTATGGCGGAGGAGGCTGGAGCAATAGTTATTGGATCAGGAACTATATTGCATCGCGAAGGCGTCAGTTTGACTCATGACCCACATGGTCATCCCATCTCCAAGTCGGCAGAGGACGGTGCCCATACTCATCAAGGAAACAATGCTGGTCATGAGCACCCTGAAAAAACAAGTGATGGCGATGCTGACGGTTTCCATAAACACGGTGGTGGCACTCATCGTCATGATTTGGTGATCGAGAAAGACGGAGAGCACCCACACGGCATGGACGACCCTGGTCACGAACACGATGCGTCAGCGTCTGCACATCAGCACGGGGGACAGTTATATGGCGGAGCACATACTCACGAAGCTGGCACGCCTTACCAAGTTCAAATGGTTCCGATTGAGCGTATTTATTGACTACCGCTGCCAGATGTCGGCAGAACCGCAACCCTGCCAGTTTGAGCGAGTTTTCTTTGAATCCAACGGAGAGCGGGTACTATGTATTAGGTGCGGGACAAGCAAGAAAGAGAAAACGGCGTGGCAGTGTTGCGTTACTTTTTATGGACCGGGAGATATGGTGTTCCGGGTGATGCGGTTCTTTAACGTCCCGCAGTGCAGGGGCTGTCGTCAAATACAGAAATGGTTGAACTTACTTTGGTTTAGGATCAGAAGTCATGCGAAACATTGATTATCCAGAACCGAGAGGGCCGCACGGTTATATGCAAGGCGGCTTGGCCCATGGTGAAACTAGCAACGCCTCGGCTGGCGACAATCAAGGTGAATCGGTCCGAGGCGATATTGGGTACGGCTTGCGCAGCCAGTACAGGATGAAGCAGCCACCCAACAAAAATAATTTGCCACGTCAGGTATCCAGCGGTCAAACGAACTTACAAACAACACTACCGTCGTTCGGCATTCCAAATGTGACCAATAGGGTCTCTCCTCCGGAAGCTGGGTTCGGCGCTGGGACATATCCCGGCCCGATCCAGAACGCCGGCTATGCGGGCGCTCTTGCCATGAACCCGATCCTTGATCCGAGTTTTGGCGGTGGCGGTGGAATACCATACGACCCCTCAAGAGGGTCTATGCCCGGCGGATACTATCAACGATTACTCATGTCTTAACTGGAGAATGTAATGGGATCTAAAAGTTACCCTCAAACCGTTGCCGACGCCTGGGACAAGGCGCACAAGGTAAAGGAGGAGAGATATGACGTTATTCGTGGTGGGAAGAGCGAAAGGGATGCAGCCGCTGGTGGATACGCCGGCGCAAGGGAGCGGGGGCTGGATGCCCTCAAGGACAGGGAGGATGAGATTGTTCGGCATTATGCCGACATGGAAGGTGGACTGAAGAATGACGCATTGAGCCGTGGACTAATTACATCCAAGACTTATCAGGACGTGGGTGACCTGGGCCAACAGAGGGCTGGTGCCCTGAGTCTTCTTGCCAGACAGCGGGCCGATTTGGACAGGCAGCTATCTGGAGACGTATTGAGATATATGGATAGCAGGGTGGATCAGTATCCGAATGTACAGGCGGCTATTGACACTATGCGACTGGCTGGTGCCGGTGGTGTGGGTTACGGATATGGAGGCGGTCAGAGGTCTCTCGCCAGTAAGTTTCCAGGACTAGCGAGCAGAACTTACGGATATGGCGGCCTACCGCGTGGCATGAAACTCACCGCAGAAGGTGTTCCTTACCGAGACATTGCCGCACGGATGGGCGGCTCTGCCGGCATATCTGATGCAATGCACGCCAGAGATTCAAGTTGGTCACGGCCAGGGGTCCAGAGGACGTATTACAACCCGATGAACCCGGCGTTGGCGCAGCAGGGGTTGGGACCAATAGGCTATGGCGGTGGGGCGGCCATTGCACAGGGCGCAATGGCCTTCCCAGGACACGTAATGCAAGGACATCCCTATGGACCTGGTGCGACAAAGATGGGCGGTTTTCCGGCTTGGCAGCCCTGGCCAAAACAGAGGCCAATTTTTCCAACACAGGGTGTACAGGGTGACCAGCATGTAGGTTAAGGTCATGAACGCCTACTGCCTGAACTAGTTTTACAAATTGAGGATACACCGTGCCCATAACGATTCGACATGAAGGCGATATCGGCCAGATGCTTGGCCTGAATTACTTAGGCGCTCTCGGTCAGTTCCGACAGAAGCAACAGGCGAGACAGGCGCAGCAGGCGATGGGATACGCCAAGATGCGCGCTGACCAGCAGAGTCAGGTATTCCAGGCGAACGAAAGACGCCAGCTGGCCATGTTTGATGCCCAGCAAAGATGGGGCATGCAGCAGGCCAGGGAGCTTGCTGCTCAGGGGCGGACCGCTGAAGCGCGTCAGGCCGCAATTGACGCGGAGGGCAGGGCCAATGTTCACGCCGAGGGCATGCAGAAGGCTAGGCAGGATTTTCAGGTTGAAGAGAGAAAGATAGCAGAAGTGCGGGGTGATGA
>Ga0310342_100000739_pt1 | contig 19072 bp, 15 predicted proteins | sample S15DNA20500_MG_FD_206155 | JGI IMG/M metagenome (GOLD analysis project Ga0310342, IMG submission 206155) | Marine microbial communities from station ALOHA, North Pacific Subtropical Gyre - S1503-DNA-20-500_MG | ecosystem: Environmental > Aquatic > Marine > Oceanic | place: Pacific Ocean: North...
GAACGGCTGCAGCCGGGAGTGCTGGTGGCGGAAGGGTTGATGGCGGGGATCAGTGAGCACCACATGAAGCACCGTGGCAGCCTCACCCTCCGTCCCGGCACCTTTCTGGCGGTGGTCAACGACCTGGTGCGAAGCATGTGCCTGGCGGGCTTCGGGAATATCCTGGTCCTGAACGGACACGGGGGAAACGTGGCAGCCTCCGAGGCGGTGTGGGACCAGTTCCTGCGCGAATTCCAGGTCAACCTCCATTTCCTGCCTTACTGGGATGTGCTTACCGGGAAGGACGCCGAGGAGTTGCTGGACTCCGGTTCCCGGCTTCCGGAGGACCTGCCCGGCCACGCCCAGGAGTTCGAAACCTCGATCGGGCTGGCCGCCTTTCCGGGAAACGTGCGGAGTGACATGTGGGCCGATCAGGAGGATCAGAAGCCCTCGACCGCCACCGCCGCGAAGGGAGCAGCCTTCACCGAAAGGATTGTCGACCGGCTCGCCAGCTACGTGGAGGAAATGATTGCCGGGACACGGGTGGCGGAGGTTCCACCATTTTTTAAGTAGGCGGGAATCCCCTGTTTTCGGGGAACTGAGCACCAGGCGCAAAAAAAAGTTCCGAATTTGGGCGATTGGCGAGGAAGATAGTCAGAGAGCCGTCATGGATCCTACTGCTGAATTTGTCCGTCTCTGGACCCGCCACCAGGCGGAGGTAAAGCGTTACCTGTTCATGATGATGCCGCGGACCACCGACGTGGGTGAGTTGCTTCAGGAAGTCAGTGTCAGGATCTGGGAGAAGTGGGACCAGTTTGATCAGGAGAGACCGTTCGTGCCGTGGGCCCTCAAGTTTGCCTGGTTTGAGGTGCAGAAGTGGCGGCAGCGGCAGGCCCGCGAGAAACTGGTCTTCTCGGATGGATTGCTGGAGCAGCTCAATGCTGTATATGAGAACGAAGTGAGCCTCGTGGAAACGCGCCGCCGGGCGTTGGAGGTCTGCCTCGGCAAACTGAATGGACAGGAGCGCAAGTGGGTGCAACTGCGCTATTCCAAGCATGGCGCGGTGAAGCAGGAGGCAGAACGCACGGGAGTGAGCATGCACAAGCTCTATTACGCACTTGAGAAGATCCGGGCCCGCCTCCTCGCGTGCATTGGAGAAACGATGAGGCAGGAGGGCTGGAGCGATGCCTGACGCTGACCACGGACAGCTTGACCAGTTGCTGACCAGACTGGTCGACAAGACCATCACGGTGGAGGAATTCGCCGCGTTGGAAGTGCAGCTCGACGGTGATGCTCACGCGCAGAAACGCTATCTGCATTACCTTGGGCTCCACGCTGACCTGTTGGAGACGGCCGTGACGCCTGAATCGTGGACGGTGCAGGGAAGAGGCGATGGTGTGCACCTCGACAGGAAACGCCGGACGACGGCCTGGTTGTCAGGTGCGGCGGCAGCGCTGGTTCTTCTCGGCTTGTCAGGGGTCCTTTTCCTGCGGGCGCCAGATGCAGGGTTTGCATCGATCGTGCGTATTGTCGAGTGGAACGGAGCAGTTCGCTGGACCGGAGATGGCGGTCGGCCGATCAGTGGCCTCAAGGTTGGTGATGAACTCGCGGGTGGAACGCTTGAAGTAGGGGCGGCCGATTCCTGGGCGGAACTGACCTTTGATGATGGGACCAAGGTTTGGGCTTCCGGGCCTGCGATCGTCACGTTCTCGGAGGGACCGGAGGGCAAACGCATTGATTTGAGGCAAGGAGAGCTTTCCCTGGATGTCGCTCCGCAGCCGTCCGGGCGTCCGTTACTCCTGCAGACTCCCTCTGCGGAGGTGGAAGTTCTCGGAACCCAGTTCAACGTGACCGCTGATGATTCTGCGACTCGACTGGCGGTCCACGAGGGCCTGGTACGAGTCACGCGGCTGGCGGATGGGAAAACACGGGATGTTCCTGCCGACCACCATGTGGTGGCCGCGCTGGAGAGGGAGACGGATTTTGATGCTCTTCCACGGGGAGAGTCGGTCAAGAGTTGGAAATGCGACCTGCAGCACGACGTTCGCCAGGGGCACTGGCTACCAGGTGGGGGAGGGAGTCCCGGCTCCCTGCGTGCGGAGACCCACTTGTTCCGTGGAGACTTCGGGGAACGCAAAGATCCGGTTCTCCTTCACAGTGTGGTGGTGCGGCCGTCTGGCTCCAATGGGACGCCGGTCCTGTTGACAGAGGGAGCGCGCCTGCGGGTGGTGGGGCGGCTGGAGCGGAGTTGTGCGGTTTCGTTCGGTTTTGGCACTCACCGGGTGCGAGGAGCGCTTTCGGGTAAGTATGCCCTTTCGCGCAAAATCGAGTTGGCAGGGCAAGAGGAAGGAAAGTTTGAGATTGAACTTTATCTGGATGATATTCCCCGGATGAAAGAAAGTTTCTCCGAGTCTCCAGTCGGGCAGGAACTTGGTTGGATGTGGATTCAGACTGTGCGCGAGGATATCGGTCTGGAAGTGACGAGTGTGGAATTGATAAGTAAGCAGGAGTGATGAATAAACCGGCGAAAGTACATATTGTGTGGGGATCGGCGGCGGTTCTGGCCTTCCTGGGCGGCTACTTTGTCCTGCCCTCCGGATCGGATGGCCCACCCGTTTCCATAAGGCCGGGGAGTAGCGAACCGAGGCCAGGAGATCAGGCGGGAATTTCCAGTGGAAAGGCAGACTCCGCGGCGGGAACGGCGGGGGAGTCCGCTACCGGGAGTGAATCGGTTGAAAAGGATGAGGTCGCACGGATGCTGGCAGAGAAGATCACCCTCAGCGAAGCGGATATCGGTGAACTGGGCCAGACGTTCCGTGAATCCTCCGACCCGGTCGCGCAGCGCCTGGCCTTCTCGAGGCTGATCCAGGGGCTGAATGCCGACAATGCCCTGCTCATTCGCGAACAGATTGAGCACAAGGATCACCGTAGTGCGGAGTTCCAGGAGTTTCATTATGCCTGGGGTGCGGTTGCAGGAGTGGATGCCGTCATCTTCGGAGCCGATACTGAGGAGGATGACATGAAACCGGCCCTGGCAGGGTGGGCTGGTGCAAGCCCACAGGAGGCGATGGCGTGGATCGAAGGCCTGGACATGGCAAATGATTCCCGCTTCGATCCGTTGCTCAAGGAGCGGAAACTCGAGGTCACGGGGCTGCGGCATCATTTGATGTCAGGGATCATTGACGGGTTGGCGGATGCGGATCCGCAGCAGGCGGCAATGTTTGTTGAGAGGATGGTGGCCGAGGGCCAGGCAGACCCGGGGCACATGCATATTGTAACGGGGGAAGTGCTGCGGGCCGCAGAGAATCCGCTCGAGGCCTCGTCCTGGGCGGAGGGACTTCCCGAAGGGCGCATGCGGAATGAGGCGCTGGGCCGGGTTGCAGATCATTTTGCAGAGCGCAAACCGGCTGAAGCCGCCCAGTGGGCCGAGGGGTTTGCAGGTCAGCCCGGCACTGAGCGTATTTTCTGGGAGGTTGGAGCGAACTGGGCGGGACGCGACCCGCAGGCGGCGCTTGAGTGGGTCAACGATCTGCCGGAGGGGCAGAGCCAGCAGGTCGGAATCAGAGGCAGTCTGAATTCCTGGGCGCGCAGGGACCCCACTGCGGCGGGCGAGTATCTCCAGGAGATGGATCCGTCCCCCCTGCGTGATGCCGCAATTGCCGGTTACAGCACCCATGTGGTGTGGGAGGATCCCACCGCGGCGATGAGCTGGGCGGAGTCCATTGCCGCGCCGGAGCGGCGGCAGGAGGCCATGGTCGAGGTGGCCCGGTCCTGGCAGCGGAAGGGTGGACAGGGTCTGCCGGAGTGGCTGGACGGGTCAGGCCTGTCCGCCGAGATACAGGAATCCATATTATCTTCACGTCATCGGAGGCATCGCGATTGAACGGAAGAATGCGGAAGCGTAGCGTCATTGTTCATCTTGCCTGGGCTCTCATTACGGGGGGAGCCCTCGTAGGGGGCTTGCAACTGGCGCGAGTGTCGCGGGGAATGGTCCAGTCCGAGGGCGTGACGATACCCCCTGCCACCGGAAAGCGCAGTGTAGCGGATCCGGCCGAATCCGACCGGGCCGAGCGCTATGTGCCGCTGCCGGGCAGCGCGGGCGGAAAACCGGAGGCGATCCCGAGTGCCCCGGATCCCCAGAAGAGCACTGCCAGCGTGGAGCGAACCAGAGAATTACAGACCGCTCGCCAGACGATGGCGCGGGAGGCATCCGAGGCCCTGCGGCGGAGAGGACCCCTGGGGAAGAAGCAGATTCATGCGCTGGTGGTGCAGGCCATCAAGTCCCCCAGCCCAGTGGACCGGAGGAGGGCTTTTGACCGGATCCTGGAGGAAATGGGGTCGTCTACCTTCACCCGGGAGCAGGCCTTCACGATGCGATCGGCGATGGCGAAAAACGGAGCAGACGGGAGGATGTGGCAGCTCTTTGATTATGCATGGGGTGCAAACGATCCTGCTACTGCGGTCGCGCACCTGGATGAGATTCCGGAGCGCTACTTCGAGGGATTCCTCGGGAACATGATCCCAGGTCTGGCGAGTGTCGATCCGCAGGCTGCGATCGATGTTTTTTCCGGGCTGGATCCGGGAGTGGCCTCGAGGGTGCAGCGAAGGCTGTTCGAAGGATTGATCGACAACGACGTGGCAGTGGCCACAAACTTTATCTATGATGTCACCGATCCGGAGGCCTACAACTGGCGACCGATGGACACTCTGACCCGTGAGATCGTGCGGGACCAGGGTCTGGAGGTGACGCTGGACTGGGCTACAGAGTTACCGGACGGAGCGCTGCGATCGAGTGCCTGGAGCGCGGCGTTCGCGCACTGGGGATCACGGGAACCGGAGCGTGCGATCGAGTCCATCATGGAGATGGAACCATCCTCGGATCGGAACCAGGCCCTGAACGGGTTTACCGCCGCCTTTGCCCATCAGGATGGATCCCTCGCAGTGGAATGGGCAAATGAGATCACGGAACCAGGATTGCGGCAGGGAGCGCTGACCCGGGCGTTCACGCAGTTCCACCGGCAAAACCCGCAGGCTGCCGCGGAGTCCTTCAGTTCGATCGATGTCCCCCGAAGCGTGTGGCATGAGGCGACCGGGCAGGCGTGGTCGAGCGGGGTGCAGGCGGAGAACAGCGCAACCGGGGGCTCTACTGCTGAGACTGTTCCTGCCGCAAACTAGCACTCGTCAGCATACCCGGCATGTCGATGCGCCAGTTCCGATTGCAATAGTCGGATGAAGGGCAAAAGGTGCGTGCGCGTGCCAGCCCGTTCAGTTGGGCTGTTCCTGTCCCGGGGGCGGGTCTGATGGAGGGTCGGGGGAAGCTGCCTGCGTGCCAAACGCGTAGAGCTTGGCCCCGTACATCAACTCGAACCGCAACCGGACGGACTTTCCTGCAAGGCTGCTGATACTGCTCTTCCCTCTTCGCCAGTTGACGACTGCATCCGTCGTGTTGGTGGTGTGAATCCGGTCGCAATCGTCCAGCGCGAATCCGGGGAGCGGCTTTCCGTCCGCATCCTGAATCTCGACCCGGACCAAACCCAGGGATGAAGTCTCTACGTTGAGGTGCAGGCTATCCCCTGAAAACCGCAGCACAGGAGTGGTGAATTCGCCGCGGGGATAATCCGCCTCCAGAGCCGTGAACCCATCCTTGCGAAAAATCACCCGCGAAAGGACTTTACCCTTCTCCCGGCCCTTGATCGGCAAAGGCAGCCCGTGATCGGCGGAGGCGACGTAGTAAAGCCACATCTCCTCACCTTTCACGATAAGACCGCGAACCGGATACAGGCCTCCCCAGTCGAACTGACCCTTCCGGCCGAGCGGAACAAGCGGTTTGCGATCATAGCGATTCCACTTGATCCCGTCCCGGCTGGCGGCGAATCCGATGTCGATCGGGCCGTCGTTGAGGACCTCGTTGGGCTTGTTCGTGGGGAGGTGACTCAGGTCCTCCGCCATGAACCACTGCTGGTAGTGGAGATAGCGGTTGGGGAACATGACGTAGGCGTCCTGGGCGTGCGGATACTTGATGACTTGCGGCATGTAGAAATCGCCTACTCCCACGCCGTCCATGATGGGATCGTTCTCGTCGGGAGCCAGTACAATTTCCCCTGTCGTGAAGCGCTTCAGGTCCTTGGAGGTGCAGCGACGTACACAGCGGAGATGGTTGTTCTGGTTATGAAAGCGCGAGTTCTTGAAATACTCCTTGTGTTGCGGAGGGGGTTCAAACTCCAGGTTAGCCCGCACGTAGGCCACGTAGCACTCGTACTTTTCATCCCAGAAGCAGACGTTCTGGCTGTCCATCCCGCGTGGGAAACTGATCTGCTGGGGAAAAATATTTGACCGTAGTGTCTTCCAGTCCGTTCCATCAGCCGTGGCGAAGACCGTGTTTGTCATCCCGGTGACCACCTTGTAGCGCTCTTCAGGTGGCGCCTTGGGGTCCTTGAAGACAACCCCATTGGGGCGTTCCGGGACACTCCAGTAGATGCCGTACTTGAAATCACCTGTGGGGTTGTTGTTGGTTGTGTTTTCCCACTTGGAGCCATCGTGGGAGACCAGTGTAAAGTATTTGAAGACGCCGTCATATTCCATGACCTGAAGATACTCAGCAGAGACGAAGGCCATCATCTCACCGGTCTTGCGGGGTTGCTGGACCACGATGCGGACGTTTTTCCGCTCTGCGAGAAAGCGGCCATCGATAAAGATCTGATTTTGCGTTCCGATTTCAAGCGGCTTGCCAGGCACCGAACCGGGCATGGCGGCAAGAAGGGCACAAAGGGTGATCATTTTGGTCATAGATGGCGGGAAACGTCCGCCTGCCAGGTGGTTGTTCATGGTGACTGCATCATTGGATGGGCTGGACCGGCAGCTGGTCTGCTGCCCCGCAGGTTCCGCAACATACGGAGCTCATTACCTTCGGCAATCAAACTACGGGAAAATCACTTTTTGAGATGGGATTTGTGGGAGGCTGAGAAGCCGCGGGAGGAGGGGTGCAACCTGCCATCGTCCGTCGGTTCCGTTGCGGAGCGGTGACGCAAAAGGAGATTCCCTTCAGTCATCCGGGTTGGCCCTACTTCCCATGACCTAACGGCACCGGTGGCAAGTATTATGCTCTGGTGATGATCACCCGGGGCTCCTATGTTTAAAGTACGCCCGTATGAGTCAAAGTTCACGGATGAGCAAACACGTGGTGGGATGCCTGGCAATCGCACTTTTCCCATGGACAGACACTTTGTGGGCTGAGTCCCGCCCAAACATTCTGTTCTGCATTTCTGATGACCAAAGCTACGCTCACACCGGCGCGAATGGCGATCCGGTGGTGAAAACGCCTGCTTTCGACCGTGTCGCTCGCGAGGGAATTCGTTTCACCAACGCCTTCTGCGATGCCCCCACCTGCGGACCATCGCGCAGCGCCATCCTTACCGGGCAACACATTTGGCGCTTGGAGGAAGCCGGCAACATCCACAGCACTTTGCCAAAAAAGTTTATCACCTACACGGAGGTGCTGGAGAAGGCAGGTTACACTATCGGGTTCACCGGCAAGGGATGGAGCCCCGGACGCCTTGCGGCGGGAGGTCGTGATTCCAACCCGGCGGGCAAGGAGTTTGGAAAACGCAGGTTGAAGCCCCCCTTCCGAGGCATGAGAAATACGGATTATGCAGCCAACTTCGACGACTTCCTTGGCCAGCTGAAGAAGGACCAGCCCTTCTGCTTCTGGTTGGGGACCAGCGAACCCCATCGCGGATACGAGCTCGGAGCGGGCAAGAGAACGGGCAAGGATCCCGCCAAGGTGATTGTTCCGTCGATCTTTCCAGATCATCCCGTGGTGAGGAGTGATATCCTCGATTACTACGTGGAGATCGAGCATTTCGACCAAATGGTCGGTCGAGCCATCAAGACCTTGGAAAAAGCGGGTCAACTGGACAACACCATCGTGGTGGTGACCAGCGACCACGGCATGCCGTTTCCCCGAGCTAAGGCCAGCCTCTACGATGCAGGTTCCCGGGTTCCCCTGGCCATCCGCTGGCCCAAGGGCATCAAGGATTCCGGTCGCACGATGGATTCCTGCATGAACCTCAGCAGCCTTGCCCCAACCTTTTTGGCGGCGGCCGGCTTGCAGACGCCGGACATGATGACTGCAGGAAGCCTGATGAATGTGTTCAGCAACGCGGGAACGCCGAACCTAAGAGCTTATCTAGACAAGTCCGCCGCCTTCATCGCGATGGAGCGACACGACGGGTGCCGCAAGGGAGGTAAGGGCTATCCCTGTCGCGCTATCCGCACAGGGGAATATCTCTATATCAGAAATTTTGAGCCTACCCGCTGGCCGGCGGGTAATCCCGACCGCGAGTTCTGTGCGCGCTACATCCCCTTTGGGGAAGTTGACTCATCGCCCACCAAGTCTCTTCTCATGGACAACAAGGACAAGCTCGGGTTCAAGCGCTTCTATGATCTCGCCTTCGCCAAGCGACCCGCCGAGGAACTGTACCACGTCACCAAGGATCCCGGTCAAATCGTCAACCTCGCCGGCAAACCCAAGTATGACGAGATCCAAAAGAAACTGGCAGCCCGATTGCAGGAGCACCTGGTTCGCACCAAGGACCCTCGTGCGCTTGGCCTCGATGCCCCGTGGGATTACTACCCTTATTACGGGGCGCGGCGTAACAAGAAATGGCAGGTTGATCCGAAGCCATGAATGTTTTGAAGTGTCTTCTGTTACTTTTCTTTTTTGCGGGCAACCTGTGGGCTCGTCCCAACGTGTTGTTCATCGCGGTTGACGACCTGCGCGACTGGGTCGGGCATCTGGGCGGCCACCCGAATGCGAAGACGCCCAACATCGACCGCCTCGCCAAGGGTGGGGTTTCCTTTACGCGCGCCTACTGCTCGGCGCCGCTCTGCAATCCTTCCCGCATCAGCCTCTTGACGGGGGTGGCTCCCTTCAGATCCGGTGTTTACGGAAATGGGGAGAGGCTGCGGAAGAAGCTCCCGGATGCCGTCACCCTGATGCAGCACTTCCGGGCATCCGGTTACTCGTCCCGCGGCGCCGGCAAGATCTTCCATGGAACGAATCCTTACGATGCAGGTTCATGGGACGACTATTTCGTAGCGGGACGTCAAATCCCGCCTGCTTCATTCAAGCGCGACCCCAACCTGTCGAAATCTGCGTGGGTGCCATGGGGGCCTCTTGATTGCGGCGATGAGGACATGTTTGACGACAAGACTGCCGGCTGGATCGTTTCCGAATTGGGAAAGCCTCAGGAAAAGCCCTTCTTTATGGCCTATGGACTAACCAAGCCTCATCTGCCCTGGAAAGTTCCGCAGAAATATTTCGACCTGCATCCCCTCGACGGCATTAAACTGCCCCCGGTAACGAAAGGGGATCTGGACGACATTCCGGCCTTTGGAAAGAAGTTGGCCCGTGAAGTCTACGATCCTTCCGGTGAGAGGAACTTTGCGGTAAAGCCGGATGGGGATCATGCAAACGTGCTCGCGAACGAGCAATGGGGCAAAGCGGTTCAAGCCTATCTCGCCACCATCAGCTTTGCCGATGCCCAGATAGGCCGGGTGCTCGACGCACTGGATCGCAGCGGGCATGCCGACAATACCATTGTCGTCCTGTGGGGCGACCACGGTTGGCATCTGGGCGAGAAGGAGCATTGGCGCAAGCATGCCTTGTGGGATGTTTCAACGCGGACGCCCCTTGTCTTTTCAGCGCCTCAGGGCGTGGCGAAAGATAAACTCTGCCAGCGTCCGGTCAGCCTGATCGATATTTACCCTACGCTCATCGAGCTTTGCGGCCTGCCCAAGCGGAAAGGTCTGGATGGCCAAAGCCTCAAGCCCCTTCTGGAAAATCCAAAGAAGCAATGGGATCGCCCGGTAGTGATCACCTACGGATTGAACAACCACGCCATACGGACGCAACGCTGGCGCTACATCCGGTACCGCGACGGGGGCCAGGAACTCTATGACCACGACCGCGATCCCAACGAATGGACCAACCTCGCCTCCATCTCCGAATATTCGTCCGTAAAGTCCAAGCTGGCCAACTGGTTGCCGGCAGCAAACGTCGGACAAGAAAAATAGAGGAGATAAGTATGAAGAATACCGCGCGGATAGTCGCCTCAATTCTAATAACCTCGCTACTGGGAAATGTTACCCTGGGCGCGGAGAAGGAGCGGAAACTCAACGTCGTTTTCTTTCTCGTCGATGACCTCGGCTGGAGCGATGTGGGCTGTTACGGCAGTACCTTCCACGAAACGCCGAACATTGACCGGCTGGCCAGGGATGGGGTGCGGTTCGATAACGCCTATGCGACCTGTCATGTCTGTTCACCCAGCCGGGCCAGCATTTTGACCGGGAAATACCCGGCCCGCACCAATTTGACTGAATGGCTCAATGGACGCCCCGAACGGGCCTTTGAAAAGCTTCACAGCGCCAAGAAACTAATGTCACTGCCCGATGAAGAAGTCACCTTGGCAGAAACACTGAAGCAACACGGATACGCCACTGCGAACTACGGAAAGGCGCATTTGCGCAAGGACCCCAGGACCTACGGGTTTGACGAAGCCATTACCGGCTGGGTGCGTTCCTACTACCATCCGTTCTCGCCGCAGTATGAGAAAACCCTTCCGGCAAAAAAGGGGGACTACTATACCGATAAGCTTACCGATGCCGCGCTCGACTTCATCGAGCGTAACAAGGATCGACCGTTCTTTGTCCATCTTGAGCACTTTGCGGTTCACGATCCGATTCAGGGCCGTAAGGACTTGGTCGAAAAATATGAAAGAAAACTCGCCGCCATGGCCCGGAAGAAGGGCCCCGAATTTATTCTGGAACCCAATCCGGATGGCCCGGCCCTTTCCAAGGACGAGCTCAGGGTGCTTGAAGAAAACGACGCCCTGGAGGTCCATCAGGACAAGCGCGTGTGGTGGGTGAAGCAAAAGCAGGATAACGTCGAGTTTGCCGGAATGCTTGAAGCCACCGATGAAAGCCTGGGCAGAATCCGGACCAAGCTCGCTGAACTCGGGTTGGCTGGAAACACCATCGTCATCTTCACGGGCGACAACGGTGGCATGTCCGCATCGAACCAGTATCGAGGGGTCCATCACCCTCGAAAGGCGCTTAACAGTCGCTTCGCTTCATCCAATCTTCCCTTGCGGGGTGCCAAGGGCTGGAACTACGAAGGCGGTATTCGCGTGCCCTTGATTGTCCACTGGCCGGGACAGACCGAGATCAACACCACCTCGCACGCGGTGATCACCGGGACCGATTACTACCCAACCCTGCTGGAAATGATCGGCCTGCCCGTCCTGCCCGAACAGCACGTGGACGGCAGGAGCTTCCTGTCCGCCCTCAAAGGTAAGGCGCATGACCGCGGGGCGATCTACTGGCACTTTCCTCATTACAGCAACCACGGATACCAGAGCCCGGGCGGGGCAATTCGCCTGGGCAACTACAAGCTGCTCGAATACTTTGAAAACGGAACCGTTCAGCTCTTCGATCTGCAAAACGACCTCGGCGAGCGGAACGACCTTTCCGAGGTGAAGCCGGAGACCACCAAGAAGCTGTTGAAGATGCTGCACGACTGGCGTAGCGAGGTGGACGCGAAAATGCCGCAAGTGAAGACTGCCACTTCTTCGAGTAAACCGAAAACTCCTCCCACCGCGGGCACGACGTTGCCAGCCGACGTCGCAACCTTCGCCCCTGGTTGGAAGGTCCGCGATTGGGGCGGCCCCAAGATGAAACCCGGCCTGCGCAAGGAATGGGATGGGCGCAAAAAGGTGCTGCTGACGCACCCACGCAGCAAAACCGTTCCCTGTGTGCTGTCCCGGAAGATCGAGGTGCCGGTGGGAAAGAAAACTACCCTTGAGCTGGAGGTTACCAACCACCCGAAAGGCAACTGGAAGCTGGTGGTCTTGATCAACGGCGTGGAAGCGCTCAGTAAGGAAATTGAAGAAACGAAGTGGCAGCAGGTTCAAATCGATCTTAGCAAATACGCGGGCAAGACGGTGAGCGTCGAGCTGGAGAACCGGGCGACGGGGTGGGCTCATGAAGCCGCTTACTGGAGCCGGATTAAAATCGTTCACTAGAAGTTCCCTCACGCAGACAATTTGTGCCTTCTGAAAATTCATCCCCAACACCTATGCTAAATCGAATCCTCTCCCTCCTGTTTGTCCTTGCCCTGAAACCTCTTTCGGGAGCGGAGGCAAAAACACCCAATATTCTTTTCGCTTTCGCCGACGACTGGGGAAGGCAGGCTTCCATTTATGCCAAGGTCGAGGGAGCGGGCAGCATCAACGACGTGGCCAAGACCCCGAATTTCGATAAACTGGCAGGAGAGGGGGTTCTTTTCACCAACGCTTCCGTCAATGCTCCATCCTGTACCCCGTGCCGGAGCGCCCTGCTTTCCGGTCGCAACTTCTGGGAGACGGGCAGGGGGGCCATCCTCCAGGGGGCGGTCTGGGATCAGAAGATTCCCACTTGGCCGCTGCTTCTCAGGGATTCCGGGTACCACATCGGAAAGAGTTACAAGGTCTGGTCTCCCGGTAGGCCAAGAGACGCTGGTTTCGGTGGGCAGGCTCATTCCTTCCAGAAAGCGGGCCAGAAGTTCAGGGGATTTTCCCAATACGTATCGGGCAGGAGGTCCAATGGGGTGGCGGTGGAGAAGGCCAAGGAGGAGCTTTACGAGGAAGTGCGTCAGAACTTCAAATCGTTCCTCAGCGGACGAAAGAAGGATCAACCCTTCGCCTACTGGTTTGGCCCCACCAACGTGCACCGCAAATGGACCAAGGGGTCGGGCAAGAAGCTCTGGGGAATCGATCCCGACGACCTCAAGGGCAAGATGCCCGCGTTCTTGCCCGACGTTCCCGAAGTGCGGCAGGACTTGGCCGATTATTTCGGTGAGATCGCCGCCTTCGACGCCGGCCTGGGACTCTTGATCGAGGAATTGCGCAAGGGGGGCGAGTACGAGAACACGATCATCGTGGTGAGCGGGGATCATGGAGCTCCGGGCTTTCCCCACGGGAAGTGCAACCTCTATGATTTCGGTACCCGGGTATGCCTTGCGATTGCCGGACCGGGAGTGAAAGGCGGTCGCGTGGTGCATGATTTCGTTGGCTTGCCCGACTTGGCTCCCACCTTTCTGGAGGCGGGCAAGGTCGATGTGCCCAAGGGAGTGTCCGCCCGTAGCCTGTGGACGGTATTGAAGTCGAAGAAAGAGGGTTGGGTGGACCCCTCTCGTGATGCCGTTTTCACCGGACGGGAAAGGCACGTTTACACGTCCCGTCCCGGCTACTTGCCTTATCCGCAACGAGCCATTCGAACAAAGGACTTCCAGTTAGTGATCAACTTCCGGCCCGATCGTTGGCCTCTCGGAGATCCGTATCTGCTGGATACTCCCAAGGAACCGGGTATTGCTCTCCTGGAAAGCCAAACCTTCGTTACCTTGGCCGACGAGGACGCGGGGCCGACCAAGGCATGGATCGTTTCGAACCGCAGGGACCCCAAGGTAAAGCCTTTTTTCGATAATGCCTATGGCAAACGTCCACGGGAGGAACTCTACGATATGAGAAAGGATCCCGACCAAATGAAGAACGTTGCCAGTGATCCCGCCTACGCCGAGACCGTGAAGAAGCTTCGGACCCGTTTGATGAAATACTTGCGCGAAACCAACGATCCGCGTCTGGTGGACGACGGCAAATTCTTCGAGACGCCTCCCATGGCCGGCCCGGTCCCCGGGATCGGGAGCCGGTGATATCCCCAGAAACGACACGGAGGTGAACCAAGCCAAATCAAACTGTTCCATCCCGGAGACAATTTGTGACGGCTGAGAATTCATCGTCAACAACCGGGGTCCCGGCAGCGAGATGGTGGCGGAGCGGGAGGGATTCGAACCCTCGATACCCTTTTGGGGTATACTCCCTTAGCAGGGGAGCGCTTTCAACCACTCAGCCACCGCTCCGTTGGTCGAATTGAATTGGGAAATGCGGAGAAAGGGAAACCACAGGGAGGGATGTTCGTCAATGGCGGGGAGAGGGTAGACTGAATTTTCGTGCCATCTCGAAAGTCTGGATTATGTAGGGGTGTGTTCGGTTGTGCCCAGTTGTGCCCATTGCTTTTCGTGATTTTGATCTTTTCCGGATCAGTGACCAGCTGTGGTCTATCTGGAAAACGCGATAACACGGAGAGGAAGGAAGCCAAGGGTGAGACGGCGGCGAGGGAGCAAGAGGAAGAGAAGGGCAAGAGGGGTGATCCTGCTGCCCTGCGGATCGTCGGAGAGATCGCCTCGGTGCATGCGGTGGAGAAATTTGTTCTCATCAAACGTTATGTTCAGGGCGGGGGATTTGGACAGGACACCCTTATTGCGTCAGTGAGTCCGGAAGGAGTGACTTGTTCGCTGGCCCTGACGGGAGAAAGGCTGGGCCGCTACTACGCTGCCGATATCCAGGAAGGAAAGCCCTCAAAGGGCGATGTGGTGGTCGTCCGGCAGCTTCCCGAGGGTTTGGTCGCCCCTGTCAGGTCCATTCCGGCAGCTCCTTAGGAGCGAAATGAGGTTTTGCAGCAGCGAGACCGGCTGGATTTTTTGTAAAAACGCCACGGTTACAGGTGTTTAAGCGATATTTAATGCTAATCTCAGGGGCATTACCTACATTTTTTTAATTCTACCCTTGAAAAGTTTATAAAAACTGAAATAACCTCACTTCTGAAGCTGCTGGGCACCCAAACCTACCTAATACCATCACAGTCGAACAGTCATGAAATCAAGCACAGCCAATCAATCAAGAGGTGCAGTCCAAGCGGATGCGGATCGTCTTGCGGACTTTGTCCTCTTCACACAGCGCTCTTGCATCCTGAACCTCTCGAGCGAGCTCAACCGTGGGAACATCTCCTTCCCTCAGTTCTTCCTGCTCGCCTACCTTTCCAGCGAGGACTATCTGACCATGTCGGATATCGCCAAGAAGATGGGTCACTCGACTGCCGCGGCCACTGGCCTCGTTGATCGACTTGAGAAGCTTGGGTATGTTGAGCGCGTACACGCTGCCGAAGATCGCCGTAAGATCATGGTTCGCATCACGCACAAGGGTACTGAGCTTGTGGCCCACATGCGTAAGGAGATTGCCGCCAACCTCGCTGAGATCATGTCTGAGATGGACGAGGAAGAAGCCGAGACGCTTGATCATGCACGGCGCGCGGTGACTGCGGTGACTCCTCGTTAAGGAGCACAATTTTCCACCACCTGGTGCCGGGGAAACTTGGCACAGTGAAGACGCCCCCGTTATGGTAATCCCATGACGGGGGCGCTTTCTTTTCTGGACCGGGTTCTGGCTGTTCCGGGAGTGGAGGCCAGCTTTGTCCCACGGATTCCGGGGATTCCCGTGAGCGGGGACAAGGGGTCGACCCTGAGGTTGCTGGAACCGGCTCATCGGGACGCAGTTGCCCGCCTGGGCTTTGAGTGGGACGACTTGTGGCGGGCGGAGCAGGTCCACGGTGATGCGGTGGCGGTGGCACCGGCAGGGGGAGTGGAGGCGCGGATTGTGGCCGGAGTGGACGGATTACTGACAAGTGGCCGGCAGGGGGTGCTGCTCGGAATCTACGTGGCTGATTGTGCGGCGGTCTACCTTTGTGATCGTCGGACCGGGGCCCTGGGGTTGGTCCACTCGGGGAAGAAAGGCACGGAGCAGGCAATCGTCCTGCGGGCCCTGGAGCGCATGGCAGCGGAATCCGGGTCGCAGGCTGGTGACATTGAGGCGGCCATCTCGCCGTGCATCCGGCCGCCCTGCTATGAAGTGGATATCGCCCCGCGCATTGCGGAGCAACTGCTGGCAGCAGGAGTGCCACCGGAGCAGGTGGTGATGAGTGGGGTGTGCACCGGGCAGAATGTAGGGGAATTCTACTCATATCGCGTAGAGCGGGGAAAGACGGGACGAATGCTGGCCCTGATGGGACGGAGAACAGAGAATGTGGAGTCCTCATGACGGTGACGGCCCCAGCGAAGCTCAATCTGATCCTCCGGATCCACGGGAAACGGGAGGATGGATTTCACGAACTGGAGACGCTCATGGTTCCCTTGCCGGGACTGGCCGACCTGCTGGATTTCAAGCCTGCCGAGTCCTATGTCCTGGAGACAGGGGGAGCGGAAGTGGGACCGGTTGAGGACAATCTGGTGACGAAGGCGCTACGACTTTTCGAGCAGCGGACCGGAATCCCCTGTCATTATCAGATCACGCTGGAGAAGCGTATTCCGCCGGGGGCGGGTCTTGGGGGTGGAAGCAGTGACGCAGCGGCGGTCCTGCGGACGCTGAACAAACTGAAAGAGACGGGGCTGGCGAAGGGCGAACTTGAGGAGATGGCCGGGCAACTTGGTTCGGATGTCCCCTTCTTCCTGCGTGAGGGAGCGTGCTGGTGCCGGGGGAGAGGAGAGATCCTGGAAGAGACAACGGTGGATGAACTGGAGTTGCTTCTCCTCAAGCCGGCCTTCGGGGTGGATACGGTCGACGCCTATCAACGCTGGGCGGATACTGAAGAGCTCCCCTATGTGCGCTATGAGGCTCAGGAGATCGCCGGTCTCGGGATGCGCAACGATCTGGAGCGGTCGGGGTTCGCCAAGTTTCCCTTCCTGGCCGAGTTGAAGATGTGGTTGCTGGAGCAGTTTGAAGTCAGGGCGGCCCTGATGAGTGGATCGGGGGCCACTGTGTTCGCAGTTCTGGAGGACGTGGCAGGCGCTGATGCCCTGGCAGAGCGAGCGATGACAGAGCTGGATCCGAAACTGTGGTGGTGGGCCGGACGCACGGGGTAGTTGCCCGGGCAGGGGGAATCACTTCGGGCTGACCAGGGAATAAATGGTGGTGCCGGCAGGGATGTTCTCAAGGTCGGCGGCGGCGGGGCGCAGGCCCTTGCCCTCGTCGTGGAGGAAGAGGATGACGGCCTCCTCACCGTGGACTTCGTGGAAGTGTTCGAGGGTGAAGATCTCGGTGAGGAGCGTCTTCTTGATGACACCGTCGTGGCAGGCGAGATTCTGGAGATTCTGGAAGGTGGGCTCCTCGCTGAAGCAGATGCGCCCCCGGCGGTGAGAGGCGACAGAGGTGGTGGGGTGGGCGTCCTTGTCGTTGGATGCAATTTGCCAGACGTTGGCCTTGCCGAAGATGTGAGCGAACTCGCGGGTGGCCAGGGAGTTGACCTCGTCGTTGGAAGTACCGCTCACCAGCTGGGTGATGCCTGGAAACTCGAGATTCTCTTCGACGTGCTCGGAGAGAATGTTGGCGCGGATGGCGTTGAGACCCACCATGCGGGCAGCAGCGACATTCTCGTAGCGCGTATCGAGCAGCATGACCGGATGGCCGTCATTGAGGAGGGCCTTGGCGATGAGGCGGGTCCAGCCGTCCGCTCCGGCAAAGAGAACTCCGCGGGCGTTCCTGTTCGCGAGCCCCAGTCGTTGCGCGAGGGGGGAGGCGAGGAGGCCGTAGACGAGGACGGTGCCAATGATGACGAGAAAGACCACCGGGACGAGGTGTTCGGCCTGGCCTGCAATGGCAGAAGGGAGTTCTCCCTTCGCGGCCGCGTCATCGAGTTCGATGGCGAAGACCGAAGTGACGGCGGCGGCTACGATTCCGCGCGGAGCGAGGGCCGCGAGGAAGGTGCGTTCGCGATAGTTTACCGACTTTGATCCGAGGTTGGCGAGATAGACGGAGGCGGGGCGGACGATGAACAAGAGGACGGCGAGGAGGGCGAGACTGGGGAGAGCCACGGCCCCGAGTTCTTCGGACGCGATGCGGCCGGAGAGGAGGATGAAGAGGAGCGAGATGATGAGAACGCGCAGGTTCTCCTTGAACTCGAGGATGTCGCGCACGGACACCGACTTCTGGTTCGCGAGCGCAATGCCGAGGACGGTGACGGTGAGGAGGCCGGATTCTGCCTGAATGGCGTTGGAGGCCGCGAAGGCCACCGCGACCACCGCGAGGAGAAAGACGCTTTCGAGAAAGTCGGGGATCAGGTGGCGCCTGAGGAGAATCTCAATCACTTTCGCGAGTGCGATCGCGACCACGATTCCCACCAGGATGGTTTTGCCGAGAGTGAGGAAAACACTTTCGCTTGCCGACTGGACCCCGCCGGCAATTGCGACCTGGAAGACAAGAAGCGCGAGGATGGCGCCGATGGGATCGACCACGATGCCTTCCCATTTCAAGATGGAGGATATCTTGCGGGTGGGCTTGATCACGCGCAGGAGCGGGGCGACTACGGTGGGGCCGGTCACCACCAGGATGGCGCCCAGGAGCGCTGCGATGCGCCAGTTCCAACCAAAGATGTAGCTTGCTGCGACACTGGTAAGTCCAAAGGCGATGAGGACTCCGAGGGTGCAGAGGCGGATGACGGGCGCGCCCGCCTCGCGCAGCTCGGAGAATTTGAGAGTGAGTCCGCCCTCGAAGAGGATGATCGCGACGAAGATCCCAACAAGGGCGAGAAGGGTTTCTCTCTCGAGATAGTCATCGATGCGCACGCCCGTGGTCAGGGAGAGGCCGAAGCCAAAGGCCAGCAGGATGAGAATGGAGGGCAGCTTGAGCCGCCACGCAAGCCATTGGGCAAGGATCCCGAGGGCAAGAACGAGAGCCAGGTAGGCGAGGGGCGTCACGCAGTGCAGTGTGCATGCGCAAGGGGAATTTGGGAAACCCGAAAGCGAAGCAGAACTCAATTAGACCGGCGACCGCCTGTCCTAGAAGAAGCCGCCTTAGCAAGGGGCGCCGGAACTGTAGTTGTAGCCGTTGGCCAAGGGGCGGCTGGCGGAGAATCCGGCATAGTGGCCTCCGGAATCCCAGGACTCGGGCATGGTGTAGACCGGGCCTCGGTCATGGCGAATGGCATGGGAACTCAACGGTGGACAAGAGACGAGGCCGAGAGTGGCAAGGGTGGCGAGCGCACCGAGGCGCAGAAGGTTTTCATGGGAGAAGGGGCGGAGCTGCCGGACCAGGGGCGAGTTTAGCGCTCCAAGACAGGAACTGTAGCACATTCGACGGCCCCCGTCCCTCCGCTAATCAACTTTGGGGGCTGCGGGTTTTGGCGCAAACGGATGACGGGATTTGGGGGGCGGAGCGCCGGCGGCCTCGGGATG
>Ga0310342_100000745_pt1 | contig 19052 bp, 14 predicted proteins | sample S15DNA20500_MG_FD_206155 | JGI IMG/M metagenome (GOLD analysis project Ga0310342, IMG submission 206155) | Marine microbial communities from station ALOHA, North Pacific Subtropical Gyre - S1503-DNA-20-500_MG | ecosystem: Environmental > Aquatic > Marine > Oceanic | place: Pacific Ocean: North...
CCGGCGAGCCGATCAAGAAATCGTACAGAAGCATCCTCAAACACGACCGGAAGATTCATTTTCTTTACAAAACGATCACGCACCTGAATTGCCTCGTTCTGTCGAAGCACACCGTTATCCACAAAAATGCAACAAAGCCGGTCACCAATCGCGCGGTGGACTAGCAACGCTGTAACGGTCGAGTCGACTCCGCCACTGAGCCCACAAACCACTCGTCCATTAGATCCAACCTGGCGTTTGATCTTATCGAGCGACTCCGTAACGAACGACGACATTGTCCAGTCACCCGCACAGCCGCAGACACCGTAGGCGAAATTCTTAAGGATCTGAGTGCCGTGTTCCGTATGCGCAACTTCAGGATGAAACAGCAAGGCATAGAGCTTTTGATCCGCCTTTTCCATCGCGGCGATCGGGGCATTCGCACTGGTTCCCACGACACGAAAGCCCGGCGGTGCCGTCATCACAAAATCTCCGTGACTAGACCAGACCTTCAACTCAGAAGGAACGCGCTCGAACAACCTGCCTTCACGCTGAACAGTTACGATCGCATGTCCGAATTCCCGTTCAGGAGCACGGGCAACTTCTCCCCCCAATGTGTCGGTCATCGCCTGCATGCCATAGCAGATCCCAAGCATAGGAATTCCACTCTCAAATAGTGCCGGGTCGCATCGAGGAGCACCCATCGCAGACAAAGACGCCGGGCCACCTGAGAGAATTAGCCCTGCGGCTTCCCGCTGCAAGATTTGTTGAGCGGTCGTATCGAACGGAAGAATTTCTGAATACACCGATAGCTCACGAAGCCGTCTCGCAATCAACTGTGTGTACTGCGAACCGAAATCGAGAACAAGAATCGTTTGATGACTCACACGCCCCTGGATTCGAGCAATTTTTGGAGGGATCGGATAGTGAGGATACTCCGATCAAATAAAGCTATTATAACGTTGTGGATACTCACCACACCACAACATCTTGTAGCTTATGTCTCACGAAAACCTATAGGGTTCTCCCCTGTGCGGTTATCATCCTCATAATCGGTGGGTACGTTCCGTTGAACACCGCCCAAACCGATGCCCCTTCTCGACCGTCACCAATTCTTCCACTTGATATTGACTGGAGTACTGATCTGGGTGCCCCTCCTATCCATGAGCCAGCCTACGATGATACGCAGGTTTACATCCCGCTGCGCAACGGGACTCTTGCAGCTGTCGCGCTCACCACTGGTGCTGTACGCTGGTCGATCATCCACACGACTAATCAATCCCCGGTTGTAGGTAATGAGGCAGTCATTATCGCTAGTGATCGCCGGCTCATAGCCTTTCGTCTCACCGACGGTGCTCGATTGTGGACACAGGAGCTTAGCGCAGAAATATCGGCACCACTCGTCTGGCAGGCAGGCTGGCTGGTTGCAGGACTCGTGGACGGTACAATCGTAGCGTTACGCGGATCTGATGGACAGCCGCTGTGGCAACTTCAGATTGGCGGACCGCTCCTTATACGTCCGTCGATTGCCGACAATCAACTATTCATCCCTATCGCGGATGGACGCGTTACTGTCCTGGACCTCGGAACAGGCACTCTTCAGTGGGAGTATGCGCTCGGCGGAAGTCCACGGGAGATCCTGGTCCTAGATGCATTGTTCGTAGGATCGACCGATAACTACTTCTATCGTCTATCCCGTGACGACGGGATGGTTGAATGGAAATGGCGTACCGGCGGTGACATCATCGGCGCAGCCAGGGTTGACGAGAATAACGTTTATTTCGTGTCTCTCGATAATTATATCCGTGCTCTAGATCGGCAGAGTGGCGTCCAGCAATGGCGACAGCCTCTCAACGGACGACCGACCGCTGGACCAGTAACCGTCGCAGATTTGTTGCTCGTTGCAGGCGTGGCGGAAGAGGTCCGATTGTTCGACGCTGGAACTGGATTTGATGCCGGACGCTATCTCGGTCCCTCCGAACTTGGCGCCATTCCGTATGCCGTGCCTGGTTTACCCGACATTGGACCACGCCTTATCCTACTGACCGGTGATGGAAGACTGATAGGACTACGCCGAGGAATTGGACCGGCTCAGTTTAACCTCGCATCCCCACGCCGGCCGCTGATACCCGTCCAAAAGTTCCTCGAACCGGTACAGCCTGGTTCGCCCATCCCAACAGTACCTACGAGCTAACTGAAATCGGCTTTTACGAGACCGAACGGGTCTTGCCAATGTTGGTGTCTGTCGCCGTGTCCGGCAGCGGACTCTCAAAAGTTCCGACATTACCTCGCCGACGAAAGCGACCAACCAACAGACCAACAACGCCGGACAGCAGATAGAAGTACGCCATGGTGACAAGCACGAGTTGTGGCTCGACGGCGATGGCTGCGATGACCGCGGCAATGATGAGTAACGTCAGGTACGAGTGTCGCCGCCCTGGTGTCAAGGCGCTAAAGCTTCGAAATCGAATGCGACTTACCATCAGCGCCGCTGGAACGAGCAAAACAGCGACCGCCAGTATCGCCTCACTACTACCATCCAGACCAGTCGGATACACGAAGACGGTCGCAGCCGGAACCCCTGCTGCGGCAGGGCTAGGCATACCGACAAAATACCGTTTATCCGCAGATTTTCCATGAATGTTGAAGCGAGCGAGGCGCATGGTCGCCGCCGTGATGTACAGAAAACCGATCGCCCCGCCAAGTCGACCCAGTGGTTCCAACCCCCAAGCAAAGACCAGGATGGCCGGGGCGACACCAAACGAAATCGCGTCGGCCAACGAGTCAAACTCCATACCAAAGTCACTCGTCGCTCCTGTCAATCGAGCCACCCGACCGTCCAGCAGATCCAAGACCATGGCGAATGCCACAAACGGTGCGGCCGTCGCGAACTCGCCTCTCATGGCGTACACGATACAGGTCCAACCGCAGAACATATTCGCCAGCGTAAGCATGCTCGGAAGTAGATAGACACCCCGACTAAACCGACGCGGACGCGGACGCGGTGCCGGTCTTCGAAATACAGATAGCACCTTAGGCATTGTTTACTCGTGTTTGGGCAGTCACGATAGGAGCGAGGCAATGATTGTTTCCCCGCCAAGAACATACTCGCCCCGCTCTACACGAAGAGTAGCCGATAGAGGCACGAATACATCCATCCGTGAACCGAACTTCATGATGCCGAATCGCTGCCCTACACCCACATCCATCCCTTTCACTAGCCTACAAACCACCCGACGAGCCAAAATACCAACGACCTGCCGACACACAATGGTCTGTCCGCCGTGGTCAATCCAAACCTCACTATGTTCATTCGCTCTTCCTGATTCTTGGCGATACGCCGGAAAGAAACGGCCCGAGCTGTACCGAACATCCAACACCCGTCCACTCACAGGGGCACGATTAACATGAACATCAAGCAGCGATAAAAAAATACTAATCTGTTGCCATTGACCCGCTGGCGCGAGTCCTGGTTCCGGAATGCCGGCATGCAACACCCTACCATCAGCCGGTGCAACGACTGCGTCACCCGCGGCTGTCGTAATCCGATCAGGATCGCGAAAGAAGAACGCACAAAATGCGCCTATTATCGCTAGCGGTACGCCCCACCGTGGATAACCAGCGACAGCAAGCACGCCTGCTGGTAGCAATGCACCAACGATAAACGGAATACCAGCACGATCTATTTTCATAGATGGACAAGAAAGTGTGTCCGAAGCGAAAGCCCACACCCGTCACCTACGGGACTACGTTTCGAGTGTTACTGCTCCACCATTTGCCGCGGGTATGCATCGCTGACGTAGGATGAACTCCATCCGATCTTTGAGCTGCAGCTTACGCTTCTTTAGGGTAATCTTTTCAAGTTCGTCGTCACCGGAAGGGTAAGGGCTCCTGACTAACTCGGCGAGGCGGACGTCTAAATCTTGATGTTGGTCAGCCAGTTGACGAAATTCACCGTCTGTTTGCAGCAGCGTCTTCCGGAGTTGCTGCAAGTTTCCCATTCCTCCTCCTACCATCGGGATCCGAAAAAACGGAATGAGTGCTGAACATTGAAGCACATGGCAGTGCGGAAGCTATCACACGCCCCCTTCGAGTTTCAAGCGCATCTCTGACACCTCGACTGGCAGGGAGATAACAATGTCAAGCTCATCTCCTCATCGACCGTCGTAAGGCGATTTGACACCGTATCCTCTGGTTAGTTCTGCGTCTGGCCTACGAACATAGAGTGGCCGTACGGCATGCGGCAAGACCGATTCCCCACGCTCAGCCAACATCTTGGCCATCCGCGCCATGAAAGATGCTAGCGGTGGAACATCTGGTTGCAATACCGTCGCGGAACCAAAACGTTCCATCAGCAATGATCTATTACCGACTACTCCATCACCGACGAAACAAACCGTGCGACCGGCCAACTGCCTCTGCCATTCGGCAAGTATCTCCGTGGTTTGCCCGACAACAGGCCCTGCAACGTTCTGCAAGGAACTTCCGCTGCGTTCGTACAGGCTCGCGAAAATATCCCCTCGGTGGCCACCGATCCATACAACCACCATATCGGTCACAGGCCCTAACCCGGTACGCGGTCCCTTTATTGTTTCCGTTATTGCGGCAAACACCGAAATTGGTAGGACCCTACGTTGATGTGCGAGTGCAAACGCCTGAATCGTCGCGATACCTACACGCAAGCTCGTAAATGAACCTGGTCCTGACGCAACCGCAAACACGTCGATGTCTCTTAGCGCAGTGTCATGGACCGCCAGTAGCGTCATGATGTCACCGGGTAGACGTTCTCCGTGCGTACGTGTGTTATCACCCACCATCGATCCAATGACATTTCCGTCGCAGGCAAGTGCCATACTGCCAATCGGAGTGCTCGTGTCTAGAGCGAGAATAATCATCAAGTAAATAGCCTGAATTTCTACGAAATGTTGATCGAGTTCACCTCAGACCCAAGAGCTAAAGTTATCACGTTCGATTCTCTATGATTCATCTACGCTCTACGTTTAGGCTACCATCGGACACAATGACTTCCTCGTCCGAGGCAAGACCTCCCACACGCAAGGCTCCGACCCCAGCCATGCAACAGTACCTCACCGCCAAACAGGAGCACCCTGACGCACTTGTATTTTTCCGGATGGGTGACTTCTACGAAATGTTCTACGAGGACGCCCTCACAGCGGCCCGTGCACTTGAGCTAACGTTGACTTCACGATCTAAGGACAGCAGTGGCAGTCCGATTCCAATGTGCGGAGTTCCACACCATGCAGCCGAAACCTACATCACGCGGCTCGTTAAACAGGGCTTCCGTGTTGCCTTGTGCGAGCAGATCGAAGATCCGAAGAAAGCAAAAGGTGTTGTCCGACGCGCGGTCGTCCGAGTAGTCTCACCCGGCACCCTCACCGACGCAACATATCTCAACGCTCGCGAACCCGCCTTCCTCTTGGCTATTGTTTCTTCCACCTCGCCCAACGACGCAGTGAATGCGCGGCCGACCTTTGGCGTAGCACTCGCCGACCTTTCTACCGGAGAGTTCAGTACTGCCGAGTATAGAGGGACCACAGGTCGAACGGTCCTCGCTGACGAGATCTCTACGCTCAGACCGCGCGAGGTCTTACTCTCCAGCGGTCTCGACCTTCCAGGCGATCTTCCTGAGTTTCCTACTAGTGGTGTTTCGATAACAACACTGCCCGACTGCACGTTTGATTTCGAGCGAGCCAAAAACGCCTTAACCGACCAATTATGTACGGATTCGCTCGACGATTTTGGATTGAACGACAAGGATAACCCGACCGCTATTCGCGCGGCCGGTGCGCTCATCCAGTATCTACGTAACACTCAAAAAGCTGACCTCGCACACGTAAAAACGCTCATATTTAGAGTGCGCAGCGACTACCTAGTTGTCGATACGTCGACTTCTAGACACCTCGAAATCTTCGAAAATGCTGAGGGTGGCCGTCCTGGTTCTCTCATTGGAGAAATAGATCGGACGATGACCCCGATGGGGGGACGCCTTCTCCGCGCCTGGCTACTCCGACCACTCTCACAGAGAGATCCTATCCGGGACCGTCTTGATGCCGTGGAAGACTTTACAGTTCATGACACACCCCGTACTAAGCTACGAGATATCTTAAGAACCGTCCACGATCTCGAACGTCTCGTCGGGCGTACGGTGCTGGGTACCGCTGGTCCACGCGACCTAGTATCGATACAGCATTCCCTCGCCGCGATCCCACGTGTCCGACAACTTATTACCGTGTTTCAAGCACCGCTCGTCCGTAGCCTTCTTACGGAACTCGACGATCTCAAAGATGTCAGGGAAAAGATTGCATCGACCATCGTAGAAGAGCCACCGGCATTTGCTCGCGACGGCGGTTGCATTAGAAGCGGTGTCCACCCCGAACTAGACGAGTTGCGCGCCATCAGCGGTAATGCAAAACAGGCGATAGCCAAAATGGAGGCTACTGAGCGTCAACGCACTGGAATCGGATCTCTAAAAATTCGATTTAACCGAGTGTTTGGTTACTACATCGAGGTTTCGAAATCGAATCTCCACTCGGTCCCAGACAACTACCACCGCAAACAGACGATCGCAAACGCTGAGCGCTTCATCACACCCGAACTCAAAGATTACGAACACCGGATTCTTGGCGCCAACGAGCAAATTCTTACATACGAACAAGAACTGTTCGAAGAGGTTCGGCAATCTGTCGTTGCGGCTTCAGCTAGGATTCAGAGCTCCGCCCGATCGCTCGCCGCCCTCGACGTCTTCGGCGCGCTTGCGGATGTATCGGCTACCAACAACTATACAAAGCCACACATTCACGACGGTAACGAGCTCTCGCTAATCGACGCGCGCCACCCGGTCGTCGAGCGCCATAGCCGTGACGCATTTGTGCCGAACGACCTGCAGTTAAACGGAAGCGACCAGCAACTTGTCATTCTAACGGGACCCAACATGGGTGGTAAATCGACCTACCTTCGCCAGACCGCACTCATCCTATTGATGGCACATGCCGGATCCTTCGTTCCCGCGCGCGCTGCAAAGATCCCAATCATCGACCGCATATTCGCCAGAGTCGGAGCCTCCGATAACATCGCACGAGGTCAATCGACGTTCATGGTCGAAATGCAGGAAACGGCTAAGATCCTCAACACAGCAACGTCGCGAAGCTTCGTTATCCTTGACGAGATCGGTCGTGGCACCGCAACATTCGATGGTCTGAGCATCGCGTGGGCAGTTGCAGAACACTTAGCCACTAACTTACGCGCGCGCCCCAAGACCCTATTCGCTACTCACTATCACGAACTGACAGATTTAACCGATGCAGTTCAAGGTGTGGTGAATTACCATGTCGCCGCCAGGGAATCGCACGACGATATTGTTTTTCTACGGAAAGTTGAGAAAGGACGGTCGGATCGGAGCTACGGCATTCAGGTAGCACGCCTGGCCGGCCTCCCACCCGAAACTGTCGTCCGTGCTAAAGCCATCCTAGCTGGGCTTGAGCACGATGAGCTCTCACGCGGTGCCCGACCCTCATTCAATGGGCCTCCTACCGACAACGATGTTCAGCCCGGGCTGTTTCAGCTACCACCTGCCAAGTACGCTTCCGTTGCCGAGCGGTTACGCGAGATTGATATCGACCAACTAACCCCTCTCGACGCACTTACACTACTGTCTGAATTAAAACAGGAACTGGACTAGCGGAAATCTAGCGGTCAATAGAATGACGAAAACGAAACCCCCGTCGAAGAAGTCAGAGTTTTTGAATCTCCCAGTCGAACCGTTCGTAGTTCAACCTGGCCTCTCGCCAGAGGAAATACTTCACCGAATGGAGAGAATCTCGTTCCAGGGCCGTAATCTCGCGACCGCACATCGAGTATGGCAAAAAATGTTAGCCGACAACGTCTTGATCTTCCTCGGAACAGCCGGCGCTCTCAGTGCGGGCGGACTTCGACTAATAATCGCACAACTCATCACAACCCGCGCAGTTGACTGCCTCGTCTCAACGGGCGCGAATCTTTATCATGACCTGCATGAGACCAGAGGGCGGAGTCACTTCATCGGATCCCCTACCGTTGACGATCACGCCTTACAGACGCAGCACATCGACCGAGTATATGACACCCTCGTTGACGAGGACGAGTTCGTCGAAAACGACAACTGGATCGCTACGTTCGTCACAACACTTGAAAAACGTCCGTACACGACTCGTGAGCTCCTGTACCAACTCGGCGGCCACCTATGGAAGGAGACCGGTCGCGACGGTATTTTAACTGCAGCTTTCCGCGCACAGGTGCCAATCTTCTGCCCGGCTATCGCCGACTCATCCATTGGGATGGGACTCTCCCAAGCAAGGCAACGAGACCCAAACCTGGGTCATGTCGACGTCATTGGCGACATTATCGAATCATCGAATCTCGTTATTCGTCACCCTCGAACGGCCTCCGTAGTTGTTGGTGGCGGAACACCGAAGAACTTCATCAACCAAGCCAGCGTGCAGGCCGACTTCTACCGTCCAGGTATAGGCGGCCACCGATACGCGTTACAGATCATTACCGACGTTCCGCATTTTGGCGGTGCCTCCGGATCTAGTCTTGACGAAGCCAAAAGCTGGGGAAAGCTATCAAACGATGCCGACCGGGTCACCGTTCAAGCCGACGCCACATTGGTTCTGCCACCGCTCACGAGTGCCCTCGCCACCACAGCCCGCACACAACTCGAATCACGTCAGGCACCACGCTTCGAACTCGGTGGCCGCGCAATGGTAGTCGACGGGAAACCTCTCATCGTCAATCGCTTCGACACGAACCGCGTCGAAGTCTTCTAATGGCACTACGTTAAGATTTAGGAGTTGTCGTCTAACGAATTACAGACACCTTAATAAGCTCGCAGGCCTATCTCTCCAAGCAACTACGCTCGTTAACAGACAGGTAGTTATCCATCGACGCAGTTAGTTATCGATTCTGATAGATCTCGTAGCAGTACGAGCGAACGCGCCCACTTTCATTAACCGCGAGAAAATGGGTCAGAGGGAGCACTGCCAATCCGATTTGTCGTACTTCATAATTATTGCGATGTGGAACGCTACAAAATGTTGCCGGCGTCCGAAGGTTCCTGCTTCGTGATGCAGTGGATGGATCCTAAACCAAGAATGAGGTCACCTGCATGAATACCTACTACCGAACGACTAGGAAATAACTTCGCGAGACGTGCTAGTGCGATCCGGTCAGAAGGGTCATTGAAAGTCGGCACCAGTACGGTGCCATTCGCAATATAAAAATTAAGATAACTAGCTGGAAGTCGAACACCATTAAAGCAAATTGGACGAGGCATCGGCAACGGCACCACACGTAACATTCGACCGTCAAGATCAGTCATAGCACGGAGTTTCGCCAGATTATCAGCTAACGGAGCATGGTTGATATCCCGCCGATCTTTCTCGACCGCTGCCACAACGGTATCCGCCGATACAAAACGAGCAACATCGTCTACATGTCCATGGGTGTCGTCGCCAACAATCCCGCCCGTAAGCCACAACACTCGTCGCGCAGCGAGGTGGTCCCTGAGCACATGCTCGATCTCGGTTCGTGTCATGCCTGGGTTACGGACTTGAACACGCCCCAGCAAACATTCCTCCGTCGTCAATAACAGCCCTTCCCCGTTGGAATCGATGCTCCCCCCCTCAAGCACCACGGATCTCGATGGGTCGCTGGTTGATATGACGGGGAACCGTCTCATCCCTAGGCAATGCGCTAATCGTTTTGGAACCGTGTTATCTTTTTGCCACTTACGATAACGTGCCCATCCGTTGAAACCCCAATCAGTAATCGCTATCTCCCGTCGACGTCCGCAACCAATGGCCCGCGTGATAAAGATCGGCCCACTGTCCCGAATCCACGATCGATTAGTTTGAACGTAATAACGATCGACCGCTCTAAGATCGACTCCGGCTTGCCTGAGCCGTTTCAAGGCGCGCCGTTCAACGGTCTCGTCTTCCAGCAAGATCGCTACACGCTCTGTGCCAACTAGATGCTTGATGATCTCAACGTAGCACCAATCTATCGCCGGACTCTTGACTTCCCAGTCGTCCCGATTATGTGGCCAGACGAGCCAAGTCGCCCTATGGGGCTCCCATTCCGCTGGCATACGGAATCCCTGAGCCGCCGGCGCCTTATAGGACGTCCTGGATAGTCTAAGTGACACTGATCTTGGTGGATCGATCATCTGGCACGCGGATCGAATTTGGGGTCGTGAAAACGTTCGGTTATTCGATCATAGGTATCGATCCGCCGATCGCGAAGGAATGGCCAATCTCGCCGCTGTTCCTCGAGGAGGGTTCGACTACAACACGACACGACAATTTCATCATCCCTACTCGACGCCTCCGCAAGCACGTGCCCCTGCGGATCGCAGACAAACGACTGTCCCCAGAAATCAAGCCCTCCGTCATCTTTGCTTTCGCGTCCAACTCTATTCACTGCTGCAACGTACACACCATTGGTAATAGCGTGCGCACGCTGTACCGTCCGCCACGCGTCGTGTTGGGCTGCTCCCACAGTGTTTCGATCGCCAGGCAACCAACCAATCGCACTCGGATAGAACAACACCTCAGCTCCCTGAAGCGCAGTTAGACGAGCTGCTTCCGGGTACCATTGATCCCAACATATAAGCACACCAATCTTCGCGAATCTGGTCTTGAAGGTCCCGTATCCCAGGTCACCCGGAGCAAAGTAAAATTTTTCGTAGTACTGTGGATCATCGGGAATATGGGTCTTTCGGTACACGCCCAAATGAGCGCCCGACGCATCGATGACTACCGCCGAGTTGTGGTATAGACCAGGTGCACGCTTTTCGAATACCGGTACAACGAGAACTACTCCAAGCTCAGATGCCAGTGCAGAGCACCGGTCAGTAGAGGGCCCTGGAATCTCCTCAGCCAGGTCGAAGTTACATGCATCCTGTGTCTGGCAAAAATATTTAAACGCGAACAACTCTTGAAGACAAATGATCTGCGCACCACGGTCGGCAGCCGCACGAACACCTTCCATTGCAGCCTCGCGGTTCCTCTCAGGGTTATCGGTACAGGTCATCTGCACCAGTCCAATTGTGAACTCACCCGCGGATGATTCCGATATCTCGGTGATCACTGTTGACCGTAGCAATAGCGTGGCAGCCTACGCAGGCTCTGGTGGTTGTGTCTTTCGTCCGGCTGGTGTTAGTTTCCGGCTGACGGTTTGGTCAAGCAGACACTACGAGTGCTTTCTCGTCACCCCGGACAATAGCCAACAGCCGCTCGGATCTAGTAGCGCCTCAACACCACACTGACTCGAACCGCTGCCTACTAGGGACCAGAGGCGCCGCTGCCTGAGCCAACGATGCGAAGCGAGTCGATCTCGCTCCGCGCATCAGGAGAGTAGACCGAACTTGGAAATTCCTCAACAACGCGAGTAAACGCCACAAGTGCATCGTTCGGCTGATCCGCGAGTCGATATGCATGCCCCAAACGCATCAGGACAGCATCAACCGGCACCCCGGAGTCGACCGCCACAGCCTCTTGCTCAAGAAGTCCAATCGCGTCCGCATACGCTCCTACCTGAAGATGAGCTTCAGCTAGTCCCAACCTCGCCATACGCCCATAGATAAGATCACCGGCAAGTGTAATCACCTTTTCATACTCATCATTAGCGTCTGACGGCCGCCCCAAAATCGTCAACGCCACCGCCGCCTGATAACGAGCGGCAACGCCAGACTGCAGTGCCGGATACCCCTCAGCGACCGCCAATAGGTACGGTAACGCCGATTCAAGCTTTGCTGCTACAGATGGATACGTGCCCAACGGTTGCACGAACACTGGCGGTGAAGCGTCCTCAACATCCTCGGGAGTCGTCGGTTCCGTATCTGGGGAAACCACCTCCGCATCGACGATGCTCATCGCCTCCGCAAGCAGATCACTGGCCTGAACAATCCTCCATCGCTGCCAACCGAATATTGACACGCTGATGACTATCGCCGTGACAACCACACCAACGGTAGCAGCTACCGCACGGTTGCGTGTACGTAATGTGGTCTGCAAAGTCGCGAGTGTCTCGGCGACCGGGTTTCCCTTGAGATGATGTCGTTCTGTTCTCTTCATCTAATTCCAGGTAGCAGTGTATCAAAAGTAAAGGATACCAATGCGAGGACCCTATTACGTCTAGCAGTAGATCTCATCGGAAGCATTGGGGATGCGCAGATTGCCACAGAGGAATCCCTGCCCCCCGACTCGGTGACACCTTCCATCGACTCCCATGGGGATAGAGCCACAACCGGGGTGAACCGTCCGATTATCATCCCGTAAATCACATTTGAGCGTAGGCTAGTTGGAAAGCGCGAAGACGAATAGGTTGTTCCCCGCACTCGGCCTCAGATCAGGAGTGATGCTCAACTGAGTGGTGGCGTTAACCGCCGTACCGGTACTAACCGCTACATATTGCACACCGTCGAAACCGTAGCTCACCGGAAAACCAGTGACCGGAGACCCAAGATTGATTTCCCATAAGACGTCCCCGGTTTCGTGATCGAATGCGCGAAAGCGGCCATTGATATCACCCCCAAAAACCAGGCCACCACCTGTTGCAACAAGAGACATCGTGCCCGCACGGGTTTCGTAGAGCCACGTCGTTACACCGGTCTCCGCCGAGATCGCTCGCACGCTACCCATTTGATCTGTACCGGGTGCTATCTCGTGACGCGCAGCAAGCGCATAGATTTCCAGCGGCACCTCGTTGCCGGCAGCCAGCGCACGCACCCGCTCATCCACCATGCTGTTCGTCGCTAACATTCGCGCGCAAGTGTTGCGCATCGGCATGTATAACATTTTCGTTAATGGGCTGTACGAACCGGCCTGCCAATCCTTCCCACCAGCCCAGGTAGGACAGGCGAAAACCTCCTGGCCGTACTCATTAAAAACAACTTCAGGATTCTCGGTTACCCTCCCGGTTACGCCGTCGATATGCGAAACCACATTCTGTGCGATGGTAGGCGTTGCCCAGAGAAATTCCCCAGTCTCTCTATCCAGGGTGTACACGATGCCGGTCTTACCCGGGATCCCGGTAATCACCTTACGAAACTCACCCGATCGTAGACTCGGATTTATCCAGGTCACAGCATCAGAGTCAGGATTGACGGCAATGTCTATTAAAATACGTTCGAATGGATGGTCGAGATCCCAGTGGTCGTTCAGATGCTGGTAATACCACATAATCTCACCGGTATCAGCATCAAGAGCGAGTGTGCAGTTATGATAAAGGTGCGTGTGATCGATGCCGCCCAGCATGAACTTTGGCGCCGGCGACGTCACCGACGTTCCAATATAAATGAGGTTCAACTCTGGGTCATAGCTCGGTGGCATCCAAGTGCCAACGTGTTTCCGATCCTCGAACGGCACGACACCCCAAGTCTCGTCCCCAAATTCACCAGGTGCCGGAATTGTCCGGCGCCGCCATATTTCCTCACCCGTCTTGGCATCGTGCGCTGTAATTACGCACGCGTCTGGACCACCACGTGGAAGGCAACCCCGGCCCGCAATGATTTTCCCGTTTGCAATGATCGGGCCTGAACTATGTGATGCCGTATCGATCTGGTAATCGAGGATTTCGGTTTCCCAAACGAGTTCACCGGACAGAGTGTCGAGCGCAAAGACATAATGATCGTCGCTGGTGTTGATGATAAAGCGATCGTAAATGGCAATATTACGGTTATTGCGAGCAGTGTCTCCAGTAAACTCATAGACGTCTGCAGGAAGGTCTCGCCGGTACTCCCACTTCAGGTCCCCAGTCACCGCATCAATCGCTTGAATCGCATCCTCTGGATTAGGCATGTACAGCACACCGTTGTAAACGAGTGGGGTCCCTTCCTGAGCACCCGGAATCATGGCGCGCGTCCAAACCATCCGCAGGTCAACGACGTTATCTCTCGTGATTTGATCCAGTGGACTGTACGCCCAACCATCGAGAGTGCGACGCCACATCAGCCAGTCCTCTGGCGCCGGGTCTTGTAACATCGCGTCGGTGACTACGGTGAAAACTCCTGGACCCGCGGGTAATTGAACGTGCACCACCGCCGGTGCCAATAACGACACCGTTATCAGGGCCGCTAATATCTGCCAACCACTAAGAGGTAACTTCGCCATCGATTCTCGTGATTTATAAGTATTTCTCGCCCATCGGACGCACTACAATGATCCCGTGGTATCCGGAATTCTGTCAATGATTTAAGCATGAAATAGCGCATCGGGAGTGAAATGATGATCAGGGAAGCAACGCACCACCACATGTACGTCGCCCAGCAGGACGACGACAGAATCTCAATCTTTACACTTAACCCGTCAACGGGCCTACTTAGTTGGCAAGAAGATATCGAAATCACAGGTGGCCCCGCGCCGTTGGCGATAGACCCGCGAAAACAGTTTCTCTATGTCGGCCGGCGAGTCAGCCAGGAAATCGCCACGTACCGGATCAATCAGGATACCGGTGGCCTCTCCTTTGTTGGTGCGGTGCCACTGCAGGGCGAGCCAGTCTACGTCGCTACAGACCGGACCGGGCGGTTCATTCTTTCGGCCTACTACTACCAGAGCACCGCGGCGGTGCACGCCATCGACGATCGCGGTGTCGCCACGTTTCCACCCGTCGAGTGGCGCTATACGGCTCATGGAGCCCATGCGATGCTTACCGACCGATCTAACCGGTTCGCTTACGTGCCACACATTGCTAATCGTGGCCCGAACGCGATCTTCCAGTTCCGCTTTGATGAACAGAGTGGGAAACTCACACCGACGGTTCCGGCCATTCACTCTCCGTCGGAGTACCTAGGACCACGGGCGCTTGCTTTCCATCCAGCACTCGACATCGTCTATTTCTCAGATGAACAAGGGAGCAGCGTCACAACATACACCATCGACTCGTCAACTGGCGCACTGACACCAGTGCAGACTATCCCTACGTTACCTTCGGATTACCGTGACCCCAATACCTGCTCACAGATCCAGATCACGGAATCAGGAAAGTTCTTGTTTGTACCCAATCGGGGCCACAACAGCATCGCCAGCTTCACGGTCAATGCAACAACAGGTAGGCTAACATCTGCAGATCGTGTTGGGACCGAGCCGGTACCTCGAGCATTCTGCATCGACCCAGACGGTCGATATCTCTTCTCAGCCGGACAGCAATCAAGTCGTCTCGCGTCTTATCGAATCGACCAGAATAACGCAACGTTGACTCCACTTGAGACTTATGAACTCGGCCGGAATCCAATGTGGGTCTTGATCACGACGCTCAACAGGTAGCGGATGAAACCATGCGTGCAGTAACGTGTGCCGCCATCGCCGTTATAGCAGGAATCGTCGTTCAGGCGCAGACCCTAAACGTCACGCCAGTGACCGACGCCATGCTTCAGAACCCCAACCCGGCTGACTGGCTTAGCTGGCGGCGTACTCTTGATGGGTGGGGGTATAGCCCTCTCGACCAGATTGACCGGAGCAATGTCGACGACCTACAACTTGCCTGGTCGTGGGGCCTTGAGCCGGGTGTGTCGCAAACAACACCGGTTGTGCATGACGGAATCATGTACATTGCGAACCCAGGCAACGTGGTGCAGGCGCTCGACGCCCGGACGGGCGACCTTGTCTGGGAGTACCGACGTGAAATGGACGAACGTCTCCGTCCGGCAGCGCAAATGCGCAGTCTCGCTGTATATCACGACCTCGTCATTCTCAACACCGTCGACGCCCATATTGTTGGGCTCGATGCTAGCACTGGCGACGTCCGATGGGATACGACAGTGATGCCAGACGCTGACGGGTACGGGTTTTCGAGCGGCCCGATCATTGCCGACGGCATGATTGTGGCCGGGTTGCGTGGCTGCGAGCGTTACCGAGATGACACTTGTTATATCGTCGGACTCGACGGACGAACCGGTCAGGTGGTGTGGCGCACATCGACGGTGGCACGTCCTGGCGAACGGGGTGGCGACACTTGGGGCGACCTGCCTGTGCTATTCCGAGCTGGAAGCGACGCCTGGATTCCCGGCAGTTACGATCCGGTGAGCGGACTCGTCTACTACGGAACATCCCAGGCAAAACCGTGGACCCGCGACGCGCGCGGTACCGACGGCGATGCGCTCTACAGTAACTCTACCTTGGCGCTCGACCCATCGACCGGTGAGATGAGATGGTATTACCAACATCTCCCGGGCGACACCCATGATATGGACGAGACGTTTGAGCGAATTTTGATCGATTACGACGGGCGCCAGTCGGTGTTCAGTATGGGTAAGCTTGGGATTCTATGGGAACTCGATCGGGTAACCGGCCAATATGTGAACGGCGTCGATCTTGGCTACCAAAACATCCTCGACTTGGACGTGCAAACCGGAGAGGTGACATATCGAGACGGTATGGTCGTCGATGTTGGCGAAGAACTCTTTTTCTGCCCGAGCACGGGCGGCTTCAAGAGTCTGCGGGCGATGGCCTACCACCCCGATACAGGGGCCCTCTATATTCCACTCAACCTGCACTGCGAGACGGCCGCGTTTGGACCAGTCGAGCGACGGGAAGGCGGCGGTGGAACCGGCGGCGTCCGCGGACGCAAGAATCACTTCCATCCAGATTCCCCAGACCGACTCGGTGAGTTTCAAGCGCTCGACATCAGAACTGGTCAGACACTTTGGAAGCAGCGCCGGCGGGCGCCGTATAACACAGCAGCACTGACGACCGACGGCGGGTTGGTGTTTGTCGGCACCTGGGACAGGCATGTTTTCGCCTACGATGCCGAAACAGGGGACGCACTCTGGGAGAGCCGCCTGACGACGATGTCAAACGGCTACCCGATAACCTACGCAGTAGACGGAACGCAATACATCGCCTTCGGTGCTGGTAGTCCCCTCGGTGGCTCGAGTTGGACGAGCGTCGTACCGAACGACCTACTCAGTGAGATGCGGAACCCACGTGCCGGTAACGCGCTCTTTGTGTTCGCGCTTCCCTAGGGGAAGCCAGGCGGTGGTGGGGGTTGCGACGATGTCATTGAATCTGATTCGGGTGTCAATTGTGTTCGTTCTTGGGACAGGTATATCGGCGTGCGAGTCGTCGTCGTTTACACAGCCTGACTCCCGTGAGGCTACGTCGATCGAACAATTCGATCAGTGGATGGAGGAGTACTCCAACTGGGGACGATGGGGCGCGGATGATGAGATCGGCGCCGCCAACCTGATGACCGATGAAAAGCGTCTCCGGGCAGCCACACTGATTCAGACTGGACGGACGGTTTCGTTGGCCCACGATTTTCTAACTGAGGAAGCCGACGATGCCCGGGAGCCATATCAATTGCAGATGACGGTGAATGCGGACGGACAGAACTCGGGTGACCGTATCGAAGTCTATTTTCATGGGGTGACGTATTCGCACCTCGATGGTCTCTGTCACGTTTTCTATAAAGACAAGATCTATGGCGGCGTTGATTTCCATGATGTCGTGACCGACGATGGTTGCTCCAAGATGGGCACAACGATGATGAGAAACGGCCTGGTAACGCGAGGCGTGCTCATCGATATTCCGCGGTTGAAGGGAGTGCCCTATCTCGAGCCTGGTATGAAGGTATATCCTGAGGATCTTGAAGCGTGGGAGAAGTACGCCGACCTAACCATTGAATCAGGTGACGCGCTTCTACTCCGAACGGGCCGGTGGGCACGACGCGAGGCCACCGGCGCAACTGGTGAGATGTCTGGCTGGGATGCATCCGCAATCCCACTCTTGGCCGACCGGGATATCGCGTTGTTGGGTGCTGATGCAGTCCACGAAGCGCCCGACAGTGTACCGGGACTCGCGGTCAATCCGATCCACCGGTTTGCCATCGTTTCCCGCGGTGTAAACCTCCTCGACAACCTCGACCTCGATGCCGTTGCCGAGACAGCTGCCGAGCTCAACCGCTGGGAGTTCATGCTTGTGGTAGCCCCTTTACGTGTACCGGGTGGCACCGGATCACCGGTGAATCCGATCGCAATCTTCTAGCCAGACCGGTCTCAAATGATCTCGAATACCCTGGCGCGAGAGAAAGCTCAGATCATGAAGAAAACCTCTAAACTCAACCGCTCATTCATCACAATCTCCTGTGCCGCAACGATCACGGCTAGTTTGCTGCTGCAAATCACTACGGCGCAGCAGGTGACCTACAGGCCCGTCACGGACGAACGACTGCGTTCGCCAGACGCTGGCGATTGGCTGATGTACCGAGGGACGTACGACAGTTGGGGATACAGTGCACTTGACCAGATCACTACGGAGAACGTCCGCAATCTCGTGCCGGTCTGGTCAATGTCAACAGGTGTGACGTCCGGGCACCAAGCGCCACCGATTGTGAACGACGGCATTATGTTCGTAACGACACCAGATGCTCAGGTAATTGCAATCGACGCACGCACGGGCGACCAGATGTGGCGATATCAACGCGAAATGCCAGAGGGTGTCGTTCGTTCTCATCGGACCAATCGAGGTGTCGGCCTCTATGACGACAAGGTATTTTTCACGACACATGATGCAGTCGTTCAGGCACTCAATGCGGTAACTGGAGAATTGATTTGGGAAACATCGGTCGCTAACTATCGTGCCGGGTACTACATGACGATGGCGCCATTGGTGGCAAGTGGAAAGGTGCTGGTCGGAGCGTCCGGCGGGGAACGTGGCATTCGGGGCTTCGTTGCAGCTTATGACCCCGATACTGGAGAAGAAATTTGGCGGTCACACACTGTGCCGGGCCCTGGGCAGCCTGGAAATGAAACGTGGCCTGGTGATACGTGGCAGACGGGCGGTGCGTCGATCTGGATCACCGGGTCTTACGACCCCGATCTTAACTTGACGTACTGGGGGACCGGTAATCCTGGACCATGGATTGGCGACCAGCGGCCGGGTGACAATCTCTATACCAATTCAGTGGTGGCGTTCGATGCCGACACTGGTGAGTTGAAAGGCTACCACCAATATCATCACAACGGATCATGGGACTGGGATGAGGTGTCTGCTCCAATCTTGATCGATATCCCACGAGGT
>Ga0310342_100000746_pt1 | contig 19048 bp, 11 predicted proteins | sample S15DNA20500_MG_FD_206155 | JGI IMG/M metagenome (GOLD analysis project Ga0310342, IMG submission 206155) | Marine microbial communities from station ALOHA, North Pacific Subtropical Gyre - S1503-DNA-20-500_MG | ecosystem: Environmental > Aquatic > Marine > Oceanic | place: Pacific Ocean: North...
ACCGGAACGAAGTCCCATGAACGCCTCGGCAGAAGGGTTGGGAACAAGCGGTTTGTAGGGCTTCTTGAGCTCATCCTTTGCCTTGTCCGCCTTCTCCTTGTCGTCCTTGTCCTTCGCATCCTTCTCGAGCTTCTCCCGCGCCTTGTCCCACTTTTCGCGGTTCTTGGCCTCCTTCTCGAGGTACTCGTCGGCTTCTTCAAAGCCTTTACGAAGGGTCTTCTTGGAGGTCGAGTCCGACCGCATCATCGCCTTCACGTAGGCGTCGTCGCGCAGGATCCGCGCGCTTCCCGAGCCCCAGGTGCGAACGGCGACCGCGCGCCCGGGAATGCCGGCACCGGCGGGGTAGAGACCGAGCGTCCCGATCCCCGCTTCCTTGACGTCGGGGGAGATCTTTCCGGTGTAGAGCTCGCCGGAGACTTTCCGCTGCGGATTCAGCCCGCTCGGTCCGCGACTCGTGAGCCCCATTCTGGAATAGCAATTGACGAGCGCAGGCGTCGCGATCCAGCCCGGGTCCTTGTCGATGACGGGGATGCCGCTCTCGACGGCGAGGTCTTCGCCAATCATCACGATCTTGCCGGCCTCGATGAGGATCACGGCGTGTTCGATCGTGCCATGGGAGGCCGTCTCGGCGCGTTCAACCTGAACGGCGAAGACGTCGTCGGCGTGGGCGGAGGATTGCAGGACCAAGAGGCCCGCAAACAAGAGCAGTCGAGTCGTTCGTTTCTTCATGGTTCGTCTCATTCGGGAAGCCGGGCCTAGAAGAAGGCCCGCGATTCCTCCCGGTCGAATTGCAGATCGCCATCGATCCACACGCGCATGACGCGCGTGCGGGGGTCCAGCGGGTCACCGTCGTAGAGCACGACGTCGGCGTCCTTGCCGACCTCGAGGCTCCCGACATGGTCGTCGAGTCCGAAGGCTGCCGCTGGGTGGATGGTGAGCGCGCGGAGCATTCGATACGGGTCGGCCCCTAGCCGAGCCGTCATGGAACCCTGGAGGAAGAACTCCTCCTGGGGGATCACGGAGGAGTCGGTGTTCAGCGAGAACAGCGGAACTCCGGCGGCGTCGTATTCCGCGCCGGTCCCGTTGATCCTCCCGTTGCGGCTCGATCGGTGGTCCATCGTCCGCGGGCCATGGTTCACGGGCACGCCCCACTCCGCGATGGCGCTCGCCACCTTCCAGCCATCGAAGCTCCCGTGACTGATCACGCAGCGGGTGCCGTACTTGCGGCTCCACATGCGGGCCGTGTTCACGACACCCTCGGATCCAGCAGTATGGATGAGCACGGGCAGCTCGCCGTGCATCACCTTCTCGAGGTTCTCCAGCGCGGGGTCGCGACGACCCTCGCGTCGGGAGGCCAGCGCCTTGTCCGCCACGTCCTCGAGGGTCCAGCCCATCGAGGCCCGGCAGTTCCCCCAGCCGAACGTGCCGGCTCGCCCTTGAGGGTTGGAGTCTTGCGCGACCTTGAGCCCGCCGACGCGCCTCCAGACGATCTCGTCGAAGCTGCCTGAGGTCTTCGTCTTGTAGAGGACGCCGAAGCCGGACATGTTCGTCCCCGAACCCGGGATCCCAAAGAGGCACGTGACGCCTGCTGCGCAGGCGAGCTTTCCGAGCCGGTTCGCCGGCCTGAGCGCTGAATGCGCGCGGAGCTCGGGGTTCACCGAGTGCACCATGTCGTTGGTGTCACCAAATCCCCCGGAGTGGATGTGGGTGTGAAGGTCCACCATGCCCGGCATCGCCCAGGTCTCGTCCTCCTCGCGAAGCATCCAGCCCTCGGGGACCTCGCGCAGGGCGCCGACATGAGTCAGCTTCCCGCCCTCTACCCAGATCATCCCGGGCGCGTGAACGGTGTCGTTCGCGTCCATCGTGAGCACCTTGCCGCAGCGGAGCGCGAGACCCTCCCCCCCTGCGGGGATGGCGAGCGAGAGGCTGAGCACTCCGACGAGGCCTACCATCGCCGCACCTCCGCCCTCTCGGTTTCGTATTTGCCACGCACGTCAGCGACGACCTCGCCCTCGATCCAGACCATCTCAACGGCGCTCCGGGGATCAGATGGGTCACCCGTGACGACGAGGATGTCCGCGTCCTTGCCTGCCGCCAGCGATCCCACCTGGTGGTCGATGCCCGCCACCTCAGCGGGGACGATGGTCACGCCTCGTACAGCAGCGAATTCCCTGTTGTCGAAGCCATAGCGCACACCCATCGCGGATTGCAGGGGGAGCTCCTCCTGCGGGACCACGGGCGCGTCCGTGTTGAAGCCGATGCGCGGGTGGCCCTCCTTCTGGAAGCCCCAAGCGGATCCCTCAACGCGTCCATCCTTCGGATACGTCCTGGCCCTGGGCCAGAGCACCTCACGCGGCCCGAGGATCGCGGCGACCCCCAGCTCCTCTGCGAGCTGCGCGAGCGGCCAACTGTCGAAAGAGCCATGGTCGATGTATGCGTCGAAGCCAAACTCCCCCGCCATGATGTTCAGCGAGCTCAGCACGACCTGGTAGTACTGCGTGTGCATCGAGATCTGGGTCCGCTTCGCCTCGAGGTCACGGAAGATGTCGAGGTGCAGATGCCGCTCCGGACGCTCTCTCTCACCGCGCTCGTAAGCCTCCCAGCGCTTTGCATAGGCCTTGCCCTTCCTGAGCGTCACACGGATCTGGTGATTCATCATCGTGTTCGCCATCCCGTAGCCCCAACGCCTGGGGTTGTTGCCCTGCGCGACCTTCAGCGAGCCGGGGAAACGGACGAGGATCTCCTCGTAGTCCCCGGGGCCTGTCTTGAGCAGCACACCCTGTCCCCCCATGTTTGTCGCCGACCCGGGGATATAGAGGACCGTCGTCACGCCGGCCAGCATTCCCAGCTTCAGCTTCTCGTTGTGGGGAGTGACGCCTGCGCTCACGCGGAGCCCGGGGTTGCACTGGAAAACGGGGCCATTGTGACCGCTGCCTGCTATGTGGGAGTGCAGGTCCACCATGCCGGGCATGATCCAGCGCGAGCCGAGGTCCTGGACCACGGCCCCGTCAGGAAACTCGACCTCCTCCGCGCGCCCGATCGCTTCGATCCGTCCGTCAACAATGACCACGGCGGCGTGGTTGATCGTCTCGCGACCCTCCGCGCCACAGATGAGCGCCTTCTCGGCGATGAGGACCTGTGCTGTCTCTTGTGCGGCCACCGGGAGCGCACACAAACACGCGAAGGAGAGGGCCGCCATGCGTCCCGCTCCGCGCGTCCGAGCCTGCTCACGAGTCGGGATCACCAGCGCCTCTTCTGAACAGCGGGGTCGTAGACCTTGTGGCCCTCGATGAACACGGTCTCCACCGAGGAGCGCGGATCCGCGGGGTGGCCGGAGATAACGAGCAGGTCAGCGTCCTTGCCGGGCTCGATGCTGCCGACGAGGTGTCCGATCCGCGCGGTCGTCGCGGGGACGATCGTCAGGCCGCGCACCGCCTCTAGGTTCGAGTCGTCGAAGCCGTAACGCATACCTATTCCGGCTTGAAGTTGGAGCTCCTCCTCCGGGATGACCGGCGAATCCGTGTTGAACCCGATCATCTTGTGCCCCATCTCCTGATAGCCCGCAGCGACGCCTTGGATGCGCTCCGGGTTGCTGCCGCTCCAACTGATGAAGCTCGCGGTGGGAACGTCGATGTTCCTGGGTCCGAGGATCGCGTTCACGCCGGCCTCCTGGGCCATGTCCGCCGCGCGCCAACCGTCGAAGGTGCCGTGATCGATGAAGACCGGAACCCCCATCTCCTTGGCGACCATCTGAATCGTCATGTTGACGACCTGGTAGATCTGCGTGTGGGTCGAGACGCGAATGTCGTCCTTCACGAGCGAACGGAACACCTCGAACTGGATGTCCTTCTTCGGACGCTCGCCCTCACCGCGCTCATAGGCCTCCCAGCTCTTGGCGTAGGCAACCCCGCGGCGAAAAGTGTTGCGGGTGTTGTAGTTCATGAAGGAACGACCGACGCGGAACATGTAACGCTCTGGGTTGCCGGCCTGCGCGAGCTTCATGGACCCCGGGTCCTTGATCCTCATCCCTTCGAAGGTCGGGAGAGCTGTCTTCAGGAGGACGCCCTGGCCGCCGATGTTCGTGCCCGAGCCCGGGATGAACAGGACGCTGGTCACTCCGCCTGCGACGCCGCGGAGCAACGGCGGATTGTTCGGCACCACCGAAGTGGAGGCCCGCACGCCGGGATTGGTCAGGTAGACCATGTCGTTGATGTCAAAGGTCCCTGCCACGTGACAGTGCAGATCGACCATCCCCGGCATGACCCAGTTGTCTCCAACGTCGAGCACCTCGTAGCCGGAGGGGATCGCAGTCGAATTGCGCGGCCCGACCGCTTCTATCTTCCCGTCGCGGACGAGGACCACGGCGTTGTTGACGACCTGCTGCCCCTCGAGCGGAACGCAGAGCGCCTTCTTGGTCAAGATGGCGAGGCCGCCCTCGACGCCCGGCTCTCCCACGACACTGTCCGAGGCGACCGTGGGCACAGCGAACGCGAGCGTGGTCAAGAGCGAGAACAAATGCTTCATGGTGTGTCTCATTCGATGGGGCCTCACTTGATCTCCTCTCCTGCGACCCAGACTCGCATCACCTTGGAGCCGAGCTCCAGCGGGCTGCCATCCAGGAGGAGGATGTCTCCATCGAGCCCCTGAACGAGTCGTCCGACGCGGTCGTCGATACCCAGAATCGTCGCTGCGTCGGCCGTGAGGGACCGAACGGCCACGGCAGGCGATAGCCCCGATCTGATACCGCTCGCGACGTAGAACGGAAGGTCGGCTGCGCCCTCCTCGGCGCCGCTACCGAAAGCGACCGGGATGCCGGACCGGGAGAGCGCGTTCGCGCTCCCGGTCGAGGACACGAGGACGCCCGTCACCTTGCCCCGAATCTTGTCGGCGACACTCGCCGCGCTGGACGCGCCGACGAGCACCGGCTTGATCCCGTGGGCGTTGCAGGCCTCGACGCAGGCGAGGATCTCCTCACTGCGATTGACAGACACCATCAGCCGGCCACGGCCCTCGATGGCGGCCCGAACGAGCTCCTGCGTGGGATCGGTCTTGGGCTTCTTGGGGTAGCCCTTCGGGGGGCTCTCACCAGGCTTGTCCTTGCGGAGCTCGGGGCGGCGGGCGACCCGATGTTCTTCGGAGGTGCGCTTGAGTGAGACCTCGTGGGCGACGTCGGCCACCGTCGCGGTCGCCTTGAAGGCGATCCCGTCGGTGTTGCTCTCCTCGGTGGAACCCTCGAAGGCGACGTCCCCCTCGGGGACGAGTCCGCTCATCGAAACTCCGTGCTCGACGCGCGTCCCGACGAGCTCGACGACCTCTGCGGAAACCGCGTCACAGCGGAGGCGTCCCGTCACCGCCTCGCCGTCCTGGTCGAGCTGGAGACGGAAGCGCGCGCCGTCGGATTCGCCCTCCCAGATGCCTGTGAGGCTGAAGGGCGGGATGGGCTTCGGCTTGCGGGGCTTCTTCTCCTCCTTCTCTTTCTCTTCCTCTTCCTTCTTCTCCTCTTCAGCCTCTTCTTCTTCTTCCTCTTCGGGGGGCTCCGGGCGCCACGCGGCGACCGCCTTGGCGTATTCGTCCCAGGATTTCTTGTAAGCGGAGCCCTTCTTGAGCGCTTGTCGCACCGCGTTCCCTGCGGTAAGCGGGTCCGTGCTGGTCCAGGTGATGTAGGCCACCGCGGGATCTTCGATCACCATCTTCTCGAGGCTCGAGGCTGCGGGCTTGTAGGCGGTCGCGAAGGTGAGGGTCCCTAGTTGTCGGGGCGTAAGCGAAACTGTGGTGACGCCGGCCTTGGCAACCCGCTTGTCCGTGTCGTCTCCCGGCTCGAAGATGCGCGCCATCGGGAAGTTGGTCGCCGGCGCGCGCTGGGAGCCTTCCAGCCCCAGGTGTCCGCGCGCGTCGATCATCCCGGGCATGGCCGCCGCGCCGCGAACGACTCGGCACCCGTTCGGGTGGGCAACCACCGAACCGACCTCGCTGACCCGGCCCCCGCTGATGAGCACCTGACCGGGTGACAGCACCTCGCCGTCCCCGATGTGCAGCTCGTCGACCTCGAGGACGACGGAGTGCTCCACCTCGGATTCCCAGGCGAGAGCGCCATCGACCCATGTCGCAAGGACACTTGTCGTCGCCGCGCTCGGCGGGCCGTTCAGGACGACGATGTCGGCGTCCTTGCCCGGCGTGATGCTCCCGACGCGGTCGCCCACGCCAAGAATGTTTGCTGCCGAGAGGGTGATCGCTCGCAGCGCGTCCTCTTCGGAGAGCCCGCCTCCCGCCGCAATGGCGGCGGAGAAGAGGGTGTTCGTCGCCGAGCGGTTGGCAATCGCGAACTCGATGCCCGCCTCGGCCAGGCTGGCGGCGTCGCCGAATTCACGCCAGCGCGCGTCCTCGCCCTTCCCCCTGTCGGAGATGCTCGCTGATGTGGAGATGGTCAGCACGACGCCCGCTCCGCTCGCAGCGATGTCCGCCGCAACCTCGCCCGAATCGAGGGCTCCATCGATCACCAAGGGGATGTCATTGGCGGTCGCGAACCCGAGCACGGCTTGGATCTCGGCGACGCTCGATGCCGCGAGGCGCCAGGTCCCGCCTTCGTTGATCCATTCTTCAAGGGCATCCCCGACGGCGGCGCCGTATCCGTCCTCGCCCTCGCCGCCCTTGGCATAAGCGACGAGCTCTTCGAGCGCGACGACCGCGCCCATCGTTGTCGCCGGTAGCTGCTTCTGCGGCACTCCAATGCCCACATCCACCGTTGCGGGGATCGGGGGCTCCCAGTACCCCGGCGTCGCGCGCGCCTCCGAGGTCACGGCGCCGTGTAGGGCAGAGCCCGTCTTAATGACCCGCGACTCTCCGCGCTTCTCCGCCAGCTTGACGACCGCGCTTTGCCCTGCGATCAGGCGGCCCCGCGCAGGCGCAACATAAGCCGTCGTCACGCCGGCGCGCGAGTACGTCCCGTAGCCTGTGAACGGATTGAAGTTGTCCTCGGCCCGCACGCCGAGGTCCGCGGTTCGCGGGCTGGGGTCTGTGTCTCCGAGGCTGGAGTCGGCCGCAACGATCCCGGGAATGATCACGGCATCGGGGCCGTAGTCGATCTCGGTCGCGCCTGCGGGCGTCTCGATGTCGGCTCCGGCGCTGACGATCTTGCCGTCGCGCAGGAGGACCGCGCCGTCGGTAAGCACAGCCCCGTCCTCCACGAGGTGGATCGTCCCGGCGCGAAGCACGACCGGGGCGTCACCGCTCGCGAGGAGCAGGGGAGCGAGAAGGGTGAAGAGGTGCATCGACTCAGCCCTCCTTCTCTTCTTCGTCGTCCTTCGCCTCGTCGTCCTCGGAGGCCTCGGGGTCGGTCGGCTCGGTGTTGTCGGGTGTCTCGCCCTGTTCGAGGTGGCGGACACGCACGTCCGTCGCGCGGTCGTAGACGGCCTCACCTTCGATGATGACGCGCTGCACGACACCCTCCACGGAGAACGGGTCGCCGGAGTAGAGCACCACGTTTCCGTCCATTCCCACGCTGAGGGAGCCGACGCGCTTGGCGACTCCGATGATCTCTGCCGGTGTGACGGAGATGGCGCGCATGGCGTCCTCGCGGCTCATGCCGTGGGCGACGCAGCGCGCAGCCTGGTAGGCGAGGCTCTGGGTCGTCGCATTGTTCGAGCGCAACGCAAAGCGCACGCCCGCATCGGCGTACACCTTGGGAATGAAGATCTCCTCCATCTCGTCCGTCTCCTCGTCGATCTCGGAGCGGGTCAACGACCCGAGGATGATGACCGGGAGACCCCGCTCCGCGATCAGCTCGACAGCGCGGTCACAGTCTTGGGTGACCACGAGCGTGGTCTTGTGCAGGAAGCCGTTCGACTCGGCGATCTCGATCGCTACGCGAACATCCATCGCGTTCTGGCAGTAGATGAAGGCGGGGATCCTGCCTTCCACGAGAGAGACCAACGGGGCCTGCTTCTCGTCGATCTCCCAACGGGGAACGAGCTTCATTCCCTCCACGTTCCAGGCGGAACATTCGAGGTCGCGGCCCTTGGCGGACTCCTCGTCGGGCTCACGGCCCTGGTACATGGCTTCGCGCTTGGCGTAGTCGTTTCCGGCCTTTGCCTCCGCAACCGTCTTCTCCAGGTAACGCCTGAGGTCGCCGAAGGCGCCGCGCAGGGCCTGGGCCTGGGTCGCGCGCGACTTGCCTCGTTTCGGGGCGGCAGAGAGCACCACGCCGGCGCGCGGCTTGATGCTCATCTCCTCCACGGTGCGGCCGACCGGTTTGACCACATGACCACGCGCCCCTACCACGCAGAGGGGACCCTGCTGGATATTGAGTGTCGTGACCCCCGACCGGAGGGCGTCCTCGAAGTAGGCGTTCACCGGGTCGATCGAGTCCCGCACGTCGAGGAAGGGGGCGACGTCGACGTTCTCGTTCGGACGATCCATGCCACTCGAGGTGATCGCCTCGACGAAGCCCGGATAGGCGATGAGGCCGGAAGCGTCGAGGTGCTCGGCGTCCCACGGAGCATCGACATCGGCGCCGATCGCTGTGATGCGGCCGTCCACGATCACGATCTTGCCGTTCTCGATGGTTTCCCCGGTGAGGGTGACGACCGCGTCGGCTTCGATGACGAGTTTTCCGTCGGCTGCAGAGGCTGCCGGGGCGGAGGCGACGAGGAGGAGAGAGAGGAGTGCGCTGGAGTTCTTCATGGTTCTTTGGTCGCGGCGAGTGAAGTGGATCATCGGTCGGTTTCTCCGCCGACGAGGGGCGTGCCGTCCAGCACGACTCCCACCGGGCGAGTGGTGAATTCGAAGGGTGTCCCGTTCCACAGGACGAGATCTGCGTCCTGGCCGAGGTCGATCGTGCCGACGCGGTCGGAGACGCCCAGAAGCCTCGCGGGCATAGTGGTCACGGCAGTGAGGGCCGCGTCGAAGGGGAGGCCTCCGCGGCGGGCGTAGACAGCCTGCTCGGCGAGGGTGTTTCCACTGCCGTAACCGGAGTGCGCGGAGAGCGCGACCGGTATCCCGGCCTCGTAGAGCTTGGCGGCAGTGTCCATGCTCATGAACGCGTTCTCGGTGGTGCGCCCCGCTGCGGGGAGCGGCGGCAAACAGACAGCGGCCTTCGAGCGGACGAGGAGGTCCGGCTCCCGCCATGCTTCGGCTCCGGAGCCAATGATCAGGCGCATCGTGCCCATGCCCTCAGCAGCCATCTCCTCGGCGAGGAAGACCGCCGTGCGGATGTCCTGGGTCGCCCAGGCCTGGATGAAGACCGGGGTCTCACCGGAGAGCGCTCGCAGGAGCTCGGCCCGGCCGGGACGATCCGCGTCTCCACGGCTCTCCTCCTGCCAGGCGTCGTAGAACGCCTTGCGCCACTCCCATTCGACGCCCATCCGGGTGGTGGGGCGTCGCGCGTAGAAATTCGTCGGCCTGGTACCGGAGGGACGGTTGCCCGAGCTGGGCGAGGAGCCCATGGAGCCACGCAGGAACGCGTCAGCCCGCACGAGGCGGGCTTCGAGCGTGGGCTCTCCGCCGGTCTTCAAGACAGCGCCCATCCCGCCGACGACATTCCTGTCCACCGGGAACGCTGCCACGGTGGTGATGCCTTGGCGCAGAGCGCGCTCCCAGCCGCGTGCGTGGAGGTCCAGCGCCGGCGCGATACGCGCCGCGGCCGTCACCTCGCTCGACTGCTCGACGGTGTTCTGGTTCGAGGAGTAACGGAAGCCCATGTCGACGAGCCCGGCCGTGACACAAGTTGCTCTGAGGTCTGCGCTTGACGCGCGAGCGCCGCCCCTCACATGGGTGATCTTTCCGTCCTGGATCGTGATCAGGGCATCGGTGACCACAACACCGGGCGCGGTGTAAGCCCGCTCGGCGTACACGACCAGCTTGTCGGCGCGGGGCGCCGGATGCGGCACAGGAGAGAGCGAGAGCGCGAACAGTGAGAGTGTTGCAATCATTCGTCATCACCTCCGTGGACGCGATGGCCGTCCACCCAGACTTCCTCGAGACTAGAGGAGAGCTCGATCGGTGAGCCGCTCCACAGAACAAAGTCGGCGTCGCGGCCGACTGCGATGATCCCGGCCTGGTCACCCGCCCCCGAGACCTTGGCGGCGGTTCCAGTCATCGCGGCGAGGGCGATGTTCGGGTCGAGACCCTCTCGCACGCACATCGCCGCGCCAACGCGCAGGTTCTCCGGAGGATTCGCCGGGGTGACGAGGCCGAAGCTGATGTCCACGCCGCCCGCGGCAAGCGCGAGAACGGAGCGCAGAGCGCGATGATTCGTCGCCACGCCCACGGGATCACACACGACGCCGAGGCCCGAAGCAGCCACTTCGTCGACGAGCTCCTCGGCCCAGTAGGAGCCGAAGATGGCCCCGCGGAGTCCGTGACCCTTCGCCAGTGAAGCTGCAGCCCGAAGACTCTGTCTGTCGCGGGCGCGGATGATGACCGGCAGCTCTCCCGAAGCAGCGCGGCCGAAGGAGCCAGCGCCTTCGGAGAGAACGTCGTCGAGCAACTCGCGCAGGCTGGCGAGACTGGTCGGGTGCTCGTCCGCCTTCACCGCGCCATAGGAGATGTCGAGGCAGAGTTGGAGTTCTGCGTCCACGACCTTTGCGCCATGAGTCTTCACCAGCGCGCTCGCGCCGGAGCAGGGACGGCCCGTGTCGGGGTTGATCGTGATCGTCGTCACCCCTGCGCGCAGGTTGCGCGCCAAGGCTGCCGTACGCGGTCGGAGCGAGTGGACGATGCGCGCTTCGGGCATGAGAGGACGCGTGTCGTCGCGTCGCTCACTTCCGATGCCGTCCATCGTGAACGCGCCGAAGAGGCCCGGGGTCACCCAGCCCTCGTGTTCGATCACGACAGCGCCCGCAGGAGCCTTCACTCCCACGCCAGCTGCTGTGACCTTGCCGTCGGAGACGACGAGAACGCCGTTCTCGATAGGCTCGCCGTGGCCCAGGTAAAGATGATCGGCTCGGACGACGACGACGTCCGAGGCAGCGGCCGGGGCCACCAGGAGAAGAGCGAGTTGCAGCATCTGAATCATTCCTTGGGTTCCACGACGATGCGGCCGCCCACCAGGACGGTCTGCACTGTGGTGGTGGTGGAAAGGGGTTGGCCGTCGAGGATGAGCAGGTCGGCCTGCTTCCCGAACTCGACTGCGCCGCGGTCGGAGAGGTCGAAGACGCGAGCGGGACCGCTCGTGATCGCCGCAAAGGCAGCGTCGGCTTCCATGCCTTCCCCTACAGCCATGGCGGCAAGCAGCGGGAGATCGCGTGTGGCGCCTGCGGTCTGGCCACCAGATCCGATCAGGACGTCGACGCCTGCTTCGGCGAGGACTCCAGCCAGGGCGGCGTCGTGCCCGTCGAACTCGTCGTAAGCGCTCGCGCCGCGCGCTTGGGGGTTCACGATCACGGCGATCTTTCGCGCGGCGAGCTGCTCGGCGAAGGCCCCTGCCTCAGTGCCTCCGGCAATCACCATGCGCAAGCGCCCGAAGGGGGCCGTCGCTTCTAGGAGATATCGGATCTCGGCGACTCGGTGCACCTCGACGACGATCGGGATCTCTCCGTTCACCGCCTTCGCGAGGATCTCTTTGTCGGCGTCGAACTTCGGCGCCTGGGGCGTCTTGTCCTCTTTGTACCTCTCCTCCTTGAACTCCTTCCCCTTCTCCTTGGCCTCCTCGATCTCCTTGTCGCGGTCCTTCTTCGCCTTCTTGAAGTCCTTCTCGAGCTCCTTGACCTTCTCCTCGATCCCTTCCTTCCACTTCGCCATGTCATGGACGAACTCGTTCTGGGCGATCCGGTATGTCCGGCCTGACGCGAGCAGACTCGCGACCTTGTCGACCTGGGCGATGCGCTCGAAAGTGTCCATTGCCGAAGGGCCGGACGCCCTGACCACGAAGGTCCCGTCGGGATTCACGACGAAGGTGGTTCCTCCACTGGCGGGGTTCGTCAGCCCGATCGAGACGCTCAGGGCGGCATCGGCCCGGGCCACGAAGTCCTCGTCGCTGGACGGCGCGAGGCTCACGACGCTGCAGAGCCCGCTCACCATCGCCCGACGCGCTGCCTGCACACGCGCCGATGTGACCCCGGACCGGAGCGCCTGTTTCTTCTGGAACTCATGCCCGAAGGGATTGAGGGAATCTGCCGTGCGGGTCGCGGGAGAGGCCGCCGTGAAGGCAACCTCCACCGATTGGACGCCCAGGACGGACCAGGGATCGATCATCCCGGCGCAGACGACTGCGCCGGTGATCTCCTTCGCGCCCTCGGGGACCTCGAGACCTGCTTCGACACGGCGAATCACCCCGTCGATGATCAGGATGTCCACGTCCTTGAGAACCTCTCCAGGACGGACGATGACCTCTCCTGCGTGGACGACGACGGTATCGCCGAGGGGCGTAGCGGTGGCGGACCAAGCCGCGCTGGCCAAGAGAGCCGACAGAACGAACGCGGACCGGATGGGGAGCTTTCTCATGAATCTTCCTCGGTAGGCGCTTTCTAGGGGGCCCCCTTGCCCCTGGCAGGGGGTGGGGCTCCGCTTGGTGTGTGGGGTGTGAGGCCTTCTTTGCGCCGAACTTGCGGTGGAGCCTATGGCTCGAGCCTGATCATAATGGAACCGCTCAAGACAGGGCTACGGGGCCCGCAAACTCTTATGACGCCTTGAGTTGTGATGCCGAAGTTCTGCGTCTATCAAAGCCCCGCAAGACAATCGCTCCTGACATTACGCACGAGGCTGCAGGGCATGCTCTCTCGCGAACTCAAATTTGGGCATCTGTTCAATTTTTCGCGTTCGGAATTCGCCGGAACCTGGCTTTCGCCTCTCATACGCCCGTGTATTCACCTACGGGCCACTTCCAAGCGTGCACCCCTTCCTCCTCCAACCCGAGTACTGGCGGACCCGTCTAGAGAGGCCTGGAGCCCCCCAGGGCTCCCTCCTCCTGCTCCCCCGGCCAGATGTCTCCACCCCCTTCGTGGAGGTCGAGGAGTTCCGATTCCGGGCTCATGACGGCCTTCGGCTCTGGGGCGTGCGCATGCTCGCCGGCTACTCCGCCGCCGAACTCCCCTCCAAGATATGTATCGCTGGCCCGGCCGAAGCCATCAACCCTGAGACACGCGCCCTCGAACCCGGGGGCGCTTTCTTTTTCCTTCGGGAACCTCCGGGTCGTCGCCTGGAGGACCAGGTGCTCGACGTCCTCCGCCTCGCCTGCCTCATCGCCAGCCTCGAACGCCGCGGTGTCGAGCACATCGACTGCTGTCTCGAAGAGCAGGAAGCCAAGCCCAATCACCTCGCATTGAGGATCGCTGAAGAGCTCAAGCAGATGATCCTCGTCTGAGGATCGCGGGTCCAAACAGGCAAGGGATCGTGGAACCCGCCGAGCTGGGCGTCGTCATGCCCCCGCCGCCCTCCAGAGCCGGCGGAAGAACCGACGCCTGCCCTCGTCCCATTCCGGACCTGGCATGAGCGGCGGCGTCGTCGATGCGCCCGCCTCGCTCCAGGAGTTCCCCTCTCCGCTGAGGTCCCACAACAGGTCGCTTCCGGAGATTCCCTGCTCGCGCGCGTCAGGGTCCGCGTCACCCCCGTTCTTCACGAGGTCGTTGTCGTGAACCCAGACCCGGTCCGGCCAGGGGTCCACATCCACGCCGCCGGACTTCTTCCCCGGCAGGTTGGCCAAGGAGAGCACCGCGACTCCACACGTCTTGTTGTCGTGGATCACATTGGAGGTCACCTCCACATCGTCTGCGGCGAGGATCAGGACGCCGGTCCCGGAAGGAACGCCCGCGACCGTCGCCCCCTCCGCCGCAAAGTTCTCGTGGTTGTTCGCGAGGACCTCGTTGTTTCGGAGAAGACAGCCGCGTGAGACCTTGGACGGGTTGTTCGGAAGGAGGAAGACGAGCAGGCCCCCGGCGTTGTCCGTGACCAGATTCTCCTCCACGAGGGCGCCGACACAGTTCTCTATCTCGATTCCCGTGACGTTCCCGCTCGCCTCGCACCCACGCACGACGACGTCCTTGCACTGGCCGACATAGATCCCTGCATCGCGAGCGCCCGTGACCCGGCATCCCTCGACCCGGACCCCGATCGACTCCACGGGATAGAGCCCGTAGAGCCCCGTGTTCGTTGCCGTTATGTCGCGCAGGACGATCTCTTCCGAGAGGTTCAGCATCACGCCGTTGGCCGTGTAGTTCGCCAGGTCGAGTCCTTCGATCGTGAGGCCCCGTCCCGAACCGATGATCCCGTCCGCCAGCTCGCCCCTCCCGTCCAGGAGTGGGCGGCGACCGTCCTCAGGGACTCCTCGCAGGGTGACGTCGTCGATGTCGAACAGCACCGTCTCGGAGTACACCCCGGCAAGGACCTCGATCGTATCGCCCGGTCTCGCGTCGTCCACCGCGGCCTGGATGCTCTCCCCGGGGCTCACCGTGTGCGTGACAGGGCCACGCTTCACGCGCTTGGTCACCCACGGTTCGGGAGCCGGTGGAGCGCTGCGACCAGAGTGGGTGATGACGGGGAGGCCTGAGGGGACCGCGAGAGGGACCTCGGGCAGGGAGGACTCGTCGGTCAACGCATGGAGGAAGGAGACGAGGTCGGCGCGCTCCTGCCAGGTGAGTCGGAAGCCTCGGATCTTGTCGTCGATCTGGGGGAGGTCGAAGCCGTTTCCGCGACCTCCACCATCGGAGTAGAAGTCGATGACTTCCTCTAGGGTCTCGAAGATCCCGTTGTGCATGTAGGGCGCGGTGAGAGCCACATTGCGCAAGGTCGGCACCTTGAACGCGTGGTCGTACGCTGCGCCGGCGACCGCGCCGCGGCCACGATCCGGCTCCTCGCCGTCCCTCGGCGGGACGCCAACGACCTTGAACTCCGGATTGGCGAAGGTCGGGAGGTTGTGACACTCGAAGCAACGGCTCCGCAGGGAACGGAAGCTCGCGAGCCCGCGTCGCTCCGCCTCGGTCAGCGCGCTGCGGTCGCCCTTCGCGTAGCGGTCGTACGCGGAGTTCCGACTCAAGAGCGTTCGTTCGAACATGGCGATCGCTTGGGTGATCCTCTTCAGATCGATCCCCCCGCCGTCGAACGCCGTCGCGAACCGCTCTGCGTACTCCGGGATCGCTCCGAGCTCCTGCGCGAGCCCTGCCGGGTCCTGGCCCATTTCATCCGGGTGGGTGATCGGCCCTTCTGCCTGCTCCTCGAGGTCGGCTGCGCGGCCGTCCCAGAACTGTCGATGGTTGTATGCGGCGTTCCACAGGGTCGGTGTGTTGCGCCCGAGGACGACCCCTCCTGACCGCCCGGGTCCGGCGCCTTCGCCCCCGAAGCCCATCCCCGTCTCGCGCCCGTCGGCGAAGCCGTGGTCGAGGTGGTGGCAGTGGGCGCACGACGTCTTGTCGTCGCCGGAGAGAACGGGGTCGAAGAAGAGGAGTCGTCCCAGCTCGACGAGCTCGTCCGACATCTCGCGATCGCTGCCGACCATGGCGGGGAAGGGCCGGTCGATGTTGCGCCCTTCTTCGAGCATCACGAAGTAGAAGTCCCCCTCGCGCGCCGCTCTCTCTTCGCGCGCCTCGTCACGCTCCGGATCTTCGAGTCGCTCCAGCGGCGCCCACGCAATGAAGGCGGTCCCCGCAACGAGGACCGCGACCACACCCAGGAGCGCCTTCATTGCGTGCGACATCGGGACCAGTGTAAGTCCTTCTGCATACCACGACCTCGCGCGCGACGAGCCTGACAAGAGAGCTACACTCGTCGGATGCTCTCGTCTGCCGTCGTCGGCCTGCTCACCCTCATGGTGGCCACGGTTCCCCAGGAACAGGACGGGGAGGTGTCTGTCCTGCGAGACCCCTGGGGGGTGCCTCACGTCCTGTCGGAGAGTGATTACGGCGCTGGTTATGGCTACGGCTGGGCTCTTTGCGAGGACCACCTCGAAGGGGCCCTGAGCGGCTATTGGACGGTGCTGGGCCGTCGCACAGAGATAGAGGGCGAAGAGGCCTTGAAGATCGACCGGACCTTCCGACTCCTTCGCCTGACCGAAGACGCAGAGGCTGCTTTCGACGGCCTCCCTGCTCTCGTGAAGGAGGTCTCTTCCGGCTTCGCTGCGGGAATCAACGACTACATGGCGGCGCACCCTGACGAAGTGCCGGCCTGGGCCGAGCCCATCCATCCGGCGTGGCCCCTCGCCCTCGGTCGCATGATCGATTACTGGATTCCGCTGCGGCTGGCCAACCGTGAGGCGCGCGGGATTGCGCCGCGCATCGCCGTGCCGTCGACAGGGACGGGGCCAGATCACTACCGCACCTTCGGGTCGAACGGTTGGGCGCTCGCCCCCTCCCGCACCAAGGGGCGTCACGCGATGGTCGCCTGTGACCCGCACCTGCCTTGGAAGCACGAGTTCCGGCTCCACGAGACACACCTGCGTGGAGCCTCCTTCGAGGTAGTGGGCGCGGCCTTCCTGGGGGTCCCGCTGCCCGTCTTCGGGCGCACGCGAGAGGTCGCTTGGACCTGGACCTCCAACAGTCCTGATCACACCGACGTCTACCGCTTGGAGCTCGTCGACGGAGACCCCTCACGCTATCGCTTCGGCAACAAGGAGCTCGAGTTCGAGACGAAGGAGGTCACCTACCGACTGCCCGGCGGAGCAGTCTTCGAAGAGACCCTGCAGTGGTCGGTCCACGGGCCCGTAACGCACGTCGACACGGAGGAGGGCTACGCCGTCGCCTACTGGTTCAGCGGCTTCGGGCTCACGGAGGGTCCGGTCCAGTACGCAGAGATGCTGCTGGCCAAGAACCTGGACGACATCGAGGACGCAATGGCCCGCCTCCAGTTCGCGCACTTCAACCTCATCGCTGCCGACACCTCCGGAGACATCGAGTTCGTCTACGCCGGTCGCGTGCCGAAGCGCCCCAAGTCGATCGACTCGAAGAAGCCCTTGGACGGGTCCGACCCCAAGCTCTTGTGGGACGAGTTCGTCCCCTACAAGAAGCTCCCCTCCGTGAAGAACCCGAGGACCGGCTTCGTTCAGAACTGCAACAACCGCCCGGAGTGGACCACCGGCACGAAGGCAGACCCCAAGGCCGGCAGCGCCCCGCCAGGTGTCGTCGGCGGCGGCAGCGCGGACACCGCGCGCTCTTGGTACCTGCGGCAGCGGCTCAATGAGAAGAAGCGCTTCTCACGGGAGGACGCTATCGCCCTGTTGACGGACGGCACGATGATTCCTCATGCCCCGCTCTCTGCGCAGCTCCGGAGCGCGTGGGAGACCCACGGCGACTCCTACGAGGCTCGGGAGAAGATCGCGGCCGAGGTGGAGCGGATCCTCTCCTGGGACGGCGCTCCGAACCTGAAGAGCGGGACTCCAACGATCTTCCTCTTGTGGCTATTCGTGTTGAACAAGGAGGACATACGCGTGGAGGTCGACCTCCTCGAGCGGGACCCGGAACAGCTCTCACGTGACGACGCGTTCGAGATGTTCGATGCGCTCAAGGAGGCGCAAAAGAGGCTCAAGAAGCTCGTCCCCTTCCCTCCCCAGGTCCCCTGGGCCCTGATCCATGTCCTGCGCAAGGCCGGCAGGGTCTTCCCCGTGGAGACCGGCATGTACCCGGCAATCTCCTTGATGAACGCGAACCTCGACCTCGAGAAGCCAGACCTCTTGAAGCTCACCTGTCGCATCGGCTCGGCCTACGTCGCCCTCCACGAGCTCTCGGACCCGCCGGTTTCCTTCTCGGTGACGCCCCTCGGCCAAACCGACCGCCGGGACCTCCCCTACGTCTTCGCCTGCACGGAGCTCTATGCGAAGCGCCAGCTGAAGCCCCTGCCCTTCACGGACGAACAGCTCGCCGAGGTCGAGACCACCAAGACCTCGCTCCGGTTCACGCGCCCGACGTCCGACTAGCGCAGCTCGCGCAGGAGCCCGGCGATCATGGCGTTGCCGCTCGCGATCCCCTCCACCGCTGCGCGGTCGATGCGAACAGCGTGCTCGAGATGCCGAAGCGCGCTCGGTCTCTCGCCCATTTGGCTGTGCAAGATCGCGAGCCCTATGCGCGTCTGAGCGTGCTCGGGGTCGTTCTCCGCTGCCCGGTTGAGAGAGCGTATGGCGGCGCGATGCTGACCCCCCTGCGCCTGCATCGAGCCCAAGTGGAACCAGCTCAGGTGCAGCGAGGGGTCGCAATCGACCGCATGCTTCGCTGCTGTGAGCGCCTCGGGCAAGTTGCGGCGCGAGGCTTCGATCTCACAGATCCCGAGCCATGCCTGCGCGTACCGCTCGTCGATCTCCAGGGCCTTGCGGTATGCAGAGAGCGCGGCGTCGGGGTCCGTCTTCGCATGGATCAGGTCACCCTCCAACACCCACGGCCCGGGATCACGCGGGTCACAGGCCTTGGCGAGTCTCAGGGTGGCCGCGACGTCTCCCTCGCCCAGCTGGTGCTCCAACGAGGCGAGCGCCGAGAAGTTCACCGACTTCACCCCGGGCAGCTGGACGATCTCCCGCTGAACCTCGATCGCGGCCCTCACCTTGCCGCGTCTCCAGAGCAAGTCCGCCAAGGGATTTCGGGCGTCGACCGTGTTCGGGTTGGCGGCGATCAGCCTGCGGTAGATCGCCTCTGCTTCTTCCTCCCTGCCTCGCGCGATGGCCTCCTCGGCATCGCGGAGGGCGGTGATGTCCGAGATCTTGTCCTTTGGGTCCGCCGGTTCTCTCGTGGAGGTCCCGGAGAGATCTGAGCCCGCGTATCCCAAGGACGAGAGCGCCTCCTCGACCTCTGGGTCCATGTCACCGCTGTCACGCGTATACGTCTCTGTTTCCGCGTCCGGGAGGAGTGTGTCGAGCTCTGCAGCGCGCAGCGCCAGGCGCTCCGGCTCGACATCAGCGAGGTTGTCCAACTCACCTGGATCTCGCTCGAGGTCGTAGAGCTCCGCTCTTGGCGCCCTCACGTAGCGCCAGTTCTCGCCTCGCAGGGCCCGGAGTTCTGCCCAGTCGAAGCCGACCCGCGGGAACATTGCCTCGGAGTACGCCGGAAGGGGCTCGATGGAGGCCTCGGAGGAGAGCAGCGCGCTCGCGAACGAGCGACCGTCGAAGTCGGCGCCGTACGAAACCCCCAAGAGGTCCAGCGCG
>Ga0310342_100000747_pt1 | contig 19039 bp, 13 predicted proteins | sample S15DNA20500_MG_FD_206155 | JGI IMG/M metagenome (GOLD analysis project Ga0310342, IMG submission 206155) | Marine microbial communities from station ALOHA, North Pacific Subtropical Gyre - S1503-DNA-20-500_MG | ecosystem: Environmental > Aquatic > Marine > Oceanic | place: Pacific Ocean: North...
ATATTGTGCCCGGTGCCTTCAATGTGTGCTGTTTGAAAATTTAGGTTGGAGGCGATGATGCTTTCTGCGGTTTTTGAAGAGATAATAGTGCTATGGTTAGTATCGGCAACGATTAATAAAGAGAGATAATTAATTTTTTGCTATCGGCCTAAGGTCCAAACTCAATCTCATCCCAAGTCGGATTTTGTGTACGACCATATTTTATGATTTCTTCTCGCGTTTTTTACGGGTCTCAACGATGTGCTGTCGCCAATTTACCGTTCGGGTATTTTGCCCTTGGGTTGAGACGTTGGGCTTTGATCACCTAGGTGGATCTTCCAAGATGGTTTTACCCACTAGATCTGGATAATTCCCAGCCAACGTTACGACGTTTGATGCTCCATAGAATGGCCTATCAGGCCTGGTTTTTCAAGCGCCAGGCTTTCAATTAGTTCCGCCAAGTCCGTCGCGTGATCCTGTTTCCCACACCTTTTGTCCGGTGCCTCAGAACACCGTGTCCACGGGCATCGATTATGATGATGTCATATTCAAGTTCCAACGATTTGGCCAAACGCGTCCAGCACAAAACGTTATCGGTAATTCCAAGCGCCAAAATTAGCGGTAGTTTCTCGTCCTTGTAGATAGCAATGAATCCGGATTCCATTCGTACTTACAAATTCAGATAACCACTTTGACATAATTTCCCCTCGTTTTCTTGATATGATCAAGTTAGATTCATTACCTATAATCTAATCTAGCAGGTTTACTTTTGTCTGTTACTCAGCCAGTTCAGGAATCTACGTGGGAGTGACACAATCCGCGAAATATTCACGTAGTGGAATTGTTCTTTGCCATTTTTCAGATGTTGATGGATATTAATCTGCCCATTTCTTCTTTCCAAACTCGACCAATCCACCTAAATACTGACTTTCGTTTGCGCCCACTATTCTTGTGCGTGCAGAACCTCATGATGCCCTTACAGCCTTCCATTGCAAGTAGAACAGTGACTGCGGTTGGGAAAGGGTTCCCCTATTTTCTACTCAACTGCAGGGCAATCAATCTCCAACTGACTTGTTTGGCCGTTCTCAAATTCAATACTAACGCTGATCAGTTCCGAAGATCCAATTTTCTCTAGCTGGCTAGAAGATAACTCATACAGATGGGGAGACAGGCCTTTCGCTGAATCCGAAAACGGATCTAGTGGCTGCAGTTCTCCAATATTTTCAATATTGACCTTTGTTTCTGTTGAAGCATCGAAGACATTAATAAAATGCCGCTTACTCTCTGCTGGAGTGTACCAGGAGGCTAGTTGTGACTGACTCTCTTCAATCGTCACGTATTGGCTTTCAATTGGTCCTGAAGTGACATCGATTACCCGAAACCCTTGCGGTTCACCTGAAATATTTGGACTCTGTAAACCGTTCTTCCACCAACTGCCAGCCACAGCTGCCGTCGTCAGGATCTGAATTCCATCTACACGATGACGGCAATTTTCGTGATCATGACCATGGAGTGTGGCAACGTTGTCGAAAGGTTTAAGTAGATTCAGAACCTTGTCCGCCGCTGTCACCTCATTAATCGGAAATTTCATACCCAACTGTTGGCCGAAACGAAAAGGTGCCGAGGTCGATATCGAACAGTGACTGGCCAGTATAATCGGCATCTGCTTCGGAATGTCTGCAAGATCTGTGGACAGCCAGTCTAAATTCTGCTGGTCGGCAATGAAATACCAATTGTGGGGATGTTCGTCTGTAGGGGGAAAAAATCTAACCGTATCGAAGATTATAAAGTGGACACCATCATGATTAAAACTGCGCGAAAGTTGGCCCGCTTGTTCCGGGGCTAGTAATCCGTTGCAAATCTCATGGTTGCCATTAACTTGATGGACAGGTATCGGTAGCTCCTGAATCATTTGATGATACGTCTTAACCGCTTCTGGAGTCACACCTAAATCACCACCGTTAATAAGTAGTTGTGGCTCAAAAGCTAACATTCTATCCAGGCATTTCTCAAAGCCGATAATAGAATCTTTATTTTCTAGGAGATGAATATCAGTAAAAAATACGAAACGCATATAATTGACCTACACAATCTAGATAATTAGGTGATCGCCACTACAACAAAAATGTCGAGGAACCCGATCAACATGTTTCTGCCCAAGCTATCATTCGGTTTAGCTACGACTATCATTCTATACTGATTTAAATCGTTTAGTCCATTCACTTCGCCAACGGTCAAATCCAAAATAGTGTAATCTCTATTCCCATCTGCTAAAAGCCAATCGACTTGAATCAGGGCTGGCAATAAACAAAGAAGAATCCGCTATTTTGATTCCCTCGCAGATTGCAGACTAGCGCCAATCAATCTTGGGAGGAATATCCTGCTAGGCAGGGAAGGAGAGACTAGAGGCTCATTCGGACCGAAAGATATCCAAGCGAAAATTGGAATTGGTCATCCCCATTGATAGATCAATCCCGACTGTTATCTCCATTTTTGGTCTTTTAAATGATTCTAGTTAATTGTCAGGAATTGACATTGTATTAGACAGGAAGGGGCGGGAAAACGGAGAAGGTTCGATCTATACTCAGCCCAGCCTTCTCCCTCAATTGTTAGGTAGCTAGATCTGGGATGAACAAAAATCCAAGTTACTGATTCCTCGTTTTAAGAGTTGCCCATCTAGTTGTAAGTCTATAGGAAGGATCGACGGCGAACGCTGACTCAAACCCCTTCAGCAACTCCTTCAGTTCACCTGCACTGAGCGCACGGTCATAGAGAAATACTTCGTCAATCCCACCAATATATGTTTCTCCACCATATTTACCTAAACCCAAAGGATCTCCTGGATTCGCAATCTTCCCATCTTTCTTAATACTGACATCTAATTTCCCATTGATATAGAGGGAAAGCATCTTACCGTCATAAGTGCCTGCAATGTGAGTCCAAACCTCCTGTTTCACTTTCATCTGTCCCCAAGCCAAACCAATGCCACTATCAGTCCAAACAGCAAACACCCAGCCGTCTGGATTTCGTTCCCCTCCAGCTTGGTCTTCTAATAAATATGAACCATTTCGACGATGTCCAGTGTCGGAGTCATCATCGATACGAAACCATCCACCAAGGCTCATTGCCTCTTTGAGGCTGTTTAGACTATCGGTAACCGGGACATCAACGCCCTGTTGGGGTTTGGTCACCACGGCTTGCCCAAATTTACCCGCATCTCTTTTTGCTCCGTTGTTCAGTTCACCATGATTTTCGTTACCAGAACTATCTTCAATAACTTTCCCTTTTGCCGTGTCAAAGAGCCAGAGGGCAAGCAGCCCATCTTTGAGATCGGCTTCAACTTGCAGGGGAAAAACGCAAAAACAAAACAACAGTAAGGCTGTACTAAGTTCAACCGTGGAGGAAAATATTTTCATCTTTAATCTCCTGGTGGAAAGAGAAAGAGGGATAGCTCATCCTACGATACGAGTATAACATCTGTCAAGCTTATTTTGAATGAACCCTGATTCAACTTTTCTCATACGGGTTCTAACAACGGTCCAGTTTTGGGAGGACGTAAGAAGCGTCAGTCTTAAACTCGGATCAAAAGGATTTCGTGCTTGGTAGAGAGATAGGATGGAATCAAGTCCCCCCTCCATCCTCGTAAAGAGATCTAAGTTATACATTGAGGCGTTCTCGGACACGTTCCATCAATTCAGGCGGCATATCAAGCGGAAAGGTAATCTTTTGGTTCGTCAAGCTTGATTCTAAGAGTGCGCATAGTGCCTCTTGTGTAGCGTAAGCCTTTTGAGCATGACAGCGATTATCGGTGCTGTTCTCAATGGTATCGATCAAACTCTCGGTTAAACGAATCTGCGCCGGCTTGCCGATGGCAGGCCAGGAGCCTTCAATTTCTTGATATCGGCCGTCAGGACACCAAATTCGCAAGCCGTGCGATAGACCGAACCAGATACGTCCCTTGGTACAAACCGCATCGGCATAAAGATTCAGCCCATTTCCCGGGTAAGGGGATTGAGACGACCCTCGGCCTGCCTCCACGTATAGCGGCACACCATCTTCGAAGACCAGGATGCCTGTGTTGTAGTCGGGACCAATCTGTTTAGCATCGAAAGTCTCCTTGCCCGAGAAGTTGCCCAACGCCCATGAAAATGGCTTTTCGTCGTGAAGAAAACGGACAAAGTCGATCATGTGCGTTCCCTGGCCGTGCAACTTAATGGCACTGACTGAGCGAAAATACTCTATCTGCCCTAGCTCCCCACTCTGAAGAATATCCCGCATCTGTTGGGCCAAATCGAAAAACCGGTATTGGTGATTGACCAGCAACGTTGTGCCTGTCGCTTTAGCGCGGTCTCGCATGGTTTCCGCATCTTCGATGTTGACTCCAAACGGTTTCTCCATCAAGATTCCTTTCACTCCGGTTTCTATTGCCGTCATTACTGGTTGGAACATCCACTTCGGCCGAGTAACAACAGTAACAATGTCAACCTCTGCTGACTCAATCATCTCGCTGATCGAAGTATAGGCCTGTGGAATGCCGTTTTTTCCGGCAAATTCCTGGCAAATTTTCTGATTTAGATCTGCCACGGCCACGATTTCGCACTGCTCAACCGATTCGAAGGCTTCAACGTGTGCATTCTGTCGCCCCCCACAGCCGATTAATCCGATTCTGTATGTCATCCTTTTATTCCTTGATTAATAGTGAACGTGAGCTTACGAAGGGAGTGCAACCAGATCTGGTGTTTTCATTCCAGTTCCGGTATTAAAGAGAACTACTTTTTCTTCTGGTTGCAATGTTTTAGAGTCCAGTAATTTTTTATAGGCGGCATAGGTGGCCGCTCCTTCCGGAGCAGCGAAAACGCCTTCCTGACCGGCAATCTCATAGATGGCCGTATGAATTTCCGAGTCTGAGACGGTCAATGCAGTGCCGTTGCTATCACGAATAATCTGCAACATCAGATAGTCGGCGATGGCAACAGGAACTCTTATACCGGGAGCAATGGTCTGGGCATCTTGCCACAGTGTGGCGTGATCCGCTCCGGAGTCAAAAGCCCGCACGATTGGCGCACAGCCTTCAGCTTGCACTGAAATCATCCTGGGCCGTTGACTGTCAATCCAGCCGATTTGCTCCAACTCATCGAAGGCTTTCCACATACCCACGATACCGGTACCTCCACCTGTTGGATAAATAATGGCATCCGGTAATGCCCAATCGAACTGTTCAGCCAATTCTAGTCCCATCGTCTTTTTACCCTCTGCCCGATAAGGTTCTTTAAGAGTGGAAACATCAAACCAGTTTTCGGCTGATTCTCTGAGCTGTTGACCAGCTTGATTAATCAGGCCATCTACTAGATGGAGCGTTGCATCGTAGACGGTCGCCTCTCGCATCATCATAGCCGGGGTGTCGTGGGGCATAAAGACATGGATTTCCATTTTGGCCCGACTGCCATAAGCAGACAGCGCGGCTGCTGCGTTGCCTGCTGAAGGGATAGCAATGGTCTTAACTCCTAATTCCTTGGCTTTGGAGACGGCTGCTGATAGCCCGCGGGCCTTGAAACTACCTGTCGGATTTAAACCTTCGTCTTTAATATAAAGTTGCTCTGCTCGATGCTTCCCGCCAAGTGCTTGAGCGTGTAGAAGTGGGGTTCCACCCTCCCCTAATGAAACCACATGTTCTGGATCCAAAACGGGCATGATTTCAAACCACCTCCAGATGTTATGTGGGCGTTGTAAGAGGTCGGATTTCTGCCAGGACTGCTTGACTTTTTCTAAATCGTAGCGGGCAAACAGAACTTTATCACAAGCGCAACAGGTGGTTTGCACTTGGTTAGCGGAAAATTTTTGGTTGCAGTTGGTACATTCCAGGTGCGTGAGATAACTTTTCATCTTAGGCCATCTACTTGTCGGTAGGTTCATAAACGAGAAAATTATATGTAACCTCTGGCTAAAAAGCCAACCAATCTAAGAGCTGAAACAAGGAAACAGAGTCAGCAAAAACCAAATTCAGGACAGAATTCAGGTTGAATAAGTAGTAGACAAATGATAGAAATAGACTGGTTGCAGATCATCATTGAACACTACTGGACAATTCTAATTTTCTTTGGTGTAATTTATTTTGTGATCCGGCGTAGTCGCTAAGATTCCGGGCTACCAATTGACACCATATTGCCCGCTGAAACAGTTACTTTATGAATGATGATTAATCATCATGTCGCTAGACCTCTACACCTTTCGCTTGTGCTTTCTCGATTATTACCGACACTGCCTTGACTATTAGATCCGTGCTTTCTGAATGGAACAACTGATATATTAAAGCCGATAACGGATCCCCTCAAACTAGCAGAAATATTGGGGGTTTCAGTTCACTAAACCCTCCTTTACAAGAATGTTATGCTCACGTATAATGATTTTGTTCGATTCCTTCTTACTTACAGTTTAGATTGCAAATATAATCCACTCTGAAATCTGGAGAAATTGAAATAAAAACGTATTGGTCTATTACTTTTGTTGGTTGTTATACTAGGTTGCAGTGAGAATCTCGGGAGGAGTTTCCAACCGCCAACGGCTAATTGACGATCTGATTTTGGGATATTGTTCCGGCGGACACCTATTACCCTAGAACCCTTACTGGGTTCTGCCAGTCTACACCAGCAGATCTACGGAGTTTCACCCTTGCATATAACATCTGAGATGCTTCACATTGTTGATGATTTTGAAAGACAAGGATTCGCAGTTTTGCCTAACTTTATCGAATCCGACTGCCTACAACGGGTGAAAGAAGGCTGTCAACAACTGGTCGATAATCTGGCTGAGCAACTTTACGGCGACGGAGTGATCGGCGAACTTTACTCGACGGAGCCGTTTGTCCGACGGATGATTTGTCTCTTTGCCAGCCATCTGGATAAGACACCAACTATCTTTCGCCCGGAACTGCACCTACCCGCTTTTTATGACCTGTTTGCACACCCTAAATTGCTGGACTTAGCTAAATTAGTGCTCGGCTCTGAGATTCGCCTCTATCCCAACTACTCGGTGCGACCTAAGCTCCCTAACGATCCCCGAACCGAGGTGTTATGGCATCAAGACGCAGGCTATACCAACACGGCTGCTGACGCTTTGCGGATGATGAATGTATGGGTACCATTGGTGCCTGCCAACGAAGAAAATGGTTGCATGCAATTCATCCCTGAAAGCCATAGATTGGGTGTTGTGGGCCATCAAAAGGAAGAGTTTTATTTGCAGATCCACCAAGAGTACCTAGCTCCCAGGATGTATAGTGCTATCCAGATCGAGACTATGCCTGGCGATGCAGTCATCTTTAGCAATCTCCTGTTTCACCGCGGATTACCCAACCGATCCAACCACATCAGGTGGAGCGTCGATTTTCGTTATCAGGATGCTACCCAATCCACGATGCGGACAACAGAAGGACATTTACTATGCTCCAAGATCTCGCCTGAACAGGTGGTGCGCAACCGGGACCACTGGGGACAACTCAGTTTTAAGTAGCGCTTCCACCTTCGACTCCTGTAAATCCCTTTTACCAATCCAATCGACCATCACCAAATTTTCGTATGGCAACGGCACAGAACTGGAGAGCATAAGCATTTTTAGACGGTAAGACTGTGTCGATTACACCTAATCACGATTATCACGCTATTCGTTGGACTTGAGAGGAGAGGAGTCTATGTCTACTACAAGAGCTGGCTGGGCACAATTTGATTCGACACCGCCGCTGGGATTACCAATGGGTGGGCGCGGCCCCCGCTTTTCGAGTGGTAATGAAGTACTCGATTCGTTAGCTGCACAGGCGGTTGTTTTGGAGGATCGAAAAGGTTATCGCACAATCTGGATTTCGATTGATATGATCGGCATGACCTGGCAGATGACAAGCCGATTGAGGATGGAACTATCAGCGATGACGGGTATCCCTTTTGCAGCAATCGTGGTGAACTTTTCACACACGCATAGCGGACCGATGTCTGGTTTTGAAGGATATGCAACAACTGTGGAGAAACCAACAGCCCTCATAGCATACGAGGAAGATTTGTTGACACGCACGGTGAAGATGGTCCTTGAAGCCGTCGAAAACCTTCAATCTGTTACAGTTCAGGTGTGCCGCGGCACATCTGAAATTGGGATTAACAGGCGAGGGCGAAATCCGGATGGCAGTATGGGAATGAGGCCAAATCCGGATGGGTTTATGAACCGGGATCTCTGGATACTCGACCTAAAGGCGGGTAACGGCCGCTGTGTGCTCTTCAATTATGGTTGCCACCCGGTGATGGTTTACGGTTTTGCTTGGGATAGTATTTCTGCCGACTTTCCGGGAGTTTGTCGTGATAAATTAGTCGAAACGTTGGGCGCGAATACACAGGCTCAATTTATTCAGGGTTGTGCTGGCAATGTTCGTCCGTGTAGGCTGGCTGATTTTGAGGGTGGTTCTTTCCGTCAGTCAACGTCAGAGGATTATATTTTCACCGGCGGCCAACTGGCAGATGATGTGCTAGCTGCAATTGACGCAGGGGGGGAAGATCTCGACCTGGAGATAAATTGCGTCTCTGGATTTGCAATGGCACCACGCAATATGGAAATAATTCCACCTCTCACACACTGGGAAGAACTGTCGGAAAGTGGGGACGAACTCGAGCACAATCTGGGGGTTTATTGGGTTGAGCGTTTACGTTCAGGTATTCTACCTGTTCAATTTTTGCCCTGGGCGATTGGGCTGATTCGCTTAACTGAGCGACATACCATTGCCTGGCTGGCCAATGAGGTAGTTGCCGAGTGGCTTCCGCTCCTTCGAAACTGGTTGAACGATCCTAACCTCACTGCCTGGGGCTATTGTCAGGATGGGCGCAATTATATGCCGACGGATGAACTGATTCCTGAAGGCGGTTATGAAGTGGATCGGGCAAATACCTATACCAAGGCAGGACCAGGACCATTCAAGGTGGGGATTAATAAGGCAGCAGAGAAAACATTTCGAGCGTTGGCTGAGCGGATTTAAGTTTTTCTAATTTCATGGTCCGTAGCATATTCCCTGTACTGTGACCGGTAGCCGGTTATCCCCATCAGCTATTTTTCTCTCATCCTCTCCCCAATCCTATAACTTACCACCATCTTTCGTTCTGTATGAGCCTCTGTCTTCTCTATCAGTGCGTATAAGGTTGCTTCGCTGGCTTCGCCCTGTTACAGTTCCAATTATAATAGTTGCTGTCGCTTTTGACTATTGGAAAGCAGTACCGTTTAGGAATTTCTTAGTCAATCTAGAAGTTTTCCTTTCTCCTCTCTTCTGTACTCAACTCAACTTTTTCGAGTCCTAGATATTTCGGATCAGGAGATAACAATGATCTTTCCCGCACTTTTTCTGCTGACAACTTCGGTTAATCTCTAGCCAGAAGCTCTTAGTCATGCGATTAGTTTTGAACCGGATCAACTGATTGTCGGAACTTACTTTTTTTATTGGTATGACATTCACACAAAAGGGCATTTCTTAAATCACGATGGTACAGATGCGTTGGTTGATCATCCAACGAGCCCAAACGATTATAGTTATAATTCGGTCGATTGGTGGAAGCGTGAGCTTTACGATGTGATCTCGGCGAAGGTCGATTACATTTTGCCGGTTTATGGGGGGATTACGAATCGGTAAAATGACCCGAAATTTCATGATGCTTGGAGCTTTTCGGGGCTTCCGAAACTAGTCGAGGCGTGGGATCAGATTGCCGGGCAGGGGAATCATCCTCCACCGCGGATCGGAATGTTTTGTGACACTAGTACGCCGAAGTACAATCCCGATCGTTTTCACGTGGTCCTGACAACCTCCGAAAGTCAGCAGTAATTTCATGAAACTATTTGCGATTTCTTTTCGCTTGTTCCGCCGAGGACTTGGGCTATGATCGATCAGAAACCGATCATTTTTCTGTATTCCGCTGCGTTCACCAAAAAACAAGATCCAGAGTTTTTTGACTATGTACGTCAAAATTTTAAAACCGATTTTGCCTGTGAACCATTCATCGTTAAAGAGATTTCGTGGTATGGAGACACAGGTGTAACTTACGTCTGGGGAGTGCGTTAAAACCCCGTTGGAACGACGTAACCGCTTTGGGGCTCGGCTACGATCACCACGCTGTCCCGGGGCGTAAACCGCTCGTCTCCGATCGCGAGAACGGCGATTTTTACAAACGTGTTTGGCGGTCTCTTCTCGCCCAACATCCAACGGGTCGATCTAGAATCGTTACGATCGAAATATGGAACGAACTTCACGAAGGAACTGACATTTGCGATACAATCGAGTATGGCAGGAAATATATTTGATCACACTACGAAGTTAGCCGACCAATTCAGATCAGGTGATCAAATCCCAATCGATGGTAATTTTCGACTGCGGAATTAGTCTCGTGGAACAAAGGTCTAAGTTCGGGAATTGATCTCACCGAAGTCGATGACGGTCTGTTTGAAACGGTAGAGGTGAACGAGGTTTCGGCGATCAAATCGAAGAAAAAAAACTGGAGGGCCATATGTTTATTTCAGGATCTACGACAGTTTTCTGTTTGACCAGGATCTACCAGTTACGATTGAGTTGGCCTATTTAGATGGCGGTTGTACGCAAAAATTGAACTGTATTATGACAGTAGCGATGCAAATAGATCTGTGCGAAACGGAGCTTTTAAGTTCGGTGGCTAGCAGAAGATCAATAACAGCAGAGAATGGAAAACAATCGAATTTTCGGTGAAAGACGGTCGGTTTTTAAACCGTTGTAACGGTGCAGATTTTCGTTTCGCCGTGACTGCTGGTGATCTGACGGTGAGGCATATTAAAGTAGTAAAATGAAGAATGAAGAATTGAAAATTGGCCGTTAGCAGTTAGTTAGTGGTTAGAAGCACGGTACTGTTTTTCGGTCAGTTTATGATCATTTTTACTGATAGGACTTTCTCATTATGAAACAATCCCAAATCGAAGACCTCGATCCAAACTTCAAAAAAATCGACCCCAAAACGGGACTCCATTGGTATGACATTCGGGTATTTGGCATTGAAGGCCAGGGATGGCCGGACACTAAGCGCCCCTATGCCCGACTTCCAGCAAAAGCAGAGGGGGTCGTTCGTGAGCCGGTGTGGCAGTTAGCACAACATTCGGCTGGCCTTTGCGTTCGGTTTGTGACATCAGCTAAAGCGATTAGCGCTCGGTGGCAACTATGGAGTCAGAGTCTGGCCATGACCCACATGCCTGCAACGGGTGTTTCTGGGATCGACCTATACATCAAGGATCGGTCGCGGTCCAAGAGTAAACGGTACCATTGGATTGGCTTCGGTAAACCGGAAAAGTTCCCGCATAACGAAGCCGAATTGGTGGCTGGACTCGATGGCCAGCCTCACGAGTTCATCCTCTACCTGCCACTTTACAACGGTGTCGAAAAGGTGGAGATCGGTGTGGATGCGGAAGTCGGCATCCACAAAGCCGGTGCGCATAAGACCAAGCCAATTGTTATGTACGGCACCAGCATCCTCCACGGGGGATGTGCTTCGCGGCCAGGCATGTCCTATCCTGCAATCATGGGGCGTGCGATTGACCAACCGATTATCAACTTAGGGTTTTCAGGCAACGGGCAGGCTGAGCCGGAGATAGCCGAATTACTCACCGAGCTCGATCCGTCTGTTTACATCCTGGACTACTGCCCCAACGTCAATGTCGACGGAATCCGTGAGCGGACTGAGCCATTCGTACAAACACTACGAAATGTCCGTCCGGAAACGCCCATTGTTCTCGTGGAGAACATCACCTACCAGAAGCACCTCTACGTACAATCCGCCCGCACCAGTACAGGTGAGAAAAATGTGGAACTGCGCTCAGCGTACAATCGTCTTCGGCAAGCGGGTGTAAACCATCTGCTGTATGTCCCGGGCGAACGGCTACTCGGGGATGATGGGGAAGGCACTGTCGATGGGGTTCATCCGACAGATGTGGGATTCATGAGAATGGCGGGAACCATCGGTGTCGTGGTCGAAGCACTTCTCTAAGAGGTCGCTTCGCCTTGTAATAAAGACTCGGCTCGGATATAAATGAGGTACAGCTTACCGGAACATTTTAAGTAGTGCTCCACCTCTAAATTTGTAAAATAAAGATCATAAATCCCTGATCTCCTCTGACCGTCCCTGTCAACTTATTTAGCTCATTCAATTGCTCTGTCTAAAACTACCTCTATCCGAGAATTTCCTCAATGATTAGCTGTTGAGTTGGCATCTCTTGATTAGCAGCCTCTAGCCTTTCCCGACTTGAGACGACACAAATTGCCCCCTTCGCAAAATTAGTTTCAAGCAATTCCAGTAAGGCTCTTTTTACCTCTTGGGGGGTGACACGCCGAAGTTGGGCGTAATACTGCTCACGAAGTTCAGGGGTTTGTCCAATCAGATGACGGTATAAGGCCTGCCCGGTTGCAGCCTCTGGTCGAATGGGTCGCTCGAATTGTTTAGCCGTAGCTATAATGGCACGATCGATATCGGTCTGAGTCCATTCCACTTCACGAATATAGTCAGCAACACCGGAAAACACGTCCAGCGTCCTACTGATGTGTGGATCGCGGTAAGAACCAAGACTAAGAGTACTACCGAGTGGGCTATAATTGAACATTGCCCCATAAGCATTACCCCTAAATCGAATTTCGTTCATGATATATTCCAGTCGAACCAGATGGGCGCCAACTGTCAAAGGGGTCTTATCCGGATGGGAATAGTGTGGCGCTGGGATCACTTGAGCGCAGTGCGCGACTTGGATCGGAGCCGCTAGACCTTCACGTGGAGGGTCACCAAACGGTTTAAAGTCGATGGACGCATCATTGATGGGTTCATTACTCATATCAGATATCCAGTCTTTTAGGGTGTTTTGCACTGTTGTTGCCGCACTCTTCGAACCGGTAAAACTCGCCGTCAAGCGACCACGAACCAGCAAAAAGTCTCGTATGGATCCGATCTGACGTATTACGTCTTCACTGCATTTTTCAAAATCGTTATTAAATCCCTCCACAAGTGACAGTTGTGGTAATCCATACACCATTTCAGACAAATATCCTTCTACTGTCAAGCCACGTGCGGCATGGCTCATTGCTGTCCCTGATCCGTCGTAAACCATGTCTGTTCGATATCTGGCCTGTGCCTGCAGCAGTACATCCCGCAACCGGTTTTTATCCCTTGGATCAACCGAAAAGAGTAAATCGTGTAATACTTCCAGAGCAGAAGACATTTGATCGTCTAAAGCCTTCAAACTAAACTGAACATTCCACAAAGAGTGACTTGCATCGCCAATACAAGTACCAAAATCAGTCCGGCAGGAGATTCCACCGGTAGATGCCGCTGACCGTTGAGCAATCTGCTCATAATCCATTCCCGCCGCCCCCATTTTTCGAATCGCTTCGGTATACCGCGGCAAGTAAGGCCAGAGTTCGGATGGCATTCCCTTTAGATTGAAGTTCAGAACCAGATAATTGACACCGTTCGCAAAGACGCTGTTTTGTAACAGTTCGACACCGTCAATCATCTCCACCTCTGTCTGAATATGTGTAAGTTGACCTGGCAAATCGCTAACTTTCAATTGTGGTAACGTTGCCAGCAACTCGGGAGAGTTAGGTTGACTATTTAATCGGTCAAGTTCTTCTGCCTCGGCAGCAATCTGTTTAACCTGATCATCGTTAAACTGCCTACGCGTTTTTTTCATCCGCTCAGCAAAAGCTGTATCGATTCGGGACTGCATCTGGCTGTCAGGTTTCAACATAGCGGTAAGACGATGGGAATTTGTCAATAACCGCGAGCGTATCAGTTGATTGAAAAGCTGTGGATCGGATTCATAACGACGTTTACAGTTAGACAAATGCTCATTCATACGCAAGAAAATCAATGGATCCCTATCATAGATCCATGAGCTGATTACCCGCCTCATCATGTGTAGTGGAAACATCGATTGAATTTCGAGATAGTGGTATGCCGATTGCTGAAAAGCGGCCTCTACTCGTTCTGGTTCAATTTCACTTTCAGCGATTTGAGACAACGTCTCGGTAACTAATTGAACAAAATCGTCGATGTGATCGGATTCACTGCCCTTAAGGCCGACACTAAAAGTGCTTTCTCTACCTATTCCACCTACTCCGGAAGCGATAATATCGGCGCCTAAGTTTGAGTTGATAATCGCTTTTTTCAACGGAGCAGCTTCATTGCCCAGTAAAATGAGGCTGAGAATATAAAGCAAGGCGACATCCTCCGGATCAGTGGCATCGCCAATCAACCACTCGATTGCCAGATACGTCTTTTCGGTAGAGGGTTCATCCGCACCAATTGGATACGTGTCGATTATAGATCTTGGTTGGTCCCACCGTAAGTGAGATTTGATGCTAGTATCAACATCGAGACGGTTAAAAGCATTAAGTTTATCAGACAAAAATGCCAAGTACTCCGGGGTCGGTGTATTACCGTACAGAAAGAAGTAGCTGTTACTTGGATGATAATAGGTTCGATGGAACCCCTTCAGGCCTTCATAGGTCAGGTCGGGAATAGCATCCGGATCACCTCCGGATTCTTTCCCGTAGATTGTATCTGGAAGCAACGCCCGCGAGATCGAGCGATAGAAGCGGGATTCGGGATCGGAAAACGCCCCTTTCATTTCATTGTAGACAATGCCTGTTATAGTCAAATCACCTGTCGGATCTTCTGGATCCAGGGGTGCGAAATGGTGTCCTTCACGCCTAAATGTCTGTTCGGTTAACAACGGATGAAAAACCGCATCAAAATAGACTTCAGCCAAGTTGAAAAGATCCTGTTTCACGTTGCTGGCCACTGGGTAGTATGTGCAATCGGAACCTGTCATGGCATTGATAAATGTTGCCATACTCATCTTTACCATTTCGAAGAAGGGTTCTTTTACCGGATACTTGTCAGAGCCAGCCAAAACTGCGTGTTCGAGAATATGCGGAACCCCAGTGTTATCTGGTGGTGGCGTAGGAAAACTAACCGAGAACAAATTCTCTGCGTCTTGGTTGTGGAGATGAAGTAATCGTGCTCCGCTCTTTTTGTGTTCAAGCTGGTAAGCTACCGAACGCAAAGCCTCAAGAGGTGTTACGGCCTTAATTGAGAAACCGTTAAAATCTTGCCCCGCAGACATCGTCGTTTCTGGAAGTGCTGACATCCATTTTTCCTTGTACAATCTTAAATTTACTCTAAAATCGAAATCCAAACATACTTTAATTATTAACATCTCCCTATATGCTTAGTACTTAGCGGCAATCTACGTTTTCTTGGCAATCTATCGATAGCCTGTTAGCCATACAGAAAGATGAAAAAAGTGATGATCTTTACCCTATTAGCTACTACGATATGATTCCCAGTCTTAAAGACACAGGCGATCGTCCGGGAGGCTCAGGGCCAGATCAAACTGGCTTCTATTTTAACAGAGATTGCCGTTCTAACCAAGTTACTAACAGAAAAAGATCGAAACGATGTAGAGAAACTACATGAAAAACCGTCCTTCATGGCCTCATAAATTTCGCAGATTTCATATATAGACCGCAACTGTAGATCGGCTACATATAACGTAGCTCGGGTTGAGGGTAAATAGGCAGAATCAACAGTTAGGCTGTTGAACTGACGATGGCTTAGGATAGGATTAGGGGGGTAAATTTCTACTTTGATATTTGAAATTGTTTGATTTCTGAAAAATTATAGTCGCCGCCCGGCTATTACCTTTCGATCGGGAGCGGCGGATCAACAGGTGCCGGCCAATAACCGGCAAAGGTTTGCTCTAGCTCTAGCCCAGGCCTACGCCAGTTGTGAAACGAATGGAAGCGGTTCCACACTCGGCAACAGGTCACGGTATTTGTGAAGGTGTGTAGGATAAATAGTGTAGCCCGGTTCAACAGGTGGTTAACTTGCTGCTGGTTAATCCAAATCGGTTTAAGGCAAATAGGCTTAATCTTGACAACAGAGCTACTTCAGACTTCACCATCGAAGTGATTTAAATCAGAAGGGATAGATCCATGACAACAAGCGACCGTATTGATGAAGCCAGGCAGGTGGGGCTAAAGGCACTGAACCCATCCTCAAAGCAACTGGAACACGGATTGGAGTTACATAATGAATTTATTGTCTTTGATTCCTACGGTTTCTCACCCACTTCAGTTCCTGATCCAGCCGTTCTGTCCAAGGCCATTGATGCTGGAGCCTGGCCCAATGAGTTACAGGATCTGACAGAAGAGATGTCCATGACCCGGCATCTGATGGACCCGATTGGCTTACAATCCTATAAACAGGCTTGGCAGGCATCCGGAGTCAGCTGTGTCTTTCAGAATGCGGGGCAGGAAGGCAACCGCATTGAGCGGATTATCAAGCGTCATGCCCGTTTTACCCACGTTACCGACCAGTTGAGCGATTTCGTCTGCCGAGCCGCTTGCCCTGCCGATATAATACGAGCCAAACAGAAAGGCCGGCGCTGTCTCTACTTTTCGGCTAATGGGGTGCCTGTCCCACAGCGATGGGATACGGTAAGCGAGGAACTGGGATTTATTCGCGTATTCTACCAGCTAGGCTGCAGGATGATGCATCTTACCTACAATCGCTGGAACATGATCGGCGTAGGTTGTGGTGAAGATTCAAGCGGTGGGTTGAGCGATATGGGACGCGAAGTGGTTCAGGAGATGAACCGGGTTGGAGTGATAGTAGATATTGCACATTCAAGCTTACAAACCAGTATGGATGCAGCTCAGGTCTCAGCCAAACCAATAGTGGCCAGTCACTCCTCCTGCTGGTCGTTGAGAGAACACTGTCGGGCCAAGACAGATGCGGTGATACGCTCTATTGTTGAGACCGGAGGTTATGTTGGTATCTGCTGTATTCCCTCCTTTCTAGGTGCTAACGGAGATATAACCGCTTTGCTCGACCACATCGACTACATGGTGAAGAATTTCGGCGCTGACCACGTAGCCATTGGGACTGATGTAGGTTGCCAGATTCGGGACTATGATGACCAATCGACCAAAGCTCAGTCTCAGAAATTCCGAACAGCCTTTAGCTCATTATGGCCAAAAAACAGTTTTACACCAGAGTACCAGCAAGATTGGCAAAAGAAGAGTCTAGCCTGGACTAACTGGCCGCTGTTTACAGTGGGACTGGTTCAGCGTGGCCATTCGGATGAGGACATCAGCAAGATCATCGGCGGAAATGTAATGCGGGTAGCACAAGCCGTTTTACCGGAGAAACCGAGTTTCGCTTATTAGACAAACAACCGGGAGGAGGTTATGACATTGGTAAGATTGGATTTTAATTCAATCCTAAGTCCACTATCCTAACCGGTAGGTATCAGACGGCTTATCGCGAGATCCGGACTCTCGCTATACGATAGATTATTTCGTCTTTATCACACCCTGTGTTAGCGATCTTTTGTCCGCTCAATACAGCAAACTGGGTACGCTTAGAATTTGATCCCGAGATAGAGGCAAATTACCGTTCCAGCGGTAAGCGGCTAAGTGACCCCCTCGAGCTACCCTCCAATCTAAACAGGCCATATTCCCATCTACTGTAGCGTTGTCCTCTGGTTTGCCAGTAGTGGCCAAAAAAGACTGGAGGCTGATCCACCAAGTGACTGTAGTCCTGTTCTACTTGGACTGGGTAGGCTGGAATTTGGGGCTTAATATCTTCTCGAACTTCGGCTAAATCGCGGTAAGTTTTCCCCGATGTATTCCACCATCTTAGCCGAATCTGCTGTCGTTGGTTCCTATGAGGATCCAGAAAATTATATCCAACTGGCAAGCCAATCTCTGGGCCTTTGAGTAAGGTTTCAATAGCTCGGTAGGCAAAGGTATTAGCCTCTTTATCGGCCGAAGCTATTAAGGTTGTCTCCGTCAAGCAGTTGCTATCATCTAAATAATCCTTCATTTGATCTAAGATTGGCTGATACCAACAGGCGTGGATAGCTCGAAACCCATCTAGCTCCAAAAATAAGGGCAGGTTTTGAACCAGTCAATGACCTCTTTCTGTTCTTGGGGGTGAGAATGATATTCTCGCAGAAATAATTGATGTTGCTGAATGTTTTTTGGGCTGTGGGCTCGGAGTAGAGTTTTTCCATCTTCACCATAAGTGTGGAAGCAGATGGAATTATACTCATGGTTGCCTAAAATCGCATATGCCGTTTACTGTTCGACCATTGGTTTGACTCGCTGGATAACACGGCGATTTTGCTGGTGATAACCCAAATTTTCTAATAGGGTTTGCAGAATATCGGCATGAGCATGGATATCACCAATAATATCGTACTGATTCATTTTCTTTTTATTCACACTCAAATTTAAGCCTGCGAGATCCAAATTGTATAACAGAGCATATTTACTGCCACCTGAATCCTGACCAGTTAATTAAAAATCGGTTATAACCTTTACTGCTTGTCCACTTGCCAGCGATTCGGCTATAGCCAGACAGGCCGCCACGGTCTTGGCTCCCTCTCGTACGTCGATTAAAGGTAATTGACCCTGATCTAAACACTGCACGAAATGCTCTAACTCCACCACACAAGCATGGCCTTCAGTCAACAGTGAATGTGGCATTTCTGAGAATGCCTCTACCTGACCAAAGGCTTTCAAGAACAGTTTGTTATTCTCTACCGTCCCTTCTGTGCCATAAAGACTGAAATTCATGGCATAGGGCCGAGGTGCACCAACTGAGACCAAACACTTACCCACTACTCCATGGCTGAATTTCAGCATAGCAATGACGGTATCCTGCCACTCTACCTGCTGTAGCACCTTTCTGGTCCCATATGCTGATACCTCCTCCAACTCACCTACGATCCATCGCATCAAATCAAGCGGATGGCAACCACCACCAATGACAGCAAATTGACCTTCCTCTGCATGTCGCCACCATTGGTGAGTGGTTCCGGCCAGAAACGGCTGTAGTGAATGGACATAGTCGGCCTCACAGAAACAGGCTTGCCCCAACTTACCCTCTTGGTGGAGGGCTTTAATCGCCTGTTGAAGTGGTTGAAAACGGGCTCCGTGCCCCACCATCAACTGACATCCTGTTCGATC
>Ga0310342_100000749_pt1 | contig 19025 bp, 16 predicted proteins | sample S15DNA20500_MG_FD_206155 | JGI IMG/M metagenome (GOLD analysis project Ga0310342, IMG submission 206155) | Marine microbial communities from station ALOHA, North Pacific Subtropical Gyre - S1503-DNA-20-500_MG | ecosystem: Environmental > Aquatic > Marine > Oceanic | place: Pacific Ocean: North...
CGGAGATCGCTTTTGTACCTAATACCAGTAGCGGTATCCAACTGGTGGCCGAGGGATTTCCCTGGCGAGAGGGTGACAATCTCGTCACCCTGGAAAACGAGTTCCCTTCCAATCTCTATCCCTGGATGAACCTCAAGGATCGAGGGGTGGAAACCAGGATGGTTGCAGTAGAGGGGACTGTTCCGGACCTGGGCCAGTTGCTTGAGGCCTGTGATGACCGCACTCGCCTGATAACCGTCAGCTGGGTCTCGTTCTGTACCGGCTGGCGACTCAATATCGCGGAACTTGTCGAACAGGCCCACCGGCGGGGAATCCTGGTATTCCTGGATGCGATCCAGGGACTGGGTGTTTTCCCGCTCGACCTGCAGTCGGTGGAAGTGGATTTCCTTGCGGCGGACGGGCACAAGTGGTTACTGGCTCCGGAAGGGGCAGGGATCTTCTACCTGAGGCGAGAACACCTCCAGCTCCTGCGTCCACTGTCTGCCGGCTGGAACAGCGTGGAGCATGCCAGCCAGTTTGACCGGATCGAATGGCGACCACGCGAATCGGCCGTTCGCTATGAAGGCGGGTCGCAGAACATGGTGGGGATCACGGCACTTGGAGCCAGTCTGCAACTGCTTTCCGATTGTGGACTTACCGCCCAGTCCAGCCGACTTGCCGAGCGAGTTTTGGAGATTACCGATCATGCCTGCCAGCGGCTGGAGCACCTGGGTGCCACGATCATCAGCCGGCGAGAGGGAGAAGGACGGTCAGGCATCGTCTCTTTTGACCTTCCGGGCAAGAACCTGCCGGCCGTGCGGCGGCACTGCATGCAGAAAAAGATCGCCCTGAGTTGCCGTAACGGGTTGCTCCGCATCAGTCCCCATGCCTATGTTGATGAAGAGGATATCAATCGTCTTATCGACGCATTAAGCGACGTGTAAACGGTCTCCCCGGTGGATACCGATGGTGGAGAAAACAGACATGGAAATCAAAGTTGCTGTTTATACCGGTTCCTTTGATCCGGTCACGCTGGGCCACCTGAACGTGATTGAACGGGGCTGCCAGCTGGTGGATCAATTGATCATCGGTATCGGTATCAACGTGGAAAAGGAAGAGTTATTCAGTCCCGAGGAACGTCTGGAGCTGGTGCAGCGGGTCACCAGCCGGTGGGACAATGTGGAGGTGCGTGTTTTTCGGGGCCTGGCAGTCCAGTTCGTCCGGGAGTGCGGAGCCCGACTGATGATCCGGGGTATCCGCCCACTCACCGATATCGCTGCGGAGTTTACCATGATGATGGCCAATCGCCAGCTGGATTCAGGCGTGGAAACGATCTTCCTGATGGCCGACGAGGATTTTTCCCATATTTCCAGTTCGCTGATCAAGCAGATTGCCGTGATGTCCGACGATGAGATGCTCGCCCGCTTTATCCCAGCGGAGATTATTCCAGACGTACGGGACAAGCTGAAAAGCCAGTAGCAACGCTAGTTGTTCTCTACCGGATCCTCGTCCCCGTCACGCTTCTGCAGGTGCTGTTGCAGGTAATGAGCCCGCTCGGCATTCCGGTCGGCGGTATCCAGCAGCATGCCCCGCAGTTTCTGCAGGTGGGCCGGCTGGGTATGGATGAACAGCTTGTTGATCACGGGGATTTCAAGGTTATCGATCAGCCCCAGGTTGATTCCCATCCGCAGGCTGGAGAGCAGGTGCATGGTCTCCTCGCTGCTGATCGTCTTGGCCGTGCAGAGGATCCCGTAGGCCCTGCTGACCCGGTCATGCAGATCCTCATGGCTCTCGTTGACCAGGAACTGGCGGGCCTTTCGCTCGTAGTCGATCATCACCGGGATCACCTCGTTGATCTGCGTGATCAGCTCGTCCTCGCTTCGGCCAAGCGTGATCTGGTTGCTGATCTGGTAGAAGTCTCCCATTGCCTGGGAGCCTTCTCCGTAAAGTCCTCGGACTGCCAGGCTGATTTTCTGCAGGGAGCGGAGGACCTTGTCGATCTGGCGTGTGATCACCAGGGCGGGCAGGTGTAACATCACGCTGACCCGCATTCCTGTTCCGACATTGGTCGGGCAGGCCGTGAGATAACCGAGAGAGGAATGGAAGGCAAAGGTAATCGACTTTTCCAGCATGTCATCGATCTGGTCCACCTGTTTCCAGGCCGCGGGCAGGTCCAGCCCACTCTTCATGACCTGGATGCGGAGGTGGTCTTCTTCATTGATCATCAGGCTGAATTGTTCATCCGGGTCGATTGCCACGGCCCGTGCGCCACTTGCGTCGGCATGCTCCCGGCTGATCAACTGGCGTTCAACCAGGAACTGCTGATCCACCTCGGGAAGCTGGGCAACGTCGATATAGGTCAGGTTGTCCCAGCTCTTCTCGCCCTCGATGGCGGCTCGCAGCTGGCCCTCGACGGCGGTCCGGTCCTGCTCGGAACACTTGCGGATAAAGGGGAAGTCGGCAAAGTTCCGCGCCAGGCGGATGCGCGAGCTGATCACGATGTCCGACTCGGGGCCGGACCCGCGTAACCACTCTCCACATTTCTGGGCAAGTTCTTCCAGGTTCACCGTGTTTCACTCCCGTACCGTTTTGACCAGCCGCTTCATTCCGGCTCGTTCTCCTGCTCCAGTTTCTTGATCCCGTCCCGTAGTTCCGACGCCCGCTCGTACTCCTCCCGCTCGACCGCGGACTCCAGCTCCCGTCGGAGCCGGATTAACTCGGTTTGACCGTCCGTACCCGGAGTACCCCTGCGGGGTTTTTTTCCGGTGTGGCTGGCAGCCCCATGGATGTTGTGTATCAGTGGTTCCAATTCCTCCCCGAAAAAAATGTAATCGTGGGGACATCCCAGCCGCCCGGCATTACGAAACTCGAAAAACGTGATCTCGCAGACTGGACAGCATCGCTTGTCGAGTTCCGAGAGTTCCTCGGCGGTTTGCGAGATTTTCAGGTGCTGGGCAAGTGCCCCGGCGATCGACGGCGCCATTTCTTCCGGTTCGTCGGCCTGCATCAAGTAAACGCGGGCATGGTCTTCACAGAGATGGAGTTCCTCGGGGAGGTCTCCGGCCAACTCGGTAATGTGGAACGTGGCCGGTTTTTCACATTGTTGACATTTCATGGCAGTGACCGCTCAAGAAAACCTGCTTCCTGCTGTCGAGCCAGGCGAGGAGATGCCCAACCGCAGGAAGAAAGAGGGGTGTGAATCAGTGTAAATCACTTGGAATACAAGGCTTCGTGGGGCGGTTGGGATTCTAGCAAGGGGGTAGGAACTGTCAAGGTTGAACGGGCCATGGACGCTGGTGGGGCTGGGCGTTGTCAGCACGACGACTCGCTGATAGGCTGGAAAAATGAACCCCCGTCGCCCCGACGGCCGCGGCACATTCCCCGTGTTGATTTCATCCCATGCCGCATTTCCCGGACCAGGAGACATTCTCTGAACTGACCCGGGACTTCCAGTTAATCCCGGTTTATCGCCGGTTGTTGGGGGACGGCCTGACTCCGGTCTCTGCGTTTCACAGGCTTGATGACGGCGGGAGTGCCTGCCTTTTTGAGAGCGTGATCGGGGGAGAAAAGGTCGGCCGCTACAGTTTCCTTGCGGTGCGGCCATTCATGGAATTCCAGGCCCACCAGAAACGAGTGACGGTCACACAGGATGGGCAGACCGAGCAGTTGGACGTGGAGAACCCACTGGAGGAACTGCGCGGGCGGATAACTGCCTTGCGGGCGGCCTCGCTCGATGACCTGCCACCCTTTACCGGGGGTGCGGTCGGCTATGCCGGCTATGACGTTGTGCGTTACGAGGAAGACCTGCCCCAGGCCCCCACCGATGACCGTGGGCTGCCGGACATGTCGTTCGCTTTCTATGATCAACTGGTTGTCTTTGACAATGTCAACAAGACGATCACGGTGATTGCCATGGCCCGCCTGGATCGTGCCGACGGCGACGCGGATGCCGCTTACGCCGATGCAGCCCGGCAGGTGGACCAGTTGGTAGAACAGCTTGCCGAACAGAAGACATCCCTGTCGACGGTCGATATTGATGTTGGCGGAGCAAGCGAGCTTCCCTTTACATCGAATTTTGAACAGTCCGAATTTGAATCCGCTGTCCGTCGGTGTGTGGAATATATCCAGGCAGGGGATATTTTTCAGGTGGTTCTCAGCCAGCGGCTGGAAGTTGAAATAACGTCGGATCCGTTGGAAATCTATCGCTCGCTGCGCGTCGTGAACCCAAGTCCCTTCATGTTCTTCCTCCGCACCCCCGATACCACGCTGGTGGGGAGTTCCCCGGAGATCATGTGCCGTGTCGTGGATGGCACGGTCACGCTCAGGCCGCTGGCGGGAACCCGCCCGCGCGGGGAGGATCCGCAGCAGGACCAGCTGCTCGCCGACGAACTGCTGGCCGATCCCAAGGAACGGGCCGAGCACGTGATGCTTGTCGACCTGGGTCGAAATGATGTCGGGCGCGTGGCCCGTTACGGGAGCGTGGAACTGTCGGACGTGATGGTCATCGAACGATACAGCCATGTCATGCATATCACCTCGAACGTGACCGGACAGCTTGCGGAAGGGCGAGATGCCTTTGATGCCCTGGTAGCAAGCCTGCCTGCCGGGACCGTCTCAGGAGCCCCCAAGGTGCGGGCCATGGAGATCATTGATGAGCTGGAACCGCATCGCCGTGGCCCCTATGCCGGGGCGGTAGGGTACATTGATTATGTTGGGAACATGGACACCTGTATTGCCCTGCGGACCCTTGTCATCCAGGGGAACCGGGCCTATATCCAGGCCGGGGCGGGAATCGTCGCCGACAGTCTGCCCGACAAGGAGTACCAGGAGACCCTCAACAAGGCGCGGGGACTTCTCACCGCGATCGAGTTAACCGAGGCGAGAAAAAAGTAAAAGTGACAGTGTCCGTCTTCCACCAGGAGAATGCTTGATGATCCACGTGATAGTCACGGTCGAACTGCACGAGGGACGCCGGGATGATTTCCTGGAAGAATTTCACAAGGTGGTGCCGCTGGTGCTCGAAGAAGCCGGCTGCATTTCCTACGGCCCGGCCCTGGATGCCACGACCGACATTGATGCCCAGGTGACAGGGGGGGCCGACCGGGTCACCATCGTGGAGGCCTGGGATAGCCTCGGCCACCTTGAAGACCATCTGGTTGCCGAGCACATGGTCGCCTACCGGCCACGGGTCAAGGAGATGATCCACCAATCCACCCTGCAGGTCCTTCAGTCTGTCTGAGATAATCCAATGCGTGAATTACGATCTGACATGGAAAAGGCGATCCGCGGGGAGACTCCGGTCGCCTACTGCCGCCTGGTGGAGACCCGTGGCAGCACGCCTCAGAAGGCGGGTGCCGTGATGCTTGTCTACCCGGACGGATCCCAGGCGGGAACGCTTGGTGGCGGCTGTGTGGAAGCCGAGGTGAAGCGGCGATCGTTGCAGTTGCTGGAAGAGGAAAAGTCGGAGATCTCCTGCTTCCAACTGGACAGCGATTACGGCTGGGACGACGGTTTGATCTGTGGTGGACGCATGCAGGTGCTTATCCAGCCACTCACGACCCCGGGCGCTCGACAGTATTTTACCTGCCTGCTCGATGTGATCGCACAGGGAAGTGGGGTCAGCGAGGCGATCGCCTATGACCGGCAGTTGAGTGGCCTGCCGGTTCCGAGCAGTTTTCTTTTTGGTGAGGACCAGCAACTGGTTGCCAGCTGGACCGCCGACGGCCCGGCAGAGGAGCATGTGAGTGATGACCAGATCCAGCACATACAGCAGAATCTCAAACCCCTGGAAAACCGTCCCCGGCCGCATGCCGATGCCGGGATCAGCTACCTGCCGGTGCTCTCGCGCTGCAGGCTGGTGATCGTCGGAGGAGGGCACATTGGGCAGGCGGTTGCCAGCCTGGCCAGCCAGCTTGAATTTGATGTCTGCGTGATTGACGATCGCAGGGAGGTTGTTTCCGAGCAACGGTTTCCGACCGCCACGGAGAGGATCGCGGGCAGAATCGAGGAGACCCTGCCGGCACTGGAGGTGGACTCAAGCACTTACTGCCTGATTGTTACACGGGGTCACCAGCACGATGAGCAGGCACTCTATCATCTTGCCGAACGGGAAGCACGTTATGTCGGCATGATCGGCTCGAAACGCAAGATCAAGATGATCTACCGGGACCTGCTGGACCAGGGAATCTCCCAGCAGGCCCTGGATGCCGTCTATGCCCCGCTTGGAATCGATATCGGCTCCCAGACCGTTGCGGAGATCGCTGTCAGCATTTGCGCCGAACTCGTGGCGCATCGAAACCTGGAGGGAGAGGTTCCCGGGCGTCCTGCAGCCATCTCGGTCGCCGACATCGAGGACGAATAGCAGACCGGTCGTGAAAGGGGAGAGTGGTGGCAAGTTACGCGATTGTCCCGGCTGCTGGTGAGAGCCGGCGGATGGGAAAGCCCAAGCTGCTGCTTCCGTGGAAGAAGGGGCGGATCATTGATGCCGTGCTGGGGGCCTGGCTGGCCAGCCAGGTTGACCAGGTGGTCGTTACCGTGCGGGCAGACAATCGCTCCCTGCAAAAACAATGCCTGGTACATGATGTCGAGGTCGTGGTCCCTGAACAACCACCGATCGACATGAAACGCTCGGTTCTTTACGGGGTCGATTACCTCCGCCGCCGCTACCAGCCGGCCGATGCGGATTGCCTGCTTCTGGCACCGGCGGACATGCCGGAGCTTTCCGCCCCGCTGATCGATATCCTCCTGGCAGCCCATGATCCGGAAGACCCCCGGCTGCTGGCGCCCGAGGTCGATGGCAAACGCGGGCACCCGCTGCTGATCCCCTGGCAACTGGCAGGAGAAATTGGCCGGCTCGAGGAGGACCAGGGGATCAACGTGCTCTGCGACCGACTGCCCATGGCACTGGTCCAGAGCGACCAGGCTGGTGCCCTTGTGGATATCGATACTCCAGAGGAGTACCAGCAGCAGCGAGAGAATTTAGACACGGATCATCGCTGCTGACCGGCAGACCCTGTTTTCCAGTGAGATCGAATCTGGTGAATTCCACTGGCACAGGTGTCAAAGTCATTGCCAAGGCGAGCCAGCAGCTCTCCTGGAATGTCGTCGCTGTGGATGGTGCTGGCGGCCAGGTACGCATGCTTGCCGCAGTCCCGGTAGTGGTCCAGTTCCTGCTGGTGCCGTCCCCGCCGGAGGGACTCGGGGAAAACACCGACCCAGAAGAGTGCCACGTCCCCGATCTGACGGTGCATCCTCTGGCGCTGCTGGCCCTCCCACTGGCGAGCCTCGGTGAGTAGTTCTTCCAGTGTTTGCAACGATGCCCTGCCACCGGATTGGGAACGTTGATGCTGGTCGACGCGGGTAAAACGGAGCAGCAGGTCGCTGATGTAGTCCGCAAGTGATGGGTCGGCGATTCCCAGGCAGGTCTGGAAAACATGTTCCGACAGGCCGCTCAGGTAACGGCAGAGAATACCGCCTTGCCTTGTGGGTTTCATCGTGACAGGCTCCGTGACAGGCGTTCGAACCGTCCCGGGTAACTGTACTGGCTGGGAAGGAAAAAGGTCAAGGGAAACAGCCGCGCCAGGGCCTGCTAGAGTGCCGAACTGAGCTGGTCTGCAAATTCACCAATCTCGGACAGTACCTGCTCTGCGGGGGCCTCCCCGACCGTGGCGACCTTGCGCACGATTGCCGAGCCGACGATCACCCCGTCCGCCACCGGTGCCAGCTGCCGGACATGCTCCGGCCGGCTGATGCCAAAGCCGATACAGACTGGCAACTCGGTCTGTTCCCGCAGCCATCCCACCTGGTCGGTCAATTCCGCTGGCAGGTGTTCCCGTTCACCGGTAATCCCGGTCACCGAGACATAGTAAAGAAACCCGCTGGAAGATTCCGCGATTCGCAGTGCCCGCTCGCGAGGCGTTGTGGGAGTCACAAGCTGGATCAGGCTCAGGTCCTCGCGCCGGCAGACGTCCCGCAAGGGGCCTGCTTCCTCCACCAGAAGGTCCGGAACGATCAGGCCACTGAAGCCAGACTCCCGGGCCTGGCCGGCAAATCTCTCCAGTCCCTGCCGGAAGATAATCGAGTAGCTGACCATGGCAGCCAGGGGAGTACTTACCTGCTCTGACCACGTGCGGGCTGCCGAGAATACCTGCGGAAGTTGCAGGCCCCCCGAAAGAGCGCGGGTGTAGGATGCCTGGATGACCGGACCATCGGCAATCGGATCACTGTAGGGGAAACCGATTTCCAGCAGCGAGGCACCGTGGGAGGCAAGCGTTGAAATCGCACGGCCGGTGAACTCCAGGTCCGGATCCCCGGCTGTCAGGAAGGGCATGAAAGCCTTGCGGTTTTCTGACCGCAGTTGCGTGAAAACAGTATCGATCCGGGACATCAGGACGGTGCCCCCTGTAAGCGGGCGATTTCCTGGCTGTCCTTGTCCCCACGGCCCGAGAGACAGACGACGATCCGCTCACTTGAAGGACGCCTCTTGGCCTCCTCAATGGCCACCGCCACGGCATGCGAACTCTCCAGGGCCGGCAGGATTCCCTCGCTGCGGGTCATCAGGTCAAAAGCCTCCATCGCCTGCTGGTCCTGGCAGTGTGTATAGGTCACGCGTCCGTTCTCTTTCCAGTGGCTGTGCTCCGGACCGACGCCGGGATAGTCGAGCCCGGCGGAAATCGAGTGGACATCACAGGTCTGGCCGTCCTGGTCCTGCATCACGTAGCTGAAACTGCCATGCAGGACCCCCGGTTCCCCGAAACTCAATGGCGAGGCATGGTCTCCAGGTTGATCACTGCGGCCCCCGGCCTCGACTCCCAGTAATGCCACACCGCTGTCCGCGACAAGCGGCGCGAACATCCCCGCCGCGTTGCTCCCTCCCCCCACACAGGCGATCACCAGGTCCGGAAGCGATGCAAACTGGTCCAGGCATTGCTGCCGCGTCTCGCGGCCGATGACCGACTGGAAATCACGCACGATGCGGGGAAACGGATGGGGGCCGACCACCGAGCCGAGAATGTAATGCGTCGACTCGACCGAGGCCATCCAGTCCCTCATCGCCTCGTTGATGGCGTCGCGGAGGGTCCGGGAACCGCTCGTTACAGGACGGACCTCTGCACCCAGGAGTTTCATGCTAAAGACGTTGGGAGCCTGCCGGCGAATGTCCTCCTCCCCCATGTAGACGATGCACTCCAGCCCGAAACGTGCGCAGGCGGTGGCGGTGGCAACGCCATGCTGGCCGGCACCGGTCTCTGCAATCACCCGGTTTTTTCCCATCCGTAATGTCAACAGGGCCTGGCCGAGCGTGTTATTGATCTTGTGGGAGCCGGTGTGGTTCGTGTCCTCCCGCTTCAGCCATATTTCTGCACCCCCGCAGGCGGCCGTCAGTCGCTCGGCAAAATAAAGCGGGGAAGGGCGGCCGACAAAGTTGGAGAGCAGTTGCTCGTATTGCCCGGTGAAAGCTGGATCCGCAATCGCCTGCTCGTACTCGGCCGTCAGCTGGTCCAGGGCCCGTGTCAGTGTCTCGGGGACATAGCGACCTCCAAACTGGCCAAAACGGCCTTGCTCGTCTGGGACCTGGGGAAGTGATTCGTTGCTTGACATGAGTGGCGCCGTGAATGGAACACAGGTCAGTCGGCCGGAAGTTCGATTCTCGGCCCACCTGCCGGGACGGTCAAGGGATGGCCGGGGCGGGCAGGAGAGCCGGAAAAGTCCCGGGAGAGTTGCCAGCAAGGGCCCTCTGCGACATGATTGAGCCGCAGACGTCCTGAAAAAAGGGGAACCACGATGCCAGAACTTCCAGAAGTGGAAACGATGAGGCGGGGGATTGCCCGCTGCCAGGGCGCCACGATTAACGATTTCCACTTCTTCTCCCTCCCCCTCAAGCCGATCCAGGTGACTCCCTCGGTCCGCCAGGTTCGCCGCCGGGTTACCGGGACGGTGGTGACCTCGGTCGACCGCCTGGGAAAACGTATCCTGCTGGAACTGGACGGTCAGCAGGTGCTGGTCTTTGAACCTCGCATGACCGGCATGTTAAGTGTGGAGAACGTCCCCAGCCAGGAACATTTGCGCGTCCGAATTGACCTCGCCGGCGGGGACCTGGACCAGATTTACTTCTGGGATCGGAGGGGGCTGGGGACGGTCCAGTTGCTGCGACAGGAGGAGCTGGCCGTGCGGCTGGGCCCGGACCGGATCGGCCCCGATGCGCTGGTGATCGAGTGCGACGAGCTCCACCAGCGGCTGCGACGTAGTCGCCGGGCAATCAAGGTGGCACTTCTGGACCAGAAGGTGGTAGCCGGAATCGGGAACATCTATGCCAGTGAGATCCTGCACCTGGCACATGTCCATCCGGCAGCCCGCTGTGATCGACTCAGCCGGCTTCAGTGGGAGCGGATTCATCTGGCAATGCTGGAGGTGCTCTGGGATGCAATCAAGCACGAGGGTTCCACACTTTCCGACGGCAGCTATCGAAATGCCCTGAACAACCCGGGTAGCTACCAGGCCCGGCACCAGGTCTACGACCGGGATGGCGAGGCCTGTTTTCGCTGCGACAGCAAACAGGTGCTGCGGATCGTGCAGGCGCAGCGTTCGACATTTTATTGCCCTGGCTGCCAGCCACGGCGGACATGGAAAGAACCAGCCGGTTTGCAGCTGACAGTCCCTTCACGGTAAAAAAGAGACGATGAAAAGAAACCCCCGGCGATGGCCCTGTTTTTTGCTTTTGCTTGCCGGCCTGGGATGGATCCCGGCCACCCCGGTTCATGCCGAGACCGCCCGGGCCGAGAAGGGGATGGTGGCGACGGTGCACCCGCTGGCGACCGACGCCGGTGTTGCCGTACTGCAGAAGGGGGGCAACGCCGTGGACGCGGCGATCGCAGCGGGACTGATGCTCGGCGTGGTCGATAACCACAACTCGGGGATCGGGGGCGGGTGTTTTATCCTCATCCGCCGGGCCGATGGACAACTGTTTGCGATTGACGGACGTGAAATGGCACCGGCAGCGGCCCACCGGGACATGTACCTGGAGGATGGGGAACCGCAGGGGCAGTGGAGTCGGGTCGGGGCCCTGGCCAGCGGTGTTCCAGGGGCCCTGGCGGCCTACGAGCGAGCCGTCACCGATCACGGCAGGACGGCCTGGAGTGAACTGGTAACACCGGCTGGTCGCGTCGCCGAAAATGGGTTCGTGGTAGATGCGGTTTATGCCCGCAAGCTTGCCTCGGTCGCCAGGACGCTGGCCCAGTTTGAAGGCTCCCGTGCTGCCTTTCTGGATGAGAATGGCAGGCCACATGCCGAGGGATACGTGCTCAGGCAGCCAGACCTGGCGGCCACCTACCGGCAGGTTGCCGAGGGGGGAAGCCGTGCTTTTTACCAGGGGCCGTTTGCCGAGGCCTGTCATGCCTGGATGCAGGAGAACGGTGGAATCCTGACCCGCCAGGACCTGGCCAGTTACCGCCCGATGCTGCGAGATCCGATTGTGAGCCGTTACCGCGGTTTTCGAATCGTGGGATTTCCCTCGCCTAGTTCCGGGGGGATCCACGTGGCACAAATCCTGAACATGCTCGAGTCGTTTGACCTGGGCCGGATCTACCAGGAGGATCGAGCCCGTTTTACCCACGTGGTAGCCGAGGCGATGAAACTCGCATTTGCCGACCGTGCCCACTGGCTCGGTGACGCGGACTTCGTTCCCGTTCCTCGCGGACTGGTCGACCGGCGATATGCCCGTCTGCTCTCCCGCCAGATTAACCCGCTTGAGGTGACACCGCTGGAGGGACACCATGTCCCGCCCCATGCCCAGAGCGATACTTTCGAAAGTGGGCTGGAAAAGCACACCACCCACATCGCTGTCGCTGACCAGGAGGGAAACTGGGTCGCCATGACCCAGACGGTGAACACGACGTTTGGATCCAAGGTCGTTATCCCGGGGACCGGCGTGGTGATGAACAACGAGATGGACGATTTCTCGATCGCCCCTGGAATTCCCAACGCCTTTGGACTGCTGGGGGGGGAGGCCAACAGTATTGCTCCAGGCAAGCGGCCACTCTCAAGCATGAGCCCCACGATCGTGCTGCGGCGGGGAGAGCCGGTGATGACGGTCGGGGCCGCCGGGGGACCCAAGATCATTACCCAGGCACTCCTGGGAGTGATCTGCCACGTCGACCTGGAAATGACGCTCCAGGAGCAGATGGCCTTTGCCCGGTTTCATCACCAGTGGCGCCCCGACCGACTGTACGTGGAGTCATCGCTGCCGGCCGCGGTCCTGGCCGAGCTGGAAAGTCGTGGCCACACAATCTCCAAACTGCGGTATGTGGGCGTGACACAGGCGATCAAGCGGGATCCGCAGACGGGTGAGTTCCAGGGGGCTCACGATCCGCGTGTGCCGGGCAAGGCGGCCGGACCCCGCTAAAGGAAATGTGATCTGACGGTGCCGCCAGGTCCTACTTGGTAATTCCCTCGGTGATCCCTTTCCAGCGATCAGTGCGGAAGGGGGTGGCCGGCAGGTGTTCACGGTTCTGCAGGTTGCAGACCGGATTCTGTGCCCAGGCGTAACGCACAGCAACCGGATCGGTCACCGCGTCGCTCCAGATTTCGACCTGGTTGGTGCCGACGATGCGAGCCTCGGCATTGACAAACTTCTGGTCCTCCCCGGCAATCGCAAATCCCCGCACCTGGCGGACATCATGGGTATCCAGCCCGCCCCCGACATGCTCAAAAGTGACAAGGATCCGGTTTCCCTTGACCTCGTGAGACTGGTAAAGCGGGCTGCGAAAGACAATCTCGTACCCGTAGTCCCTGGCCAGGGCCCAGCGGACCAGGCGCTTGGCAACATCCTGCTTGTTTCGCGGGTGTATGTCATGTGACTCGCCCAGGTCCGTGATGATGGCCTCGCCGGTATTCGGCAGCTTGCTCATGGTCATCGTCTGGGCCTCACGCAATTCCGCCCAGTTGCTGCCGGCCGGTTCGGTCACCTCGTCCTGGAAGTCTGCCAGGGAAACCCAGTAGAAACTGAAGTCACCCTGTCCCCATTTTTTCCGCCAGGTATCAATCATCAACGGAAACAGGTCACGGTACTGGTGCGCACGGCCCGAGTTGGATTCTCCCTGGTACCAGATCGCGCCCCGGATGCCGTACCCGATAACCGGGTTCAGGACACCGTTGTAGAGGTTGGCCGGGCGGTGCTGGCCGGCCAGCTGGTTACGCGGAGGACGGGGGCGACGGGGGACGGTCTTGCCGGCATCACGGGCCTCTTTCGCCTTGACCTGCCACGCCGTGAGCCGCTCCTGGAACTTGGCCACTTCTGCCTCGTGGTCATAGCTGGCTGCCAGCGTGTCCCATTTTTCCAGCAGTTCACCATACTGCCCGGTTTCTTCCAGGACGCGGCGGGGGATCCAGGCCTCGCAGGCAGAGCCTCCCCAGGCGTTGTCGATCAGGCCGATCGGCATCTCCAGGGTCTGGTGCAGTTGCCGGCCAAAGAAATAACCGACCGCCGAAAAATTCTTGACGCTCTCGGGCGTTACCGTTTCCCAGCTCCCCTGGAAGTTGTCCTGGGGCTGCTGGGTGCCGACCTGGGGAACCGAGATGATCCGGATCCCGGGATAGTTGGCCGAGAGCGATTCCAGGTCCGGATCGTTTGCCGCGGTAACCGAAAATGCCATGTTGGACTGGCCCGAGCAGACCCAGACTTCTCCAACCAGCACATCGCTGATCGTGATCCGGTTCTTTCCTTCCAGCACCAGCTGGTGAGGGCCGCTGTTGGGCTTGAGCGCCGGCAGGCTGACTTTCCAGCGACCCTGGGCGTCTGCCCTGGCAGAAACGGAATTGCCGGCAACCGAAACCGTGACCTCTTCTCCCTCCTGGGCCGTGCCCCAGACCACAACCGGTTTACCGTGCTGAAGGACCATGTGATCGGTGAACAGGCTGGAGACGGTGACCTCCGCCTGGGCGGGGGAGGCCAGGCAGCATGCCATGATCAGCAGGGGCACAATGTTCCTCATGGTGTCATTCCTTGGAACTGAAATCTGTAGCGGAGAATGGAGATTACTCGGCCGCGACGATCGTCGCCTTCTTGATGTAATCGAGCTTGGGGAAATCCTCTTTCAGGTACGTGTTTCCCTCGTCCTGGATCTTGCCCTGGTTCGGGCTCTGGCCGTACTCGCTGGTGATCTTGTCCACCACGTCCATCCCCTCGATGATCTTGCCGAAGGGGGCAAACCCCATCTTGTCCAGGCGGCTGTTGTCTCCCAGGTTGATAAACAGCTGCGTGGTCCGGGTGTCAGCTCCGGCCGTGGCATAGCAGACCGAGCCCCGCACGTTGCTGACCGTGACCGGGTCATCCTTGATCGGGCTGTCCCGCCATTTCTTCTGGACCTTGGGGTCCCCGTTAATGCCGAACTGGACGACGAAATCGGGGACCACACGAAAAAAACGGCACTCATCGTAAAATCCCTCCTTGATCGCCTTGTGAAACTGGTCGACTCCCAGCGGAGCGTACTTGCGGCGGACATCCAGGATGAAGGTGCCACAGGAGGTCTCGAATTTGACCTTGAACTCGTCCGGTGCCTTTTCCGTCTCCTGGCCGGCCATCGTCATCGAGCGAGAGATCAGCAGGGTAGTGAGTCCAATCAGCAAGGAGCAGAGAATGTAGTGTTTGCGGTGCATGGCTCGATTTCTCCAGTGGTCGGTTCGAGGGATTGAAGCTGACTTGATTATAGCTGGCGATTCCAGTGGGTTCACGCCGTGGGGCCGTCGCTTTTCAGGATTGCCTGCTTGACCGTCTCCCGGATCGACTTGAGACGGTCCTCCTGCTCGATCTTCTCGCCCTCCCGGTCGGTGACGTAAAAGACGTCTGCGACCTGGTCGAGATGGGTGGCGATTTTTGCCAGGTGGACCTCCAGTTCCAACTCGTAAAGCGTGCGAGTGATAAGCGAGAGCAGGCCCATCCGGTCATAGGCAAAGATAGTCAGGATGGTGTATTTGTCCGCTGTCAGGTTGTCCACCGAGACTCGGGTGGGGAGCGGGTTAAAGTCGTGAGCCCGGGGGCCCGATGCCGGCTGCCAGAGAGACTTGAAGGCCGGGATCTCCAGTTCCGGGTCGGATATCACCTGTTGCATCGCTTCCTCGACCTGGCGCCGGCGGCTGGCGGGTGGGACGGAGGGGAAGTCCATGTCCTGGACAAAGAAACGGTCCAGGACAAGTCCATCATCCAGCCGGTGGATCTCGGCCGCCAGGATCTGGTTGCGGTGGTTGCTGAGCACGCCGGTCAGCCGATGGAACATCCCTCCCATGCTGCTTTCGTCCGCGCCGACGATGTACTGGACAGCGTTCCGTTCAGGAACGTACCGGGACCAGAGGGCGGATTCACCGGCCTTGAGTTTCGAGATCCGACGCAGGTCCTCAAAAAGGTCCGGGGAACTCTGGCTGGCCAGCAGATCGTTGGGGGTCGCTTCCACCAGCCGCACCCACCACGGCTGGTCGGCAGCTCCCCGGGCCAGCTGCAGGATCTGATCTCGCTTGCGACGGGCCCATTCATCCGACTGGAAGGCCTCCTTCTCACCGGTCAGCTGCTGCCGCGTGCGGAGGTAGAATTCTGCCAGCAGGTCTCTTTTCCAGTCGTTCAGGACATCCGGCCCGACCGCCGCCAGGTCAGCACAGGTGAGTACATAGAGTGCCTGAAGGATATCGGGGGAACCGACCTGGGCGGCAAACTCGACGATCGTGGACGGGTCATTGGCGTTCTTCCGGAAGGCGGTATGCGACATCAGCAGGTGCTTGTGCACGAGGAATTCGAGCGTCTCTTTTTCCCAGTCGGAAAGGGGGAAGTGCTCGACTGTCTCCTGCACGATCCGACGTCCCACCTCACTGTGGTCCTCGCTGTACCCCTTGCCCAGGTCATGCATCAGCAGTGCCAGGTGCAATAACCGCTTGTGCTGGAATGACCGGTAGGCTTCTCCCACGGTCCCCTCGGCCAGGCTGAAGTCCGTGGCAATTTCCACGGCCCGCAGGGAATGCTCATCCACCGTGTACTTGTGGTACTCGTTGAACTGCAGCAGACCACGGGCATGGGTCATGGCCGGGATGATGCGTTCCAGGACCCGCAGTTCGTGGAGCCGCCGGAGAATGGTCCCCAGCCTGGCGGTCCGGGAGAGCAGGTCCAAAAAGTGGCTGGCGGTCTCCTCGGTCAGGGGCGCGACTGGCAGGCTGGCCATCGAGTCCCGGATCGTTGTCCAGGTGAGGTGGTCGATACGTCGATTGAAACGATTGGCAAGCTCCATCAGCCGCAGAACATTTGCCAGGTCGTCACAGAGGGTGGGCAGCATCTGGGGCCGGGCACCAATGTGAACCGGGCCCATCCAGAATCCGTTCCCGATATTCCGCCGCAGGATCGGGGCAAACAGTTTTCCCAGTGGGTTGCTGGTCTGGGTGGAAGCCCGGAAATGGGTGGCAATGTAGCGTACCTGGCTGGTGTGCTTGAAGTACTCCCGCATGAACTGCTCGATCGGAAGCAGGTGCTCGTCGGGCGGGAAATCCAGCAGCTCGGCAATCCGCACCTGCTCGGCCCGGTCAAGGTGGTCCTGGGATTTTCCCGCGTGGAAGTGCATTTCATTGCGCAGCCGCAGCAGGAACTCGCGTGCCTCGAGCAGGTGCTCCCGGTCCTCGCGTGACATCTGCCCCTGCCGCATGAGTTGTTCCGGGGAAGCCTGCCCGTACCGCACAAAGCCGATCCAGCGAATCAGCTGGATATCGCGGAGGCCACCCCGCGATCGCTTGACGTTCGGCTTGAGCAGGTAGACGGTGCTCCCCCATTGCTGCTGCTCATCGCGGCGTGCCCTGGAAATTGCCTGGATAGAGGATCGTCTCCGCCGCTGGGCCCGCCGCCGGAGCCCCTCGATAAAACGGTGAAAGAGCGCGTCGTCACCCGTCAACAGCCGGGATTCCACCAGGGACGTCAGGATGTGGGCGTCCCGGAAGGCCAGTTCCCACGCCTGCCGGGCCGTGCGCGTGGTGAGTCCAAGCTGCAGCCCGGTATCGAAGACGAACTGGGTCAATAGCTGGGCAAGCGGTGCGACCTGGGAATCCATGCCAGGGGGGCAGAGCAGCATCAGGTCGACATCGGAATAGGGAGCGATCTCCCGCCGTCCGTAGCCACTGTGGGCGACCAGGGCCAGCGATGCCGAAAGCGGGTTGTCCGCCGCCAGGGTTTCCAGGGCGGCCCCGTAGAGATCCTGGATGATCTCGTCATACAACTCCGTCAGGCCGGCGCAGACCTGGATACCAGGAGATCCCTGCTGGTGCTGGTCGCGCATTCGCTGGCGACCCTGCTGGAGTTTTTTCCGGGCTGCCAGGACAGCCGGATTCAGGCTCGGGACGGTTGCCATGGTCACCAGGCCTGCCAGGGACTAAAGGGCGTCGTTGCCCATTTCACCCGTTCGAATACGGATCGCGTTGGCCAGCTCCGAGACAAAGATCTTTCCGTCACCGATCTGGCCGGTCTGGGCCGTGTGCAGGATCGTATCAATGACTTTTTGAAGAACGTCGTCACCACAGACCACCTCGAGTTTTACCTTGGGGACAAAATCAACAGCGTACTCGGTTCCCCGGTAGGTCTCCGAGTGGCCCTTTTGCCGGCCAAAACCGCGAACCTCGACCGCGGTCATTCCCTGGATCCCCTCCTCGGCCAGGGCATTCTTGACATCCTCGAGTTTAAAGTGGCGAATGATCGCTTCAACCTTTTTCATCCCAAAGCTCCCTCAGCATAATTCCCTGCCGGCCACAACATAGAACCGGGTCAGGGAAGATTGATATATCCCTCTTCACCATGCAGGCTCAAGTCGAGCCCTTCCATTTCCTCATCCTGCGAGACGCGCAGGCCCATTGTTCTTTCCAGAATCCAGAGCAGGATAAACGTCACAACGACGGTCATCACGATCGTGAACAGGACCGCCAGCAACTGGATTCCCAGCAGCTCAAAGCCGCCTCCCTCGGCAAGCCCTACCGGGTCTACGCCGTTCAGGTTTTGCACTGCCCTGGAAGCGAAAACGCCGGTCAGGAGCATGCCCAGCATGCCACCAATCCCGTGGATCCCGAAAACATCCAGTGAATCGTCATAACCGAGTTTCGACTTCAACGTGGTGCAGGCAAAGTAACAACAGGTGGCAGCCAGGATACCAACGAGCAGGGCGGACATGGGGCTGACAAAACCGGCGGCGGGGGTAATACAGGCCAGGCCCGCGATCGCTCCGGAGCAGGCGCCCAGGACCGTCGGCTTGCCGTCCTTGTACCACTCGATACATGGCCAGGCGAGCGTCCCGGCGGCGGCGGAAAAATGTGTGGCGGCAAAGGCACTGGCAGCCAGGCCGTTGGCGGCCAGGGCGCTGCCGGCATTGAAACCGAACCAGCCAAACCAGAGCATCGCTGTGCCGATGGCGGTATAAGTCAGGTTGTGCGGCGGCATCGGGTCGCTTCCATGTCCCAGTCGCTGGCCGATCATCAGCGCGCAGACCAGCGCCGCGCAGCCTGAACTGATATGCACCACGGCACCCCCGGCAAAATCCTGTGCTCCCCAGCTGGAAAGCAGCCCACCGTCCCAGAACATGTGGCAGAGCGGGCAGTAGACGAGTATTCCCCAGAGCACCATGAAAACAGCCATCGTGCTGAACTTCATTCGCTCGGCAAAGGCCCCGCAGATCAATGCCGGGGTAATGATGAAGAACATGCCCTGGAAGAGCATGTGTGTCAGTCGCGGAATGGTGCCCTCCATCTCGACCACCGCCCCGGCAAGGTTGGGCCCCTCGTTCCAGCCCAGCTGGACGTCTTTCATCAGCAGATGATCCAGGTTTCCTATCACGGGCCCGTCGCCACCAAAGCAGAGGCTGTAGCCCACCAGGCTCCAGACGACTGTCATCAGGCCCATCAGGAAGATGCACTGCATCAGCACACCGAGAATATTCTTGCGGCGTACCAGGCCCCCGTAAAACATCGCCAGTCCCGGGGCGGTCATGAAAAGCACCAGCGCACTGCAGACAAGGATCCAGGCATTATCCCCGGTATTGATCTCG
>Ga0310342_100000751_pt1 | contig 18996 bp, 16 predicted proteins | sample S15DNA20500_MG_FD_206155 | JGI IMG/M metagenome (GOLD analysis project Ga0310342, IMG submission 206155) | Marine microbial communities from station ALOHA, North Pacific Subtropical Gyre - S1503-DNA-20-500_MG | ecosystem: Environmental > Aquatic > Marine > Oceanic | place: Pacific Ocean: North...
GCTCGTGCCATGGATAGGAAGCTGCGCGCCGCGCTCGACGACCCACAATACGACCGTTATCTGTTGTATCGCGCCCTGTTACTGACTTCGACAGACCTTATCGTCGATCCGCCGGGTAGAACCGGAACTCGAGGCACAATTGCTCCAAATTGCAGGAAGGAAGCGTTTAGGATCTGGCGACCCCCGACGTGGTGTCCCACTCCCAACGCTTCCTGAGGCATGCCATGAGAACGGCTGAAAAGACTCCCTGACGGGATCGGATGCAGACGGTTGTCATGCTTCGCGCTTGTCTTTCAGCTCCTGATGCTCAATCGGTTCGCTTGTTTAGCCGGACCGATTCGTGAGTGTTGCGATGATTGCTGGGACGTCGTCTGGTAACGCGTTACCACGCCAGCAAATGTGTTGATCCGATCGTACCAGCAGAAAATCATGGCAGAAGTAGGGCGCCTTCACCTCGGCATCAATGACGGTGAGCGGTAGTTGATGGACTTCAAAAGCGTCCGTGAAAGAACGGTCTATCGTGCGGCCATGGAACTGTAGAAGCGAATAGTAGGGACCCAGCAAGTCGTAGATGGAGTCATCATCATTGGCCCAAAAATGCGGCAATCGGCAACCGGGGACCGTACTAGGCGTGGCATTGCCCATGTCGTAGCTAGGAGGCGCTTCATCGTCGTATACGATCAGCGGGGAGTTGTCATAGAAATAGCCGAAATTTAGGCCCTCACAAACAAATTGCGGAACGTTAATGTCGTACACCTTATTTGCAACGACTTCCGGCCGAAGTTCTTTCTGTGTATGTCGACCCGCTAGTTCAAGGGCTTTAGCCATGGCTAGACGGGAAACCTGTTCCGTAATTGGGTGCCGCTCTTTTTCGTGGGCATCCAGGATGGAGGGCGGCGCATGACCCAACAGCACAGCCGCCATCATCCACGATAGATTCATCGCATCCGCCACACCTGCATTCATCCCGTAACCAGCCATCGGAATCCAGATATGCGCTGCGTCGCCTTCGATGAACACATTGCCGACTCGAAATTTTTCGGCAACCAGCCGCCTGGCGGTCCAGTCGACGTGCTGAATGGTCTCCCACTTCAAGTTGCCGACACCCAACAAATCTCGTATGGATTGATCGGCATTGAGGTCTTCGAAATCAACGGCGGTGGCTGGCACGCTGCGATGCAACAGCCACAGCTCTTTGCCGTCGATCGCAATGCAAACACCGCTGACTTTCGAATTGGTGATCCAATTCATCCATGCGGGACGATTTTTATACAGATCTCGGATTTGAGGGCACCGGACGAGCGTAGACCGAGTTCTACCGAGTTGACTATCACCCCTGAATTTCACCCCCATTTGCTTACGTACGGCACTACGTGCTCCGTCACAGCCAACCAAATAGGTTCCTTCGAGCTCGATTGGCTCGTCATTAGGGATTGAATCCGCGATCACTCTGACGCCATTTTCCATCGTTTCGTAACGCCGAAAAACGGCCTCCGGCAATAGCGTTATGTTTGGAAAGTCCTTCGCGTATTGGTAAAGGATAGGGTTAAGGAAGTACTGGCTGAGTCGGACAACGGGCTCCGGGGTCAACCAATCGCTGTCTAAGAATCCCGGGGCTGAGTGACCGTCAGGCCCCATTCGCTCGTTACGGCTGGGAAGTTTTATCCGCGTAATTTCGGGCCCGTCAAAACCCGCAGTGAAGACAGCGTCTGTCGGGTAGTCATCGGGTAGGCCCGCCGCGCGGACTTGGTTAGCCACACCAAGTCGCCTGAATGTTTCCATGGTTCTGGCGCTCACGGTGTTACATTTTGCATCACCGGCTTGCATCTCCCGTCCTTGCTCAAGCAGGCAAACTTCGATCCCTCGTTGGGCCAGATCGAGAGCGAGCGTCAATCCGACAGGACCGGCGCCAACGATGATGACTTGAGTACTAATTTGGATAGCGAATCAGCGTCCCGAGTTGGACCAACGGTGAACCGGTAGGTTGTTGGTTCGAGTCAATAGATACGTCGCAGCGCTAACAAAGCAGCAATCTTGATCAACCCGAAATGGCGACATCAGAGAACCGGATCGGCGGCATGAATGCGTGTCGGTTCATATCCCAGCGTCGAGTCTTGCCGATAAGGCCGATCTTATTCAGCATTTCGTAGAAATTGCCGGCAACAGTAATGTTACGCACGGGCTGAATGCGCTCGCCGTCTCGGCATAGGAAGCCGGATGCCCCAAAACTGAAATCTCCAGCCACGGCGTTGGCGCCGGAGTGAGTGCCGGTGAGATCAGTCAATTCCAAGTATTCGCCCGCAGTGACTGCATCATCGTCCGCATCGCCTGGGCCGATTTCGAATTGATGTAGCTGCACCTCGAGCGTCGATCGCGGTGAGCGCGCTCCGTTGCCCGTCGTTTGGACTCCGAAATGAGCCGCCGTCGCGCTGTTATGGATGAACGTTTCGAGATTACCAGCGGCAATGAGTGCGGTACGCGCTGTCGGGCTACCTTCGTCGTCGAACAGTGCGTACCCGAAACCGTCGTCCATCAGTGGGGAATCAAAAAGATTGAGTCTTGGGTCGCCAATGGCCTCGCCGACTTTGTCACGCATCGGATTGATGCCATCTTTCGCTGCCTTAGCGGAAAACATCATAGAAAACGTCGAGAACATCGTTGGCTGACATTGAGCATCAAAGATTACGTCGTAGTGTCCTGAGGGAACGGCTTCTCCGTGGAGTAGAGCAAGACAGTTAGCGTGTGCCGTTTCCACGATGTTGTCGATGTCGAGCTCGTCAAAGCGGCGCGCGCCCTGTCCCCAGCCTTCCATAACGTTCTTGTCGCCTTCCTCGACAAGGGCCGCTGCCTGCGAAAAACAGGCTCGGACTCGGGAGACTGCTTTTAGTCCAGCGGTAGAAAAGATACGTTGCGCGGCTGTCACGTCTGATACGCCGTTGTAGGGAACATTCTTAACCTTGTCTCGTGCCGCCAGCTCTCGCTCAAGTCGGAGCACCGTATCGATCTTCTCCTCCACCGTCACATTGTCGATCGGCGCCAGCAAGGCATCGTCAGTGGCCAACGCGATTTCCGTATCGGGAATTTGCTCATTCGTGTCCGTGCGGGCGTAAGTCGCGTTCACCAGCGCGTGGTCCACCATCAACCGAAGCGCGGCCGTATCGGCAGCCTCGCTGTACGCGACACCGGCTTTATCGTCCTTGATCACACGGACCCCGAAGACCTGGCTAGAACTGACCTTGTGTTCTTCGAGCTCACCGTCGCGCGCTTTCAACGACAACGAGGAGCCCTCTGCAACCATGAGATCGCCGGTCGCTCCGGCCTCGGTCACCCATTGCAAAACGCGTTCGGCAATTTCCATCAGGCGTTACCCCCAACCAGGATGTCGTCGACTTTGAGCGAGGCTTGCCCAACCGTCGTAGGTACAGCGCCTGAGACAGACCCGCACATGCCACAAGCGAGCGCGAAATCGCTGCCCACCATGGAAATTTCTTTGAGCACAGCAGGTCCCGTGCTGATTAGCGTGGCAGCCTTCACGGGGTACTGAACCTTGCCCTTTTCGATGTAGTAACCCTCGGTGACGGCAAAGTTGAACTCGCCCGTGCCCGGTTGTACGGAACCACCGCCCATGTGGGACGCATAAATTCCTCGATCGACGGAAGCGATCATGTCGTCGAGATCGGCCTCACCGGGCTCGATAAAGGTGTTTCGCATGCGCGACGCTGGCGCAAATTTGTAAGATTGGCGCCTTCCGGAGCCGGTTCGATCATGACCGGTCTGTTCGGCGCCGATTCGATCAGCGAGGAAGCTCGTTAGCTGCCCGTCCTTGATAAGCTGTGTCCGCTGCGTCGGCATACCTTCGTCATCGATATTGATCGAGCCCCACTCTTTCGCCATGGTACCGTCGTCCACGGCGCTGACGACGGGGTTTGCGATTAGCTCGCCCATCTTGTCGTGGAAAACCGAAGCTTTTTTTGCGACAGACGTTGTCTCCAAAAGATGACCACATGCCTCGTGAAAGATGACACCGCCGAAACCTGGACCGATCACGACAGGCATCCGACCGGAAGGACAGGCTTTTGCGGATAGATTGACCAGGGCCTGCCGCGCCGCTTCACTGCCTGTCTTCTCAGCATCAATGGCTTCCTGAATCTCCCAACCGATCAATCCACCATCGTTGAACCCACCAGTCGCTTGCTCAGATCCATTGGAAGCAATAGCGCTCAGGCTGGCACGGATGTAATTTCGGATATCGGATGCGTGCAGGCCTTCACTGGTGAAGATCTCGACACATTGTTCCCGTTGCAAGCAGCCGCCACGAGTCTGAGAAATCATATTGCTGACCGCACGAGCTATCCGATCTGCTTTCAGGAGGAACTCTACTTTGCTTTCAACCTCAGATCCCTTGGTGAGGGTTCGTTCGGCACTGTGAATATCGCGCGGCACGGAGAAGTCGAAACTAACACCGCTCGTTTCCGGATCCCTCGAATCCTTTGCGCTCAGCTCAGTAACAATTCGGCAGAGCTCGTCCTTTTCAGTTCTGTTTGTATAGCCGTATAACACCTTTGTGCCGTACACGACTCGAACACCGATGCCGAAGTCAATGCCAGATTGCACCGCCTGCACCTCGCTGCTGAGGGTGCTGATGCTGTTTACCTGATTCCTCTCGATGAAGAGCTCGGCGAAGTCAGCGCCCAAAGAGAGCGCGTGATCGATGACGGACCGTGCAATGGGGGTGTCGAGCATGGGTTTGCCTGAAAGCGTCTTGACCGAATAGCTTACACCAGCCCTCGTAAAGCGCGGATAGGTTTCGCGAGCGTAAACTGTGTACGTTATTAGGAGGAGAGGTGCTCGAGACCACCTATTGGAGTGGTAAACATCGAGGACGACATAGAGAATCACATCACTGAGTGACCAGATAGAGGCGAGGGATTAAGAGTGGCTATTACCGAAGACGTCGCGTTTTGGTCGACGACACGCCAGGTGGAGGCGATACGAAAGGGGGAGATCTCTAGCCGAGAATTATTGGAGTTGCTGATTGCAAGAATCGAGAAAATAAATCCTGATCTGAATGCCGTTATTACCTTCGATCTTGAGGGCGCCCGTCGTCTTGCCGACCAAGCCGATGCAAAACTGAAGGATGGAGAGCTGACGGGGCCGCTTCACGGTATACCTGTCACAATCAAGGATGCGCTTGAAACCAAGGGATTGCGATCAACCGGTGGCGCATCCGAGCTACACAACAATATTCCCTCGAAAGATGCCCCCGTTGTGGCGGCCGTCAAAGAAGCTGGCGCGATCGTCTTCGGTAAGACCAACCTACCGCGATGGTCAGGCGACTTTCAATCGTTCAACGAGATGTTTGGCACAACGGTAAACCCATGGGACAGTGAACGGGTGCCCGGGGGAAGCTCGGGAGGTGCCGCGGCAGCCGTTGCTGCTGGCCTGTCGTCCTTTGAGATCGGCACAGACATTGGCGGCTCGATCAGATTGCCGGCATCCTTCTGCGGTGTCTTCGGGCATAAGCCTAGTTGGGGAGTGGTTCCGTCGACTGGATACCTAGATCACGAGGCCGGTGGAACGATCGAGGCTGACGTTAATGTCCACGGCCCCATTACTCGATCGGCGGACGACTTGGAAATGCTGCTTGAGGTACTGGTTAGAAAAGACGGTCCGTTGGTCGCAGCTTTGGCCCCGCCACCCGATGACGTGACTAATCTCAAGGTCGCGGCGTGGCTCGACGATTCTTTTTGTCCAGTCGACAAAAACGTTCTTACCGTTATGGATGAAGCCGTGACGAGCTTGGAAGACGCAGGTGTGACGGTGGACAGAGAAGCTCGGCCGGACATTGATCCTGAAGAGGCCTCTTCGCTCGGGCTGTGGTTGGTTTCTGCAGCGGTGGTTCAATCTATACCGCCAGAAACCCTTGAAGGATTGGAGGTCGAGAGCGCATCAACGACAACGTCTCATCGAGATTGGTTGGTCAGGTGCGCAGAACGAGAGATCATCCGGAAGAAATGGGCAGAGTTTTTCGATTCATTTGACGCCGTGATTATGCCGATCAGTTTTATACCTCCGTTTCCACATAACCAAGACGGAGATTTTGGAACCCGTACGTTGATTTGTAACGGTGGAGAAAGGCCATACGCGGACTTATTACGTTGGACGATCCTCACTGGAATGGCGTACCTTCCCGCGACGACGCCTCCCATAGGGTTTGATGACGACGGTCTGCCCATCAGCTTTCAGGTCGTAGGGCCCTACGGGGGTGATTACACGACAATCCGGCTGGCGGGTTATATCGCGGAGCTATGCGGAGGCTACCAGACTCCGCCATAACGCCCTTCATTGGTCAAAACGAAAACGATAGTTATTTCAGCAAGGAAAGCACATGGATGAAGACGAGAAATACCTCTTTGACCTACGCGGTTACCTAGTCGTCAAGAACGCACTGACGGTGCAACAAATAGAGGATTTGTCCGACAGACTTGAGCAACGACGGGATCTCGAGGAAGACGGAAACAATACTCGCCGAATAACCAGGGCGGGTTCGGACCGTACTCGGTTTGATGACCCAAACGATCCCGCGTGGTCCGCAAGATCGCTTCTAGAGTGGGGTGGAACGTACATTGACCTCATCGATTTGCCGACGATTACCCCATATCTGGAGGCGTTACTCGGGGTTAACTATCGGCTCGATCATGACTATCTGAATATCAACAATGCTGAAAGTGCGCACAAACTGTACCTGCATGGAGGCGGGCAGGGCGCAGGTGGTCCAAAGGATTTAGTCGGAGCAACCGACGGCGGGCAATGCTATTACCGCTACAGTAACGGCCGATTTTTTAATGGGTTGGTTGCCGTTGGCTTTGAACTGGATGACGTGAAAGCAGGCGATGGTGGTTTTGCTTGCGTTCCGGGGAGCCACAAGGCAAACGTCGGGCTACCAGATAATTGGCGAATCAGCGAACGTCAAGACGATATCCCTGAATGTGTTGACCGCGTTGCGGCTTCAGCCGGAGACGCGATCATCTTCACGGAAGCCTGTGCCCATGGGACGGTTCCATGGAAGGGCGATAACGAACGCCGGACCATTTTCTACAAGTACTGTCCGCACGCGGTCGCTTGGAGCCCTTGCTACTACAACTCCGATAACTATGACGACCTTACCGAAAATCGACGGGCTATATTGATGCCACCTAGTGCGTGGGGGCCACACAGCCATACCGAAGCGATATGGCAACGGGCTCAAGCGGAGCAACTAGAACTCAAGGCATTGCGACGAGAGGTAGATGCTGCTCAAGGAACTTCGTGACGATCGCGTCTGCTGGATAGGCACAGAATATTAAGAAGCGACAAATTAACGGCCGGGACGGTAGAGCTCGAACAATCCTGGATTCTGCCGACGAGGGGCGACACGACGCGTCAGCTGATTATTTGATGTACGTCATCTCTCCGGTTCTTCCCAACTATGAACGAGCCAAACTTTTCGCAAATCCCTCAATCGTCTCACTCGGCCCTCGCGAAACGTAATTCGAGCATTTGACCGGTCGGACGAGTAGTACCAATGTGCCCTCGGTGAACGGTTGTGGCGCGTTTGAACGTCTATTTTGAGCGGCTCGCCGAGCAAAGCCTTGACCTCATCCGCGGCCATTCCCTCCTGCAGCAATCGCCAATTCGTTTGAATTTCACGAAGTCTCTTTGGTAGTCCAGAATTCTCGTTTTCCGATTGCTCACTGGATCGTTCGAGGAGCTCCAGTTGTGGCTCGGAACGAGCAGTCGTCGGTCGCTCAATGGGTTGTGTAGCGAGCTGCGGCGGTTCCGAATCTACTATCTCCGATGGCGTGGTTGGTTGTGTTGTCGGGCTAATGACGTTTTGCTGAGTTTCGCAAGGGAATGCTTTTGCCAGTGCATCCATCACCAGAACCGCGGCACTTTCATCCAGCCGCTCCGGGTGATCGTAGAGATAACCCATCACGATGCTCATCTTTTTCCCAGGCCGTAAATCATCGTCGGGTGTTGGGCAGTGGAACTTGGCGGCTTCCTGGAACTCGGCGGTTGAAGACCAACCACTCTTTCTACCTTTGCGGGAGGAAATAGCCTTGGTTTCGATCAGTGGAGCTAGGAGATTTCGCAAGTAATATGCGTTGGTGTCGGTGACTGCTTCAATGTAGCAAGCGCAACACGTTTCCTTTTCAATCGAGTCGACAGACGTGATACCAGGTGTTCCATCAAACGCAGCTGCGCAGCTTTTGAGTAGCCCCGCCCCGTTCTGAGCCGCGTCAGCTTGAAGCGCGATCGGAACAGATATCAGAACTATTAGTAGTAGGCGCATAGTCCAGTTGCCAAAAAAATGTGGAAGTTCATTCGGCAGGACAGACTACGAGTGTCCAGGTGACACCGCAGATGACCACGGAGTCGAATTTCTTGGCGGTTCCGGGGGCTGCCCATAGATCCACGCCGACTACGCCCGTCTTTTCGTCGGACTCGGGCTCGACAAATCTCATGGTCTGTCCCCCCGATAGCCTCAGGGTTGTGGGCTGCTCTGGATCGATCGAGCATCCGGCACCGAGCCCGTTCATCCATCTCTGACAAACGTCGGCCGGATCGTTATCCCGCGGTGCGATTTCGACGGCGGCAAAGCCAGTCGTGACCACCCCGTGAGGGCGAGTGTCCACTTCGTTCTGCCATGTATTTCCAGCGGGGAAGTAAGCCCCTTTGTTCCTAGGGAATACACCGTGGCCGGGCCAATTCTCTTGGATCTCAGCGAGGGTCCCAAAATCCTTGGGATGAAACTGTACGTTCACGCCAGAAACCGTGTCAGGGTTCTTGGGCAACCGCTCCCCCAATACGTAACGTCCAGACTCGACACCGGCTAAACCTGCGCCAGGTGAGCCGGAACAAACGTTCCAATCACCCGCAACGATTCCGCGCCGCGAACCTTGAATAGCCATCGATTCTGAAGCCGTGGAGACATCGGGAACCTGCACGATCGCCATGTAACCGCAGTCACCGTTGCGTTCCAGAAGCCTCGTTTGTGTCGAAGAATCCTTCCATGCGAGGTCTGTTGGACAAACCGTCTCTAAAAACGAATCGCCCAAACGTATATGCGTGTTAGTGAGGTACCCTCCCGCGGCCATTCGTGGGTCCCGAAAGACCACGGGAGCATCGAAAGCTGTGGTCAACACTGCTGACGTCCATTCTAGATCCCTTGCGAGCAAGCAGATCTGACGGAGGCGCAGTTCAGGATCTGCTGTCACTTGGTACGCACTTCGTGCATTTGTAAAGACGTCGCATCGTTCATCGTTATCTCATAGAAGAGACCGAGTAGAGCATCATAAAACGTTACTTGATAGCAACGACAAGTCGATTCCGTTCCGACTATCGCTGAAAGTACGGCATGACCTCCTGCACAAAGAGTTGAAGTGAGTCCATCGTTTCCTGGTGCGTAAGATCTCCCCACGCAAAAGATAATGTCAGGTATTCGATTCCTGTCTCGCTAATTAAGTGTTCGATTTGTTCGATGGCGTTTTCTGGAGTAGCGGCAATCAGAACCCCTAATTGCAACGCAAGCTCCGTATTGCCACCCAGGCTTGGATCGGTGAAGGGTATGTCGTAGCGCTCAAACAACGTCACCAAGTTGCGATGGTATGCGGGGTAGGCTTGATGGACTCTTGCCAACGCGCCTTGCTTGGATGAGTCCAAGTAAATATGCAGTGTCGCGCCAATGACCGGGTCTGCTACGCCAGGATTCCAGTCGGCATCGGGCTGGTCGAGCTGCGTCCGAAAATGCGCTATAGCGTTCTTGATTGCTTCTGGAGGTCCGGCCGTGATGGTGTTGAGACGATGTCTGCCAGCGTAATCGACGTTACCCGGATACCAGAAGCCTGGATGGGGTTGTTGCAGCGGACGATGGGGTAGGGAGATGTTTCCAAATACATGGTTCTTGCCAGAGTAACTAAATGTTGTGTTAGCTAGACCGGTCCGTAGGAGCTCGAACGCTTCTTCGAAGCGTTCTCGAGCGGTTTCCGGATCCTTTCCCCAGAGGGTATGTTCGGCCGGCGATATGCCTTTGCCGACGCCGATTTCGAGGCGACCCTTCGAGAGATGATCGAGCATGCAGACTTCTTCGATGAGTCTCAGCGGTTCATAGAACGGCAGTAATAAGACGAGTGAACCCAGGCGGATTCTTTCCGTTCGCTGTGAGGCTGCGGCCAGAAATACGGTGCCTGAAGGCGCGGCGTCGAGGCGTATGAAATGGTGTTCGGCTTTGTGATAGCACCAGAACCCGGCCTCGTCGGCAAACTCCAACATGCACAGCCGTTCTTCGTATAATTCGGCAAGGCTACCTGAACGGAATTCCATGTGGTCGAAGATGCCAAAGCGCATAGGGTTTAATTTGACTCGATGGCGCCACAGTGGACGTATCTTGATCCTTTGTTTCCGCTTCGCCTGCAAAACGTACTAAGAGCAATACAACGGGCTTCGCGCGCGTCATAGCCAAGATCGTCTGTCAGCCGCACTCCTAAATTTTCGCTATTCGGGGATCGTAAAATCCTAACGACCCGTGCATGGGGTAGCCCACCAATTCTCTGACCTCGTCGGACACGTTCGTAGCAAGAGCGGGTGGCAAGCTCAGATATTGATTTTCCTCCTGGCGCAACCAACCCAGCGAATAAGAAAGAATAATTCCATAGCGCCACTCGTTTGAACTGTTGCCTCCTGCAGCGTGAAGTGTACCGCCCAACCAGATCATGACCGAACCTTCAGGCATGTCCGCTTGCGCGACTTCATCCGGCGTTGCCTGACGACCCGACTGCCAGCGATGGCTTCCTGGCACGAGCAACGTGGCGCCGTTCGAGTGTGTGAAGTCACTCATGGCCCACATGGTGGCGATAACCAAATTGGGCCTTGGTATTTTAAAGAACGGGAAAGCGTCCTCTTCCCGGTGCAGGACTTGTTCCCTTGCACCAGGTCCGATATTGACTGCGACCGAAACGTGCAACTGGAACCGTTCACAGTTGTCGCCTAAGTGATGTTCACACAGAGATTTTATGGTCGGATGCGTCGCCATCGTTTGAGCGCCTTTTGACCTAGCGAGTAACGCGGGCAATCGTTGAGTCTTGGCGGGATAAAAATCCTCAGTGGAATCATCTTCCTGGACACGACTTTGCCCTAGAGAGTCCCCGAGTTCAGCTTTCACCTGTTGAGTTAATTCCAGGGATTGAGCGTTTCGAATGACCGCGCAACCACTTTCATCCAGGGCACCTTTGACTAAACTCAAATCGGCACCGGATTCAAAGACAGGTATCTCTGCTTTAGCTACCACGCTTCTCGATCTCCATGTCAAAGAAACACTTATTGTTCGCGAATTTCACCGCAATCCTCGTGATTCGTTCTGAAACGTTAATGCGTTCAGTGAATGGTTTAGATCGCCGGTCGAGATATGTGGCGTGAGTTTCAACTTGCCTTAGTCGAATTGACCACGGGGCGCTTTTGCGAATTTTGCCCAGTCCGGACCGCTAGCGTCCCACCCATAACCTTGTTCCTGGCCCAACAAACGCAACATGCGAGGATTGTTCGCATGTCGCTTGATTACTTCAGGGGGCACGTATTCACCAAATTTCTCCTGCGTAACAACGTAATGCCGGGCAAAGTATGTCGCTAGATTCATCCGGATGCCCGGTACCGTTCGCACGAAGGAACCGTGCCACGTATTGCCGTGCCAGACCACGGCGTCACCGGGCTCTAAATTCATCGCAACCGCGTTGGGGTTGCCGTGATCGCCGCCTAGCATGACTTCATCGGGCCTCGGCTGTCGACACAACCGATGACTTGCAGGGACCATGCCGAGGGCACCGGCTTCTTCGCTGTAGGGCGTGAGCGCGTAGTTCACGTTGGCAACTTGCGATGTCATAGAAAAGGGTGCCGGTATGCCGTTGCCGTTATCCGAGTGAAGAGGTAAGCAGGCCCCGCCAGGACCCTTAAAATGGCATGTCATGCTCGAAAGTTTGCAGCTTCGACCCAGGAGATAATTGATTAGAGCGAGGGGCGAGGGTGCTAGCGCGATCTCCTCAAACACTTCGTCTTCAAACAGAAGATAGTGTGCTAACGAAACGCCGTTGAATATTTCGCCGGATTCCGTCTCGATATCAACGATTGCACCGGTTTTTCGTTCCATGGCCCGGATAATTGATTCTCGGGCGCGTGCGACTAGCTCAGGCGAGAGCGCTCCTTTGATGGTCGTGTAACCGACTGATTCGAGTTCGGCAAGATTCGCGTTTAAGCCAAGAGAATCCAATTCTTCCATGGTCGTTTCCCGCGCGAGCTTGTCCGGGTCTGGTTGGCTAACCCCGGTTCCGATCGCTTTAGCGCGGGACGCCTTAACGTCGTCGTAACTCAATGTCTGTTCGGCCACCTTTCGCCCTCGGTTAACCCCACGGTCCTAAATCATACTCCAGACTGTCGCCGTTCAGACGACGTTCAAAGTGAGCTGAGAAAGGTCTTCAGGGCAGCGTTAGTTTCAGCTGGCGCCTCCTGCTGAACCCAATGGCCAGCCCCGTCGATGATCGTGCTTCCTCGAAAATCGTCGCATGCCGCCCCTGGATTGGCATACATATCGAATCCGGTCACAAAGTGTCGTACCGGATCCTTTTCGCCGCCAATAAAACAAGCGGGTTGCTGGATTGTCTGACCTCGTATCTGAACCAGTTCTTCGATGTCGAAACCTTGTGCTCGATAACGGTTTAGCGGGCCGCGGAAACCTCCCATTTGAAAGGCATCGCTGTATTTCTTGAGATCCGCAGTTGTAAGCCACGCCGGGAAAGGATCAGGATCGACCATACCATCCAATAATTGCGCATCGCTGGGTTTGTCAGTTAACCATGTGCCCGATGGTGCATCGCCAGAAATGGCGTAATAGATTTTGCGTAATGCGGCGGGAACATCGGCTTCAAGTTCTGCCTCCGCGATACCTTCCGTTTGAAAGTAGAGCTGATAGAAGAAGCGATCAGCGTAAAGTTGTTTTGCCATGTCGATGAACGAGGTGTCGCCACCCGGGGTATAAGGGACGCTCAAACCAGCCACGGCTCTAACAAGATCCGGATACAGTAGTGCAGTATTCCAAACGATGGGTGCCCCCCAGTCGTGGCCTAACAAAACTACTGGCGCGTTGCTTATTTCTTTGATGACGGCAGCCACGTCGCTTGAGAGACTTTTTATGGAGTAGGCCGAGATAGATTCCGGCTTGGAACTGCCTCCATAACCGCGAACATCCATGGCTGCGATCGTGTACCCGAGCTCGCTGAAATGAGACATTTGATGTCGCCAGGAATACCAGAGTTCGGGCCACCCATGTACGCAGAGTACAACTGGGCCGCTTCCCTTGATGGCAACTCGTATAACTATGTCACCGTTTCTCGCTTCACTAAATTCCATTCCTGTCTCCCGATATCGAGCTGCGATCTATCCATGGAACGCTACCGTGCATCAAGCGATACCTATAATCTTTCGCGTTTGCCAAGTCTATTTCCTCTGCAGCGAACCGACGAAAGTGATATTGCCGCTACGTCGGATGCCGGTAGCCAGAGAGGGCCATGTAGGTGAAGCGGAGGCAAATCCCCGTTCCAAGGAGTCGTCCAAGTCTCAATCAATGACCAGACGCTTGAAGAACCCAGGTTCTTGTATCGACCGATACTTTTGGCATCGGCATCTCTGGGGATGTTGTCGATCCTGCTTCCTATTTATGCACGTCAATTGGGAGCGTCCGCAACCGCGATCGGGGGGCTGTTTAGCGTATTTACGGGAGTGCTTTTAATTGTTAGACCCCTGACGGGTTGGGCACTCGACCGCTACGGAAGGCGACCGCTACTCTTGCTAGCGTTAACGAGTTTCGTTGCTTGTATGTTGGTGTTTGGTCGAAGTATTGACCTACCGTACTTATACGCAGGGCGCATACTCCATGGCATCGGTGCCGCCATGATGTGGTTGACGTTGCGGACGATGGTTGCTGACACTGTACCGGACCAGCATCGCGCCAGAATCATGGGGCGATTGACGGAACAGGCCGCGCGCGGAAGCATGTTTGGCGCGTTCTTCGGATTTACCTTAATCGGATTTCTCCCTTTGCCATCGGCCTGGCAATGGTCATTCCTCGGATATGCCGCGCTTTCGGTTATTGCCTTGGCGCTGACTTGGCGTCGGGTACCTGAGACAAAGGCTGAAGGACAACTGGGTCTCGTCACGCCTTGGGATATCAGCGGTATCGCCCTGGCGACCTTGGTCGCCACAGTCGCACTAGCTGAAGCTCTTATTGGTCCTGTTTTTCTGATTCTTCTTACGGACCGTTTCGAACTTGAGCCAACAATGCTTGGTACGGTTATGGCCGGTGGGATTCTTTACGCATTTCTTCCCTCCCGAACGGGAGCTTGGGGCGATCGAATTGGTCGATATAGGGTCGTTGTTTTTGGTTTAGCCTTGGCCGCCATCGCCAACGGCAGTTTCCCATTTCTACCTTCGGTATGGGTGTTGATACTTGTCTATACCGTTTTGGTCGGTGCCTGGTGCATGGTCACCCCGCAACTCGACGCGCTCATGACATCTCGAACGTCGGCGCTCAATCGGGGGCGCACCGTTGCTCGTTACGAATTTGTTCGCGGTGCTGGAGCAGCTTGTGGTCCACTACTCGGCGGTTGGCTCTATGACGAGTGGCATGTCGCCGCGCCCTTTATTACGAATAGCTCGCTGTTGTTCTTAACGGCAGTGACGACGATGGTGGTTATCGTTTACTCAAAAACGAAAGGGGCGGCTGGATCTAACCCCGATCGCGTCGGCAAGTTCTGAACACGATGGGATCACTTTAGGTCTATTCGCGAGAGCCTTTCATGACGCTGGCCATCCGTCGAGCCATGGCAATGCTTAGTCTTTCTTTTCCGCTTAATATCGGTTGAGCCCGGATCTAACGAGGGGAACGATTTGAACGAATTATGTTTGCGATCAGCCACGGAACTCGCTGCGCTTATATCCCGAGGCGAGGTGTCGAGTCGCGAAGTTGTTGAGGCCCACTTAGCGCGAATTGCCGAAGTTAACGATGACGTGAATGCCATCACGTTGACGCTGGAGGAAAGCGCATTGAAGCAAGCGGACGCTGCAGACACGGCCGACGCTGTGGAACGTTTACGCCCGCTGCATGGCGTACCGTACACGATCAAAGAGAACATCGACTTGGTTGGGACGCCGACAACCCAGGGACTACCGTCGCTCGCTGATGCGATCCCGAGCAGCAACTCACCAATTGTGGACCGCATGAATAGTGCGGGCGCAATTCCCATCGCGCGGACGAACCTCCCCGAGGCAGGATTACGTATCGATACAGAGAATCCACTGCGTGGACGAACCTTTAACCCGTGGGACAAGAACCTTACCCCTGGTGGTTCGAGTGGAGGTGAGGCTGCAGCCATTGCGACGGGCATGTCGCCGATGGGGCTCGGCAACGATATCGGCGGTTCGTTAAGAAACCCCGCCTACTGTTGTGGGATTGCTTCTCTAAAACCAACCGCCGGGCGCGTGCCCTTTGTGGTCGAGTCCGAAGTCGGAGGTTTGGGCGCTGCCAGCATGGAATTTGTGTCGGACGGACCGATGGCACGATCAGTTGCGGATTTACGACTCGGTTTATCCATCATCGCGGGTCGCCACGCCAAGGACCCAAGGACCGTGGACGTACCGCTAACAGGCCCTCTGCCCAGCCCGTTAAGAGCGGGCATCGTCACCTCGATACCGGGATGCGAATTACCACCGGCGACGATTGCGGCAATCGAAAGGTCTGGAGAGATTCTTTCCAGTCAGGGTTGGGAAGTAACCACGGCAGAACCGCCAGAACTTGAGCGGGTATTAGATGTTTGGGGAAACATCTTGCTAGAAGGTATGGCTGATGGTCTTGAAGAAATGAGTAACGTGCTCTCACCGGAAATACATCAACAACTAATCGAAGTGGAGAAATACTTTAATCCTGGAAGTGGGTCGCTCAACGCAACGCTAGGCGAGCGTCAACGCTTACGAGGGATTTGGTCGGAGTTTTTGACGGACTACTCCGTCCTTTTAGGTCCGACTTGGACCAATCTACCGTTCCCTTGTAACGCCGATTTAGTTCCGGTCACGGGTGCCGAGCTAGTGATTGATACGTTACGGTTTATCGTGCCAGGCAACGCATTGGGCATCCCCGGGTTGGCCCTGCCCACCGGCGTCTCTGAAGGATTAGCCACAGGTATTCAGATTTATGCAGATCTCTGGCGGGACGACCTATGCCTGCTAGCCGGTGAATGCATAGAGCGTGCGGTGGATACAATTACGCCGATTGATCCCAATACCGCATAGGTCACGAGATGAGAGTTTTACTGGCATTGAACTTGTGAGTAATTGGGGAAAAGTCATCCTGTGGAGCGGAGGGATAGTTTACGGTGTTCTGTCCCTCTATCTCGTTCTGTATGGGACCTTTTCGGAGCTCGGAACCGCGTTCTTACCGCTCGGCATTGGGTTGATGGGTCTATCGTTTTACGCCAAGCCCTACAAGAAGCGTCTTTTTAGGATCGGTCTGGTTTTCCTTTTGATAGGCATATTTCTGTCCTTAGGACGTTTTGGACAAGTGCTGTTTTAAATTTAGCGGTTGGGGATTAGACAATAGGTTCGCTCGTAATCTTTCGCCAAGACCTTGTTGCCCTCAGATTTTGAGAGTGATCGTCGGTTAATTTCTGTCTCGGAACCTGACCTCGCGACGCCCATCGTTGCTGCTAGCATAGTTAATCCAGTGACCATGAGGCGAGTATTCATGACCAATCCCTTCAGGAACAACGCGCAACGCGAAGAATTTCTTGCGGAACCACGCCTTGCGATTTTAATCACCAACAGTGACCGTGGTGCACCCATAGGCGTTCCGGTTTGGTTTGAGTGGACCGGGACAAATGTGCACATGTTCGCGGGACGAGAAACGCCCAAGATCGACCGTATCAAGCGTGACCCGACAGCCTCGGTACTCGTCACTAACGCGATAGGGGAGCCTGAAGCATGGGTGGCCTTTGACGGACCGATTGAGCTCAGCGATAACGGCGGCATTGAACTCGCCACGCGACTTGCCGATCGGTATTGGGACCTGGATAACGATCAACAACGAGCGGTACTTTCTTCGTGGCAAAGCGCACCTGACGCATTCTGTCTGCTGACGCTCAAACCCGTGAGAGTTCGAACAGGGCAGTAGAGATTGGAGGTTCGTCCATGAAAATTGACTGGCGGCGCAGATTTGTGGCTCTTGGATCGCCCACCGGCACTCGGAATGGCGCAGGTTTTTCTCCTTGCCAAGGCCTCTACTACGAACCCAAAGCAAAAAAAGCGACGACAGCATTCATTGCCTCGCACTACAACGTTGATTTCAGCGAACACTATTTGGGTGAATACATGGCCTCTCGCGGCTATGGGTTTCTCGGCTGGAATACGCGGTTTCGGGGTAACGAAGCTTTCTTTCTTTTGGAGCATGCCCTTGTAGATATTGGCGTCGGAGTTGCCTGGCTGAAGGAAGAGGTCGGCATTGAAAACGTCGTCCTCCTCGGTAATTCCGGCGGCGGTTCGCTCATGGGTGCGTATCAGTCACAAGCGAAAGGCGTCAGCATGACGCCCACGCCAGGGCTCCAGCTCCCCGATGCGCTTCAGAAATTAGTTCCAGCTGATTTTTACGTATCGCTTTGCGCACACGGTGGCCGGCCAGAAGTACTAACCGCATGGTTTGATCCAGCCATTACCGACGAATCTGACCCGACCACGGTCGATCCCGACCTCGACATGTACAACGAGACTAACGGTCCCCCGTACCCGAGCGAATTTGTTGAACGGTATCGAAAAGCGCAAGTAGAGCGAAATCACCGGATCACGACTTGGTGTCACTCGGAATTGGCTCGATTAAAGGACCACAACATGGCTGACCGCGGCTTTAATCTATACCGAACCTGGGCCGATCTACGTTTCGTGGATCCGGACATCGACCCGTCCGACCGAAAGCAGAATTGGTGCTATGCCGGAGATCCTAGAAAGGCGAATTATCGTCCTCAAGGGATTGGGCTAACCAATACACTGCGGACGTGGTTGTCGATGTGGAGCTTGTCGGATTCGTTTTGTTGTGGTCCACCGCACCTCGCCCGAATTGTCGAACCGTCTCTTGTTGTACAGAGTTTGGCAGACTCAGGCGTATTCCCGAGCGATGCGCAGCTCATTTATGACAGCGTCGGTTCACGCGATAAAACGTTAGCGATGGTACCCGGCGACCATTACTTGCAGGCCCCCGATGGCGCCAGGGCGCACGTGGCTGACCTTATCGTCGGTTGGCTAGAAAATAGGCACGGATGATGTTGCGACGGTAACCGTCGGGGCTTTAAAGAAGCTCAAAGAAGATTACTTCGAGAGGTTTGTCGCTCAAGTTCTTGCCCCGGTGGGCCCCCCTTTCTTCAGCCCAGACTGCATCGCCGGCAGGCCTAGATATCTCGGTGACCTCTCCAGACGCGGACGTCACGGATACATGCATGGCGGTTAGTGCTACGGAAACGCCCGCTTTGTGAGAGTGGATGGGCGTTTCGTGACCCGCCGGACTCTTAATGCGTACGATGCGTACGTCGGGACGCTCGAGCTCAATTTTTGCGTTAACGGGATCCGCATCCACTGCGTTAGGGGCGCTTTGATCTTTTCCGTGATATCGATGCTTGATTTCAACGAATACGCTTTCTTGATCCAACGTTGAAATGCTCTTGACGGAATGAGGTTTTATGTCACCGTCGATGATGTCTCCCGGGTAACTTTCAGGACGCGTTTCAGAATGACCATCCAATCCGGTAAAAATGCTCTGGCCGCCTGTCAATGTGACACCAACAAAAGGTTCGTGGGAGTGCATTCCGGATGCTTCTCCTGGCCCGTAGCCCACCCTAATCAACCGTACATAGTCATTCTCAAACTCAACTTGGTAGT
>Ga0310342_100000752_pt1 | contig 18994 bp, 11 predicted proteins | sample S15DNA20500_MG_FD_206155 | JGI IMG/M metagenome (GOLD analysis project Ga0310342, IMG submission 206155) | Marine microbial communities from station ALOHA, North Pacific Subtropical Gyre - S1503-DNA-20-500_MG | ecosystem: Environmental > Aquatic > Marine > Oceanic | place: Pacific Ocean: North...
CAGAGAAGAAACAAGAAAAGAGGCCCGCGACCCGGAATAATCCAGAAAGCGGCAATACTGGCTCCCACCATCGACCCGACCAGGTTCGCTCCCTGCAGGATGCCAGCGCCGCGATCAAGCCTGCCCTTCTCGCCATGGTCGACCAGCAGAGCGGGAACGATCAATCCGGAACAAAAGCCAGGTAATCCGAGCACAACGAAGAGCAGCAAAGCCTTCGCCACCGGCAAAGAAGAACCAGGAGTTTCTCCCACCAGCGATACGAAGTGGAGATAGAGATACGGACTGAAGGCGATCAACAACAAGGAGATCCCCTGAGAAATGAGCCACGAAGACCAGGCAACTCGCCGCAGACGTGAAACTCCCAGCGATAGTCGTAACTGCGGCATCAGGCTGGCGCCGGCAGCGCCACCGATGAGCCACATTCCCGAAGCGATGCCGAATACAAGTAGACTCGAACCGAGCACCTCTCCGAGTACCCGTACCCAGCCGAGCTGAAGCCCGAAGGCGATGACCCCAACCCAGAAGGCGCTCAGAATCGCCCTTCTGCTGACACGGCGATCCTTCCGGACCACTTCCGATTCGGTACGAACTGGCATGGTCGGCACGAAACTCGCCAACCCAAGAAGCAACAATCCAGTCAGTAGCGTTCCGAGTTCGCCAGCTAACGGTAACAGTAGCAAAGGTGTCGCCAGAGCACCAAAAGCACTGCCCAAATCTAAAGCTGTAATTCCTCCTGAAGAACGACGTATCACCTCATCGACGGAAGCACGAAACGAAGTGGTCACTGCCGCTCCCAGAGGTATCGAACCGCATAGCAACGGTAAGGAAACACAGATTTTTCCCAACAGAGTTGATATGAACCAGGATCCCTCCGCGATAACGGGAAGCAGAATCCCAATCCACAGAGAAGCAGCTATGCAGCCAACCAAACCGATACGACACCAGGTGGAGGCCAGTGATCTCCTTTCTCGAACACGTGCAGCGGCAACCTGACCGATGGCAAATCCGACCAGTGCCACGTTCACGGCAAGTGCTACACCATCGAGAGTACTGCCCAAAATGGTACCCAGTTGCCGAGCAACGAGGATCTCCAAAAGCATCGTAGCAGCCCCGACCAAAGCGAGGGTTCTGAGCGCCATTACTGGTTCTCCCCATCTTCATCAACAGGCACGGCTATCGGTTCCTCTAATACTTGCTGAAGCGCTGCTTCGATACGAGCTCTCACCTGAGGATCCTCATCGACCACTTCATCGAGATGTTTGCGATACCACTTTGCCGCTTCGGTAAATAAGTCTGCTTGATGAGCAATCGCTCCCATCTGGCGATAGATACGATCCTCTTCCACTCCGGCTTCAAGCTGCTTTTTCAATAGCTCTAACGCGGACGCTGGTCCATTGACGCGTCTCTCCACCTCGGCAACCTCCAGAATGAAATCACCTCGCTCCTCAATACTGGCTCTATCGAGCAAGCGACTGTATCCGTCTTTCGCCAGTTCCCAGTCCCCCTGACTCGCATCGTGACGAGCCAAACGAAGCCACAATTCGAGTCGACGTTCCTTCTCCGCAGGCCCCTCGGCGTGTTTTTCAGCTTCGACCAGTGCCTCTCTGGCCTTGTCCGGTTCTCCCCGGGTCATCATCCGATCAGCAAGCATGGTCAAAGCAGTGATCCGAGTCGGATCCACCTGCGCTTCGGTGACCGCTCCACTTTCGATTCGTTGGCGAACCAGTGCCTGTTGAATTCCCTGCCGAGCCTGAGGATTATCGGGAACCGCCCAGAGAACCGCTTTGAAATGTTCGATCGCCTTCTCGGTGTCTCCACCTGCCAGCAACAATTCGCCCAACGAAAGGTGGGAAGCGAGATGTTCTGGATCATCCTCCAGTAAGGCTTGCAGTTGTGCTCGGGCTTCTCCAGCGCGCCCCAGTTTGAGCAGAGTCTCGGCCTTGCGATATCGTGCACTGCTTCTTCGGCCTTCTTCATCAAGGCCCAGCAAAGCCTGGTCAAACAGCACCAGTGCAGCCTTGTGGCGCTTCTCGTCGAGCGCCAGCATCCCTTCCTGGTAAGCCACCCTGGCCTTTGCACGACCACCAATACCCTCAGCGGTGTCTCTGGCTTGCTGGTTATATCGTTCCCGCTCACCTTCAGTTGAGGTCGCGGCAAGATATAACAAAGCCTCGAGTCGAGTCGAATCGTGAATAATCGGTAACTCGATGAGGGTCAGCGCCGCCGCGCGGGCACCTTCAATGTCCCCAAGACGCTCACAAATCTTGAGCAACTCACGCCAAGGAGTCTCTTGCTGAGATACTTCGCTGCCATCGGTGTCTTTTTCATCGAGAAGAATTAGCAACTGCTGCTGGGCAACCCTCAGGTTGCCTTCCCCTCCAATATTGGCGAGCAATCCGGCGCGAATCTGTAGTGCCTGGAGGAAATATCCTTGTTGAAGCCGATCCCTCTCGACTCCTGAAAGGATCGTGATGGATTTCCCGAGATCACTGACCGCTTGTGAGTTCCAACCGCGTGTACGAGCCGCTTCAGCAAGCCCGAACCAGGCACGTGCACATTGTGGCTCGGCTGCCACAGCACTACTCCAGAGTGGATAAGGGCCTTGCCAATCGTCAAGACGAGCACGAGTCAATAACACCAGCAACAGCAGCAAAATCACGGTCAGAGGTGTCCTGGAACCAGCAACTTTTCTCTCAACAAAGATCAGACCGCCTGCCAGAGCCAGCAGCAGGGCTATCGATGGCAAGTACAGGAATCGTTCAGCAAAGCGCTCGGGATGGGGAAAAAGCTGCAGCACTGGCGATAGCAGCACGATGAAAAGAGGCCAGCTCAGCGCGATTTTTCGATATCCGTGACCAAAACAACGCCACGAAAAGAACAGTCCTAGAGCCACCACAACCCAACTCATCAGCGAGGTCCACGGTGAAAAGGCTGCCGTTGAAGGGAGAAATGACGCATAGGAATGATCGACAGAGAGACCCACTGGCCACAGAAAAAGCGCCAGGTAACTCAACAGTGCTCGACCCATCGTCCAGAAAACCGTCGTGATAGATCCTCCCCAGTACGGGGTCCCAGCACCAGGATCCTGTAATGACAGAACTCGCCAGGAAAGAAAAAGTACCACCACTGCGCAAGGTGCCCAGACCGGGATGAAACGACGCCATTGAAGCCAGTTTTTTGGAGGTTCGGATGACATGTAAGAAACCGCTATCAGTGCCACCGGAAGGGTTGCGGCCATCTCCTTGGCGGCCATCGCCAACGCCCCCAACAAAGCAACAACACAACCCCGAAACCAACCGGGTCGTTCTCCTCCGCCAACGGCAACGAGTAAAGCTAACAGATAAAAGACTCCGAACAGGACATCCCGACGACCCGAGATCCACGCCACAGCTTCCGTCTGAACCGGATGCACCAGAAATACTGCTGCCAGCATGACCGACAGCTTCCAGCCACCTTTTGGAAAGATGGCCTGGATCAGACAGAACAACAGCAACGCAGCGATGCCATGCAATAACACGTTGTGTAGGTGAAAAGGAATCGTCGCTCCAGAATGATGTGGCCCATCGATGCCCCACATCGCAGCGTGCAGCACATCGATCCGGTAGGAGATAAAACGAAGTGGGCGAAAACCGATCCGCACCTCATCAACGGATGGATCTGGTTGCGACAAAACCTGGATCCAGTCGTTTATCTCATCGGTGGGCCCATCAAAGGATCTCCAGAGCCAGTCATTGGTCGATATCAACCGCACGTCATCAAAGACCCAGTCTCCATCGAGTACCGGTAGGTACAACAACACAGCGCTACACAAAAAACCGAGCGCGATGAGGACTCGCATCTGCCACTTCATCGCAACACCTCGAAAACGATTTTTCGAAGTTCCATTGCACAGTGTTTTCGGGAAAAACCGCTGGTGTCTCGCTCTAACAGTGCACTGCGTGACCTATCCAAAATGTCAGGATCGGCGGCAACACCGACGATGAGGTCGGACAGTTCCGAACAGATCTCTCCTTCACTGGCTCCTTCGATGGGAAACCAACCCTGACCTGAGGGAAATAAATCCGGAATCCCACCCACAGGTGTCGAAGCTACCGGTAATCCACGTGCGATTGCTTCCTGAACAACAAGAGGAGTTCCTTCACCCTTACTTGGAAGAAGTAATAGATGGCTGCGATCCATCGCAGCCATGATCTCAGCAGGAGGTTGTGGCCCTCGCAGTTGCACATCTTTGTGCAAATCGAGTTGATCACCAGTTCCTCCCCCGATCACCTCCAGTGAGAGGGAAACTCCTCTTTGCCGGGCAGTGGCGACAGCATTGAGCATCCGGTGATAACCCTTCGACTCAATTCTTTCTCCCACCCACAGAAGTTTCAGTGGATAGGGAGAAGTAGTGGCAGAGCGCTGGCTCAAGAAGTGGGAGTCAATTCCCACCGGCAATACTTTGACGCCAGAGATGGCATGACGATCTGCCAACTCTCTTGCCATCGGTTCGCTCGCTGCAAGTACTCGATCAGCAGACCGCAAACCCATTCTGAGTAACTTGGCTCCAATGCGAGTCCGACCGAATCGATGAACATCAGAACCGTGACACCAGACGATCAAAGGACAACCGAGCCTTACCGCACTCTGGCGAGCGATCACCGCAGCCGGAACCGCCCAGTGCGCTAGCACCACACCGGGAATTGAATCTTGTTGCCAGTTGCGCGACTCACGGTGTGCAGAAATTAACCACGACAGAGCAGCGATAGGGCCCACGCCGCTGTTTCGAGGTGATTTACCTCCCGAACGATAGTGAAATCGTCTCACCCGGAGAGATCCATCCTGTTCTTCAATGGGATCTTCGGGGTGGATCTGAGGAGCGATCAACTCGGTATCGAAGTCATCGGCGAGTTCCAGATGCAAATCACGTATGAACCGAGCTCGCCACGGTTCCTTCTTGCCTGGCCAAGAAGCTGTCAACACACGAAGACGAGGACGATCCATCACCGATCCAGTTCCCGGGTCACGACCCCCCGTTGCTGACGATCAATCCGATAGGCTGGCCGACCTCGCTCCCTCGACCCTAGCCATTCCGTCAGCACTCCGGCGAGAAGAAGCTGTATTCCGCCGAGCAATAGTAACGATCCAAGTGCTAGTAATGGATATCGAAAACCGATGGTGCCATCAATAAGGCGCAGATAAGCGATGTAAGAAAGGATTCCCAGGCCCGGAAACGAGAGGAAAAATCCCCATCTAAAAAAGAACAGCCCCGGCCTACCACGCCCCTTCAAGAGAGCCAGTATCGCGAACAGATCGAGCATCGCGGGAAAGGCACGCATCGGGCCAAAGTGAGATTGACCGGTTTCCCGTGCACGATGAGTCACCTGAACTTCGGCAACTCGATATCCCCAGTGAGCCGCCACCAGAGGCATGAAACGAAAACGACCGCCTGAAAGAGGCAACTCTCTGGCCAGTTCCTTTCGCATCAACTTGAATCCGCAATTGCCATCGTGAAGGGGTGGCCCTCCTGCAAGTCGAACCATTCCATTAAAGAGAATCGAAGAAATCTTCTTCGCTATCCCATCGTGCCGTTCATGTCGCCAGCCGATGACCAGGTCGGCTCCACCATCGTAGACACTCAAAAATCGATCGAGTTCTTCCGGTGACTCTTGCAAATCTGCATCGATGGTTGCGATGAGCGACCCTGACGCCTCGTCAAATCCAGCTGCAAGCGCATCTCCTTTGCCAAAAGGTCGGCGAAGACGAATTACTCGACAACATGGCTCAGAATCACATAGTTGCTCGAGAAGTTCAGCCGTTTGATCACTGGAACCATCGTCAACCAGCAAAATTTCATACGAAGGTACTCTGGATGCTTCCAGGGCAGGAACGAGTCGGGAGATGAGATTCTGAGCACCCTCTCTCTCATCCCGAACAGGAACGACCATCGACAGATAAGGAGGTTCGGTCACTTAAAGTACCTCCGGTACCTCTACACCACGTTCTCGAAGAATTTCTGAGAGATCCCAAAAGTTCTGTATCACGTGATCTGGACTGCTAGCCCCCTCAACATCACGAAAACGATCCTCGCGCTGTACCCGAACCGTGACCATTCCGATTTCATTGGCAGGATCGATATCCATCGTCGGGTTATCGCCAACATATACACATTCAGAAGGGCGAAGATTCAAATCGATACAGGCACGTTGATATAACTTTGGGTTCGGCTTGGAGATCCCTACCTGATGAGAGATAAAGATGGCGCGTTGTTGAAAATGATCCAGAAGTCGAAGACGAATTAATTTCTCGGCTTGTTTGACCTCAAGCCCCTCGGTGATGATTCCCAGCAGAAGGTCCGTCAACCCGAGACGCCTGAGCACCTCGCTGGCATCTTCAAAAGGCTCCAGCATACGAGTCTTGGTGTCATGGTAGGCAACGATGCCTGCCGCAACGATCACTGCTGGATTCAAACCTTTCAGGGTTCTTCGCGGAAACCGAAGCAGTAACTTGTCGAAATGGCGTTCATAGTTGGAAGAGAACTCCCGAATTACCTCATCAAGTTCTTCGAGAAGATCTTCACGTGGAACGTTGAGACCCGCTTCAATCATCGCATCGGCGCTAGCAGCGCGCGCCAGAGATGCGAAATCCACGGTCGAGAAGAGAGTCCCGTCGATGTCAAAGAAGACCGCGCGAATTTCACTCATGCGGACTCCTTTCTGAAACGAGACAGGGGTCGTATCCGGGCCAACGCCTCGGAAACAACCCCCGCCTGCAGATGCACACCATCAACAAGGATTAGTTGAAGAGTTTACGTTCCTCAGCACGAAGATCGACGATCTTCGCTGTAAGAAGAATGTAGAGGCTCCTCTTTTCGTTCAAGTTAGCCTTTCGACGGAATAGATTTTTGAGAAATGGTAAGTTCCCCAGAATCGGAACCTGGGATTCGTACTTCAGTTCATTCAAACTTCTGAAGCCCCCGAGCAGGACCGTTCCGCCATCAGGAACGGTCACCGAGGTGAACGCCTGTTGCAAAGAGATCTCAGGCAGGTCAATCTCGACCAGGCTGGCTGCATTGTTCAACGTTCCCAAACTGATCGTGACCGTCGAGATCACCCCGTTGATCAGGCTTGCCAGAGTCGGACGAACATCGACAGTGATGTAGCGACGATCTGCAGAAATCACCGGCCGAACATCGAGCACCACACCGTCCTGGAAGGTGTCGATTACCGGGTCAGCAACTTCAGAAACCACCAGTCCAGTACCCCCGGAGACCAGCTCGTAATCCTGCACGTAAGAACGCTGAGTGATCACCGAGACATGCACTCGTTGTCCATTAGAAGCCGTTACTTTCGGCGCCGTGACGATGCGAGCGGCACGCTGTTCCTGGCTAGCGCGAATAATCGCGTTAATCTGGAACGGATCCAGCCATGTCACCTGCATGGTGAGTCCCCGCAAGGTTGCATTCAGGCGGTCTCCACGAGCAGCTCCAACAAACCCGTCCAGGATATGCTGCATCCGGCCAGCGGTCCGGTCCTGTCCCATGATGAGTGTCGGATCTGTCGGATCTCCAAGGTTGTTGAAACCAATATCTGATCCACCGGTATTGGTCGAATTGAGAGTCCCGTATGCGGTTCCGAAGCCCTGGCCAGGAGGCTGGCCCAGATTCCTGGAATCGACTCCGATGTCCTCCAGGAAATCATCGACCATGTCGATAAACCGAGCCTCGACGACAACGAAAACATCGCTATTGGCACGAAGGTTCACCATGAAATCATGAATCGCGAGATGAAGTTCGCGAGTGGCAGTGACCAGGATCTGTCCCTTGTGACCACTGATCGTCGAACCTGACTCATCCCAATGATCTGCGCCACCGGTCGACTCCTGGATCAGTTCCACCAGGTCATCGGGGGTGAGTTCCGCATCTTCCTCTTCATCGAATCCGCCGAAATCGAACGGGTTGTCGCCCCCCTCTTCCGAACTGTCATTGCTGGAAACGCGGATCGATGGGCCAGGGAAGTCGCGGATCTTGTTCAGAATATCCGTCACGTTGTAGATCTCAAAAATTAAGTTACCGAATGCATTTTCCGGTTCGGTGATGAAGAGAATGTTCTCGCGGAAGGTAAAAGCTTTGCCTGTTGCCTTCATGATGAGATCAAGCGCTTCACCCAGCTTGACCCCTTCAAGGGAGAGATTGACCGGGACATCGGTCGCGTCGATCTCAGGATCGATATTGATATTGAGATCACTCACACTACGAAGGAAATCCACCACTTCTGCGAGGTTCGCATCTGGAAAATCGAAAGAAGTCGATCCGGCCGCGAGTGCCCTGCGGATCTTGCGGATTTCAGGGGATTCCTCGAGGCTTGCCGTGGACAGCCTCTCAAGACGACGCTGAACTTCGGTCTGCCAGAAATCACGGGACTCGGGGAAGCGGAATGGATCCTCATAGGGAATCCCACTGCGCTCGAGGTCTTCCCAAACCCTTGTCGTTTGTTCAGTCTCACGCTCGATGTAGGTCAGATAGCGGTGCGCCTGCAGGTATTCCTGAGCACGATCCTGCAATCTCTTGGCCGACGTGTTTTCTGGATCAATCTGGAGGATCGTCTTCGAGAGTTGAATCGCCTCGCGGAAATCCTCGCGCACCATCGCATCTTCAATACGATCCATGAGGACGACAATTCGCTCCAGACGGCGTTTCTCAGCCTCTGTGGTGAGGCGATCGGCCTCTCTGAGGGCAAATTCTTCCCGCTGACGACGAGAACTGGCATCGCTGGAGATCTTCATGTTGCGGGCCCTGTCGTAGAGAGCCAGCGCTTCCTCCTGCATATCTGTCACGTCGACACCGTACTCGAACCAGATCAATCGCTCTCGGGCCCGCTGAAGCAGATCGAGAGCATCATCGTTGCGGTTCTCCTCAAGAGCCTGCTTGCCTTCAGCCAGGAAACGAGTGGCCTCACTCAAGCGTTGCTGTTCGAGGACCTGAACTTCCTCACCAAATTGCTGCAGGATGGTGCGGATCTCCCCGTCGCGACGACCCAGGAACATCAAACAGCGACCAAGGTTTTCTTTCGCTTTTTGCAAACTGGGATCTGCATCGAGGGCACGACGATAAGCCCGTTCCGCAGCGGAATAATCCGCTTCAGCAAAGAGCTTATCCGCCTGACTTAGCAGCCACTGTGCAGTTCGACGACGCTCTTGTTCCGCAAGGGCAACCTGGTCAGCGATTTGCTGGACCTTCTCGTCATCAGAGATTGCGGGGTCGTCATCGGAAGTTACAGGGGTTGGATCCTGTAACTTCGCGAAAAGATCCTCTCCGGATCCAACAGGAGCGGAGCGAGGAGGATCGACCGGTGTAAAAGATCTGGGATTTGCGGAACCTCCACAACCCGCAAGCGAGCTGAGGATGAATCCAACGACCAGGAGAGCAGAAATTAATCCGGCAAACTCACGGCTTGCACGCATTCTTGGAGCATGGGTCTCGATCACGAGAGCACCCTTTCTTCTTCCGCCGATCGCCCTTTCGGGCGTCACCGACGAGCTCGGCAAAATCTTATCAACGCACTTCATTGCCACGGGCAAAATGCCCATGAGCAATTCTAGTTTCCCTCACTCATACGGGTTCTCCGGCTGAGCAAAGGCAATTTTCTCAAGATCTAACTTGTAGACAATATTCAGGACATCGATCACGTATTTGTACGGGACATTCTCTGCGAAATCGATGACCACGGGAAGCGTTGTGTTGTCGCCCAGAGGAACATAGGAGTTTTTTCTACGCTGGATGTGGTCCGCGATGAAATTCAGATCTGGACCCGGAACTCCCGTGTAGGACTCGTAATCCGTGTCCAGAAGGTCACTGGTAGGTACCTGAGCCTGATCTGCCCAGGCGGTCACCTGGCTGCCCTGCAACATCAGGGTCACCCGGCATGTCTCGGACATCATCGGCCTGCTGTTGGACTCACCACGATTCTTGGGCAAGAAGGTCCGCAGGGTCCCCTCCGGCAACTTGAACTTGGTCGCCAGCATGAAAAAGATCAGCAGGAGGAACACAACATCGATCATCGAAGTCATGTCCGTCTCGATCTTGCCCGTGTTCGGATTAATCTTCTTACGCCGTGCCATTTTCCTCCTTTCCTTTTCAGTGCTATCAACATTCAACCTCGGGGCTAATTGGCGTAGGGGTCCTCGAATCTGTCGCCAATTGCGGCACAACGAACCTTGTAGATGGCGGCGTCCTTACAAGCAGCAAAGATCTTGTGAATCACACCTGCTTTCGCGCCTTGATCACAACGAATGGTCACTTCCAAACCAGAGAGCTTCTTTTCTGGATCCGGATTGAATGGATTATCTTCCCAAATCCCGTAAGCATCCGCCTCTGCCTTGAGTTCTAACAGCAACCGCTCCGGAGTCAGCGGAGAACCGTTCATCAACTGGAGGATTTCTTTTCCATCTTTCCCAAAGGAAACATTGACGAAGAGAATCCGTGAACCCGGTTGTGGTTCCTCAACACGTGACTCACTGGCTACAGGAAGAACTACCACGGCCTGCTGAACGGTAAGTTCAGTCACGACCATGAAGAAAACGATGAGCAGAAACACGATGTCGATCATCGGGGTCATGTCCATATCGACCCCCTCCGGCATCTTCTTCTGTTTCTTACGCGCCATTATCGTTCTCCTTGATTCTGCCGTTACGCCTCAAACACTAGCTGGCCCCGACCTCGTCAAATCGATCCATCAATTCGGAAGCTATACTGCTGACTTCGACCGCTGCAGCATCGACCTTGGTCTTGAAGATGAAGAAAGCCACGGTCATCGGGATCGCCACGATGAGCCCCATCATGGTGGTCATCAGCGCCTCAGAGATCCCGCCTGCCAGATCCTTCGGTTTCGGCGAAGTCTTGCTGGTGGCGATCACGTTGAACGCTTTCACCATTCCCATGACCGTACCGAGCAACCCCAGCATCGGAGCAATCGCCGCGATCAGGGAGATGTAACTGATTTTCCGATGTAGCTCTGCTGCCTCCATCTCGCCGGCTTCTTCCATCGCATCCTCGACTTCACCGTAAGCACGATCGATCTTCAGAAGACCCGGTGAGAGAACGCTGGAAAGATAACAAGGTTGCTGCTCCATCGCATCGAGGGCGGACTCGTAGTCTTCCGCATCGAACAAACCCTCGACGTGAGCCAGCAACTCAGGCGGCACCAACACGTCGCGACGCATCTGCATCGCATACATGATGATGAGAGAGACCCCTGCGATCGACAATATAATCAGGATGATCCCGACCCCTCCGGCCTGGAGGATGTTGTCGAGGATCGACACAGTCTCTGTCACCGGTGCCCCATCTTCCTGCGCGAAAAGCAGGGGCGTGAATCCAACTCCCAGCATCAGTAATGCAAGGGTGAGGAGAGCCACCGCGGTACGTTTCCCGCCAGTGGAACCCGTCTTCTTCATCGTATTACTCCCTCTCAATACCCCCGAGGTCTGCCTCGGAGATGGGATCTCTTACTTGTTCCAGGCCGAACCGGGGACCAGTTTCTGGAGCCGCTGTGCGAGCTCCTCAGCACGATCATTTTGTCCCAGTTCAACTGCTACCGTCTTCGCTCTGTAAATTGCCTCCGCAAGAATCTCACTATCCCCAGTGGTCGCGATCACTGCGGAACGAAGATACCGAATCATCGCCCATTGCAACTGGGTCTTATTCCCGGACGCCTGTTCTTGTGTTGCCCGGCCCCAGACCAACCAACCTCTCGCTTTTACGCCATCGAGTCGGGCAACCCCTGAATTTCTACTCTCCAGAATCTTCTGACGCACGGTATCGATCGCTGAAGACCATTGACGTTGACCCAGCTGACAGGTTGCATATCCAATCCATGCGGAACTCACCATGCCAGAATCTGCAGCGGAATCATTGGCCACTGAAGAAAAAATCTCCCTCGCATCGATCCAATTCTGCTGAGCCAGCAGAATTTCAGCCTTTGCGAGCCTTGCTCCGAGGATCCAGCGCTTACCCAGCTCTCCTGATGCCAGCGGTACCAGGGCCTTTTCCGCAGAGGCCCAGTCCTCGGCACCACGGTGGGCTTCTGACAGGGCCACACGGGCATAGGGCACAAAGAAGTCCTTCTGGCCCTCAAACTGGGTCAAGTACGCCTCCAGAGCCGTCACCGCTACTGCTAGTTGAGCCGGATCCTGCTGACCCCACTTCACCAATGCCAGACCGTAAAGGTACATCGCATCGGCTTTATGACGGGGATCGCCAAGAGTGGTGGCTGATCGCAAGCTGTTGACGGCGCCTTCCCAGTCTCCCTGGTCGAGAGCCCCCCGACCTCGACTGAGCACCGCTGGCTCCTGATCGAAAATTAATTTCTCGACCCGATCTGCAGCCAGCTTCTGGGAGGTACTGACTCCGGCTAGACGGTATTGCACCTGTTCCCAGGTGGCAGAGACAATCTTCACATCGACATAGTTGCGGCCACCGACCACGATGATCTGATCACCAAGGAGAACTTCCGCAGGAACCCAGATTCCTAGACACAACAACAGCACGGAGCCCCAGCGGTGCAGCAATCCCGCATTCCTGTCGTGGGAAACAATCTGAATTTTGCCACCGTCTTTAAACATCACTGACAGTCCTTTTCGAGTTGATCAAAGCGAGCCTGTAGTGATTCGGGAGCGAAACTCGATCCCTCGCCACCGGCCATCAAGCGACGACTACGGATGAGCTGAACTACCCTCTCGCATAACGACTGGGCCTTCAGCACTTCCAGGTACTGTAGCCAGGTCGACCAGTAGTCCCGTTCAAACAGTGGAGTAGCTCCTCCTGCAAAGATGAGAGAACGCCGACGTTGATCGAGGATCGCTAAACCTGCAGTTAAATCCTCCAGCATCGAATCCAGATGCTCGGGTGATCTGTCAGACTCGTACAGACCGCGATGCGCCACGGCTCTCTGCACAAACACGAACGGAGCATCGGGATAGGATCCGTTGTAAGTCTTATCGTTATAACGTTCAATGATGGAATCGAGGCTCTCCAGAGCATCCCCGTGCTTGCCCGCTGCGTTGGCTGCTTTGGCGAGAAAGTAGGAGACTCCGATATCGAGGAACTCATCGGAAGTTCCGCGAGCCGCCTCCTGGGCCCCCGCCAACATCGACGCGGCCTCTTTAGCAAAACCCCCATCGATCAAAATCGATGCCAATCCGAGACGAACTGCCGGTTGTGATTCTTCAAACTTGGATCCTGGCAGACGGATCCACTGTAAAACCAGTTCTCCAGCTCGCTTTAGATCCCCGGCTCCGGCAGCTGTACGATACCCATCGATGAGGTAATAAGATGCAGCGACCAGAGAAGTACCAGCGGGCCAGAACTTTCGAATCTCGTTCAAGCAACGCTCGGCCTCGACAAGTTCACCCTCGGAACAAAGGACTTCTTGAAGAAGCAACAATGCACCTTCACGATAGATGCTATCTCCGTTGAGTTGTTCCAGAACCGGCATCAAAGCTTCGATGGCCTCAGCACTTGATTTTTTCCGATCACTCCAGTGCAACAGCGCCAGTTCATAACGAAGAGCCGCTTCTCCGCCATCACTACCGGCTTTTCGCGCCTCAACCAGCAATGGCAACAACTCGCCGGCGGCATCATTGATCCCTTGTTCCAGGTCGGTAGAAATCCGGAACAGGCAACGCGCTCCTCCAGCTCTGGCTCTGAAGAAAAAGGGCACTGGGTTCTCGATACCCCCATCGCTATAGGTTCGAGAGACCCGACGGAATAGATCCCTGGCTTGTCGGTAATCTCCGTCCATTTCCGCTTCAGTCGCCTGCTGCAACTTCAGTTGCTCGCTGCCGAGACCTTTGGAATTGTCGGAAAACAGCTTCTCTGCCACCGGTACGAGCTCAAGCCATGCGCCGCCGTTGGCAGAAGCAAGATCCCCCACGATGGCAAAGAAGTTCTGCGATGCCATCGCGACCATTTCACTTTTTGGATAGTTTTCGGCCAGATACTGGTAGGAAATGGCAGCTTCCGCAGACCGCCCGAGAGCGTCATTTGATTCACCGATTTCGTAGAGAGCTTTCGCTCGCCACTTGGCGGTTTCTTCCCCCTCATGGTAGGAAGAGAGTGACTGCTTGGCGCACTCGATCGCGCTATCGAGAAGCCCTCGATCGCGATATCCACCGGCCGCTCGTGCGTAAATTTCAGGGGAGAGTCCTCCCACTTGCATATCAACAAGTCGGCTAAGCCCTCTGGAAAGCTGATCGAGAACTTCGCGGGTTCCTGCCGGATCCGCTTTCCACGAATCGGAATGATCAAACTGCTCGGTCAGATCCGCGAGCATCGACAAACCGTTGGAATGATCTCCGCCGGCAATGCGAGAGATGGCCTCCTCGATGTTCAGCATCGCCACCATTGTGGTGAACTCAGCCTCTTCAGGAGACTTTCGATAGGGGAAGTTCGGATCGATTTCTTCGTAAAGAAACTCGACCAACTCCAGGGCTTCCTCCGGTCGCCCGGCTCGGTTATATGCCCGAAGCGAACCGACCAGGGACTCGATTCTCATCCTGCGGATGAAAAACACCACTTCACTGTCATATGGCGGATCAACGCTGGGCTCGATATCGACCAGCAGTTCCAGTTCATTGGCAGCCTCTTCAGGCCGTCCCAGCGCCGCCAACGCCTGACCATAGATCAGTTGCGCCTCGTAGCGGCGACCAAAATTTTCGTATCTCTGATCGACAAACTGCCTGGACCGAGTGGCAAGCTCTTCAAACAATTTCAGTGAAGCCTCGTCACCATCGGGCAACATCCTGGAATATAGCTTGAGTGCATTCAACAGCTGGAACTCCCAAAGATCCCGTATCGCAACTTTTTCCGACAGCTCGCCAGAAAGTCGCTCTCTTTCTTCACTGTCACTTACCTTCGAAATCCTGTCCTCAAACGCAGCCACTTCCCGATTCTGCAGCAGGATGTTGTCTGCGAGGGTCTTTTGAACCTCGACCGTCCAGATTCGATCACGCATCTCCAGTGCCCGATTACGCTCCGCTGGACTGGTCGAGAAGACTGCTTCAGTGTTGGCATCATCCAGGCGAAGTAACGCCGCAAGAACCGACTCCAGTCGTGCTCCCTTGGATCTCGGATGGTCCGGATATTTTTTGGCAAGCGCCTGAATCGCAGCTTCGTAGCCATCGATATCACCATCGACGCGTGCGGCATCGGCAAGAAAATATTCGAGAGTCCCGCGACCCGAGCCGCTAGCAGTTTTCTTACGAGATTCGATCCATAGACGAGCGAGATCGGAATTATTGTAAGTCCCCAGCAATTCCCTGACGAAGAAGCTCTCCTCGTCAGTCAGATCACCACGACCGATGGACTGACCGGGCAGCGAAGGAGTGACCCATAGCGACACCCCAAACCACAGGCACAGCAATGCCTGAGACCAAAGGGGCACCTGTCTAGTACTTCGTGCTAACTCCATCAACCTCACTCCCGCCTCCCCGTCGCGGGCATCGAATATCGACATCGAAGCTCAAAAAAGAGCTCCCAGCGATTTCTGACTAGTTAAATCTGTTTCGTTCCTCGTCGCGAATCACAGTGATCTTGGCGCTGATCAGGACAAACAGATTGGACTGCATACGAGCCTGTCCCTTACGACCCAGCAGAAAATCAAAGAAGGGCAGGCGGGAGATGCCTGGTACCCCGGTTTGAGAATCCTGGGTAATGGTCCTCTTCAGGCCTCCAACAAGAACCGTACCCCCGTCGGGAATCGTGACCGTGGTTTTGATGTTGGTCACGGATAGAACAGGGAATTCTACATTCAAGTTGGTCAGACCCAATGTCAGAGTCTTGAAACGAGACGGCAGCTGAACCGCCAGAGTGGGCTCGATCTCAAGAATCACGTATTTCCGGTCATGACTCACGGTCGGACGAACCTGCAGAATCGAACCTGCATTGAGGATGCCGATCACCGGGTTGATCACCGGCACAACACCGGTCTGGTTGACTTCCGCATCTTCGATATACGCGCTCTGATCGACCACCAGTGAATGGGCGATTTGAGTGTTGAAAGCCGTGACACGGGGCGCATCCAGCCGCTTGAATTGTTGTGACTTTTGATTCGCCTCAAGGATGGCTTCCAACGCATAGGTATCCAGAACGTTATACTGAATCGCCATTCCACCGCGATTACTGATCTCAAAAGGTGATACGGAGGATCCGAGCGGCAACGAGAAGGCACTGTAGACAGCTGCCCTGACATCGATCTCGCCTTGAGCATCGACAATCTCGAAACCGGAAGCGATCTGAGTTCCTGCCCCGTCAGTATCGTTGATCGGGTTCGGAAGATTGGAGTTAAATGGATTACCGTAATCAACGCCGATCGACTCCAGGAAATTATCCTGCAAGTCGATGAAACGGCTCTCGACGGTCACCATCACTCCTGTTGATTTACGCAAGGCTTCGAGCAACTGGATCAGTTTCCGGTGATTTGGAAGGGTTGTCCGTGCCACCAATTTGCCATTTTGGTACTTGACGCTCTCTCCATCCGGCTCACCTTCATCTCCGTACAGAGCATCGATCACCAACTCGACGAGCAAGTCACTATCGAGGGTGGTTTCCTGAGTGTCTTCCTCATCCCCAAGGTCAAAGAGACCTCCTCCGTCACCGCCATCTCCATCTTGACTCGACTGGAGCGCCAGTCTCGGAGCGCGGAAATCCGGGTGATCTTTGGTGATATCGGAAACCTCGTAGAACTCCAGATAGAGATCGTTACGCAGCGAGTCGGAGGGCCCGATGAGAACCGCCCCGGATCGGAGCACGTAAGTGAATGGAGGATCATTACCCTGAAGAATCAGATTGAGTACGTTTTCCAGCTGGAGATCGGTAACCTCAGGCAAACGCACGGTCCCGTCTCCGCCTTCAAGCGCTTCCCGCGCTTCACGAGTCAAGACGAAATTAATCCCGGACAGATCCTGCAGGAATCCGATCACCTGATCGAAAGGTTCATCTTCAAACTCAACGCTGGCGACCCGCACCCGAAGTTTACTCCGGATCGACTTCTCCTGGACGCTTTCCACCGCCTGTAGTTTCGCCTCGAGACTCTGCTCTTGACGAGTAATCCGCAGCCAGTCTTCACGAGTCGGGAAGTTAAAAATTTCGGTATAAGGGATCTCAGATTCCAGCTGTGAAATGAAGGTCCGCTCCCACTCTGCCGCGGTCTGCATACCGGAATCGAGCACCTCGTACAGGTGGCGCAATTCAGCAGCCTCGCGTCGCAATGCACGTACGTCTTGACGCGAGGGGTCGAGGTTCAAAACCTCATCACAGAGGTCGATCACCCCGACATACTGACGCTCGGAAAAGAGCCTGCGCGCCTGGCGGAGGATCTCTTCGATTCGGTTCTGGATGAACGAGACAGAACGCGCCATCTCCGATTCTGCTTCAGACAGGATTCGCATCTCCCGCTGGCGACGTTCAGCAGCTTCGGCGTCACGCTTGAGACGAATCGCTTCACCCTTGGATTGACTGGCGCGATTTTGCTGATCGGTCAGATCAAAATCGAATGGGAACCAACGAATCCGCTCAAGTACCTGGTCAAAGGTAGCAATCGCCCCGTCGTAATTACCGTCGTCCATCGAACGACGACCGTTGAGATACAGTCTCTCCAGCTCAAACACGTCCTGCTGAAGCCGAACATTCTTCTCCTCGACGAGGCGACGACGAAGATCCTGTATGTCACCACTACGGTCACCCAGGATCAGCATCACCGTTTCTAGCATCTGCCGGGCATTCTCGTTGCCAGAATCAAGACGAGTCGCCTCCTGCAACTTTTCCTCGGCCTCGACATATCGGAGCTCGTTCATCAACTTCTGCGCTGCTTCAGTAGCAGACTGAGAAGCCTTAACGCGTTCCTGACCTTCGAGGGAAATGTCGCGGATCAACTCATCCACGTCTCCGTCCTGGTAAGCCAAAACGGGACTGGTTGTTCCGCAAACGAGCATCAGGACGGACGCGAGAATGCTCAGTGTGATTCGCGTCGATTGTGTCCGCTGGATGTTCGTCATCGATCTCTCCTTGCTTCGCACGGCCTAGTGTTTGTGGACCACTGGACCTTTTGCAGGGCGTAGCCAAAGACTGGGATTCCCCAATCTCCGGTTCTTTCCGATTTCAACGGCAGAAGACTCACGAGAGTCTTCCATCCTCATCCGAGATCAGCACAACCGATCCCGGCCTCCTCAAATCTATCCACGCGCTGTTGAGCAGCGAATCTCGAGTTGATTCCGAAAAATCTCGCCAGACTAAAAGGCTGCAAACAGCACAATTTCAAAACTAAATTCCTTTACCGATCATCTCCGCCAAAAAGACCACCACCAGTAGGACGGGGTCTCACCGGCTTTTCCGGATCGGGATCCACTTTGGCTTCCTCAGCTTCGGTGCCAGCTTTTTCCTCATCCAACGGCTGAACCGCTGGATCGTCACTCAGGTTTTCCCAACCGTCCGGATCTAGCGGCAACGGATCCTCATTATTCTTCAAGTACAGTCTCGTTCCGGTACCACTCTTCAGCACGACCACCCGACCATCGTTAGTGTTTTGAATCCGCTCCAGATGGAGCCCTGTTCCAAACAGCTCATCTGCCTGTTGCCCCTCGGCAGATTCAGTGATGATCTTGGTGTTGCGCTTGGTTCTTCCAGATTCCCAATCCCAGTGGGAAAACTGGACCGTCACCCTACCCGGGATCAGATTGCCGGTCGAATCGAGTCGACCGATTTGCGCTCCACTGACACGCCACATCGAATTGGCGGGAAACAGCACAGCACCACTCTCACCACTGGTCGCCAGATCGCCACCACTGGTAAAGGCGATGGAACTAGAGGAAAGTCCTCTGGTTAAGAGTCGATAGCTGTAGGAAGTGCCAGCTTCAAGGCCGCCCACCAACAAGTCGAATTCGGCTCCAGATCCAGGTACCGATACGGTTCGGATCTTTTCCCACGCACCATCTCCGAACCGCACTTCTAAATTGCAGGAAA
>Ga0310342_100000753_pt1 | contig 18953 bp, 30 predicted proteins | sample S15DNA20500_MG_FD_206155 | JGI IMG/M metagenome (GOLD analysis project Ga0310342, IMG submission 206155) | Marine microbial communities from station ALOHA, North Pacific Subtropical Gyre - S1503-DNA-20-500_MG | ecosystem: Environmental > Aquatic > Marine > Oceanic | place: Pacific Ocean: North...
TCAGCTCGCGCCACAACTTTTTCGTCGTAATGTCGCATATAGTTTTCCTTCTGTGTGTGTTAATTGTAGCAGACATCCGGTCTACTTTACTAATTCTCCTGGGATCTGCCAGCCGTACAGATCTGGCCGTAGCCGTTCGCGGGGAATGCCGGTCAGATGACTGACGATGGCTACCCTGTCGGCTGGTATCTTCGCTCGTCGCCGCCACTTATAAATAGTGTCCCGGTGTACGCCCATTTTCTCCGCCAACTCGCGGTGGTTAAATTCGGCAAAAATACTTGGTGGAGTCAAGATGTCCATGTAGACATTCTATCAGCCCCCGGCTAATATGGCTACATTATTGGAGGCCGCATGTGAACAAAGGATTTTTGAAGATCAATCGCGGGTTGGACGCGCAGGACCTCTTGGAGGGTGACCCCAAGGCTTTCCTGATGCTGACCTGGATAGCGCTTAGGGCCTCGCGGGAAACGGGCGAGGCGCTGATCGGAGACTGGCGAAGAATGGGGGCGACGAGCGAAGCGGCGTACCGTCGTACTAAAAAGAGGCTTGAAGCGACGGGCTTGGCGACGTTCCAGGCGACGACCAGGGGGACCATCGCAACCCTAGTGGATACGCGGGTTTACAACATCAACCGCGTCAAAGCCGACGATCAAAGCGACGATCAAAGCGACGAGCAGACCCCCAAAAAGGCGACGAGCAAGCCGACGACTAACAAGAATCTTAAAGAATCTTTCATTAAAGAACTTAAAGAATACGGTGTGTCTGGGTCGGACACCAGGGAGTGGCTGATGATCCGCACCCATCGCCGGAACACCCCAGGCGCTTTGAAAACACAGGCCAAGAATTTCAAAAGAATGGTGGATGAGGGGTTTGATCCACAGAAAATCATGCGGGCGCTGATCGACAACACCTGGATAGGAATTAAACCAAACGAGCGCTACTTTCGTAAAGCAATAGGAGGAGAGGATAATGTCAAATCTAGAATCGAAGACGTTAGCTGGGCGAGCCCTTGCGATCAACATGCTGTTCGAGACGTTCTCCCTAGCCTACGGGACATGGATGAATCACAAGACGGACGAGGAGATCAAAAGGGCGAAAAAGCTATGGCTATCTCATCTGCAAAGATTTGACCCGAGCGTGATCGAGCAGGGGGTCGTCCAGTCGATTGATCGGTTCCCGGAGTTTCCGCCTACGCTGGGACAGTTCAAAGCGTCCCTGGTTGTTAAACCGGAGCACAAGATGCTCCCGCACCTCAAGATCGTGCAGCAAACGCCCGAGGTCGCCAAGCGGGAAATCTCGAAGATGCTGTCAACAGTCCGGTTGAAGAAGAAATGACCCAGCGAAGCCTCGAGCAGAACGATTGCTTTCATAAGTGGTGCCGGGTTATCGCCGAGCACCTGACGAGAAACAACACGCCGATGAACGAGGACACCGTCAAGGATTTGATTCTGATTGGCCTTGGAAATTCAAAAGAGTTTACGGTGCCTGGACTAGGGACCCACGCCGTCCCTATGCGGTCGAAACGATACCGAGACGTTGACAGCTCATTGTCGCCGACTCACAGGCGAGAGGGCTGGGTGTCGATGAACGAGCTGCTCGGCAGGGTCGAGGCTTGGGCTGCGACAGACCTGGGCCTAGATCTCAAAGAGCACGTCAAGAAACGGCCAGAGGAGCAGTCAGTGGAAGAATGGCTCGCGGACTATGAAACAGCGGAGGATAAAGATAATTTAGAATGAGGATCAAGCTGAAAACAAGCGACCGCATATTTTCTCAGTGCATAAGAGAAAGGGCCGGGTGGAAGTGTGAGCGATGCGGGGCGCAGCACCATGAAAAATCAAAGGGCCTCCATTGCAGCCATTTTAAAGGGCGAGCGAGTTACGGATTACGCTGGGACGTTTGGAATTGTTCCAGCATTTGTTACGGCTGCCACCAGTATTTGGGAAGTCACCCCCTGGAACACGACAAATTCATGCGTGAGAAAATCGGGGATGCGGAGTATGATTTGTTGATTCGCCGTGGGAATGATAGGGATTTGGGGCGACGAGCGGTTCGGTCGGAAAAAGAGATCCGAGCCCACTACCGGAAGCAGCTCGAGCGTCTGAAGGCCGAGCGGGCTTTTGGCGAAACTGATCTTTTATTGGAGAATTGGGCATGAAAAATATAGCCGGACATTTTTTAATAATTGTGTCCGCCGCTTTATCTGGTTGTCAGGCCGTCCCAGAGTGTACGACTCAAACAGCGTCTTTTTCACTCCCCGACGGAATCCCATTTATCAAAGGCAGCTTTAGCTGGAGTCGTGATAACGCGCACGTTGACTGTGGGAAAACCCTGGAGCAACTAAAACAAGATGAGGCCGACCGGGCCCGACTAGGAATTCAACTGTGGCCGCGAGATGAAGACGAAGAGTAGGCTCCAGCTCGCGCAACTGTGCAAAAAATCATACACAAAGTCTGATTTTGAAGAGCGCGGGATCGAGGTTTTGATTCAGGGTAACGCCGTTTGTTTTCGCGGGACCGATGAAATATGGCCTGACGTTTTGACCGATGTTCGCTTCATTCCCTGGTGGACCAGAGAGATCGGCTGGGCACCAGCAGGATTCATCAAAACAGCTCGACGCCTGGTCAACAAGGTTACGTCGGAGCTCTGGCACCGGGGGGTTAAAAACAGCGAGGTCACAATGTGCGGGCACAGTTTGGGTGGTACCCAGGCTCTGCTCGTCGGCTCATTGATGCTCCGAGACGAGATGCCACCAGCCAGGATAGTCACTTTTGGTAGCCCGAGGACGGGCGCTTTGAAAATTCTGCGAAGGTCCGACGTTCATGTAGAAATGTTCAGGAATGGAAAGGACATCGTTACGACGCTGCCCTGGGGGATGCCGAGGCACCGGGCAAATATTATTATCGGGACCCCCGATAGTTACCTCGGCGATCATTCGATCGATAAATACATTTTGGCGCTGTCGAAGAAGAAGAATGCCAAAGCAGCTTGAAGCGGGTAGCACCTACGCTGCTCTGGATCGTGACCAGGACGGTGTGGTGTCCGACGCGGAGCTGGCGATGGAGGCGAAGATCCAGGAGTTACAGTTGCAACATGAACGGGCAGACAGTCAAAAGACCATGTGTTGGTTTGCGCTGATCGGACTCCTACTGTACCCATCGGGCGTGATCCTAGCCGACCTTTTTGGTCTTACCCAGGCAGCGGAGATCCTCGGCTCGATGGCGTCGATTTATATGGTATCTGTCGCGGGCATAATTTCAGTATTTTTTGGCTCCCAGGCGATGGTTTCAAAGAACGGGTCGAAGTGATGAATTTCGCGCTCGGGTTGCTGATAGGTTTTTGCGTTGGATACATGATGGCTGGGAAATTTAGATGATTGAGATGGATACTTTATTTTTGGAGATTAAATCGGACGAGGGCTCCAAGAACTTCGTCTATTTCTGCTCGGAGCAACACCCAACGACCGGAGTGGGGCATCGAATACGCGATACCGATCCAGAGGCCAACCTGGAGACGTTCGACGTGTTCGCTGACGACGTGCCCGAGGCGCAGTGCATCTCTGATGAGCGAGTCCGCGAACTGTTCGAGACTGACGTCGCCGTCGCGATCGAGACGTGCGAGAAAATCTACTCGAACTGGGACGAGCTGCCGCAGGAAGCCAAGCACGTTCTCTGCAATATGAGTTTCCAGCTCGGCGAGGGTACGCTCAGAAAATTTAAGGGCATGAACGCCGCGGTCGCAGAGCAGGACTTTGCGGAAATGGCAAAGCAGATGATCGACTCGAGGTGGGCTAGGCAGACCCCGGAGCGGGCGCAGCGACTTGAACGTCGCATTTTGGAGATGGCGTGAATAAACTCAGCCGTCAACAGGAACTGGTATTGCAAACGGTTGAGAATTTTGTGCGCGACAATGGTTACTCGCCGACCCTGGCTGATATTTCCTCGGTGATGGGTGTGCGGAAGACCTCGGTCAACTACGCCTTGAGGCGGTTAGAAACGAAGGGCAGGATTGAGCTGGCATACGAGGATGACCGGCTGCTGACGAGAGGTATATTCCTTAAAGGGCAGCGCGACCACGTCATGCGATCGGTCGAGAATCGAAATTGATCAGCCTGTACCTGTTCTCATTTTACGGAATAGTTCTCTGGGCAGACTACCCCACGATTGATGCGTGTTTGGAGCAAAAACAATATTTTGAGGTCAAATTTCGTCACCTCGAGGAAGATCGGAAATTTTCAGCGGAATGCCTTGATCTCGGAAAGGCTAGACCAAAGAATATTCAGTGAGTAGCGACTGCAACTCTTCGCGATAGTCGCCAGTGACTGACTCTATCGTTTCTGCCGGACTGATGGCCCAAAAGTCAAACATGTAGTGATAGTTAGCATCCTGGACGATCTCTTTAATTTTCATCGCGAGATCGGAGCCGTCATCGAGGAGATATTCCCAGTCGCTTATCATGATTGTGTTTCCTTATGCTCGTAGTCTTGGGGACCAAGCTCCGGCATGTAGGTAGCGTCCTTGTCCTCCGATGTTTGGTGCCTGGTCCTGAAAAATCCTTCGTGTTGCGGGTACATTTTCATAAAGCGTCTGGCGTAAAACGGCGAGTGGTGATCGTTGAGCTTGAACTCGTATCCCTCGTGATAATCCGGCTTGTCAGTCTCCCAGCGAATACGATGAAAAATCCCCCTCGCTGAGTAATTCGTGAAGCCCTGCTCAATTTTATCTGTCGTGAACTGCACGAATAGATCCCAGACTTCAGGGTGCTGCTTGTGGTAAGCAACAACCTGTTCCCGCATTTCCTCAAGCCGGTTCACTCCTGCTCTTCTCCTTCGATTCGGCGCTGATACGTCAGTTGAAGATCGCGACGTTTGGCATCAAACTTCTTCGCCTTTTTTAACGCCATGCCACTTCGCGTTTCCTTGTGCAGATCATCAAAGTGATCAACCAGCCTGCCCAGCCAGATTGTTTTTAACAGTAGTTCTCGTTCGTTCATGCTTGTTCTCCTTCGATGAATTGTGTCCAGCCCTGAAAGCGGGCATCGTAAGCGTTGTCTGCCATGATCAAGCCATTGTGGTAGTCATTTGGGCCGTGAAACTCCCACTGTCCGTTTCCCAAATTCCACACCGACGCATCTTTGTTCACCCTGTAACCGGCAGATTCGATTTCAGGTTTGATTAACTTTAGTAAGATTCTGCAAAAAATGATGTTCTCGTTCATGCTTGTTCTCCGCTTCCGCAATGCCCACGCACCACCTTGACTGAATGTCGGTGCTTTTGAATCTGCTTCTTTGTCCTTTCGGCACTTGCTAGAGATAAATGACCACAAGTGATATGCAGTTTATTGATTAGGCCAGTAGTGTGGCTCTCGCTTTCGCAAAGAGGCACGCCGTCGATAGTGATATGGCTGATTACTTTTTTCATGCTTGTTCTCCCTTCATCCATATTGCAAAAGCTCGATCCTGCGCTTCTTGAGCTGTAAGGTAGCGACCAAAAATCTTCCGGCCATTGATTGTTGTTGAGAATCCTGCCAGGTTCCCCATGCTGGTCACTGGGCGAGTCACCATCTTGATTTTTTTGCCATCGACCGTGATTGTTGTTTGCTTGCGTCTCATGCTTGTTCTCCTGATTATTAAAGATATCTAAAAAAATATATTTCCTGTCTGGGGCTTAACGGGCGCTCATGTTCTCGTTCTTTAGGGTCTGTTGTTGCCCACTCGATAACTTGCTCAATTAAGTTAATCTTGAACGCTGATCGAAGCCTACCCGCTTGATACCTTTTCAAAAGATCACTCAAGCCAAAAGATTTAACTCGAAGAACTTTGCACGTTTCGATGAATTGTCTAGCAGTCAGGCCGGTATTTTTTGATTCGGCAATTTCCATACGCATTATTCTGCGTTTGTGAACTGCTTGGTTAAAAGCGTCTTTTTTGCGCATTGCAGCTATTCGCTCCGGTGTTGCGTCAACCGTAGCTATAAGCCTGGAAGATCCAAAATCTCCAACAATCTCTATCTCACGGGTCGTTCCGTCGTCTTCAATAACGGTCACAATGTCGGTGGCATAGTCGTTTTTGAAGGTGCCGCGCACGCTGTACACCGCCCCCTCATATTCTGCATAGTCGCTGTTATGTTTGGAGATGCTCATGCTTGTTCTACGCCAGATGCGGCCCATCGTTGTGGTGTCGGCGCACCATTGAACTTGTGTAGAACTCGCTCGCCTTCTTTGACTTCCACCTCTTCGCCAGCATAAACGCGGCGAGTTACTTGAATGTCGTAGCGGTAGCAGCCAGCGAAATGAGTTAAATCGGTAACGATCCCCTCTACAAAGCAGGCGGCTTCTCCCTCAAGGGCGCGGCTGTCGAAGTCAAAGCTGCGAACCTCGTCGTTGATGTTGATCTCGTTCATGCTTGTCCTCCTCTTACTCAAATACCGGCTCTCGATAAAGCTGCGTAAAGCCGTGCCGCTCAACCATCCAAGTGTCAAAATTCTCATCAATCAGTAGGTCACCGACTGACATTGTGTGATGCGAAAGAAGCTGCTTAATACGGTCGTCCTTGATGCCAAAAGCCCGCGTCCTATTGTGCAGCTCGAACGCAGCGTCCAGGTCGTCAACATCAATCTCAGCAACTGCCTCGTAAAACTTGAGGTAGTCAGAGCTCCAAAGCAGGGTGCCGTCCCGCTCTTTGGAGCCCCTGAATAAGACTGTTTCGCAAGCCTGCTCGGCTTCCTCTGATGGGCGGCCTGGAACTCCTGGTATGTTAGAAGATACTCTTCCGTGATTTTGTAGAAGTCTAATCATTGCTTGTTTCCTCTGCGTGTAGACAAACATTCTACAGCAAAGGGGGGGGAATAACACCATTTTGGGCCTAAAAACGAAGAAACTCGGCGAATATTTCTTGCGTGAGTTTCTTGAGAATCGATACAACACTGTATGGCCGTGCAAGCAAACCAGGCCCCGCCACCGTAAAATGGTCGAAAATTGGTGTATTTGCGTGTGAAATGCGTCCGACTAAACTAGACGATGAAGCCGTATCAAAGGCGAACGCCTACCTGGGGGAGGGTTGGCAAGACCTCGGGCACGCGATCCCACATGTCGCCGGACTGGCGACTCACCTCGGCGTCACCCGCAAAACTCTTTACAACTGGAAGGAATCAAACGAGGAGTTTTTATACATCTTGGACAGGCTCTTGGCGATTCAGGAGTCAGAGCTGTGGAACAAAGGGCTCCAGGGCGATTTCCAGCCAACCCTGGTCAAATTGATGCTCACGAAGCACGGCTACTCTGATCGACAAGAGATCAGCGGTGTGGATGGCGCGGCGATGGAGGTGGACACCGAGAACAGGGTCATCATCGAGATTGTGGAGCCGAAACAAAGTGGCTGATCAGGAATACTCCGCTAACGCCAGGAGGCCGCTGGTTATCCTCCTGGCTGACATGACCTCAGATGAGGTGCTTCCGCAAAATATTAAACCGCTCGAGGGTTGGGCCGCGTATGATGTTGACGTCTACGCCCTGGAGTATTACCGAGGTTCTCCAGCCTCCCCCGCTTGGGGAGGATCGGTGCAGGGCGTAGGCACTAGAATCAATACCCTGTCAGAAAAGCACGGATCGTCCGTGGCCGTAGTGATTGGCATGGGCGGTGGTGCCGCAGTCGGGCTCCGAGCTTTGCAACTTTATGTCAGCAGCTCCTGCGCCTTTGTTGGCGTGAATGGCGTTTACAACCTCAACGAAACCGATGAGCTATCACAATCGGTCCAGGATGCGTTCAATGTTTTCTGCTCCGGCAGCGATGAGGCCGACAGAGTGATCGGCGCTTATACGACGCAGATGTCCTGCGAGGCTCGCGAAAATAGCGTGGACTCGCTGTTCATTGCGAGCGAGACAACCTCTGAGGTGAACAATCAGCAGTCGGTCAGGATGGACGAGGACGCGACAATCCTGGCAGATAAAACCGAATCGGTGAGTCTGTACGACTCGGCCTGCTTCCCGCACGTCATCGGGTTTATTTGTGACGCCCACAAGAAGGCGCTAACCAGTGGCTGAGACAAGAATCAGAATACCCGAGGCGATGCTGCCATTCGCCCAGGAAAAGAAACGATTTAAGGTCGTGCTCGGTGGGCGAGGCTCCGCTAAGTCGATGACCCTGGCGCAGCTCGCCGTGGTCGAGGCGATGCAGGGGCGCAAGTTTGCGTGCTTCCGCGAGTTCCAGAACTCCCTGGATGATAGCTGCTACTCCCTGATTTGCTCAGTCATTAAAGACCTGGACCTTGAGGACTTTGAGATCCAGAAGAGCTCGATCATTTACAAGGGAGAGGAAGCCTTCAAGTTCAAGGGACTAGCCAGGAACCCGAGCGCAGTCCAATCGTTCCACGGCTTTTCAAGGTTCTGGATAGAAGAGGCGCAGACCATATCGGAGGAGAGCTTAAAGGCTCTGACCCCGACACTACGGATGCCTGGAGCCGAACTTTGGTGCTCCGCGAACCCGCAGTCGATGAAGGACCCGTTCAGCCAGCGGTTCTTTGCGCCGTTCGAGAGGGAGCTCCGTGAGCACCGTGTTTACATGGACGACATGCACCTGGTCGTCTGGGCGAACTGGAAAGAAAACCCCTGGTTCGAGGAGTCGGATGGCCTGGTCCAGGAGCGCGAATGGGATCTGGAGCACAAGAGCGGAGCCCTGTACAGGCATATCTGGGAGGGGGAGTGCTACGACGAGGTCGATCATTCGATTGTCCCGGTGGAGTGGTTCGAGGCAGCGGTCGGGGCGCACGAGAAGCTAGGCTTCCAGCCCGAGGGCGCGGTGGTGGCGACTCACGACCCGTCAGATACCGGCGACGACGCGAAGGGCTACTCGTGCCGGACTGGCGTTGTTTTTACTGATATATGCGAGATGGCAACCGGGGACGTGAACGTCGGTTGTGATTGGGCGGTCAACAAGGCGATCGCTGCCGGAGCTGATTACTTTGGCTGGGACGCCGATGGCATGGGCGTCACGCTCAAGCGACAGATCGATCACGCGCTTACTAGTAAGCAAATGGATTGGTTCATGTTCAAAGGCTCAGAAGCGCCGCAGGACCCGATGCGGGAGTACGACCCGGTGGACGTTCGAGATCCGGCCAAGAAGAAGACAAACAGAGAGGCGCTCCTCAACAGACGAGCCCAGGCATACATGGCGCTCGCCAGGAGGTTCCACAACACCTACCGCGCAGTCAACGGGGACTACATCGACCCCGACGAGCTCGTGAGTATTGACCCGTCCATCAAGAACCTGGACTCAGTCCGGGCAGAAGTCTGCCGGATACCGCTCAAGCCAAACAGCTCCGGGAAGATTCAAATCGCCTCTAAGGCTGAGATGGCGCGGATGCACATACCGAGCCCGAACATGGCCGACTGCATGATGATGTCGATCGGGTTCGCGCCAACCAAGAAAACAGAACTTAAACCTATTAAATTTGCAGGGTGGCGCTGATGCCAGACTATGACGATCACCGAGAGGTCCTGGACCTTTTAAGAACATCACAGGACGTTGACGAGGACCAGCGCGAGATGGCTCGCGAGTGCCATCTGTTTGTGACTAGTCCGAGCGGGCAGTGGGAGGAGGGCATCTACACGGAGAATGATGGCAAGCCCCGTTATCAATTCGACATGACCTCGCAGATCGTTGACCTGATCGCGGGTGAGATCGAGCGAGCAGAGTTCGGTATAGAAATAGACCCGGCGTCTAACGCTGCAACTGAGGATCACGCGGAAACGATGCAGTCCCTGGTGCGGGCGATTGAGCAAGCCTCAGACGCTGAAGCGATTTACAACGACGCGGCTCGGGGAGTGATTACGTGCGGAATATCTGGTTGGGAGATCCAGCAAAATTATGTTGACGAGGACACGTTCGACCAGGATCTCTCGATCGTCCCGCTCCACAACTTCGTTGACCGGGTGTGGTTTGATCATGCGGCAGAGGCGCGGTGCATGGGTGATGCGAGGCACGCCTTTAAGCTCTCGGGGATAACTCCCGAGGAGTTCGAGGACCGTTACGACCGGCCAGGCCAGTCTCTCTCTGAAAATAAAAGGTTCATCGCCTACCCGGACCAGAAGAAGGTCATCAACGTCGGCGAACTTTTCTACTACAAGGAAGATGACATCTGGCTGTACCTGTTCGACAACGGGCAGATAATTCGAGACAACATGAACGGGTACGTTGAGATTATGGACGCGCTCAATGCCCAGGGCATTCAAAAGATTGACGAGCGGGTCCGCAAAATCAAGAAGGTGTGCGTCAGGAAGTTTGACAACCTGGGCTGGCTGGACGACCACCAGGAGACTGTCTTTAACCAGATACCCCTGGTGCCGCTGTTTGGGAATTACAAAATATTTGACAACAAGCTGCTTTATCACGGGGTGGTCGAAAAATTAATGGACCAGCAGCGGGTACTGAACTACTCGGTATCACGGGAGATCGAGGAGGGTGCACTAGCGCCGCGCCAGAAGTATTTGATGACGACTGACCAGGCCGCGGGGCACGAGGATGAGCTCCAGGACCTCAACATATCGATTGCCCCGGTCATGTTTTACAACCACATGGACGGCCAGCCGCCACCCTTCCAGGGAGGAGGAGCCCAGGTCAACCAGGGCCTGCGTGTTGTCTCCGAGTCAATGCGGCAGATGATGGCGCAGACGGCGGGCATGTTCGCTGCTGCCCAGGGTGACAACCCAGGACTTCAGAGCGGGGTAGCTATTCAGAAGTTGCAGGACAAGTCGGACACGGGCACGATCAAGTGGTTCTCAGCGCAGGAGGTAGCGATCCGAAAGACGGCTCAGATCCTGGTTGCCAGCATACCCAAGATTTACGATGGACCCAGGACGATCAGGATCATTGGTGAGGACTCGCAACGGACCATGATCGAGATCAACGAGCAGGGACCTGATGGCGAGGTTAACAACGAGGTCGTCGATTCCAGGTACGAGGTCGTCTGCTCCGCAGGCCCGGCATTCAAGAACCGCCAGGACGAGACCGTCGATAACATTGTCGCGATCGGCCAGGTAGACCCTGATTTTATCAAGCTAGGTGGTGACATAATCGCCAGCAACATCGACGCTCCCGGCATGGACCAGATCGCCCGCCGGAAGCGGCTCCAATTATTTGAGGCCGGAGCGATCCCGCCGCAGGACTTCACTGAGCAGGAGGAGCAGACCGTGCAGGAGCAGGCCCAACAGCCACCACCGCCCGACCCCATGATGGTCGCAGCGGAGGCTGAAAAAATAAAGGCCGAAAACGAGCAGACCAAGACACAAATCTCCGTCCAGGAGAAGTCGGCCAAGATTGAGTTGGACCAGCAGAAACTCCAGCTTGAGGTTGCACGGTTCCAGCATGAGCAGGAGCGTGAGGTAGCCCTAGCCGAGCGAGACATCGCAGAAACGGACAAAATCATGGCAGAAACAGACGGCCAGAAGTTGGATAACATGATCACGATGGAGCGTGTTCGAGAGATGTCGAACGAAGAGCTGTTGAGGCTCGTCAGCCTATGATCCCCGTCCCGGTGAGTCGCACCGACATTATTATTGAGCTCGGGACTCGTGAGCTCGACACGAGGGAGGAGGATCGGCAGAAAGCAATCGACAAGGCCGAGCGAGAGATCGACACGGTCACCGCCCGAGCGATCGAGATGGACCAGTCGAATCGGGATCTCCGGCAGGAACTCGCCGACGCGAAGCGGGACATCGACACGTTGAAGACAGAAAAGGAGGCCCTCGGCGATACCCTGGAGGACAACCAGGAAGAGATCAAGGATCTCCAGGACAAGCTGGGGGTGATCGAGAAGAATCTCGAGGCTGTCCTGAAGTCCCAGGAGCGAGCGACCAAAGAATCAACCAAGGAGATCAGGGACCTGAAATCAGATCTCCGAGCAGAAAAGAAAGAGACCCGGCAGCTCGCCACCGAGCTCCGCCAGGCGAAGGCAGAGAAACCGAGACGTTACGTGATTGACAAGACAGGGGGCAGGGTCGTCGCGACCTTGTTGTTTCAAGGCGAGGAGCTACCGGAGGAGATAGTCTATGAGTGACGAGGAGCTCGAGGAAATTCTAAGCATCATCATCGGAATGGAGGATTAACCATGCCCAGAGTAGGGAACACGCACTACCCGTATACCAAGGCCGGGTATAAAGCAGCGGCCAAGGCCAAGAAGAAATCTAAGAAGAAGAAAGGCAAGAAAAAATGATTGGCCACTTGATAGAGCTGATCAGCGTGGCAACGGCCATTTCTGGGGATCTTGGGTAAAGGGCGGTAAAATTAAACCAATTGAAATATGGTGGGCGGTTGACAGCACTGAACCGGAGACTGCACAAGGGTTAAGAGCGGAAGTTCCTGTTGAGATTACTAAAAGATTTTTACAAAAGGATTTTTTTAATTCTCATCCTAGTGTTAAGAGATGCCCGAGTATTCTTGATGAGTTGCAAAATCTTTATGGGGTGCTGCCTTATTACGATTACAAACTGGATATAGACGAAAATAATGTTTTAGCTACAAAAGATTATGACCAAGATTTTTTTAACCAACATGTTCAAGTAAATACCAGGGGCGACTCTACTGATGCGCTTATTAAGTGGGTAGACAATCATATATATTTTGCACCTTATGAAAAGTCATTAGTCATGTCACAAGTTTCGCCTTATCTTGAGGGAGTAAATAATAATATTACGATGCTAAACGGAAGGTTTGATATTGGCAAATATTTTAGGTATCTGAATTTTGTTTTTTATTTTAATGAAAAACCCAGTAGTTTTGTTGTGGATTCTGAGGCACCTCTTTACTACCTGAGATTCCATACCGATAGGCCCATTGTTTTCAAACAATTTTATGTGTCTTTTGAGCTATCTAAATTTTATAAACCCATCATAGATTCAGCGGCTGTTTTCCCGTTGAAAAAAGGGAAAAAACTATCTGATTTTTATGATATCTGGAGTAAATTTGGATTTAAGAAGAAGATTATAAAAATGATTGAAAAAGATGGATTCAATTAACAGAGGGGAAAGAATGATTGATCAATTAATAGATTTACTAAATGTTGCCACGGCAGTGGTAGCAGCCTGTAGTGCGATTGCCGCTATGACTCCTACACCAACTGATGATTCGATGGTCGCAAAGGCGTACAAGATCGTTGATATGTTGGCAATTAATATTGGCAAAGCGAAAAAATGACCGATGATGCGTTTGCGAAGATTGAAGGGCACGAGCGTGAATGTGCTCTGAGATTCCAGGCTATCGAGGCACGCCTGGAGCGCGGGTCTGCGAGGATGGACCGCCTGGAAACGCAAATGAGCAACCTTCTTTTCGCAACGCTTGGGGTATACCCATTTATTTTGGGCTCTGTTTTCCTCGCCAAATATCTGTGAGCCAGCGAGATGATAGGCGAAATCGCCGCCATCGTTTCGGCTTTAAGGGGAGTCCAATCACTCCTTAATAATATTTCTGAAGCGAAGGCGAGCTATGACCAGGCCGCGCAGCTTCTTGGAAAGCTCGGGACTGCCCAGGAGACCCTGGACGCTCGAGAGAAACGCCTGAAGGGTAAGCGCCCTCTTACCAGCAAAGAAGCCTTGCAGATTGTTCAGAAGCAGTCTGAGATCGATCAGGCGCGGCAGAAGGTGAGGGATCACCTTTTGATGTCCGGGCACGCCGACATGATTCACAAACAGGAATCTCTCCTGCGTGCCAGCAGAGTTCAACACCAGGAGTGGCTGAAGGGGGTTTCACGGAGACGCCGAATCCGTCGCCAGCGGGTGCAGGGCATTGCGATTGGATTTTTCCTCGTTTTCAGTCTGATCGCTATTACCGCTGGCGGTTATTTCATGCGGGAAGCCTATTTGCATCACAAGCTCAAAACGACTAAGGAGCGATTGATGGAGGCGCGGGAGCGCACCCGCAACTATCGGCACTGCGGCCGCCCCAAGTGCTAAAGCTGGCCTTTCTGCTGGTCGTGATTATCGACGGCCAGGTTCAGCCTAATCAGAGCTATTGGGCTAGTATCTTTGTCTGCAATCAGTACGCAGAGGCCGTGGAGCATGGCAAGATCAACTCCCAGACCAAGCGCTACCTGAAGGATTCCCAGGTCAATATCACCGCCTACTGCACGCCCAGGTGGGTCGATGAGAGCGTTGAAGTATTCGATCGGTGATTTAAGCGAGTCCTTTCCCCGGCACCACATTCTCCCCCGTTAACACCTTTTAATCCTCTATAAGCCCCATTTTCTTGGGATATACCGCAATTTATACCGTCGCCTAATAACAGAAATTTGCACAAAAAAGAAAACTACGAATTCTAATTGCTCGTTTTATTCCATCTATTAGATTCAGTGGTCCGGTCGTACCAATATGCTGGTCCGGTCGTACTGCTTTTATCGGAATAATGGGGTAGGGGGGAAAGTAATTATTCCTACAAACGGTAACGGACATTTCAAAATGAGATGTCCTACAAATTATCGGAATAATGGGGTATGAGAAAAAGTAATTATTCCGATTGCTAGCTAGCAAAATCATTTGTCAGCTAGCAAAAGTTATGACAGGCCCAACTCTGGGTTAAATCGACTCTTTTGCGGGTTCAATTAAACCCCCCTAAAAACACGCCAAACACGCCAAACACGCCAAACACGCCAAACTTGCCAAACTCAATAGATATACAGGGGTTAAAGCATTTGTGGTAGAGAAACTCTGTACGATCGTGCATTCCAGGGGAGAGGTTTTTGTGCAAACATTCCCCTAACTGTACGCGACAGCTATTCGTGGAATACCGGGACAGGGCTATGTCAGATAATGAGCTGGGAGCAGTAGAAGCTGCACCCGAACAAGATTCGGGCTCCGATTCAGCCACGGAGGAAAGGCCACAGGACCAGGCCGAAAAGGTCCAGTTTGATCCCGATCAGCAAGAAAAACTGAACGAGATCGTCGGCGGCGTTCGCATGAAGGCGCGGTCAGAGGCGCAGGATCTCAGGGCTCGTAATGATGCCCTGGAGCAGCGTTTGTCTCAATTTGAGGCACAACAGCCCGCTATGGGCGGTCCTCTCCACGTTCCCGATATGCCGGACAAGTTCGACGAGAACTTTGAATCAGTCCTTGCCCAGAGGGAACAGGCACTCGTTGAAACGGCGAGGTGGGAGGCAGAACAAGAAGCTAAACAGATCATTGAGCAACAACGGGAACGCGATCAAAACGTGCAAGTTGCACAAGCCCTTCACCAAAAAGGTGAGGTGTTTAGCCAGCGAGCGCGGGAGATCGGTATCAGTGAGCAGGAGCAACGAAATGCTGTCCAGAAAATTAAGGACGCAGGCGTCAATCCTATGCTCATGGAAGAGATGCTGGATTCTCCAAATGGACCCGCAATGCTACGAGCCCTCGATAGGGACGTGAACCGGCTCCTGGATGTTGCTGAAAAAAGCAACCAGGACCATAAAGGTCTTATCGATGCGATGATTGATCTACGGCAATTTGACGCAACCGCACCTCAGAACACGGCACCGCGACCACCAGATATGTTGCAGGGTACAGGCGTACCCGCGCAGAAGAGGGGCCCGCGTGGTCTATTGATTGAATAGGAGCTGTTAAAAAGGCTCCTCTCAAAGGAGCTTTTAAAAGTGGCTAACAATTTATCAAGTAACGTAACAGAAGACCTAGCCCGAATCTTCATGGACAAATTCGAGGCGTCCAGGGTCTTAACCAAGGGTGTTAACAATCAGTTGTTGACTCCGAGGCTAACCCCGGCTACCGGCGGCACAGTCTCATTCAAGCGTCCACATGACTACAACACTATCAGCACTGCCGATGGCGACATTAGCTCATCTACAAAGAGCAATATCCTCGCTGGCAAGGCGACCGGAACCGTTCAGAATTATCTGACAGTGGCAACGGAGTGGGGAAATTTAGAGCAAGCCCTCGACCTCGATCAACTCGAGGAGATCATCGCGCCTATGGCGACCAGGATGATCACCGACCTTGAGCTGAATCTCGGCACCTACATGACCAAAAACGCTGCGCTCGTTTCCGGCACTCCCGGTACGGTCGTGGATGCTTGGACAGACGTTGCTGACGCTAACGCGCTCATGCACGCGGTAGGTGTGCCATCAGATTCAGACTGGGCCTATGTGATGTCACCATTTACGGCGACTGCTCTGGCGAGTATTCAGACCAACCTAGCGGTTACCCCCGAGGTGAATGATGCCTGGCGAAAGGCGCAAGTCACCAATAACTTTGCTGGCATGAACGTCATGCAGTCTAACGCGATCAAGACATACACCTCCGGCGCTTCAGCCGACCGAGCTGGAACCTTGAGCGCAACTCCTACAGCGACTTACGTTTCTGTTAAGGACACGATGACTCAGACACTGGCAGTGACAGCGTTTACCGGCAGCGGCACCGTTAAGGCGGGCGACATTGTCCAGGTAACTGGGCGGAATCGTGTATCGAACGCGACTCGTGAAGTGTTCCTGGATCGTGCTGGAGACGCTATTTTGTGGAGCGGCACAGTAACAGCCGACGTGACCCTAGACGGCTCCGGCGCTGGCGATCTTGTTGTCTCTGGTCCGGCCATTTTCGAGGCCAATGGTCAGTACAACACGGTGGATAGTGCGCTCACCAGCGGTGATGTCATCACTCTCCTGGGTGCAACAGCAGAGGTCAGATCACCTTCGTTGTTCTTCCACCCGCAGGCTTTTGGAATCGGTACGGTCAAGCTGCCCAAGCTGTCTGCCACCGACACTACAGCGACTACAGAAGACGGCTTCTCACTCAGAGTGACTCGTTACTCAGACGGTGACAAGAACAAGCAGATGGTGCGCTTTGACATGGTCCCAGCGTTCATTTGTTTTAACCCGTTCTTTGCGGGTCAAGGGTTTGGCTCCTAACGATCTCCAAAACTAACAGCTAAACCCTGGGGTTGTGGGGCAGAAATGTCCCATCGCCCCACCTTTAAGGAGACGCCATGACGACCGCGCAGCAGATGATTGCCGACGCGCTAGACGAGATTCAGGTCTCTGAGGCAGAGGCAAGCATAAGTGATTTTGAGGCCCAGTCCGCGAGGCGTGAACTCAACCGGATGATGCTGTCCCTCCCGGTGAGAACGGGATTCACTGAGGTTGAAAATCTCAGCGAAACCCTCACGGTAAAGACCAACGCAGAAGATTTTATTAAAAAGAATTTAGCGGTTCGATTAGCTGCGAGCTACAACCGACCCGTGCCAGCGACCCTATCCCAGGCCGCAAGCGAAACCCGGCAGCAGTTGATGAATGATTATGTTCAGCTCCGACCGCTCCGGTACCCGAGGACCCTGCCCATAGGGCTCGGGACCTCAAACAACGATTACTATCTCAATGACGACCAATTCCCGTTTGGTGAGAACCGAACAACGACTGACGTTAAGGCTGACTATACCGTCCTAACAACGGACGACCTGATCCTGGTTGATTGTTCGACAGGGCCCATCACCGTGACTCTCATGGCCGTGGCTGGTGCTAACGGGTACGGGTTTGACATTGAGAAGACAGACACCTCGAAGAACATGCTCATCATCGCGACCAACGGGTCCGAGAAGATCCGGGGGAATGCCTCGGTCAGGTTTAACCAACGAGGGCGCACGGTTAGCGTCGTGAGCGACGGCACGGAATGGGTGTAGAGATACCTATAGCGGACGGTTTCTACCGCTCCAGCAGTCTGCCGATCGACTCGCAACGGTGCGTTAATGCGTACCCGCTGCTAGTTGAGCTGCCGACCTTCCAGAGGCAGTCTCTCCTGGGCACGCCTGGGGTGACGCAGCTCGTTGATACTACCCAGACGACGGGTTGTCGGGGCGCTATGGAGATGAATGACATCCCATACTTTGTCTTTGGGACTACCTTATATAAGTTGGTGCGGACCATCTCAAGTGGCGTTGAGAGCTTCTCTGTGACCAGCCTGGGGACGATCGCCGGGACCGAGAGGGTTAGCATGGCCCAGAACGGGACCCAGCTCGTGATCCTCAGACCAGGATCAACGGGTTATATCTACAACCGATCTACGGGCGCACTCGCGACCATCTCAGATTCAGACTTTACCGCCAACGGTAACCCGGAGTACGTCCGTTATGTTGACGGCTACTTTGCGTTTTCAACTGACACGCAGAAACTGATTGTTAGTTCTCTCAATGACGGCACGGCGTACAACGCCTTGGACTTTGGCAGCGCCGAGGCTGACCCAGACTCGATCGTGACGCTCCAGGTAACAGGTGGCCGATTACTGGCGCTCGGGACTGAGACTACCCAATCATTTCAAAATATCGGCGGGACCGATTTTCCGTTCCAGGCGATCCCGGCATCAACAATCCCAACTGGATGCTACGCACCGTTTTCCGTAGTGGACGCGGGCGGCAGCTTCGCCATGATCGGGGGCGGGGAGCGGGAAGCTGCGAGTGTTTACTACTTCACCGGGAATCGCTACGAAAAAATTTCAAACGAGGCCATCGATTACCTGATCGAGCAGTTGAGTGACACAGAGCTCGCAAACGTGAACGGCTGGTCCTACGCTGACCGCTCCTCGATGTTCGCGGGTTGGCAGTTAAACGCGACGACGATCGTCTACGATTTTACCAATGCCAGGTGGCATGAGCGCCAGACCAGGACCTACGACGCTGATGGATTTCCGGCCCAGGTAGCATGGCGGAGCTCGGACATTCTCCGGGGCTATGGCAGAATGTTGGTGGGTGACAGGCTTGATGGCCTGATCGGCCACTGCGATCTCGACATCTACGACGAGTATGGTGATGAAATCCTGAGATGGGTATCAACTCAGCCTCTGTCCAATGCGGGGGACAGCTTCTCAGTTCCCAGGATAGAGGCGACGACTGAATCAGGCGGCACGACGAGCACGACCCTGGACCCTAAGTTACGAATGTCATTGTCGCGGGACGGGATCGTGTTTGGTCCTGAGAAGTCGAGGGACATCGGCAAGGTC
>Ga0310342_100000754_pt1 | contig 18950 bp, 14 predicted proteins | sample S15DNA20500_MG_FD_206155 | JGI IMG/M metagenome (GOLD analysis project Ga0310342, IMG submission 206155) | Marine microbial communities from station ALOHA, North Pacific Subtropical Gyre - S1503-DNA-20-500_MG | ecosystem: Environmental > Aquatic > Marine > Oceanic | place: Pacific Ocean: North...
TGATGTTGCTGGTGGCACAGGCCGCACAAATTTCTCAGGGGTTCATCGTCACTTGGGATGATGGCGCGACCGTTCACACCGTATTCCAAGATCAAATGGAGGGGGCAGCTGGGACCGCTCAAACAACGATTGTCGGGAGTTGGTCTGCTACAACAAATTACATCAATGACGATCTGTCCTTATCCGACGGGCCCCCTGGAGCCGCTTCGGGTAACACCTACGTCGAGCGTCGTCGTACCGCGCCTTCGATTAGCGGCGCGCCTACCTTGAACGGCGGACAAGGGGCCCTCTTGGACCTTGCGGCCAACGGTGGCAATGCTTTTACGACAGGAAACCTGAACGTACAATTTGCGTACTGGATCCCAGTAACAGAGGGTATATGGCAGTCACCGGGACTCCTCGACAATGGCCAAATATCTCCGAACAACGGCGATCCCAAAACCGCGCACTCGTACATTTTTCGCAGCGCTGCAAGCGAATTTTGGGGGGATGATTCTGGTCCGGGCGGTGGTTTCGGCGGCGCGAATATCGACACCGGCGCCCAAATTCTTGTCGGCCAGTGGAACCTCATGGAGATCCGGGCTGATTTGGACGCCAACACGAGTCAGACGTGTGTCAACGCTGTTTGCGGCCCCGAGCAAACCAGCGTTAACGACTCGCCGGTCAGCCGGGTTTTCTACCGAAGCGAAACAAATAACGTCGGCATGTACATCGACGCCGTTTCTTTTACTCCTTCGCCTGATCCCACCATCTTCACGTGGAGGGGCGCAACACCAGGCAATTGGAATGCCATTAACAACTGGACAACTGATACAACCAGCGGATCACCCGGTGGTACCAATGGCACCAATCACTCGGTCACTTTCGGCGCCTTGGGATCACAGGGCACCGTGGCGACCGATACGACGGTGACAGTTAACTCCATCACGTTCGACAATGCCAGTTCATACAATGTGGCTGGCGGCGGCCAGGTAACTCTCGCCGTGGCCACCTCCGACTCGACCAATCCGAGTGTTTCGGTGGTTCAGGGCGATCACCAGTTTCAAGTCAACGTTCAGTTGGATGGTGCCACGACCGCAACGGTTGCTGCAGGTGGAAGCCTGGCGTTTAACAACGTCCTGAATCTCAATGGCAACACGATGACGAAGATTGGCGACGGGACGCTGTCGATCAACAACAACCTGATTGGTGGCAGCGGATCGGTCCAGTGCCAGGCGGGCGTTTGCAACGGTACGGGGACGATCGGCGGGAACCTATCCAACAGCGCCGTGGTGGCCCCGGGCAACAACGGGTCTCTTGGGGCGCAGTTGGTGCCCGAGCCGACTAGTCTGTACTTGTTGGTCATCGGGCTGGTCCTGCTCGTTCGCCGTCGTCGGCGTTAACCGATGATCGTTAGGTCGGCTAGTTTCCACGGTCTCGAGACAGGAGTAGCTAAAAATCACGCGGATTGCTTCCCCACATTCCCATTCTACCGGGTATGTGCCATTGTACTGACTCTCCGAACGCCATGTTTTGAGTGACGAGTGGAAAGTCCGCCGATCGTCGGCTACATTATCCCCATTGCACGCTCAGAACTCAAAGTCTCCAAAAACCAAGGGCGCCAATCTCTACGCGATCAAATTCAAATGAGCCAGCAACACACATCAACCGTTGTTGTCGGTGGTGGTGTGATCGGATTGAGCGCGGCCTACCACCTGGCGCGGAAGAAAGCCGGCCGCGTGATCCTGCTGGAAAAAGGCCGGATCGGCGACGGCTCAAGTTGTCGGGCCGTCGGCATCACGTCCGGGCTCTTATGGACTGAGACTGGTGTCCGCGCGCGCCAGATCGGGCTGCAATTGTTCAAGGAGTTGTCCGACGAACTGGACGGTTATCACTACAACGATGAACACGGCTGCCTGAACGTCTTCACGCCGACACAATGGCTGGAGCGAGTAAAACTGCTTCCCCTGTATGACCGCCTGCAAGTACTCTACGAGATCTTGTCGGCGGAGGCAATTCGGAAACGCTGGCCGGCATTGAACGCACCCGATGATTGGACGGGTTTGCATGATCCACGTGGCGGGTACAGCGAGGCGGATGAATACTTGGCTTCGCTCGCGCGCCGAGTTGGACAACTGGGTGTTGAAGTCTACGAGCAGGAGCAAGCCGTCGACTTTCTCATCAAACAAGGACGCGTCGCCGGCGTGCGGACTGGTACGCGACTCGTCGAAGCAGATGCAGTCGTCAGTACGGTGCACGTCTGGAGTCTGGCCCTCTGAAGCCGGATAGGCTTGCGACTGCCCATGAAAAGTTTTGTCCATCAACGCTACGTAACAACGACCCTCGCCGATCGATTCATCTCGCCACCGGTCAACACCGATCCCTACGGTGGGTACGTGCGTCCAGCTCGCGGTGGGCGCATTCTCATGGGTTGCGAGACACTCGACCGCGAGGAATACCGAGTGACCTCGACCGAATTCGAGATGTTGCAGCTGACAACACCGTCGAGGGTACGCACAGATTGCTGCCAGCGGTTTACAGATTTCGTACCCGCGCTCGCCGATGCGAATTGGGAGAGTGAGCGCGTGGGGCTGCTCTCCTTCTCGGTTGACGGCGAGCCTGTGCTTGGTCCCGTGCCGCAATTGCCCGGACTCTTCGTCGCTGGCAGCTTCCACTCTGGTGGTTTCAGCTACAATCCGGTGGCCGGATTATTCCTCGCCGAATACGTCGTTGACGGGAGAACCTCGCTCGACATCAGCGCATTCGCACCGCAACGTTTTCTGGATAAACCCGCCGACATCGAACGCCATCTGGCGCGGACTGTCACTCAGCGACACACGGTCACCACGTGGGTACGTCGTCGTGGATCGTAGACATTTGCGAAAGCATCCCGACCGTCGCGTGCAAGAGGCCATCGATCGAGTGTTCAAGAAATTCAAAACCTCGTCCAGCGTGGGGCAATTGTTGGCTTGGTTGTGGGAAAAGGGTTACCAACTCCCCAAGCCGGAACGTCGTGGTGACTTCATGAAGTATGAGATGGTTGACGCCAATTACAGTTGCCTGGTACACATGCTGCAAAATCCGAAATATGCGGGCCTATACGTCTATCCCCGCTTCCGCCTCGAGACAAGTGTGTTACCCGATGGTACAGTGATAAAGAAAAAGCGACCAACGCGGTCGGGTGAGTGGCAAGTCTGTCTTGAAGATCAGCACCCGGGCTACATCACTCTGGCCGAGTACGAAGCCAACGTAGAAAAGATCGCCATGAACGCTCCACGTCATTCTCCGGACAGTCGGGGCGCAGCGAACAAAGGATCGGCCCTCTTGTCCGGTCTGATCACGTGCCGGCGTTGCCATCACAAGATGCGGGTTCATTATCGCAAGCGCGGCGGCGTATCGTATTACTGTCAGCCGGACAAGCGACAACGAGTCAATGGCCACTCGTGCTGTTTTACGATCACGGGCGACGAATTAGAGCGTCAGCTATCGGAGCAGATTCTGTATGCGATAGGTCCGGCTGGCGTGAAGGCAGCACAATTGGCCAGCGATCGCCTTGCGGCGGAGCGAGCAACAGCACGATCCATTCTTTCGAACGAATTGGAACAACTTCGTTACAATGCAGACTTAGCACGCCGCCGATTCGACAACGTTGACCCGGCCAACCGTCTGGTGCTCGATACGTTGTCGTCGGAACTAGAAGTGGCATTACAGTCGGTAGCCGAGCGGGAATCGCGGCTTGCTCGATTCGATTGTGACGAGCCACAGCGTCCAACGCCGGAGGAGCAAGCGGAGTTGGAACGGTTGGGTAGTCGTTTAGAGACGGTATGGTACGACGTGGAAGCGGACGGTCGTTTGAAACAACAGATCGTTCGAGTACTGATTGAACACGTACTGGCGGACGTGGACGAAACGAGCAACGAGTCGGTATTGTGGGTTCATTGGTCGGGTGGACATCACACGGAGTTACGCGCACCGCGTGGTGGCCGTCGTGGTCGCAAACCTCCCATTGATTTACCAAAAGTGATCAACACGTTACGCAAAGTTACCAACGATGAGGAAATCAGCCGAGCGTTGAATCGTCGAGGAGTGCCGACCGAACGAGGTGAAAGTTGGACAAAGCGTCGCGTGTCACGATATCGTGAGCGGAACGACATTCCGCATTTGATGCGAACTTGCAACGTGCATCCGGTTGGCTTTCGCAGTCGGAGGCCGCTACCCATTTAGGAATCAGTCCAATGAGCCTCAATCGGTTAATCCAGCGAGGAATAGTAAACTCGGAAGGTGAATCGGATTTTCCGCAGGTGATCCATCAAGACGAACTAAGCCGTGATGAGGTAATCAAGGCGGTGGGGCAGATCAAATCACACGGAAACTCTCCGTTACCAATAAACCCCCAACAACAAAACTTATTTCATTAAAGGATTTGCGCAAAAGGTGCATCATGAACAGTCGTCCTGGGTGAACGCCCGGCCGATCGATCACTTCTGTAGTCGTAAGAGCGTTCGTCCATTGCGCTGTTCGCTGCTTCGAAGTGCGCCACCTCGGCAGGAATCGGGTTGTCAATTTCCTGCGGCGGGGGTCGACAAGGGTCAACACCGCCGCACCTTACCGGCCTTTGATCAGAGGCGCCTAAGGGCGGCCGACCCGCGCCTAGCCGACCAGTGCCGCAGTCACATGTTCTTACAGGTGGCCTTCGACCCCGTTCGTCGGGGCTCTCTCCAACGCGTTTGGTAAGTAGCGCCCAATTACGTTCGTGTGCGAAACTTGCGTGCGACTCACTCCAGCCAGCAATGCGGCCTCATCTTGTTTGAGAAGAAGTCTGTGCTCCGGTCGCGCACCGGCAGGTTGTGCTGACGATTCCCAAGCGTCTGAGACTCCACGCTCGCTTCGACCACAGCCTGCTGGGAAAACTCTCTCACTGCGCCTGGACCTGCATCCAGGCAGAAGTCCGGAGGCTTTTGGGTCGCGACGACGTCGCGCCTGGCATGATTGCGGCTATCCAGACACACGGAGAACTTTTGCATTGGCATCCTCATCTCCATGCGTTTGTGACCTGCGGCGCGTTTACCCCTGCGGGGGAATTTGTGAAACTTCCCGAGCTCGACCTGGAGCGACTGGAGGCACCCCTGGCAGGAAGCGGTCTTTGCCCTTTATCTGGCCGAGGACAAGATCAAGCCGGAAGTCGTCGAGAACATGCGCACTTGACAGCACAGCGGTTTCAGCATCGACCAGTCGGTGCTCCTGCCTGTGCGCCGACCGGGCAGGGATCGAGCGTCTGGTGCAGTACATCACCCGGTGCCCCTTTAGTTTGTCCCGGCTGGTGAAGATCGGCGAATCGGGTCAGGTGGTCTACAGGGCGGAGAAGCAGGCCTGCCGGGCCTTTCCCGACCCGAATGGAGACGGCATGCAATCCGGCCCCAAGCGGAACTATCAGGTCCTGCCTCCGCTCGATTTTCTGGCTGAGTTTACCCAGCACATACCACCCAAGGGATCTCATCTTGTCCGCTACTACGGCTGGTACTCGAACAAGAGCCGAGGAATGCGGAAGAAGGCAGCCGCGGAAGCAGCGGGCGAGTCACCCGCAGCTGAGGGAGCGTCGCCAGGCCGAAGCAGTCAGAGTTGGGCGATGCTCATTAAGCGCGTCTACGAGGTCGACCCTTTGTCTTGTCCGGAATGTGGGAGCCAGATGAGGGTAGTGGCGTTCATCGAACCGCCTCAGCGCGACGTGATCGAAGAGATCCTGTGTCACTGTGGCGCTCGTCAAAAGCAAGAGCGCCGCCGACTGGTTCTCAGGGGGATGGTTTGGCCTCTGCCAAAGATCCCAACAGCGCGACTGACGAAATGACGTTCGTGGACATGGACACCTTCGAGGCCAACTTCTAAAGATCGCCGCGGACCGGCCTGGTCGCCCGTCTGCGCCGTTGAAGGTCGAGGCGCCTTTTGCCAATCGCGGGATGATCGCCCGTATTTCGCGGCAGCGGCGGCGCCTCGTTCGATACCTGGGCCCCTGCTTCCTCTATATTCCTAACGGAAATCAAATTTCCTATCATTCATTTGTGTTGGTGCGGTCAAATTGACCTCAAAATTGGGCGTTTTTAGGGTGGAAACCTCCAGCTCGCTATGACTGGTCGTTCGCATTGTTACGGGGTGAACCGCGTTATAACGAGCCAATTCAGCCGTGGTCTGCGTCCTTTAACGACGCGAACGCCAAGATGCTCCGAGCATCCCTAGCACAAGCAAAATCAGGCTGGTCGGTTCCGGAACAACAGAAACAGAAGCGCCACTGAGGTTGCCAGGAGAAACAATCCCACCGTCATTCGTCAAGTCGCCGCCAATGGTGCCCGAGCCGCTGCAGATTCCCTCCTGGCAATCCAGTGCGCCGCCGCCGCTGGTGATGTTGTTGTTGATTTCAATCGCCCCGGCACCCGTTTTCGTGAGCGTGTTGCCGTTGAGAAACAGTTGATTGTCAAACTCCAGGACGGCGCCATTTGCAACATTGACAGTCAAATCGTTGTCCAATCCCACGTCGACCTGGAATTCGTGATTGCCCTGGAGGACCGACAGCGCCGGGTCGGTCATCGAGGCGTCCGTCGTGGCTGCCAAGTTCACCTGACCACCCCCGGCAATAAAATAGGAGCTGGCGTTGTCGAATGTGATCCGATTGATGGTCACCGCCGTATCGGTCGCCACGGTACCGGTTGATCCCATGGCATCAAAGGTGACCTCGTGATTGTTGCCATCGGGCGAACCCCCAGTCGTGTCGGTTATCCAATTGCCGTTGGAGTTCCAGTCTCCCGGTGTTGAGCCGTTCCAAGTAAACATCGTGGGATCCGGTTGAGGAGTAAAGATAACCGAATCAATGTAATGCCCAAAGTTACCGCCTTCGGATCGCCAAACGAGCCGGGCGACCGAGGCGTCGTTAAGGCTATGGTACGCGCCGCCAGAAACGTTGTTGACCAACACCTCCGTCGTGTTATTGTCTAAATCGGCAATCACTTCCAACTTGTTCCACTGACCAAGAAGGACACTCGCACCAGTATTGCCCGTCGTGCCGCTGCAGAAATTACCGAGCGAACACGTTTCATGGACATCATCCCCGAAAAAATCCATGTTTGAATTTCGCAGGATATAAGAGTGTGCATTGGGTTGGCCGGGGGCCCCTCCGGGGCCGAGGGAGTCGAGAATGACAAGTGACTGCCATTCTCCATGGGTTACAGGGATCCAGTAGGCAAACTGGACGTTAACGATTCCCGAGCTCAACGCTTGACCACCATTGGCCGAGAGATCGAATATCGCCTCTTGCGAAACCAAACTTGTTCCACCGCCAACGTTTGGATTCGGACCACGATGCCTTTCGACATAGACGTCGCCCGTCACGGGTCCGGGAGGCCCGTCGAAGGCAGATAGATCCCCATTGATGAATTGAGTTATCCCATTCCAAGTCCCCACGATCGCGGACATGTCGCTCCTGACGGGGCCTTCGATGTTGTCTTCGAATACCGTGTGAATTGTCGCGCCATCGTTCCAGGTAACTCTCACGGCTTCAGCATCATTGAGCGCCGGCCCGAACAGTAAACATGCCATTGTTAATGCGAGAATAGGAGCGCGCTTGGTCATGGTTTTCTCCCTTACTTCACCTACGCCTGACACCCGCGACACGGGTGTTGGAATGACATATCGGCGTTATATTCGCTGAAGTTTTCCACCGGGGCTTTGCCTCTTTAAGCGGTGACATGCAAATGCCTGCCCCAAGCGTTAATCGGTAACCGTCTTGCGTTGTTCAAACAGACGCAAGTGGCCATCAATGCGGGCCAAAACACCCGTATTCTTCGCCGACGCAGCGAGCTGTCGGGCCTTCTGTGCCGTTTGTATAGCCCGCTGAAATTGCCCGTTGGCGGCCTGTGTCACGGCGAGTGTGTCGAGCACATACGCCGAGCGACGTTTCGTGATCTGCGCCGCTTTCTCCGCAAGACGCATCGCATCCGCATGACTGGCGACGTTCGGTTCGTCGGCCGTGGCCAAGAGCCATGCCAAATTGTTCAGAGTGTCCACGTGATTCGGATCGATACGCAGCACCTCGCGATAATGTTTCGCTGCGGCCACTGCCTTGCCTTGTGCGCTGGCCAGCTTGGCCAAACGAAAATGAGCCTCCGCGTGATCAGGGTGGTCGTCGATCACCTGACGAAGCCAGCGCTCCGCTTCGTCCAGTTGATTCCGCTGCGCAAACAACTGGCTTAACCGCACGCGAGCTATGGCATGCTTTGGTTCCAATCGCACCACCTCGTGGAAATGGCGAGCGGCGGCATCCGGTCGGTTCTGACGGGACATCAAGTTGCCCAGTGCCAGCTGCGCGTCCACGTTGGTACCGTCCAAGCGTACTACCTCTTGAAATTGCGATGTGGCCTCCTGCCAACGCTGTTGGGTTGCCAACACGAGCCCCAGATTCATGCGGATCGACGAGTCCTGCGGGTCTTGCCGTGAGGCATATTGAAGCTCGGTTTCCGCAGCGCTGACGCGGCCTTGCTGCAATAGGATGCCTGCCAGATTCATCCGCGCTCGGGGCTGCGTGGGGTTGAGCCGAATCGCCTCTCGAATTTGCACCACCGCCTGTTCCAAATCTCCACGGGCTCGCAGCCCGTCGGCCAAGGCAATCAGTGTCTTCGATAAGTTGCTGTCTTGCTCCAACAGGCTCCGGTAATCTTCGGCGTACGTCACCGCTTCGTCGAGATAGTTTCCATCAACAAGCGCCCGGACCACGTATTCCGCTAGAGAAAGCGGCCCGGGTGGTTGTTGCCAGAAATTGGCAAACGGCAAAGCAGCCTGCCGGAGCTGGTCGCCGTCCAACGGTAGACGATCCACGTCCTCCAGTATCGTGTCCGTTTGGACCGGCCCGCGGTAAATTGCGGCCAGCCGGCCCTCGGCGTCTACCAATACGCTCGTCGGCAAGGGTAGCGGCGGACTACGCAGAAACAAGGCATCTTGGATCGCCTGCAATTTTTCGACCAGCTGGGCGGTCGCACGGGCCGACGTGAAGGGATATTGGATCTTACGAAGCACGGCGTCCGATTCGCTCGGATCGCTGTCGGAAGTTTCGCCCAAACCGTCGACGCACAGGGCGATGACGTCGAGTCCCGCCTGCTGTAATCTGTCCTGCTCGGTCGTCATTTCTGAAAGCTCAATCAGGCACGGACGGCAGGTGCGACTCCAGAGGTTCAAAAGCGTTGGCCGGACGACAGCAAGGTCGACCAGGGAGCCGTCGTAGGATTCGTATCTGAGACGGGGCAGCGGAATGCGCCAGGTTAACAGCGTGCGGCTTACCTGACTCGATTTCGCCGGTGACTGTACGGACGGCGTGAGCCGTAATTCGCCGTGCGCCGGTTCCCACGCCACCGCATTCGAGCTGCCCTGGACAATCCGATAGTGTTCGTCTGCCTCCAGATCGGCCAGTCGTTCCTTGCTCCCATCGGGCCAGTGCACCACAGCGCGTTCGACCTCACTCGAGTCACCTAGTCCGAAGTGCAACCACTTACTCGACTGACCCAAATACCCTTCCCCCGCACGAAGCGTCCGCACAAGTGTCGAGTTTGTTTCCGAACCACTTGATCCTCGACCCTCGATCCTCGACCCTCGACACTCTCACCTCCACCCTCGTTCCGATCGCGTCACGATTGACGGTCGTTCCATTACCGATCAATCGCAGGGCAAGATAGTGGGATTTGCCGTGTAACTCGTTGCGCAGAAGCCGCACACGCGGTCCGCTGCGGTTGGTAACCCATAAGTCGAGGTCCCCGTCATGGTCCCAATCCACGACAGCCAGGCCGCGGCCGTCGTCGGGAAAGTCCAGTCCACTCACCGAGGAAATATTGGCGAACCGCGTTTGATGGGTGTTCAAGAAACAGCAGTTTCGTTCGTGGCCGCTCCATGATCGACCTTCTCGCACAAGATCGTTGATCTTCTGCCAAGCCTTGCGATATTTTTCGGCCGTCGAGAACCCCGCCTTGGCAGTTTTACCGGGTGATTGCGACACGACCTGCCGCCAAAAGAAGCTTCACAAGTCCGTGCTGCTATCGGTCGACACCAAGCCGTTCAGCACGATAAGGTCGTCCCAGCTATCGTTGTTCAGGTCGGTGAACAGAGATGCCCAGGACCAGCGGCCCAGGGTTACCGCCGAGTTGACACTCTCGTCGCGAAACGTTCCATCACCTTGGTTGGCGAACAGGGTATTGCCACGGGCGGCCCGCTGGAGAAGTGCTTTGGTTCGAGCAGAAGCACCCTGCTGGAATTGGCGTTGATAAGCCACACGATTGCCCGCAGCCGAGAACATGTTGCTGACATAGATATCCATCTGGCCGTCGTGGTTGTAGTCGCCCCAACTGGCCGACATACCCGAGGCAATGTCCTCGACTCCCGCCTCCGCGGCCACGTCGACAAATCGACCGGTATCACGGACGTCGTTGCGATAAAGATTGTTGCGCCCAAAATTATTGGCCACGTAGACATCCAGATCTCCGTCGTTGTCAAAGTCCTCCCAGGCGGCCGTGAAACTGTATCGCGTGTTGTTCTGGTCCAGTCCAACTTGAGCCGTGACATCGGTGAATTGGAGATCGCCTTGGTTGCGCAACAAAATATTCGAGCTGCCATTTTCCGCGTCATGGTAAGGAATGGGGACGGGAAATTCCCAGTACTTGGCATCGCCCCCGTTGTAGTTGCAGAGGTAAATGTCCAACCGTCCATCGTTGTCGTAGTCGGCAGCCGACAACGTCCCCGGCAGACGGTTCGGCAGTTGGAAACGGTTTTCGAAGCGCCCCCGACCGTCGTTGGCATAGGCCATGAACCATCCGTGTGTCGAGATTGCCAGGTCCTGGTCGGAGTCGTTATCCAGGTCGACCAGAATCGCCGACGCGGTCAAGTCCTGCAGGTTCACACCGGAGTGAGCCGATTGGTCGCTGAGCGTACCATCGCGGCTCTGGACCCAAAGTTGGTTGGGCAGTCCACCCGGTTGACAGACATAAACGTCGTCCAGTCCGTCGCCGTTCACGTCGCCGATGGCCAATCCATGGTGTCCATTGATCGTGACTCCAAGTGGTATTTCCAGTCGCTGACACCAGTAGTCGACACCCTGTGCGAACTGCTCGTGATACGCGTCGATGTTTGCGATGACCGATTCTGTACAGTCGGTGAACAGTTTTGGCACCCCACGGGTTTCAATCTGCTCATAGTCGCGCACGTCGATCGAAAGCAACCGTGGTGGTTCTTTGGACGCAGGTCGTGTCCATTGACATGCCCACGTTGCGTTCTGCTGAATCGTTTTCTGTTGCGTGGAGCCGCTGGCTTCGTAATAGGCGACGGTGGTCACGGTCGACTCGGACACGTCGACGCGGAACAATTTGAATTTGGCGCGTCTTTGGGCAGTGCCAGCAAGCGGGGCTAAGAATGCATGGATCGCCTCGGCGAGTCCAGAAGCACCTGAGTAGAGGGCGTGATTGTCATCATCCGGAAGGGAAGCAATGGGACGTTGGACGGTGATCGACCGATCCTGAAACACATGGCTCAGGTCGGAGGGCAGCAACGCGGGGCATTGGAAGTTGTCGGCGACCAGTTGGGCCAGATCATTCGCTTGGATATCCTGCTGGTTGCCGACCAGTTTCGCAATTCGTTTGAGTTGAGCGGTGGCTTCCGTCGCTCAGCCTTCGCTGAGCGGCTCGTCGAATTCAATCTGTTGGGTCGTAGGTGGCGCCGCGGCGGTAGGGATCCGTGGCAGCCTTGTCTGCTTGGGGGTGGAAAGTTGGGGGGCACCAGCAGTTCCTTCCAGACGGAACGGGCCGCCATGTTGAGTCACAGGTAAAGTGGTGGCCGCTGGGGAGCCATCGTCGTCCACACCGATTGCACGATCGTCGTTTGTTAGATGGAATGCGGAGGAAACCAACCAGAGCGACGGTAGCAGCAGTATCAATCCGGCGACGGCCAATAGCCACCACGGCCACTTCGACCCGGGTTGCGTCTGTGGAATTACCGCATAAGGAGGCTTATTGCGGCGTTTTCGACTGGACTGGGGCATACTGCACTTTCTTATGACCACGCGAGAAGTAACGCATCACATCGACGGGAAAGGCGTCTGCTTCGCTTCATTATAGCACCGGTGCCTCTTATTATATGGTAGCCGTGGTCTGGTGAGCTGCCAGCACCCTTAACCCGGGGATAGAGCGAGCACCGGACTATTTCGACCCCCGCTACAGTTCGCCCATTAAGGATTCTCATGCAGTAATACATGTAGGTTGGGACCATTGTCCCGACCAAACCATGACACGGGTGGACAGGGACAACGGTCCCATCCTACGCGTTTCGTGGAACGAAAATCGTTTATGGCGTTACCCACTGCGGTTCGACTGATTCAGGTTACCCAAGATTCCTCACCACCGGCACGGGCACAATGTCGAGCGCGACACCACCAAAAAACGCCCGGTGCAACCACCGGGCGTTTGGTTGATCAGTTTAACGTATTGGTGAATCGTGTGACTACCGACGTCGTCGAACGATTAACAGGCCCAACGATGCCATGGTGAGCAGTACCAATGAAGTCGGTTCGGGAATCCACGTGACCGTGAAGGGCCCGTCGATATAGTGCCCACGTCCTTTAGCTTCACCACGCCAGTTCATCGCACTGACAGAGGTATCCCGCACCATGTCATAGGTGCCTACGCTTGGATCGCCTGTTGTCGGCGTCGTCGTCAAAGTATAGCTGTCGGTGTCCAGGTTCAACGACAAATCGAACGTGGTCCATTGTCCTCTGAAAACATCCGAGCCCGCACCGGCGCCGCCGATAGTGGGTACGTCGTCCCTCCAATTGTTGCCGGCGCTGCCGGCTGTTGCTATGATGTAAGTTGTCGCAAGAGTTTGGCTAGGAGAAGCTTTGCTTGCCCCCTGCGAGTTGCTCATGAGGATCGAGTTGTAATCGCCCACTGCTCCCGTGGGAATCCAGTACTTGAACTGCACGTCCAAAATGCCGGAGTCATAGGGCTGACCACCGTTTGGCGTCAGATCCAAGTCGATCCCGTTGCCCCCCCCCTGTGCCTCGCCGTTGCCGTCGGAATTGAACCCACCCGAAGGAACCGATCCGCCCGCACGCATGCGTTCAATATAAGTATCGCCATCCGCAGCTGTTGTGGGCCCGGGGGTTGACGCACCGCTGAGGTCGTCATCGGTATAAACCGTTTGGCCTCCACCCCAGCTGCCGACAGTCGCCCCTGTAAATGAACCTGTACCAACCCCCCCCTCTATGGGGTCTGAAAAGACAACAGTCTGTGCATACGCCGAAGGAGTCATCATGGCCACCACAGCCACGAGCACAGACAACACGCCGGTCAAATTCATCTTTTTCATTGATCTTTTCCTTCTAACGGCGCTCAACATTCCAGATTTTGGTACACAAAACATTGGATCTTCCTCCAAAAAATAAAGGGCCTTCTCGGCACCTACGCCGAGCCGATTTGCAGCGAAAAAGCTTCCTGCCAAACGAAAAAACGTCCGAAACCTCATAGTGTTCGATCTGTCCTGAAGTGAGGTCGACGTACACGCCCGCCGACGCTGCCAGCAGCGTCAAACCCACCACCGTAACAAGAGCCGCTACGACTTACACAATGAGCAGACTAGGTATCGTTCTCATTAGACTTTCCTTCCAAGTTAGATTTGGTTGAGTTATCTGCGGAAGCAAATATCCACGAAAAAAAGCCGCTAGAAAGAACCGTCCCTGCGCCACGAATTTATCGGGGGGGACAACTCTTCCGAACGGCTTTCAGTTAGGGGCGTTTGCTGTACCGGTCTAAAATGTGGGATTCTCGCCTATTAACGCGCATACGTCTAACGCGCATACGTCATTTTACTTAATTTGAGGCGTGTGTCAAGTACCTAAATCCGTTTAACCGCGACCCATAGGAAATTGCCGGGAAAAAGAGTTTCATATGGGTCAACGTCACCCGCCAGCCGCCGCCGAAAGCGTCGAGCGAAATGGATCGTCATCTCCGGCGGCGACTTCTGGGTCGCGGTTAAACGACGTCGTCAGACTAACAACGGCTCCGCCGTCGAGTGACCGTCGTAATCAACAACCCCAGAACCGCCAACAGCCACGCGGATGGCTCGGGACTCAGCGTTGCCGTCGAAATTAAATCCGCCCGCAGGAGCCGATCCACCCGGACGAATGCGTTCGATGTAGGTGCTGCCCGATAAAGGACCGGAAGGACCACCGACGCCGCTCAAATCGTCATCGGTATAAACCGATTTGACTCCACCCCAGCTGCCGACGGTCGCCCCAGAAAATGAACCTGACCCCGCGGCACTATCGATGTCGTCTTGAAAGACGATATGCGTCCCGGTTCCACCTTGCGTGTCGGTCCAGGTGACCTCAAAAGCCTGTAACCGTTCAACGACTGGACCTGCGAAAAACAAAGTTAATAGGGTGACCTGAAAATAAACTGGTTTCAACTTGGCTCTCTTACCTCGCGATTTTCGTGTGAGTCACACATCGCCAAGCTGTTACGAGTTCCGCGTGTGCTCGTGGCAAATGTGCACGCACCTATATGCAAAAAAGCCGGTCGCCCAACAGCGTCCCTATCAGCAACCGGAATGTGACTATCCGGGGAGAAATTGATCGGGGCGACGTTAGGCCACTGGCTTACTCGCAACTGTCCGGGGCTAAAAACCGTAGGGGACCCCAGAAAACCATCCCATAAAATAAACAGGCGAGTGGTTTGTGTCAAGTATTGGACCCCCTTGTGTGTAGCTCACGGGTGAACAAGATCGGGCAAGCCCGACGGAGACCGGTCCTGCAAATTAGGTGGTTTTTTAGTTGACCAGTCATATTCCCGCCGGCACGAGGCCGACGGTGAGTATGGGTAAACGTAAGCGCCCCGCGCACTATTGACTCACGACTAATGTCCAGCGCGGCAGAGCCGCAGCAGAGTGGCCAGTGACGCGTGGCAAGGGAAAGGAGAAAAGCCGTTGTCCTTCGTTGGCCAATTGCCACTCGCCACTCAGCATTGGAACCCGAAAAGCCACGTTTCCCAATTTTACATTTTGCGCAAAAAAACAATCGACCACCGGTTGATGGTATAAATGACAGGGGATGAAGCGAGAAAGAAATAATGAGCAACAATGAAATGGCACGCCCTAATCCGTCGAAATCTCTGATGGTTCTTTCTGCCCTGATTGTCGTCACGCTCTGGCCGTGGCATCACGCGGCGGCCGATGAACCCTGGAAGCAACCCTTCCAGATCGATGAGCACACGGTCGCGCTCTACCATTTCGACGAAGGCGAGGGCAACGAGGCCCGTGAAGCGAGCGGCGATCCCGAGCTCACGTTGCGGGCCAACAAGCAGGCCCTCTGGGGAAAGCGGCCCGGCTTCGGTGCCATCGCCAGGTTCATCCGCACCGACGACGATGCCAACCTCCTGATCGGGCCGATCGACAACGACAAGCTGCAGCTGCGCACCTGCGAGGGGGGGTTCACCGTCGAGGGGCAGGTACGCTACACCGGGTCGTACGGAAAGGATTGGGGCAACACGTACGCCAACATCTGCGGCACCGATGAGGAGGGTTTCAGCCTGCCTCACGGCAAGCGAAACGGCTGGAACTTCTCACTGCACCACTGGAAGAAAGGGAAGATCGACCAACTGGTGCCGGGCGGGCGGTTGTTCGGTCCCGCCGCCGGCGCCGCCATGCCCTTCTACGGCCAAGGCACCACGGTGCAGGACCTGCTGATCGCCGACCGGCAGTGGCATCACGTGGCGTGGCAGTTTCGTGACGCCGATCGAACGCATTTTCTCTATATCGACGGCCAGCTGTTCTGGAAATGGGCCGTCAGCGGCCCCCGGCAGCCAGAGCCCTGCGGTATTCCTTTTCACGTCGGGGGGTTTCTGCACTCGCAGGATCCGCCTTTCCAGATCAGCAAAGGCAACTTCGAGGGCGATATCGATGAGCTGCGCATCTCCAGCATCTTGCGATACCCGCTGGCCGAGGAATTGACCATCGTTCGCCGGACACTGCCGGATGCAGCGATCCACAAACGCTATTGCGTTACGCTTTCGGCCGACGGGGTCGAAGGCGATCCGAGCTGGCATCTCGTCGACGGCGTCCTGCCCGAGGGCTTGACGCTCGAACCCACAGGCGTCATCCAAGGCACCGCGACCGAGGCCACTGACCCTAGGAAGCTGACCATCACCGCCACCGACGCCGCCGGACACAGCGACGAGCACACCTTCACCATCGAGGTGCGACCCGGACGGCTGGTCAGCAGGTCACTGCCGCTGGCCTTCGCGGGGCTCGAATACGAGCATCAGCTGCAATCACAGTTCATGTCGAATCCGCTGCGCTGGCAGTTTCGCACCGGCCTGCTGCCGGAGGGACTAGCCCTGGATGCCGACACCGGACTGCTCAGCGGCACGCCCACGACCGTCTCCCGCACGATACTGGATGTGGTCGTCGAAGACGGTCAGGGACAGCGCGACCAAGCCCAATTGGTTCTCAAGGTGGTGCCCGCCGCACTGCGCCGGATCGAGCCGGACGAGCACACGGTGGCCCTCTGGGACTGGCAGGGACCAAGTGGAAAGCTGATTCCCGATCGCATGGGGGACGAGCGGCTGACTTTGACCTGGGTGAACATGAGCGGCGATCAGCGCCAGCCGCGCCCCGGCTGGGGACGATATCCCCACTTTCGCGGCGGCGGGGAGTTTGGATTCTCAGGTCCGCAGCACAACAACAAGGTTGACCTGCGCACCTGCCAATGGCAGTGGACGGTGGAGGCCTGGGTGCGGCGCGGCGGGCGCTTCAGCCGTTATGCCAAGAATATGAACAACCGCCATTTCGATTTCGGGCATATCTGCGGCACCTACGACAACTCCAAGCGCGGCGTCTGGGAGCTTTATCTGTCCGATCACGATTCGCGCGACGGCTCCATGTCGCCTGGTGTGCATTTCTTTGGTGCTGATCCTGAGCAGGCCCTTGAAGACCTTCACCCCTGGAAACGACCTGAGGGCATCGTGGGCGAGGCCACGCAAGCGGGAATCCACGACACCCAATGGCATCACGTGGCCTGGCAATACGACCGCACCAAAGATCTGCACGAGATATTTCTGGACGGCAAGCTGATCTGGCAGATGACCAGCCCGGACGGCCGCAAGCTCGTCAACAACCGCCAGCACCAGGCTCAGTTCAGCGTTGGCAGCCGCCTGCGCGGCTACGCCCGTTACGGTGGCGCATTCAACTGGCTGGGGAAAGGTAACTTTTTTGGACAGATCGGCGAGATAAGGATCTCGAACATTAAACGCTACGGCGTTGCACAAACTAAGGAGAAGATTTCTGCCTTGCCTCCCAAACGATAGGGCGGGCAAGACACATAGTCGGCCAGTGGGCGTAAAAACTTCGCCATCACTGGTAAATTTAGTAGACAGCGGGGACCAAAATAGCTATATTGGAGGACAAGGGGGGGGTTAACATCCCGATCAGTTATCGGTCCGTGACACTCTGCAAGTCACCCCTATCAGTCCGTGACATTCTGCAAGTCACCCCGCGTTTTCGTTTGATCTATTCAATGTCGTCAAAGGTGAGAAAGTGAAGATGCCATGTCGAAGCGATCTATTTGCTGGGTTTTTCCGTTGGTGATGTTGCTGGTGGCACAGGCCGCACAAGTTTCTAGGGGGTTCATCGTCACTTGGGATGATGGCGCGACCGTTCACACCGTATTCCAAGATCAAATGGAAGGGGCAGCTGGGACCACTCAAACGACGATTTTCGGGAGTTGGTCTACTACTACAAATTACATCAATGACGATCTGTCCGCATCCGACGGGCCCCCTGGAGCCGCTTCGGGTAGCACCTACATCGAGCTTCTTGGTCGTGGCCCGTCGGTTAGCGGCGCGCCTGACTTCGCTGGGCAAGGGCAAGGGGCCCTCTTGGACCTTGCGGCCAACGGTGGCAATGCTTTTACGACAGGAAACCTGAACGTACAATTTGCGTACTGGATCCCAGTAACAGGTGGTATATGGCAGTCACCGGGAATCATCGATAGTGGATCGCCGCTCAAGGCCGATCCCAAAACCGCGCACTCGTACATCTTTCGCAGCGCTGCGAGCGAATTTTGGGGGGATGATTCCGGTCCGGGCGGTGGTTTCGGCGGCGCGAATATCGACACCGGCGCCCAAATTCTTGCCGGCCAGTGGAACCTCATGGAGATCCGTGCTGATTTGGACCTCAACACGAGTCAGACGTGTGTCAACGCTGTTTGCGGCCCCGTGCAAACCAGCGCTAATGATTCGCCGGTCAGACGGGTCTACTACCGAAGCGAAACAATTAACGTCGGCATGTACATCGACGCCGTTTCTTTTGCTCCTTCGCCTGACCCCACCATCTTCACGTGGAGGGGCGCAACGCCCGGCAACTGGCAGGCAAACAGCAACTGGATGACGGACACGACGCCGGGGTCTCCCAACGGAAATAATCACCAAGTAACGTTCGGCACGTTGGGTTCGTCCGGCACTGTGGCGATCGACCAGCCAGTGACCGTCCATTCCATTAGCTTCGATAACTCTGCTACGTACGCCGTCGGAGGAATCGGCGAGGTGAGTTTAGCGGCTACCACCGACGCAGCGCCGGTGGATCCGGCCATCACCGTCTCCCAGGGGAGTCACCAGTTTCAGGTGAACGTAGCTCTGCAGAACGACGCGACTGCCGATATCGCTGGCGGCTCCGTACTCGAATTCAACAACCGCTTGTTTCTCAACGGCAATACGCTCACCAAGACGGGCGACGGGACCCTGTCGGTCAACAACAACCTGATTGGTGGCAGCGGATCGGTCCAGTGCCAGGCGGGCGTTTGCAACGGTACGGGGACGATCGGCGGGAATCTGTCCAATAGCGCCGTGGTGGCCCCGGGCAACAATGGGTCTCTTGGGGCGCAGTTGGTGCCCGAGCCGACTAGTTTG
>Ga0310342_100000755_pt1 | contig 18948 bp, 22 predicted proteins | sample S15DNA20500_MG_FD_206155 | JGI IMG/M metagenome (GOLD analysis project Ga0310342, IMG submission 206155) | Marine microbial communities from station ALOHA, North Pacific Subtropical Gyre - S1503-DNA-20-500_MG | ecosystem: Environmental > Aquatic > Marine > Oceanic | place: Pacific Ocean: North...
TCTACGGTAACGCGTTCGCGCATGTCCAGCGCGACAACCAGGGGCGCGTCGTCGCGCTCTGGCCGATGCAAGCGAGCCGGATGCAGATCACGCGCAACGCCGACCGGCTGCTGGTCTACACCTACCAGACCGACGCGACGCGGTACGAGTTTGTCGCCGAGCCGGTGCGCCCGCCGATCTTGCATCTGCGGGCGTTCAGCGCCGACGGCGTCGTCGGGCGCTCGCCCGTGCAAGTCGCGCGAGAAGCGATAGCTGGGGCCATCAGCGCAGATATCTATGGACACACTTTTTTTGGCAATGGCGCGGCACCGGGCGGCGTCTTGCAAGGCCCGCGCGGCGGTCGCCTGACCGAGCAGGCCCACCAACGCCTGCGCTCGTCGTGGGATGCCGCGCACAAAGGTGCCGCGCGCGCGCACCGTGTCGCGCTGCTCGAAGATGGCTGGACGTGGAACCCGATCAGCGTCGGCAATCGTGACAGCCAGTGGATCGAAGCGCGGCAGATGGGCGTGGTCGACATTGCGCGCTTGATGGGACTACCGCCCTGGATGCTCTACGAGATGGAGCACAGTGCGAACTACAGCAACGTGGAGCAACAGTCGATCGATTTTGCACGCGAGATTAGCGGCTGGTTGCGGCGCTGGGAGTCGCAGATCGATCGCACGCTGCTCGGGCGCGGCAATCGCACACACTTCGCGAAATTTGTCATCGAGGGGTTACTGCGCGGCGATATCCAGACGCGGTATCAAGCCTACGCGACCGGGCGGCAGTGGGGCTGGCTCAGCATCAACGATTGTCGACGCCTCGAAGATCTGAATAGCATCGGCGAGGCGGGCGACGAATACCTGCAGCCGCTGAACATGGCACCAGCGGGCGAGACGCCGCCCGAGGGCGTCGAGACGTTACGCGACGACCAGGCCGCGCGCCTGCTCGCGCTGGCGACGGGCGATCCACAGTAGAGGCGAGACTATGGCCGAGAGACCGATGCCACGATCCGAGGTCCGCAGCGTCGAGCGACCCGTTGAGCGCCGCGAGGCGACCGACGACCAGCCGACGCAGATCACCGGCTATGCGGCGCTGTTCGACACGCCCGCGACGATTGGCGGCGCGTGGGTCGAGCAGATCGATCGCGGCGCGTTCGACGACGCGCTGGGCGACGACGTGCGCGTGCTCTTCAATCACGACCCGTCGAGGCTGCTCGGGCGCACGGCGAGCGGCACCGCGTCGATCGCGGTCGACGAGACGGGCCTGCGCTACACCGTGACGCCGCCGGATACCGCGACCGGGCGTGAAGTGCTCGAATTGCTACAGCGCGGCGACGTCTCGGGCAGCAGTTTCGGGTTTCAGGTACTCGCGGATCGCTGGACCGAGGGCACGACCTCGGCCGATCTGCCGGTGCGACACTTGGAGCGGGTCACACTGATCGACGTGTCGCCGGTCACGATGCCCGCGTACGTCGAGACCACAGCCGAGGCGCGCGGCCAGGCGTTCGAGCTGAGCAAACATTCGGCCCAGCTCGACGCCGCGACCGCACAGCGTCGGCTGAGACTCGCGCAATATCGGGTCGAGTAGGCGGCGGTATTTTCACATCGCGTCGGCGCTCGCGCCTCGCCCATGCCTGGGCCTCTCGCAAGCACGCGACCTCACTCTGGGGGTTGTTATGTCACTGCGAGAACAACGAGCCAAACTGGTACACCAGCAACGGGAGATTGTGACGGCCGCCGATAGCGAATCGCGCGGGATGACGGTCGACGAGCTGGGAAAATTCGACGCGATCGACGACGAGATTGTGAGCCTGAAGGCGACGATCGATCGCGCCGAGGCGGTCGAGGCTGACGTGCGCGCCATCAGCGACGCGGGCGGGGCGAGTGTCGCCGCGCCGGTCGAGACGCGGGCACCCGCGACGATCGCGGCGATTGCGCCGACGACGACCGAAAACAGGGTCGGCACCGCGAGTCCCGAATACCGCGACGCGTTTCGCGGCTACATGCGCGGCGCGCCGACCGAGACGCGGGCGCTGGAAGTCGGGACCAACAGCGAGGGCGGCTACCTCGTGCCGGACCAATGGGCGACGCAGCTCGTCGACGCGCGGAACGAAGAGAACGTGATGCGTGGGCTAGCCACGGTTATCGTGACGACCTCGGGCACGTTCAACGTGCCGACGGTCAGTTCGCAAGGCAGCGCGAGCTGGACGACCGAGGAAGCGGCGCACACCGAGAGCGATCCGGCGTTCGGTATCGTGCAGTTCTCGCCGTACAAGGCGAGCACGCTGGTCAAGGTCTCCGACGAGCTGATACAGGACAACGCGTTCGACCTTGAGGGCTATCTCGCGCGCGAGTTTGGGCGACGGATCGGCGCGCTGGAAGAGGCGGCGTTTATCGATGGCGATGCGTCGAGCAAGCCGAAAGGCACGATCTACGACGCAGGCGTCGCCGTGACCGCCGCCAGCGCGACGGCGGTGACGTCGCTTGAGCTCATAAGTCTCTTCCACGGTCTGGCGCGCCAGTATCGCGACAACGCAACGTGGCTCATGCACGACGATACCGTGCAGCTCGTGCGGAAGCTGGTCGACGGGAATAGTCAGTTTATCTGGCAGCCCGGTATGCAGGCCAGCGAACCGGATCGGCTACTGGGTCGACCCGTCTATGCGTCGAGCCGAGTGCCTGCGCCGACGACCGCGAAGAAGGCGATCGTGTTTGGCGACCTGTCCTACTACTGGATCGCCGACCGGGCCGGGATCGCCGTGCAGCGATTAGCAGAGCTGTACGCCGCCAATGGGCAGATAGGCTACATCGCCTCGTCTCGAACCAGTGGCGCGAACGTGCTCGCCGCTGCCGTCAAAGTGCTGCAGATGGCGTAAATGTGGATCACCGGGTGGCGCGGGCGGCTCGGCCGCCTGCGTCGCCGTTGTCGAGGGTTTATGCGGATCAAAATGTTGACCAGTATCGCGGGGTCAGATATGGCCGCGCGGCCGGGCGAGATTGTCGACGTCGAGGCCGGGCTGGCCGCGCGCTTGATTGCGAGCGACCAGGCCGAGCGCGTCGACGGCGCAGCCGAGGCGGCCGCGAAGCCGTCAGCCGCGCAGACGGCGACGACGGCACCAGCGCGCCCGCGTCGACGAGGTCGGCGTGGCTAAGTGGGCCGATATTTTACAAGACGTGGTCGAGGTCACTGCGCCGAGCGCCGAGCCGATCACGACGACCGAGGCGAAGCAGTTTCTGCGGGTCGATCATGCGACGCAGGACGATCTGATCGACGACCTGATCGCCGCCGCGCGGCAGCGGGTCGAGGCCGATACCGGGCGCAGCCTCATCACGACAACGTGGGATCTGAGTTTCGATACGTTTCCCGACGAGCGCGCGATCGTACTGCCGCGCCTGCCGCTGGCGTCAGTGACGTCGGTGACCAGCTACGACGCCGACGACACGGCGGCGACGCTGTCGAGTAGCGACTATTTGGTCGACACGGCGCAAGGCCGGATCGCGCTGAATGACGACGCCGACTGGCCGACCGACCTGCGCGCCCATAACAGCGGCGTCGTGCGGTTTGTCGCGGGCTACGGGGCAAGCGGCGCGAACGTGCCGCAGCCGCTCCGGCTCGCCGTCTACCAGCTCGTGACGCACTGGTTCGAGCAGCCCGATCTGGCGGGCGCGATGCAAGTCGACGCCGCCTATGCGGGACACCTGGCACCCTATCGCGGCGGGCAGAGGATCGGCTGATGCCGTCGGCCCGTCGACCGTTGAACCCGGCCACCTTGAGCGAACGGATCGTGATCCAGACCTTATCGACCAGCGTCGACAACCAGGGCGGGCGGTCGTCATCCTGGTCGACCCTGGCGACCGTCTGGGCCGACGTGCGCCCGTTGACGGCGCGCGAGACGCTCGCGGCGAAGTCGGCCGCCTCGCTGGTCGGCTACGAGGTGACGACGCGCTACCGATCAGACGTCACGCCCAAGATGCGGATCACCTGGACGCCGTCATGGTCGAGCGGCACCGCGTCGCGGACGCTTGAGGTGCACGGCGTGCGCGTCGACCGCCCGACGCAGACGATGGCGCTGGATTGTGGAGAGGCGACCTGATGGCGCGATCGGCGCTGGAGCCTGTCGGCGAGGCAGTGTATGGCGCGCTCAACGTCTCGGCGTTTACGACGCTGGCGTCGGGCGGCGTGTACGACGACCCGCCGCAGGATGTCAGCTATCCATTCGCCTGGTACACCGTGCGCGAGGATGACGTCGACGGCACGTTCGGCCAGGCGATGAAACGCTGCCGGGTGCGCGTGCACGCGTTCTCCCAGTATCAAGGCAACCAGGAAACGCAGAAAATTCTGAACAAGGCCGTCGACCTGCTGCGCTATACGACGCCGTCCATGTCAAACCATACCGCGCTGCTGGTCACGCACGAGTCGTCGACCGGGCTGCCAGACGAGCTGATCAACGGCGTCAAGACCAAGCACGGCGTTGCGGATTTTCTCTACACGGTCGCGGAGGACTGATGGCGCAGAAAACGGCCAGTTTTGATCTGCGCGGCAATCGCGACCTGCGCGAGCGGCTCGACCGCCTGGCGCGCCAGGTGCCCGAGGATGCGAAAAAGGCGCTCGGGTACGAGGCGGGCTATCAGATGGGCCTCGCGCAAGAGCGCACGCCGTTCCTCACGGGCGCGCTCGCCGGGTCGGCGCGATCCAGCGATGGCTATCTCGATCGCGGGCATATCGCGGCGGCGTACGGGTTCGGCGGCGCACCCGGCGAGATTCCGTATGTATTCGCCCAGCATTTCAAGGCATACGCGCACGATGACGGGGAGCGGAAATGGCTAACGAACACCGCGCGGCGCAGCGCACGGACGATGCTGAAGCGCCTCGCGCACGATCTGCGGCTCGGGGCGTAGGCGACCGCGACGCGCGCCCGTGCGCGCAGTGCCAGGCACCCGCCGAGCAGCGGGTCGAGGCGTCGGGGTTCGGCCCGGTGCGCGCCATGATCTGCGGCGTCTGCGGGCACCCGGTCCAGACGCGCGAGGATGCCCGACACGCGACGATCGGCTAGGGCGTAGGGGTTAGCAAGGGAAGGCAGGACGCATGACGACAGGCAGCGACTACAAGGCGACCCGGCGACTGACCGACCGCGCGGGCGAGGTCTTGGCGAACGTGGGCGAGACGTGCGACCGCGTGCCCGCCGACTCGATGGGCTGGTTGATTGAGCAGCGGATCGTCGTGCCGCTGTCAGAAGAGAGTGCGCCGCCGCCCGCCGGGCCGACGCGCCGACGAGCTGACGACGACGGGGGTGAGTGACGCATGGCGAAATATGGCAGTAATGACGTCGCGTTTTTCCTGGTCGACGGGTACGACCTGACCGGCCTCTCGACCTCGCTGGCCGATACCACGTCAGCGAGCCTCGAAGAGACGCACGCGCTCGGCGATAGCTACCCCGAGCAGACGGCGACCGGGCTACAGACCGCCGAGCTGACGGCCGAGGGGTTCTACGACGACGCGACCGACGGGAGCAACGCCGCGCTGAGTGGCAATGAGACGACCTCGCGCGTCGTCTGCTATGGCTACCAGGGGAACACGATCCATAAGTACATGGTCGGCCATACAGGCGCGTTCGGCGGCACCTATTCGCGCACGGCGAGCCGGGGCGAGCTGCACAAAGCGTCGGCGAGCTGGACGGTCACGGGCCAGAAGGACACCGGGCAGATTATGCACGCGCTCGGGTCGGAGTCGGCGACCGGAACATCGGCTGCCGACGGCAACGCGAGTGGGTCGAGCGCGAGTGGCGGCGCGGGCTATTTGCAGGTCACCGTGAAGAGTGGCACGTCGCCGACGCTGGACGCCAAAATTCGCGACAGCGCAGACAATTCGACCTATGCCGACCTGATCTCGTTCACGCAGGCGACCGGCGTGACGGCCGAGCGGGTGACCGTCTCTGGAACGGTGAACCAGTATACGCTCGCCAGTTGGACGCACGGCGGCACGTCACCCGTGTTCACGTTCATGATCGCGTTTGCGCGCGAGTAACGCATGAGCGCGGATCGCTATCAGCACGCGGCGCGCGAGATTGAGCGATGGGCGCGCCTGCGCCTCTACGAGTCGACCGCGTCGGCAGATATCGAGCAGGCGCGCGGGCTGTTACGGCTCGCCGTCGGCCTACGTCGGAAACTGGAAAAGTGGGCGGCATCCGCGCCGCCTGATCGTTCACCTACACACGCGCGCCGTCGTGTATCTCCTCGCCCGTCAGATCGGGCCTCGGATCACGCGCGACCGAGGGCCGAGTCATGGCGAAATATGGCAGCAATTCGATAATCGTGGCGGTCGATAACAGCGGCGGGTCCGTCGTCACGATGACCAGCTATATCACCGAGATCAATACCATCGACGTAGAAGCGATGCTCGAAGAGTCGCACTCATTCGGCGACGCCTGGTTCGAGAGTTTGGCGACCGGCGTGCGGAAGGCGAGCGACCTGGTACTCGGCGGGTTCTACGACGACACATCCAGCACAGGACCGGACGTAATTTTTAACGCTGTGGCGTCAGGCCCGACGGCGTCAACGCGCACCGTCACGATCACATTTGGAGGCTCGAAAACGGTCTCGTTCGAGGCGCTGATCACCAAGTATTCGAGAACGGCGTCGCGTAATGAGCTAACCAAATTCGAGGTGACCTTGACGCCGACAGGCACAGTCACCGAGGCGTAGGGTCGACGACACGGCGGCGGGCGCTCGCTGCATGAGGCAGCCGCGCCCGTCGCCCTGATCACCGGGAGTCATCATGTTCGCCAGTCGCGTGACCAGGGACATCGAGACGCCGACCGATCCGGCGTATACCGTCACGATCCGCCAGCTCTCAGGCCGCGCCAAGGCGCGCTGCCAGGAGGCGGTGATCAGCCGCGCGGCGGGCCTCATTTCGCGCATTGGCGGCGCGTCGGCGTTTGCCGAGATCCAGAAGCTGGGCGGCGAGCGCGAGGTGCGCCAGGCGGTCGACCGCGACCCGGCGCAGAGTTACGACCAGTCGACCGTGCTCACCGAGGGCATCGTGCGCTGGACCGCATCCGAGGACGTCACGCCCGAGCAGATCGACGACCTCGAACCCGAGACGAGCGATCTGCTGTTTCGGGAAATTTTACGCCTGAGTCGGATCGCGGTGACGGCCGACGACGTCGCGACCGACGAGGCGGCGGCAAAAAACGGCTAAAGGCGTTGCACCGGCTGCTGACCGGCAGCGAGGCGGGGCACGCCGACGAGGAGACCGAGTGTGTGCGTCTCTGGACGATCAGCCGCTTGTGCGATGAGTTTCGCTGCCTGCCCGCGCAGGCCGAGCGCCTCTGGCTCGACGACCCGGGCGACACGGCGATCCAGATTGTCGAGTTGCGCGCCTATGCGGCAGCCCTGCGCGCCTATCAGCAGGTGGACGGCAAGATCGACAAGTTGGACGAGTCGCCCATGATGGATCGCGTGCTCGACAACATTTTCGCCCTACACCGCGAGCGCGTCGCCGCGCGCGAGGCTGACGACTAATGGCTGCGACCGTCAACGTCGGCGTCCTCGAAGCGGTACTCCGACTCAAAGATGTCATGTCGCCTGCGCTCAATAATGCGGGCAAGCAATTGACGCGTTGGGGTGCGCGCGCCGGGCGCGTGGGCGGCAGTCTGACGCGCGGGCTGTCGCTGCCACTTCTCGCGATCGGCGCGGCGGCGGTCAAGGCGGCGGTCGATTTTGAGTCGAGCTTTGCGGGCGTGCGGAAGACGGTCGACGCGACCGAGGCCCAGTTTGCCGTGCTCAAGCAGGGGTTTCGCGATCTGGCGCAAGAGATCCCGGTTAGCGTGAACGCGTTGAACGGCATCGGCGAGGCGGCCGGGCAGCTCGGGATCAAGACCGAGAACATTCTCGACTTTACCGAAACAATGGCCGCGCTCGGGGTGACGACGAACCTTGCGGCCGAAGAAGCCGCGACGAGTCTGGCGCGGCTCGCCAATATCACCGGCATGAGTCAGGGCGACTTCGACCGGCTCGGCTCCACGGTCGTCGGCCTCGGCAACAATTTCGCGACGACCGAGGCCGAGATTGTGGCGTTTGGCCTGCGGATCGCGGGTGCGGGCGCGCAGATCGGGCTGACCGAGGGCGAGATCCTCGGCCTGGGCACCGCGCTCTCGTCAGTCGGGATCAACGCGGAGGCGGGCGGCACGGCGATCTCGAAAGTGATGATTCAGATCGCCAGCGCGGTCGCCTCGGGCGGGGCCGAGCTGGATCAGTTCGCCGCGATTGCCGCGCGCACCGGCACGATCGCTCGGGGCGACTTCGCGGAGGCGTTCCGCGACGATGCGGCGGGCGCGATCGTCACGTTCATCGAGGGACTGGGCACGCTCGACGACGCCGGGATCAACACGTTCGCGGTGCTTGAGGATCTCGGGATGCAAGAGGTCCGCGTGCGCGACGCGATGTTGCGCGCCTCGGGCGCGGGCGATCTGTTGCGCGAATCGGTCGAACTCGGCAATGACGCGTGGCGCGAGAATACCGCGCTGACCGCCGAGGCGGCGGTGCGGTTTGCGACGACCGAGAGCCGCCTCAAGCTGCTCAGTCAAAAAGTGTACGACCTGCGGATCTCGCTCGGCGAGGCGCTGCTGCCGGTGTTCGAGAGTGTCATGGGGGTCGCCGAACGGTTGCTGCCCAGCGCCAAGCGCCTGATCGATCGGTTTGCGGCGCTGCCTGGCCCTGTGCGCGACACGGCGACCGCGACGCTCCTCCTCGTCGCGGCGCTCGGCCCGCTGCTGATGGTGTTCGGCTCGATTTCGACCGGCGTGGGCACGCTGCTGCCAGTGCTGGGCGTGTTCAGCGCGGCGGTGCGATCGCTGGGCGGTAAGCACTTGGTGACGCTCGGCGCGCGGCTCGTGCGGATCGGGCGTTCGGCGGCCGGGCTGCGCGGCGTCGTCACCGTGCTCGCGCGGGGGTTCGTCGGCCTGAGCAACCCGATCGGCTGGGTGGTCACCGCCCTGACGCTGCTCGGGGCCGTATCGGAGAATTTTCGACGGATCGCGGTCGCGGTCGGTCGCATCATCAAGGGCGTCGTCGTCAAGGCGTTTCAGGATCTGGTCGCCAGTATCAAGTCGGCGTGGCAGTGGGTCACAAACCTCGCTAGCACGGTCAGCGGGACGCTCGCGCCGATCTGGGAGTTTTTCGAGGGCGTGCTGGGCGTCGTGGCCGACGGGTTCGAGGATGTCGCCGACGCCGTCGGCGGGGTCGAGGAAGCGGTCGACGACGCCGTCGCACCGACAGAAGCACTCGCCGACGAGGTCGAGACGCTCGGCGATGGACTCGACGCGCTGCCCGGCGTGGTCGATCCGGTCGTCACGGGCCTCGGCGATCTGGGCGGCGCGGCTGGCGTCGCGCGTGACGAGGTACAGCAGTTAGCCGATCGTCTCAGCGACGCGGGCCTGGCGGGCGATATCACGACGCTAGAGGCGGCCTGGTCGTCGCTGGACCCAGAAATGCAGCGTAACGCGCACACCCTGCAGCGGGTCAGCGCGGAGGCGCTGGCGATCATCGACCGGGGCGGCTCGCTCACGGGCACGGTCGCCGCGCTCGGGATGGCGGCGTTCGTCGCGCGCGAGCAGGGGCTGGTGCCGCTCGCCGACGGCCTCGACGCTGTCACGATCCAGCTTGGCGATCAGGAGGCGGCGCTCGACCGACTCGGCAGTGAAATGATCTGGGCGACGCAGCACGGCTACGGGCCGATGATCGCGTCGGTGGACATGTTCCGCGACGGGATCGTGCAACTCGAACAACCGATCGCCGATTTTCACCAGGCGCTCGGACAGACGCCGGGTTTCTTCGACAACATTCGCACGTCGCTCGGCGGGTTCGTCCAGGGGCTGACCGGCGGCGAGGGCTTGTCGGGGTTCTTCACGCAATTTGGCGCGGGCGTCGTCAGTGGCCTCGGCGAGATTCTCAGCGGCGGGATCACGTCGCTGATCGCCGTCGGTACGCAGCTCGCCATCCAGGGGTTAACGGCGCTCGGCAAAAAGCTCTTTGAGGGGTTCGGGCATATATGGAACACGGTGCGCGGGCTGTTCGGGCGCACCGCCGAGGACAACATCCGCATCACGGGCGAGCGGCTCGGCTTCGCGATCGGCGAGGGGCTGCAGACCACGATCGCGCAGACGGCCGAGGCGATCGGCCACGACTATACGGCGTTTCTGCTCCATCTTGGCGCTATCACCGACGCACAGGGCGGCGTGATGGTCGCGGGGTTCCAGACCGTCGCGCGGACAGGTCGCGATTTGTTCTCGATGGTGCAGGAGGGCCGGATCACGACCGAGCAAGCAATGGGCGCGCTCGGGCCGGTACTTGAGGAGCTAGGCGCGAATTTCGACCAGGCGGGCGACAAGGGGCAACTGCAATTTATCGAACTAATTCAGGTCGCGGCCTCGATGGGCGTGTCGCTGGAGACGCTGCGCGGGCTGGTCGGGACGCTCGCCGATGACGCGCTGGCGACGCAGCTCGACCGCGCGATCATCGACGCGAACGGGAATATTCACGGGCTGGCCGACGCGATTCGAGCGGTGCCGCGCTCCATTCCGATCCGCGCGCACCTGGACGTCGACACGTCGCGCTTTCGGGCGGGCGTGCGCGACGCGATCGGCCAGATGCCCGACGTGCCGGGGTTGCAGGTGCCCGGGTTCCAGGGCGGCACGGGCGGGCGCTTCGTCGATTTCGGCGCGGGCCTCGGCTCGCTGGTGCGCCTGCACGGGCGCGAGGCGATCGTGCCCGAGGGGCAGGCCGGGCCAGGGTCTGATGCGCTCGCGCGCGAGATTCACGCCCTGCGATCCGAGCTACAAACCGATCGCGCGTTTCAGGCGCAACTGGTGCCGAAAATGCTCGCCGCCGCGATGGCGCAACAGGGGGTGGCGCGCTAATGGCGCGCACCGGTCGGCGGCGTGTCGTGGTCAGTGGGCCGCCTGGGTCGGGTAAGTCAACGTGGGTGCGAGCACGCGCAAGGCGCGGCGATCTTGTGTGGGATCTTGATGCCGTCGCGAGCGTTATCGGCGGGCCGCCATTGTCTGACGCTCGGCGTTCGAGGTTGTCGCCGCTGGTATTGCGCGCCGCGCTCGCAATGCGCGAGGCGCTGCTGGGCGTGGTAGAGGCCGCGCGCGATCTGGGAGACGCTTATGCGTTCGTGATTGTGAGCGATCACGACGACGCCGCCCGGTGCGCGGCGCGCCTGAAGGCCGATCTCGTGGCGATCGATCCGTACCACCAAGTTGACGAGGGGGTGCGCTAATGGCGGTCGCGCCGACGTCGATCGCGATCGAGATGCAGTTTAGCGGCGCGGCGGGTGCCTGGACGAATGTCTGGGCCGACGTGCGCGCGCAGGTGCCGGTCGGGTGCTCCTACGGCATACAGAGTGGCGGCGGCCCGGGCGATCGCTGCGCGCAGCCGGGAGCGTTGACGTTTGCGCTCGACAATTCGGCCAAGAACTCGAACACCGCGCAAGGCTACTACGCGCCCGGCCACGCGAACCAGCGCAGCGGGTTCGACATTGGGATCGGCTGCCGCCTCGCCATCATCTATGCCGGCACGACTTACTATAAATTCGTCGGACGGGTCGCGGCCATCTCGGTCACGCCCAACCAGCGCGGCCCGTGGACGACGCTCGTGACGGCGCACGATTACCTCGACGAGTGCTTGCGCGCGAAGCTCAAGCGCGTCGCCGTGCAGACCTCGAAGCGCGGCGATCAAGTGTTTGACGTCCTGGTCGCGGCGATGCCGTCCGCGCCGGGCAGCTCGACGAGCGGCACCGGCCGCGAAACCTACGATCTGTCGCTTGATGCGAAATCGTCAGAAGAAGGCGTACTGGTGCTCGGCGAGCTGCAGCGGTTGGCGATGTCAGAGGCGGGGTTTATCTATGGCAAGGGCACGACGAACGCGTCGACGGCGCAGGCACTGATCTATGAGAGCCGCACCGAGCGCGCGAAGAAAAACACCAACGCGACGACGTTCGACGACGACGACCTGGACGGCATCGAGATCACGCGAAGCCGCGATACCGTCATCAATCGGATGCAGGTCAAGACGCACCCGCGCCGCAAGGACGGCAGCGCCGTCGTGCTCTATCAGCAGCGCGACGCGACGGTCGGCACCGGCTCGGCGTTGAGCCTGTCGGCGGGGGTGACGCAAACGCTCATCTGCCCGTATACCGACCCGGACGATCGGACGCACCGGTGTGCGGGGACGTCGATGGTGACGCCCGCCTCGTCGACCGATTACAGCGCCAACGCCGCTGCTGATGCGTCATCGACTGACTTGACCAGCAGCCTCGGGGTCGCTGCGACGTTCGGCGGCACCAATGCGTCGGTCGCGCTCACGAACAACCACGCGAGTACGACGCTCTATGTGACGAAATTGAACCTCCGAGGGATCGGGATCTACGACGATCAAGAAACGGTTCACGAGGCCGAGGACACGGCGAGCCAGACGACATTCGGCGCGCACACGTTCACCTACGATGCGCCCTACCAAATGTCGCCGACGGTCGGCGACTCGATGGCGCTGCACTTTCTCGGCGTCTATTCCGACGCGCAGCAGAGCGCCGAGAGCATCACGATCCTGATGAATAAAAACGCCGGGCTGATGACGGCCGGGCTGGCGCGCGAAGTGGGGGATCGCATTGGCGTCGGGGAAGCCATGAGCGCGATCGACGAGGGGTACTTTATTCAGTCGGTGCACCTGACCATCACGCCGACGTCGATCATCCGGTGCCGCTGGGGGTTGTCGCCAGCGAGCCGGATCACGTACTGGTTTCTCGGCACGGCGGGCGCATCCAATGTGGGCACGTCGACGCGGATCGGATTTTAGGGAGGCAGTATGGCATGGGCAACCAGTTCCAGTCTGAGCACGGGCGACCTCATCACGGCGTCTGAGTGGAACCAGGCGGTGGTCTCGAACACCAACGCGTTACGGGCGGGCGGCATCGCGATCGCCTCGCAGGCCGCAAACGATGTGCTGTACGCCAGCAGCGCGACGCAGGTCGCACGCCTCGGTGCGGGTACGGCGGGCAAGGTCTTGACGACGCAGGGCACCGGCAGCGCGCCGACTTGGGAAACGCCTACGGCATTCGACGCCGACGCCGCGCAAGTGTTCAACGAGAGCGGCGCGGACGTGGACTTCCGCATCGAATCTGATGACAACACGTCCATGCTGTTTGTGGATGGCGGAGAAGATCGGGTCGGCATCGGGACGTCCTCACCCGACTCACTCTTAGATCTGTTTTTGGACGATGCCAGCGTCCTCGGCACGGTGATTATCGAGCAGGACGGCACTGGTGACGCATCGACTCGGTATCTACTGACGGGTCTCATTAGCTGGTCTACGGGAGTCGACAATTCTGACGGCGACAGTTACAAGATCAGCCAAAGCAGCAATTTGAATGACTCGGTTCGGCTTAGCATTGACACCTCGGGCGCGGTGCATGTGCCCGGAGCGTTCAGCAAGGGCAGCGGCTCATTTAAGATCGACCACCCGCTGCCGTCCATGTCGGACCACTTTCTAGTCCATAGCTTCGTTGAGAGTTGCGGAGCGGAGCTAATTTACAGAGGGCAGGCGACACTGATCGCAGGTGCGATACAGGTCGATCTCGACGAGGCGGCAGGAATGACCAGCGGCACGTTTGTGCGCCTCTGCCGTGAGGCCCAGGCGTGGATAACGATGGAGAGCGGAGGATGGCATCACGTACGCGGCTCGGTGGATGGAAGCACGCTGACGATTGAGTGCGAGGAGGCTTGTGAGGACCAGGTGGCATGGCTTGTGATTGCGAATAGACACGATTCGCATATGCGCGATCCAGGCACCCTGTGGACCGATGATCAAGGCCGTCCAATAATCGAGCCGGTTAAGCCGGAGCCGGAGCCTGAGCCGGAGCCTGAGTAAAAAACACGATGTCAGAGACAATGACCGGATCACCTAGCGCGGATCGCGCGCCTGGAAGCCTCCCTAGCCTGACGGTCGGGGATCTGCTGGCGCTGCTCGGCGAGCGCGATTGCACGATCAAGCAGCAGTCGATGGCACTCTCGGCGCAGGCGGCCGAGATTGCGAGACTGCAGGCGCTGGTCGGCCCGGTCGACGCGCGCGACGCGACGCGCGAGGGCGGGTGATGCCAGCGCCAAACATGCCCGGCGCGCCGTGGGTCGTCAAGGCGATCACGCAGGTCGGCGTGCCGTCCGCGATTGCGCTGTATCTCGTTTGGCTGCTCGCGTCGCAGGTGCTCGGCGCGATCCAGACGCACGACGCGCGCAGCGACGCCGAGCTGCGCGGCCTGCTGCCCGTGCTGCAGCGGATCTGTATCAATACCAGCGCGACCGATCGCGATCGCGCGGCCTGTTTTAGACCATGATCGCCAGACTCGCCGCCTATCGCCAGGCCATCACGACGGCGCGCGCCGTCTATGCCGACGTGCTGGGCCGCCCGGTCGACGACGAGGGACTCGCCGAGACGCTGCGGCGGCAGCTCGACGACGACGCGACGCGCGCCGACCTGGTCGCCTGGCTCGAAGCGAGTCGAGAATATCGCGACGCGCATCCAGATCCGGCTGCGCCTGCGCCGACGCGCCCCGCGCCGCTGCCGCCGCTCGCGGGGCGGCTCCGCGTCGAGGGCGACACGTATGTCGACGACGCCGGGCCGCGCGTGCCGATTGCACTCCACGCGGGCGATCTCGCGCTGGCGTTTTGCGAGGGGCGCGGCGACGACGTCGAGGCGGCATTCACCGAGGCGCGCGCGGCGGGCTACCAGATCCTCCGCACCTGGACGTCGATCGGCTGGCACCAGCGGCATCGCTTCTGGGGCGACCGACAGCTCGACCCGAATGACGCCGAGACGCGCCGACGGTTAACCGAATTTTTTCGGATCGGGTCCGAGGATCACGGGCTGGCGTTCCACGTCGCGCTCGGTGACGCCGACGCGCCGCGCGACGCGATCCGCGCCTACTTCGACTGGCTCGCAGGCCTCGTCGCCGAGCGCCCGCACTGGTTCGCGCTGGTCGAGGCGGTGAACGAGGCCGCGCATAACGGCGCGCCCGATGCCGACGAGGTCGCGTCGTGGATTGCGATCAGCCGCGCGCGCAATCCCGAGACGCTGCATGTGCTCAGCGCGGCGGCTGGCGCTGGCGCGAGCGAGGAAGTCGATCAACTGCGGGCGTGGACGCCGACCGACCAGCGGATCTATGTGGTGCACGCGAGCCGGGCCAATCACTGGTATGACCAGGCGCGCCACGCGTTCTCGACGGGCTACAAACGCGCACCGCGCCGCCTCGGCTGGTCGGGCGAGCCGCCCGGTATGCAGTGGCCCGGGCATACGGGCGTGTCGTCGATGACGCACGCGCACGAGTGGACGGCGGTTCCCTGGCGGTATGCGTTCTATTGCGCGCAGACCGCAGTCGCGCGCCAGGTGCCGACGTTTATGTGCTCGCACGGCGTGATCTTGCCGGTCGGCGGGCGCTTCGCCGACGCACCGGGGTTCGGCCTCGCGCCGCGCCTCATCTCGGATCTGCCGCCGGACATCCAGGGCTACGACCGCCTGATCCACGGCGGCTCGACCTGGCGCGACGTACGCGTGTTTGAGGCACCCGCAGGCATACGCGTCGATCAGGCGATCGACTCGGCGACGGGGCGCGCCGTGCTGACGATCTATCCCGACGAAGGCGAGGCACCGACCCGCGACGTCGAGATCCCGGTCGCGCGCGCCTGGCGCGGGCGCGTGCATAGTCCGCTCGGCTATGTCGACGTCGTGCTGGCGGCGGGCGATCGTTGGCCGGTCGACGCGACGAACGGTTTACTGCTGGTCGGGCAGATCCTGGAATAAGTGAGGCTTATATGGCATGGAGCTGGAGCGGCGTCGCGACACTGGCGGGTAACTTATTGCCGTTTGTCGGGCTGATCGGCGGCCCGGTCGCCAATATCACGCTGGCGATCTCGCGCGCGATCCTCGACGTCGAGGCCGCAGTGCGTGATACGGGCGCGAAGAAGAAGCAGCGCGCCGTCGAGATTGTGGGCAGTCTGGTCGAGGCGGCCGAGGGCATCACCGGCCGCGATATGCTCGGCGACGCACTCGTGGCCGAGGCGACGGCGGCGTGCATCGACGCCGAGGTCGCGCTCAGGAACGCCCACGCGCATCTGGCCGAGGTCGTGGTCGACTACAAGCTGCGGCGCGAGGCGGCCGAGGCCGAGGCGGCCACGGGCTGACAGATGCCGTCGATTGCGGCGTTGGTGCGGCTCCACGAGGGGCTGCGGCTGACGGTCTACGACGACGCGACGGGCGAGCCGATCGGCCCGGGCGCGACCCTCATCGGACATCCGACTATTGGCGTCGGGCGCGCGCTCGACGTGCGCGGGATCTCGGCCGCCGAGGCTGACGCGCTCCTCGTGCGTGATCTTGACGAGGCGGCGCGCGAGCTGACCGAGGCGCTGCCGTGGATCGCCCGGCTCGACCCGGTGCGCCGCGCCGTGCTGATCGATATGCGCCACAATCTCGGCCAGCGCGGGCTGCTGCGATTCCGGCGCACGCTCGCCGCCGTCGAGGCGGGCGACTGGGCGGCGGCGGCGCGCGGCATGGGCCGCTCGAAGTGGGCGCGGCAAGTCAAAACGCGCGCCGTGCGACTCCAGGCGATGATGCGGTCTGGCACCTGGCCGCCGGACGTCACTCATGCCGCGCCTCTGCCCTGAATGCGGACACGCGCCGTTATCCGGCCCGCATGTGCGCCGCTGTCAGGCGTGCTATTTTGCGCGGCGCGGGATGGCGACCACGGCGACGGCGTCGCCGCGCTGCGTCGCGTGCGGCGCGGCCTGCTCGCCTGGCGCGAAGCACTGCAGCGCGTGTCATCGGACCCGCCTGACGCGCGCTGGGACCGCCGCGCAACGGCGCGCTGTCGCGCTGGGGCGCGCCCGAGTATCATCGCCCGTCACGCGCACGCACGCCACCGACCGAGGATCACCGATGCCCGACCCGACGTTCGAGAGTTTCGTCGCCGAAGTGTCGGCGCTGCTGACCGAGACAGCCGCCGACAAGAACTACAGCGCAGGCGGCCCGGATGGCGACAACCTTTTGTACCGCGCCGTCGAGGAGATGGTCGGCGGGCACGCGCACGCCGCTGGGGAGATTGTGTACAAGGCCAGGCGCTACCTTGCGCGCGGCGATATCGAGGACGTGAGCAAAATTGCCGCCTGGGCGTTCTTGATCTGGCGGCATCATCGCCTGGCCGAGCGCGCGCCGTGACGACGCTGGCGGTCGTCTGGGCGCGTGGGGCCACGATCGTGTGCCTGGTAAGCCTCAATACCCGCCTTATCGCCGACGGGCGCTACAGCGCCGCCGTGGCCGTCTCAGGGCTGCTCTCGGCGTGCTGGTGGATCAATGCGCGCGTGGCGAATCGCGCCGACGGGGTCGGCCCGCTGCTCGCCTATGCGACCGGCGCGGCCTGCGGCACGGCGTGCGGCCTCTGGATCGGCGGCTGGGCCTGGTGAGCGCGCCGCTGGGCGTCGCTGCTATGTGTCCAAGTGTCCATCGACAGGCTTATTTCGCTTATTTCGCTTAATTCGCCACTGTACGAGCAACTTCGTTAAATTCGTAAGTTTCTACCAGCCTTAATTCGCTTATTTCGCTTAATTCGCCGCCGGAGGTGATCCGGTGCCAGATGCGCTGGTCGAGGCCCGCGAGGATCGCCTGTACGCGACGATCGTGCGGGCCGCCATAGGAGGGGCTAGGCGCGGCGAGCGAGCGTCCTGACGCCGACCACGCGGTCGAGGGCGTCGGCCCAGCCCTGCAGCGCCGCGCGCATTTCGGGCAGGTATTGATAGGTGTTATAGATCGCGGTCACCCGATTCGACCCGGCGGGGCGATGGTTCAGCACGCGCCCGATCACCTCGGGCGGCGTGCCTGCGGCACCGAGGCGGGTCGCGAGCGTGCGGCGCAAGTCGTGCCGCCAGGCGTCCTCGACGCCAGCGACGCGATACAGCGCGCGGATCGCTTTGTGCGGGCTGACGATCGGCCCGTCGCCGCGCCGCCCGGGAAACACATACACCGGATGCGCGCGTCGGCGGGCGTCGGTCAGGCCGCGCTCGTCGAGGATCGCGACAGCCTGGACGCTGACCGGCACCCGGTGCTGGTCGCTGTTTTTGGTGACCGCCGCCGGGATCGTCCAGAGCACGCCGTCGGCCTCGTCAGTCAGGTCGGCCCAGCGCATCGATTGCAGCTCGACGCCGCGCTGCCCGAGCAGCAATTCGAGGTGCGCGAGCGCGGCGGCGGCCCGGTGCTCGGGCTGCCAGTGCGTGTCGTGGAAGCCGCCCGACGGGTCGCGCCCGTGGCGTCGCGCCGCGAGGACAAGGTGCCGCAGCTCGCCGTCGTCGAGCGTGCGCTCGCGCGGCGGCTCGGCGCGGCCGGGTTTCGGCCGCCCGGCGCAGGGATTGACGTCCACGCCGCGCGCATCGGTCAGCAGTGCCCAGGCATAAATGGCCGAGATCAGCGCATGCACCCGGCGCGCCTCGACCGGCGTGGCGGCGACGAGCGGCTGCGTGATGGCGGCGACGTCGCTATAGCGGATCGACCCGGCGGCCCGACGCGACCAGACGGGGCGCAGGTGCCGCTCGATGCGTCGACGGTGCTCGCGCTGCGTCGACGGTTTGAGTGCGGGCACCTGGACGTCCAGGTAGCGGTCGACGAGCGCGCCAAACGTCTCAGTCGCCGCCTCGGCGCGTGCCGGGGCCAGCTCGGGCTGCGGCGTGCCGGTCGTGCGTGCGCGGCGCTTGGCGACCTGCGCGGCTTCGCGCGCCTCGGCGAGCGTCAGATCGGCGATCGATCCGAGGGTCAGCCGCACGCGTTTCGAGGCGCGCCCGACGCCGACGCGTGTGAGCACTGTCCACGTCTTGATCGAGCCGTCGCCAGACACGCGCAGCCGCAGCCCTGGCTCGCTGTCGACGACGTCGTA
>Ga0310342_100000756_pt1 | contig 18939 bp, 12 predicted proteins | sample S15DNA20500_MG_FD_206155 | JGI IMG/M metagenome (GOLD analysis project Ga0310342, IMG submission 206155) | Marine microbial communities from station ALOHA, North Pacific Subtropical Gyre - S1503-DNA-20-500_MG | ecosystem: Environmental > Aquatic > Marine > Oceanic | place: Pacific Ocean: North...
TGTGGGAAATCCGGAACGTCGAGCCCATCCTCACGGGAGATTCCGCGACAGGCAGCCAGCGGATACTGGCATTCCCGGTTTAATTAACCCGATTGACAACAAGTGTACTCTGATACTAATCCTTGGGAAAAAAGCCCGTCAACTGAAAAAGAGCAGATGGGCGCCCTCACCCGGCCTCTTCCTCTGCCGTTTCCTCCGGCAGGTTCAACTCGAGGAATAGCTCCTCCAGTTGTTCCCGGCTGACACCGCCGGGAGCTTCAGTCATGATGCAGCCGCCCTTGGCCGTCTTGGGGAAGGGGATCACATCACGGATCGAGGGGGCCCCCAACAGGAGCATCACCAGCCGGTCGAGCCCCAGCGCTATTCCACCGTGGGGCGGCGCACCAAAGGAGAGAGCGTCGAGCAGGAAGCCGAATTTCTCGCGGGCTTCCTCTTCAGACATGTCGATCGCCTTGAACACCCTGGCCTGGACGTCCTGGCTGTGAATACGAATGCTGCCGCCGCCAAGCTCGATTCCATTGAGAATAATGTCGTAGGCCCGCGCCTTCACCGCTCCGGGATCATCCTCGATCAACTCGAGGTCTTCCAGCCGGGGACTCGTGAAGGGATGGTGACACGCATGGTAGCGTCCATCGTCTTCACTCCAGTCCAGCAGGGGGAAATCCGTCACCCAGAGCAGGTCGAACCGCCCCTGCGGAATGAGATCGAGCTTGTCGCCGAGGTGGAGCCTCACCTCTCCAAGGGAGGTCGCTGCGACCGGTGCCTTGTCCGCCACCATCAGCAGCAGATCTCCTTCGCCGGCCCCGAACGCCTCGCGAAGAGACGCCACTCCCCGTTCTCCGAGGAACTTCGCTATGGGGCCCTTGGAACCCTCCTCCTGGATCTTCACCCAGGCCAATCCCTTCGCGCCGAAGCTCCTGGCTATGCTCTCGCAACCATCGATGTCCTTACGCGAGAGGCTCGCCCCCCCGGGAACACAGAGCCCCCTCACCACGCCGCCGGACTCGACAGTCTTGCTGAAAACCTGGAATTCAGTCGCCCCGGCTTGCTCCGATACATCCCTGATAAAAAGATCGAAGCGCGTATCCGGGCGATCAGATCCATAACGTGACATCGCCTCATCGTATTTCATCCGGGGGATCGGCAATGACACCTCGACTCCAAGCAACTCGTCAAAGAGCCTCTCGAGCAACCGATCGATCAGTTCCTGGATGTCCTCTTCGTCTACGAAGGCCATCTCCACATCGAGCTGAGTAAACTCGGGCTGGCGATCAGCGCGAAGATCTTCATCTCTCATGCAGCGGACAATCTGGTAGTAGCGATCAAAACCGGCGATCATGAACAGTTGCTTGAAGAGTTGCGGTGACTGGGGAAGAGCGTAGAACCTGCCAGGGTGAACCCTGGCAGGAACCAGGAAATCTCTCGCACCCTCGGGAGTGCTCCGGGTGAGGAAGGGTGTCTCCAGGTCGAGGAATTCTTCCTCATCGAAGACCTGCCGGATGATGCGGGTAACCCTGGATCGGAAGATCATGTTCTTCTGCACTGCCTGGCGGCGCAGATCAAGATACCTGTACTTCAACCGGATCTCCTCCCCCGGCTCTTCCTTGGACTCGGCAATCTCGAAAGGAGGAACCTTGGAGGGATTGAGAATCTCGACCCCCGTGGCAGCCAGTTCGATGTCTCCTGTGTCCAGCTTCGGATTGCGCATCCCCTCGGGACGGGCCCTCACCTTGCCGATCACCGAGAGAACGAACTCCACCCTGATCTGATCGAGAATTGCCCCGTACTCGAGCTCCGGATCAAGAACGACCTGGGTCAGGCCATAGCGGTCCCTGAGATCGAGAAAGGTCAGTCCTCCATGGTCACGAATGCTCTCGACCCAGCCGTTCAGGGTAATGGTTTCGTCCGCATCGCCAAGCCGAGCCTGGCCGCAAGTATGGGTACGTTTATTGGAATCGCCGTTATTGGACATGCGCGGTATTTTCTGTTTTCAACCCTGCCTTGTCCATACCCAAAAGAACCTGTTGGACTTCCGGCCCTTCTATTGGCGGCTTCCCGCCGAGCCCCTATGCTTCCCCTTGCCGGCCTTCCCTTCGCTACATCTTCCGCCAGCCAGGCAGAGTCGGACCCGAATGACCCCGGAAGAAATCATCGAAAATCTTCGACTGCACCTGGCCACGCTCTACAAGGCGGGCCTGGCGCTGCGGTTGATCGATGCTTTCGGCAGCGCCGGAAGTGTCCTGGGGGCGGACATCGGTAAGCTCCTCGCGGTCGAGGGAATGAGCCCTGGCGTCAAAAAACGCCTTCGCTGCGGAAAAACGAAGACGCAGGCTGAAGAGGAGTGGCGTAAATGCGACTCGGAAGGGATTCGCATCCTTATCCACCCGGCCGCCTCCTGGCCCACAGCCCTCAGAAGCCTGCCCGAGATGCCCCTGGTGCTGTTTTCAAAGGGAGAGCTCGAGCCTGGCGACTCAAAAGCACTGGGGATCGTGGGATCGAGGCGCCCGACGCCTTATTCCCGGACACAGGCGAACCGATTCGCCTCTGACATTGCCGGTATGGGAGCGACCATCGTCAGCGGACTGGCAAGAGGAATCGATACCCGCGCGCACATCTCGGCGCTGGAAGCCGGAGGAAGAACTCTCGCTGTCCTGGGCTCCGGCCTCGGCCGGATCTATCCACGGGAGAACCGAGCCCTGGCGGAAAGGATCCCCGGAGATGGAGCTGTCCTGAGCGAATTCCCATTTTCCATGGGACCGAGAACCTTTCACTTTCCACAGAGAAACAGGCTGATCAGCGGCCTCTCCACGACTCTGCTCGTGATCGAGGCCGGACGGAAATCCGGAAGCCTCAGCACCGCCCGCTGGACGCTGGAACAGGGGAAGAATATATTCGTGCTGCCCTCAAGGGTAGATGAAGAGCACAACAGGGGCGGACTACACCTGCTTCGCGACGGAGCCGGGGCAGCCATTTCCCCCCGGGATCTTCTACTGGAGCTCGAGATAGCCGAGCCGCCGCGACAGCCGGGAAGAAAAAACGGGCCCGCTCCAAGGCCCTTCCCGGGAGAGTTGGGAGGTCCGATCGAGGCCCTCTTCAAGGAAGAAGATGGCTGGCATCCCGATGCACTCTCGGCCCGCCTCGGAGTACCTTGCGGACCTCTCCTTGCCGCCCTGGGCCGGCTGGAGATGGATGGGTATATCCTGAAAACCCCTTCCGGCTTCTACAGGATGGGCTGAACCCGTGCTCTCTCCAGCGCCACCGCGGAGCAAGGCCGCCCGTCCCCGCCGCATCAAAGAAAGGCCGGGGGATTGCCAGAAAAGGAAAGCCGACTACAATCCATACCAGGATGAAAAATACCACAATGCGGGTTACCCTTCTCTGCCTGGCGCCAATCCTGGCTTGCGGATGCGTCCGTGAGACCATCTCCACCAGCTCGCGACCGAAGATCCTGGATTTCACGGATTCCATCAGGAACACAGCGCTCTGGCCTGTCGGCTTCCCCCATGGAGTCAACCTGATCGTTGAATTGGCCGATGGAGATCTCAAAAAAGCGGAGCAAAAGAGGCTGCACCAGGATCTCTACCGGGCCCAGCCTTACCGCCGCGGCACCGCGGAGGTCTGGATAATAGGAAATCAATACGAGCTGACCTATTCCAACGGCAGGTTCCAGACCGGGGATTTCAGTTATACCGCGCGCAAGCGTTCCAGGCTCTTCCTGTTCAGGGAGCGCTCCGGCGACTTCAACTTCCGCTTTCATGAGCAGGACATCGTCATCAAGGCCGGTAAAAAATGGAAACCCTCCCTGCTCTACAGCACCGTCGAATATACTTCCGCGACCGAGAGTTCGCGCGGGGTCAAACCCTCGAGGCGCTCTCGTCCGCGCAAACAAACGGTCTGGCTCGGTGAGATTCTGCAGATCGGAACAACAACCATCCGGGTCGATCCCAGGCACGGTGGCTTCTGGACCATCAACGAACGCAACTACCGTCCCAATCCCGGCAGGCCACTTGTCCTCGAGGGGATCGTTCGCTTTGCCGAATAACGCAGAAGGCCGGAAATTGACGGACTTGCTCGAGCTGCTGGCGGATGAATTTTTCGAGATCGCGGCCAGGACTGTGAAAGAAGCCGGAGAGCCGTCCTACCGTATGGACCAGCTACGACGATGGCTCTATGAGCGAACCCCCCAGGCCTTCAGTGACATGGAGGGACTCCCCCTCTCTCTCAGGGACCACCTGGCGGAAAGGTTCGTGCTCCATCCTCTCGACTACGATCTGGATATGCTCTCTGAAGACGGAACCAGGAAATTTCTCTGGCAGCGGGAGCAGGGTAACGATGCCGGACGGATTGAGAGCGTGCTCATTCCCGAGGGCGACAGGGTAACCTACTGCATCTCGACCCAGGCCGGCTGCCCGGTCAAATGCACCTTCTGCGCCACAGGCTACGGAGGTTTTTCCGGCAACCTCAGCACCGCCGAGATCATAGACCAGGTAGTGCAGATCCGCATGCGCACATCCCTGGTGCCGACAAACCTGGTATTCATGGGCATGGGAGAGCCGCTGCTGAACTTTGACGGGCTCCTGCGCGCGCTCTCGATCATGACCGATTCCCGCCAGCTCGGGTTCGGCTCCCGCAGGATCACGGTTTCGACCGTTGGTATCCCGGAGCGAATCCGCCAGCTCTCCCGAGCCTTCCCCCAGGTGAAGCTGGCGCTGTCGCTACACGCTGTGGACCAGGGACTGCGCGACGAGCTTGTCCCGCTGAACCTGAAATACCCGCTTGATGAGGTTCTTGACGCTGTCAGGGAGCACTGCGATGTCACCGGTAAGAAGGTAACCTTCGAATACGTGATCCTTCCCGGGGTCAATGACAGCGCGGATGATGCGAAGGCGGTGGCGTCGAAGGTCAGGGGAATCCCGGCCTCGATCAACCTGATCGGCTTCAACCCATTCGATGAGGCTCCCTACAGGAAACCAGCCCTGAAATCGATGCTCGTCTTCCGTGACGAGCTCGACGGGAGCTTCGCTGGAGAGGTCACCCTCCGAAGAAGCCGTGGCGAAGACATCCAGGGCGCCTGCGGACAACTCAGCCTGAAGAATCGCCCAGCTACCTGAAGCTCAGGGGAAAAGAAACGACCGCCCCGCAGGAATCTCAGGGAACCTTCGAGCCGGGCTTCACGGGAGCGGGCTTCACGGGAGCGGGCTTGGGCCCTCCCGGGGCTCCCTTCCTGGAGGTCCTGCTCCTGCCGCGTGAGCGACCGCGTCCGGCATGAACGCCCACGGGAGGCGCGGGGCCCACCTTGGTCGCTGTCGGTAGAGCCGGCTTCTTCTTCGTACCATCGATCCCCCCGGTAAAGGGCACCCCCTCGGGCTTTGCAAAGAGGGCATCCTTGAGATCCTGGTTGAACTGGATGTCGGTATACTCACGCTTCGTATCGAGATCTCCATCTACATGGATCTCGAGCTTGAGTGGAAACTTCACGGCCTGCCTGGAATTGTCTTTGAACTTAATCGCGCGGTAGAGCTTGTAGAACTGCTCCTTCTTGACGGTCTGCTTGCCGGAGGTGTCAAACCACTCTTTCTTCAGCAGCAGGGCCGTCTTCTTGGAAAAGAAATAGCGGATCTTCTGGCGACCGGTGAAATCAGCGACCTCGACAATATCGGCGGCCTCATCATCTACAAGCCCCTGGCCGATCATCTTGAGACCGTAGCCATCCTCCTGCCAGTGGAGGAAAAAATCGTCGACCTGCTTGTCCCAGACAAAAACACTGAGAGTCCTGCCTTCCAATGGTGAAACGGTGCCAAGCATTTGCACCCAACCCTCCTGTTTGTCACCGTCATAGACCTGGGTAAAGGCGAGCTTCTCATCCTTGATCTTGAAGCCCTTGATCTCCCACTCTTCACGGTACTTGTGACCGCGCTTGAGATAGAGAGCGATCACGGCTTCTGTCTCACCGGTAGCGGAATACTTGATGTTGCGAAACTTGGCCATCCGGTCTTTTACCGATGCGAGCACCGCCCGGCCCCCGACCGCCTCGATATACCGATTGACGACCGCTTCAGCAGCCTTGTCGACCTTCTGTCCGAAGACCTTTGTTTCATCCTGGGACTTCAGATCCACCTTCTTGAACAGATCGTCTACCTGCTCAGGCCCCTTCTTCGGCTCTTCCTGGGTCCACAAAACCGGTGTCACGAGGAACGAACCCACCAAGAGCGCCCCACAAAAGAGATTCCCTGTTAACCTGGACATTCCCGTCTTCTCCAACTGTTTAAATAACCAAATTTCGCACTTTGCAGTACTGGTACCCCATCCCCGGGTACATTCGCAAAGACTTTCACGGACCCGGGTCCTCATTCTCTCGCCCCCTCCTGTACCAGAGAGCTGCCGACCCTGCCGATCCCTTCTAATTGCCTGTAATTCAGACACTTGTATCATCAGGGACAGTTCTTGGCAACCTGAAAGGCGCCCCTCCGGCTCCCCTCTCAGCCCCTGTTATTTTCCCCCTGGAGACCGGTGCGGGGGCTATAACCCATTTTTCTCCAGGAGCTCGAGGGCACGGGAATACCCTCATGAACAAAACCCAAACCCTCGGTTTCGAGCCAGGAGCGGATACTCGCAAGAGGTAGAAACAAACCCATATGAGGGACCAGCCGGGGCTTGGCCTTGCCGTAGGTGTAGATCATGCTGAAGATGCCGATGAGCTCGCAGTCGGGAACGGAATAAACACCGCCACCTGAATTTCCAAAATAGGTTGGAGCGTTGATCATCCAGAACTTCTCTCCATCGACATCCTTATCGATGGCTGTAATCTGTCCCATCGTGGCAACCGGATTGCTTCCCAGCGGACACCCGACAACACAGGCCTCCGAGAAAATGTCCAGCCGCTTGAAAAGACTATCGCTTTTCAGACGGGCGAGAGAAGCGAGCTGTTGATCTGTGTCGAGATAAAGCAGGGCAATATCCCTGGATTTGTCATAGGCGATCAAGCGGGCCGAGAGAGCCTTCTGCCCCTTACTGAGCCCCGGCGCATAGAGCCTCACGACATCGATGTCCCTCTCCAGCCTGCTGCCCAGCACTTCCGCCACGACATGAAATGCCGTCAGGGCCAGATTGCAATGACGTCCCGCCGGCCCCTCCCCCGCGAATGGTCCGGAGTATACCAGCACCGCGCTGCCGACGGTCCCGTTGCCTCGGAGCTGAACTGTAGGATGGATCATCATCGTCTTGCCGCGCTCCTGTGGGAATTCCGTCTCGCTCTCGATGAGCCCCAGGCGAGAAGAGTTCACCTCAGCGATGGCCTTCACCGCGGCTACATCAGCGAGGCCCTGCCGCAGATCATCGAGCACCGAGGTCTCGAAATGAGAATTGCGGACATCGAGGCGTCGCTGGAACCCCGTCTGTTCCCGACCCAGGTCCTTTGAGACGGTATCGAGGTCCCCCATGGCCTGCTCGATCCTGCGTTGCGACTCATCGAGACGTTCAAGGAGATCTTCAAGAGCCGCCCGGGTCTCCAGGCCGCTGAGAGGATCTTCCTGCCTGGCAAACGCCACGCCTGGACCTCGTCCATCCATCCCGGGCTCCTGCCGGTACGTGTGGATTCCGATCATCGAGAGCAACAATATGAATCCAAGCGCCTTGAAACACGCGTACAGCGGCCGCTCTTCCTGGTTTCCGACAGCCATTTCTCACCCCATCATTCTTCCCGATAGATAGCCCATCCACCCGTATGAAGAATACGATGCGCCCCCGGGGCGCGGCAAACCTGGCGCATGGAAGGTTCCCCTTTTGAATCCGGAAGAAGAATACCGGAAGTTCAGACCCACGAAGACCCGCCGTTCAGGGAGTGTCGGTTTTTTCGGAACCTGGAGGCGAATCCTGCTGGGGATTCGACGTTGCGGCCGCGGTTTTCCCCGAGGCCCGCTTGTCGCCCCCGCCCTTGCCTGCCTTCGCGGCATTGTCCCCGGCTGGTTTCTTCTTGCCCAGGCAGATCCAGATCAACCGCCCCGGCACGACCTCGACCCGGCCGACCTTCCTTCGCCCGATGAATTCCCGAACCGAGTCCAGGGAGAGCGCCTTGGACTCGAGCTTCTTCGCATCGAGTTCCATCGACTCCGTCAGACGATCGATGAGCTCTCCGTTCACGAATACCGCGTGCTCGCGCTCGGCCGGCTCGACGAGCTCCTTGCTGTACTCAGGCCAGGGAGTATCGTCAATCGTCTCCGCATTATCCAGCAGCTCCCATAGCTCACAAGCCAGATGTGGAGCGAAGGGTTTGAGCACGACCAGGAAGGTCTCCAGAGTGCTCTTATCAACTTCTTCCAGGGTGGCCTCTGCGGTAAGAAAATTCACGAACTCCCGGATGGCGCTGACGGCGGTATGGAACTTGAGCTCCTGGAGCCGTCTCGACACATCGTAGATGAGACGATGCTTGGCCACGAGGACATTCCTGGAGACGAAACGGCCCTTGCCAATACGCCCGTTCACCGATCTCCAGATCTTCTCAAGAAAACGCCGGGTCCTGTAGAGACTGTCCGCGTCAAAACTCGCGCTATTGCCCGCGGGAGCTTCAAGCAATTGGAGGCGAAGGGCATCAGCTCCGAATCGCCCCAACAGGTCTCCGTAAGAGGAGGCGAGGGTCTCATCTCCTCCCCCTTCCGGCTGATCCTTCGGAGCAAAGCTGAGAGTCCCGACCTGGCAGAATCGCCTGAACGGTTCAAAAGAAGGAATGTACTGTTTCTTGTACAGGAACTTCGTGATGCAGCGAAGGCCTACGATCTCTTTTGGAGATAACCGGGTCCCGGCGAAGACCACGTCCACGGGAAGCAATCCCTCGAGACCGTCGCTGAAAAAAGGCCTCGGGCGCTGCTGGGGCGGCTCACTGGCGTCCTCATCGTTCGGCGATTCCTGTCCGGAAGGGTCGCTCTCTCCAGCGGCACTTTCCTCTTCCGCATCCTCTTCGCCTTGTTCCGATACGGCCTCTCCCTCCAGGACAGGAGCGCCGTCTTCCCCAGGGTCATCATCGGAATCCCCGGCCGATTCAGTCGCCTCACCGGCGGCGGCAGACGCCTCTGACTCTTCCCGGAGAGGTTCACCGTCCGATTCACTCTCGGGAATCGGCTCGCCTTCCTCATCCGTTGAGGCGGGCTTCTGCTCCTGCGGGACGCTCTCGGAATCATTGTCGGGAGCCTCAACGAGCTCCACGATCTCACCCTCGGCAGGTTCGGCAGGCGGAGGAGCCTGCTGGGAAGCTGCGGGGATGTCAGAAACCCCAGCACCAGGCTCACTATCCCCTGCCTCATCAGCGAGATCCGGCTCCACGCAGGGATTCTCGAAGTCCTCCCTGAATCCATCAACAACGCCATCGAGACCAGGCAAAGCGGCCTGGAGATAGCTCCAGGCACGGCCCAGCCAGGGAAGCAGGACCGGGTGGTCTCCCGGCTCGATCGACCCGAGTTCAAGCTGTGGACCATGTAACGGCAGCTTACCCTCATCGACACCAGAGACCTCGGCGCCTTCCTCCGCGCCCACGGCGCCATGATGGAGCGGAACCGGCGTTCCCCAGGCGCTCATCCCCGAAACCGGCAGACTCCTCAGGGAGTAGCGGGTTTCCTTACTGCAGATATCCCGCCGCGAGAGCAGCTTGATGATCCGCTCGCGGGCACGCACAGGGCTCATACCGCTGCAAGAGCTGGAATTGGTCAGCTTGCCATCACCCTCATAGGCTTCGGTAAGCCTTCCCTCATGATCAAAACTGGCGGAATTGGAATGGACCACCTCTCGGATTCGAAGCTTCACTCGTTTGGCGAACTCAAATTGTTTCCTGTCATGGGCGGGGATCCCGAGAACGACGCCATCGGAATACAGGCCCAATGCGAGGGGTGAGACCAGGACGGGTACCTTCTCGAGATTGATGGGATTCAGCGCGAACCCCCCCGTTCTCACTCCGGAAATATACGACTCCTGTCCATTTTCATAACGGGCCTGGTAGCTCTCGACCTCCTCGAGATAATCCGGATCCGTAACAAAATCGATGATCTCATGCCCGGGCGCCACGAGGATAAACGTGAGCCCGTACAAGGCCTCGAGCCTAGTGGTAAAAACCGGCAACTGCAGGTACTCGTTGCGAAAAGACTGAGAAAAAGCGAGCTGCAACTCGGTGCCTCTGCGGCGCCCGATGAGGGCCCTTTGCTCCTTACGCAACATCTCCGGCCATTGTGATTTATCTATATCAGAGTGGAGTTTTTCGGCAAAAGGAACGAGGTCGAGGCTCCATTGGAAGAACTCGTCCTCTATGACCGTCTCCGCTTCAGCCGACTCTTCCGCGGCAGCGGCCTTGCCGGCGACGCGAACGGACTGGATATGCCTGGAACGCAAGAGCTCGAGGAAGAGCCACTGCGTGAAACGGTAATAGGCGGGAGCCGAGGTGCTGCCGATCCCCGCTCCGGGACCGGCATGGGAATTTGCCTGGATCGCCAGGTCCTTCTCAACCGATTCCAGGCGGTCGATCTTTTCACCGATGAGCTCCGTCGGCGACTTTCCCTGCTGAAGAGCCTCCTCCAGGGCCTCCTCGTGAAATCCGTCCACTGTCCTGCCAATACGAACATCCTGCCCCTTGATACGTCGAAACCTGGAATAGACATCAGCGAGAACCAGGCAACGGAGCTCGGTCCAGGTCAAGCCTCCAACCGGAAACGGCCATTGCAGGACCAGGCTGCCGGCGGAGTCCACTGGAGTCTGCTCAGCATCCGCGGACTCGATGGCTTCAGACCAGGCCTTCTGCCATTTTTCCTCAACGGCTGAATTGTCATAGGGATTGATCGCCATTCGGGCGAACATAAGACCCCCACCGGCAAGTTTCAACGGAAAAGACACCCGGCCAGCCTGTGACGATCCCTAAACCCCCGCGACAGGCCTGAAAACAGTCTTGACACCCATCCAAGTGATCTAGATATTAGGGCCTCCCTGAGGTACCGCATGAGGTATCATCGATCCGCAGATAAAAACATCCGGGGGATTAGCTCAGTTGGGAGAGCGCAGCACTGGCAGTGCTGAGGTCACGGGTTCAAGTCCCGTATCCTCCACCAGGACACGCTTAAAGAGAGCGACGGAATGACCTTTCCATCGCTCTCTTTTTCATGGAAAAACCCCGCGCCGAGGGCTGGCTGTGGAGATCGGGTTTTCAGCCTGATACCCTGTAGTAACCTTACATCTGTCTGATACCACCCTCCCTGCAGAACACATACCCAGGAGAGACGACATGACGCAACGAATCAGCCGCCGGGAGATGCTTCGAAATACGGCGATGGCCGGAATCGGGGCCTGGATCGCGGGCAGCACCTCGGCCAGCTACGGATCGCTCCCGAGCGAGAAGCTCAACATCGCCTGCATCGGCATCGGAGGCCGCGGACGGGCCAACCTGAATTCCCTTGCGAACCAGAACATTGTCGCTCTCTGCGATGTCGATGACAGCAGGGCGGGAAATGCCTACGCCAAGTTCCCCAAGGCGAAGAAATTCTACGACTTTCGCAAGATGTTCGATTCGATGTCGAAGGACATCGACGCGGTATCCGTCAGCACGCCCGACCATGCCCACTTCCATCCGGCTGTCGCGGCCCTGGAGCTCGGCAAGCATCTCTATTGCGAAAAACCGATGGCCCATTCGGTAGAGGAGGTCCGCATCATGACCGACCTCGCCCGCAAGCAGAAGGTCGCCACCCAGCTCGGCGTCCAGCGCCATACGATCGGAAACGTTCACCGGGTCGTCGAGCTCATCCGGAAAAAGGCCATCGGAGAGGTCCGGGAGTGCCATTCCTGGGTAGGAGGAAGCAGGGGAATGCCTGGAATGCCCAAGGGCAACCCGCCGGTTCCTGAACATCTCAAATGGGATCTCTGGCTCGGACCCGCGCGCTCACGCCCCTACAGCCCCGCCTACGCCCCCTACAACTGGCGCTTCTGGTGGGACTTCGGAACGGGCGAAACCGGTAATTGGGGATGCCACATCCTGGACATTCCCTACTGGGCCCTCGAGCTGAAGCACCCCGTGCGGGTCGAGGCCTCAGGGCCGGAAGTCGATGCCGACCGCACCCCGAAATCGTTGAAGACGCGCTTCCAATTCCCCGCGCGTGGAGACAATCCGCCCGTATCCCTCCACTGGTACCACTCCAGGAGCGGCCCGGAGGTCCTCAAAAAGCACAAGCTGCCTCACTTCGGATCAGGCACCCTCTTCATCGGCTCCGAGGGTATGCTCCTCTGTGACTTCGGCAAGCGGAAGCTCTACCCCGAAGAGAAGTTCAAGGACTTCAAGGCTCCGGACAAGTTCCTGGCGGACTCTCCGGGCTTCCACAAGGAGTGGATCCTTGCCTGCAAGGGCGGCGAGCCGGCCACCTGTAATTTTGATTACTCCGGCCCCATGACCGAAACCGTCCTGCTTGGCAACGCGGCCTACCGCTGTGGGAAGAGCTTCGACTGGAAGCCTGAAAAGATCGAAGCCGTCGGGACCCCAGAGGCCAGGGCCTACACCCACTCAACCTTCAGAAAGGGCTGGGAGGTTTCCCTATAGGAGATCTGTTTCCACTCTGCGCCGTCAAAGGAGAACCTGCGGATGAAACGAAGATCGTTCCTGAAAAAATCCAGTGGGCTGCTGGGGCTCTCCCTGGCGGACGGTTTCCCATCCATTTCCGCAGCCGGGCGGAAGCTCCCGGCCGCCGAGCGCATCCGAATCGCGGTCATCGGCGTCAACGGCCGGGGCAACAATCTCCTGCGGACCTTCGCGTCGATGAAAGATGTCGAGATCGCCGGAATTTGCGATGTCGACTCCCGCGTGCTCAACAGGAGGATTTCGGAAACGAAAAAAGACGGTCGCCACAACCCCGTCGGCCTCGGTGATTTCAGAAAAGCGATCGATGACAAGAACATCGACGCGATCGTCCTGGGGACGCCTGACCATTGGCACGCGATCCCGACAATCCTCGCCTGCATGGCGGGCAAGGATGTCTATACCGAGAAGCCCGACAGCCACAACGTCATCGAAAGCTGCACCATGGCCGCCGCCGCCACGAAGCACAAGCGTGTCGTCCAGATGGGAACCCAGGCACGCAGTGGTCCCCACATGAAGGAAGCCAACGAATACATCGCGAGAGGCTCTCTCGGCAAGGTCCGCTACGCGACCGCATGGGAGAGCATGAAGCAGGGCAGCCTTGGGCATCCGGCGGATGGACCGGCTCCAAAAGAGGTCGATTACGATATGTGGCTCGGCCCGGCTCCAAAGCGACCCTTCAACCGCCTGCGATTCCACGGCAACTGGCGCTGGTTCTTCGACTACGGCACCGGCGACGTCGGCAACGACGGTGTCCACCGGATCGATTACGCCCGCTGGGCGCTGCAGACGGGACTCGAGGCCCAGGGCGAGAAGCTCCCGAGCCTTCCCCGCAGTGTCTCGGCCAGCGGCGGCAAGCTGTATTTCGATGATGCGCAGGAATGGCCCGACACCCTGATGGCGAACTTCGACTACGGCAATTGCCTGCTCACCTACGAGATGCGGATCTGGTCACCCTACAAACTCCACGATGAAGCCGAGGGAGCGGCGGTCTACGGCGACAAGGGCTACGTGATCCTCGCCAACGGGCGCTGGCGCGCATACCGCCACGGGGGAGCGCTGGTCAAGGAGTCCTCCGGGGGTTCCAACCTCGACCAGACGAGTATCCACGTTCGAGATTTCCTCGACTGCATGAAGACCAGGAAGAAACCGGCGGCGGACCTGGCCACGGTGGGGCACCCCTCCAGCATGCTCTGCCACCTGGCCAATGCGTCATGGCGTTCGGGGCGGACCTTGAAATTTGATCCCGGAACGACCAGCTTCAAGGGCGACAGCAAAGCCGACCGCTACCTGACGCGCGCTGAATACCGCGCCCCCTGGAAGCTGCCGAAGATCTCCGAGCTCTGAGAGCTCCGCGAGAATCCGGTCCGGTCGGAGTGGCCATCCCTCCCACATCCATAGCCGCCGGGTTTCGCTGCGCCCGCTCCCGACGCTTTACGGACCCGATACCGTACTTGACCCCAAAGCTCCAAGGCATGAACATCATCCTGCAGGGCCATGCGCCGGGTAAGTTCAGCCCCGGCAACCAAAGGCGAGCCCGCTCTGGAGGTTTCCCTGAATGTACAGCCAATCCTTTCCCAGGACGCTCCTGCTGTCCGCGCTGACGCTGCTCCCGGCGCAGGCAGTGCCATCCGATCCTGTCGTCCTCGATGGACTTTTCGAAGACTGGAACGAGGTCTCGACCTCCCATCTCGATCCCGCTGGAGATGGGATGGCCGGCGACGAAGATTTCTCCGAGCTCAGGATCACAAATGATGAAGACCGTCTCTTCATCTACCTCGCTTTTCATGGAGAAGAGAAGCTTCTGCACGACTGGAACACAATGCGTCTTTTCATCGATACCGATGGCGACTCCCGGACAGGGAGATCCTTTCACGGCATCGGGGCGGAGATCGAGTGGTGTTTCGGCTGCCGGTCGGGAACCCGGCATAGCGAAAACGGCAGCCGCGGACTCCGGCACACCAACCTCTCTATCCTCAGCGCCCCCACCGTCACCTCGGGAATTTTCGAAATCTGTATCGCCCGCGATGCCATCGCTCTCGTGTCCGCCGGCAGGAGAATATCCATCGTGCTCTCGAGTTCGAACAGCGAGGGAGATCTCCTTCCCGACCTGCCGGGAGGAGTCTCCTATACCATCGACCCGGAGCGCGTACCTCCCGCCGAGCCAATCAGCCTCGGTCCGAGGCCGGAGGGCTCGATCCGCCTTACCACCTACAACGTCAAAAACCCCGGCATCCTCAACGAGGAGCGAGCTCCTCATTTCCGAAGGATCTTCGAGGCGATAGATGCCGACATCTGGCTTCTGCAGGAACAGAACAGTACGGGAGCCGGGCTGAGCGCCCGGCTGAGTTCCTGGTTTCCGGGAAGCCGCTGGTACGTCACCGCCGATCATCGCTGGAATCTCACAGTCTCGAGATACCCGATCCTCTACCAGGGGCCCCTCACAGTTGAACGCAGGACCATCGCCGCCCTCCTCGACACGAGCGACGTCCTCGGGACCCACATCCTGGTCATCAACTCGCATCTGCCCTGCTGCTCCAACGACGAGGGCCGGCAGGAGCAGGCCGATGAGCTGATGGAAGCCATCAGGATCCTTAAAACCGGCGATGGCGCTTTCGAGCTGCCCCGAGGAACCCCCATCATCCATGCCGGCGACTTCAATCTCGTCGGCTATTCGAGCCAGCTGCGAACGCTCACGGACGGGGACATCCAGGATGAACAGACCTACGGACCGGACTTCGGGCCAGACTGGGATGGAGCGCCCCTGGCGGATCTCCCATCGAGGCACACCCATGACCGCCTGGGCTACACCTGGCGCTCCGACACCTCGACATTCTGGCCTGGGAAGCTTGACTACATCCTCTACACATCCAGCTCCATCCGGCCCGTGAGCTCCTTCACCCTGGAGACGAGCTCGATGCCGCCGGACGAGCTGGCCGCCAATGGCCTGCGGGCCGACGACACCGCCGTAGCCTCCGATCACCTGCCCAGGGTCGCCGACCTGGCACCGGCACAGAGCCGTACACCCTTCCTGCGCGGCGACGCCAACAGCGATGGGTCCATCGACATCAGCGACGGCATCAGCATCCTCGGCTATCTCTTCCTCGGCGAGAGCCAGCCGGGCTGTCTCGACTCGAGCGATTCCGATGACAGCGGCCAGGTAGACCTGAGCGACGGCATCCTCATCTTCAATTTCCTGTTCCTGGGAGGAGACGCCCCGGGCAGGGTCCGGGCTTGCCGGACGGATACGACCGAAGACGACCTCGACTGTACCGCCCATGCCCCCTGCGAGTGAACCGATCCACTCCCCAAAATCTTGCTCGACATGAAAGCTCCCCGAGGCGAAGATCTGTGCTGTGATTCCCAAAAGAAACAACGCTGAAGGCGAACCCGCCGCGCGCAGGGCCTGCCTGCTCCTGGCGGCGGCTGTCCTGGCTTCCTGTGCCGCCGCCGGCCTGTGGGCCCGCGACGTACCCGGAAAAGATGGAAAGCCGGCGCCCCTGCCCGCAGAGCGCGACAATCCGACTGTGCGCCTGATCAAGCGCTGCATGCCGGCAATCGTGGCGCTACGCACCTTCCAGCCCGGCGGGCAGCCGGGGCTCGTCAACTTCGCCGCGGGAAGCGGAGCGGTCATCCATCCGGCCGGATATATCCTGACCAACGATCACGTCATCAAGGCAGTGGCTGGCAATGTCGACAGGCCCCAGGGCCTCGCCCTCTTCAACAATGGCAGCCAGTACATCTTCAAGATACTGGCGCGCCTGCCGCAGGAGGACATCGCCATCCTGAAGATCGAGACCGGCCATGCCCTTGGCTTCCTGCCGCTTGGAAGGAGTCACGATCTCGTCCTGGGGGAGCCAACTCTCGTCATCGGTAATCCGAACGGCCTGGCTCACTCGGTCTCTACGGGAATCGTCAGCGGACTCGAGCGCTCCACCTCGACCGACGCCTCGTATCTCCCCTCCATCATCCAGACTACCGCGCCTATCAGCGGCGGGAGCTCGGGAAGCCCCCTGATCAACGCCCTGGGACAGCTCATCGGGATCATCACATCCCAACACAGCGGGCAGAACCTGAATTTTGCCATCACCATCGACCGCATCCGCCGGCAATTCCCGAGGCTGATCAATGCCGAAAACCTCAACGGCTTCCTGCTCGGAATCGAGCTGGATATGCTGGATCCGGGCGCCCGGATCAGCCGGGTGTTACCGGATTCTCCCGCCGCGAAGAAGGGACTGCTCGCCGGAGATCTCGTCACAGGCGCGGGTGGCTGGAAAATATCCAACGGGTTCGAATTCCAGCTGGCTCTCATTGGAAAATCCGCCGGCCAGGAGCTGCCCCTTTCCATACTGCGAGAGGGAAAAAAGAAGACTGTCCAGCTGAAGCTGGCCCGGCTGCTCTCAGCGCTTCCCCTGGACTCTCCGCCCGGGAAACCGGGAGGCCTGCGCTACCAGGGCTATAAGGGAAGCTGGAGCCACCTGCCGGATTTCGACAAGCTCAAGGTGGCAGAGGAAGGAATACACAAGTCGGTTTCCATTCCCGCCGGTCTCCTCGAAACGGAAGGATTCGGCCTGAGGTTCCGGGGCTTTGTCAGGGTTCCCCGTACCGGAATCTACACCTTCTACGCGGGCTCAGACGATGGAAGCAGGCTGCTGATCGGAAACCGGGTCATCGTTGAAAACGATGGCCTGCACGCCTACTCCGAGTCCTCCGGAGCTATCAGGCTGGAGGCGGGCTTCTATCCGCTCACCGTCACCTACTTCGAGGCGACAGGGGATGAAAAGCTCTCGGCCTCATGGGATGGACCCGCCATCAAGAAGCAGGAGCTTCCCGCAGATGCCCTCTTCTCAAAAGAACCCGCCGGGAAAAATACGAAGGCTCCCGCGATTCCATGCCGGCCAGTGGATGAATAAACCCCGGCCCACCCCCCCACCTCCCCAGGCAGGTACCCGGCTCGAATGAAAATCCACGTCCTCGAACGAGAGCTCTACCTGCCTCGTTCACCCGGAGAGCTTTTTCCTTTTTTTTCCAAGGCTGAAAACCTGGATGAGCTGACCCCTCCCTGGCTCCATTTCACCATCCAGACCGAGCTCCCTGTCGAGCTGAGAGAGGGAGTTCTCATCGATTACAGGCTTCGCATCAGGCTGGTGCCTGTGCGCTGGCGCTCGAAAATTACCGTGTGGGAGCCTCCCCACAGGTTCGTGGATGAGCAGGTGCGCGGACCCTACAGGCGATGGGTCCATGAACACACCTTCGTCGAAGGCGACGGTGGAACCCTGGTCCGCGACAGGATCGAATACGCAGTGGTGGGCGGCTCCATCATCAATCGCCTGCTGGTGAAGCCCGACCTCGACAGGATTTTCAGCTACCGTCACGCGAAGCTGGAAGAAATTTTCCCACAGCCTGCTGCGAAATGATTCATGCGAGGCCGGAGGAAGTATGGAATTGACGGGCAGACTGGTAGAAAATCATGCGGTAGACGCATCCTGCGACAGATGTGCCTGAAGGGCGTATGACCCGGTCGAATCGAGAGGACCGAATGAACTTCCGCAACCTGGGCAATACAATGGCGGCCCTGCTGCTGGTTACCTGCTGCCTGCGGAGCGAGGCCCGTGCCGAGCCCCCCGTAAAGCGAATCGACTTCAACCGCGACATCCGGCCGATCCTCTCGAACAATTGCTATCCCTGCCACGGCCCTGATAAGAACAAGCGCAAAGCTGACCTGAGGCTAGATCTCAAGGCCGGCCTCTACTCCGAACACGATGGAGACAGACCCGTGATCGCGGGAAAGCCCGGCGAGAGCGAACTCTACCGACGAATCACCGCGGAAAAGGCCAGGGAGCGGATGCCTCCCCCCAAGTCCAAGCTCCAGCTGAGGGAGAGCGAGATCGAGTTGATCCGAGCCTGGATCGAACAGGGAGCCCATTGGAGCGGACATTGGGCTTTCAGATCGCTGGAAAAAACCACGGTGCCCGCCCTTGACGACCCGGCCAGCGGGCGCAATGCCATAGACAATTTCATTCAGGGCCGGCTGCGAAAGGAGGGCCTGGAACCCGCGAACGAGGCCGGGCGGGAAAAGCTGATCCGCAGGCTGAGCCTGGATCTGACCGGGCTGCCCCCCACCCTCGCGCAGATCGACGCCTTCCTCGAAGACAATAGCCCCGACGCCTACGACAAGCTCGTCGACCGTCTCCTCTCCTCGCCCGCCCATGGAGAGAGGATGGCCTCCGATTGGCTCGACCTCGCCCGCTACAGCGACACCTACGGCTACCAGGTGGACCGCGACCGCTTCGTCTGGCCATGGCGGGACTGGGTCGTGAAGGCCTTCAACGCGGGCATCCCCTACG